>Ga0102953_1002507_pt1 | contig 10803 bp, 6 predicted proteins | sample SalPon2A_C_D2_MG_FD_78509 | JGI IMG/M metagenome (GOLD analysis project Ga0102953, IMG submission 78509) | Soil microbial communities from South San Francisco under conditions of wetland restoration - Salt Pond MetaG R2A_C_D2_MG | ecosystem: Environmental > Terrestrial > Soil > Wetlands | place... | reverse complement strand
GTCAGCGTCCCGCCACCGCCCCCCTGGACCTTGAGATAGGGCCCGTTGCCGTCGAAGTTCTGCTGCGCGCCGGCGAAGTCGGCCAGGTAGTAGAAGAACTCGCGGTAGTTGGGCCCGGTTTCGAATTGATCGTGGATCGTCTGGTTGCCGGTCGGCACGAAGACCTTGCTCTGGCAGAGGCTGATCCGGTTGATCTGCGGGATCGTCTTCGCCGCCCCCGCCTGGGTCGTCGCGGTGAGCGGCGGCGTCGATTCCTCGAGCAGCCGCGCCACCCCACCGACCTCCCGGCCGGAGAGCAACGGCCGCGCCTGCGCCAGCCACGGTTCGCCGGCCGAGATCAGCGCCGGCAGCTCGGCCACCGCCGGGCGGAACTCGATCGCCCAGGCGCGCAACGGCGGCAGGGTGCGGTTGAGGCTGACGAGCGAGCGGCGGCCGATCTGCACCGTCGGCGCCAGCCGCTGCACGGTCGCCGCGAGGTTCTGCGACTGCGCGGCGAGCGCCCCGGTGAAGGTGTCGAAGTTGACGATCAACCCCTGTAGGTCCGCCTCGCGGCGAACCAGAGCCCCGAACGCGCTGCCGGCGCTCGCGACGAGCCGCGAGAGGTCCTTCGGGCTGGTGCCGAGGAGGGCGTTGGTGACCTGGGCGCTGTAGCGGCCCGCTTCGCCGCCGTATTTCAAGCTCCCGTTGAGGCCTTCGGCGCCGGTCTTCCCTTTCACCTCGGGCAGCTGGGTGGCGTCGTCGGCCGCGCTCGGCTTGTGCGTCAGCGCTTCGCCGTAGCTCTCCAGCAGGCGACTGAGATCAGCCCGCACGGGTGACTGCAGCGCGGTCAGGATCTGGTCGAGCTGGATCGCGGTCGAGGTGTGGCTGACCGGGATCGTCCCGCCGCTGTCGAACTCGGCCGCGCTCGGGCTGCCCGGTTTGAGATCGACGAAGAAGTTCCCCTCGAGAAAGATGCGCGGTTTGATCTCGGCGAAGGCGTCGTCGTGGATCGGACGGCCCTTACCGTCGACGGTGAAGGTGACCTTGGTGTTGTTGCCGTCGCGGCTGACCGAAGTCACTTTGCCGACATCGACGCCGGCGATTCGCACCGGCGATTTGGTCGAGATGTTGACCCCGTTGGAGAAGGTGGCGTTGAGGGTATAGCCATAGCCGGTGAAGGGAACGTGTTTGGTGAACGCCAGGTAGGGGCCGACCGTGAACACGAGGATGAAGATGATCGCGATCGCCGCGTTGCTCGGCCGCCACTCGATGCGGCCACTCGTCGCCCCGACCCTGGTGTCGCGCTCCGGCAGGCGGCCCATCATTCACCGCCCCGGGTAGTGGTGCCCCATAGTTTCGGCGAGTGCCCGATTACCGTCTGACCGGCGACGTAGCGCTCGTTGCCCGCTTCGCAGACGCCGTCCTGGCCGGTCCTCGGGTAGGGATTGAAGTGCAGGAAGTTGGTCGGGCCGGGGCCGGATGCCGGGGCTGAAGCCGGCTGCGACTCCGCGTTCGGGCCGTCGGGCGCCTCGAAGGCGATCGCGCTCAGCCAGCTCGCCTTGCCGTTCGATTCGCTGAACGCGTCGGCGAGGTTCGAGGCAAGGATGCTGAGGTACTGGCAGGTCACCTGGGCCGGCGCGATGTGCTTGATCGCCGGCGCCAGAACTTCGTTGGTGTCGATCAACAGGTCGAGGCCGTTGAACACGCCCGGCTCGGCCTGGAAGTCGAGCAGGGCTTCCGCCGTCGGCGTCAGCTGCCGGTAGAGGCGTGGCGAGCGGTTGAGCGCCGGGATCCCGGCGCGCAGCGCGGCGTTGATCGTCGGCGAGGTTTCGCCCAGCGCCTTCGCCCCCGGCCCGAGCGCGGTGAAGAAGCGGCCGGAGTCGCGGAAGAACGGTCGCAGCGCGGGCAGGTCCGCGGTGAGCGAATCGAGCGTCGGCGGCCCTTTGACGATCGTTTCCTGGATGTACGGACGGGAGACCCGGGCGAGGGCGGCGAAGGTGCGGTCGAACGCGACGAACATGCTCGCCTGCTGCTCCGCCACCGGCGCGACGGTCGCGGAGAGGTCCTCGAGCGCTTCCCAGAAGGCGCCGAAGCGGGTGCTCGGCTTGACCAGGGTGCGCAGCACCGGCTGGCTGTTTTCGACCAGCCCGCGCAGCGCGCCGATCGCGCTGTTGATCTGCGGGCCGCGGCCGGCGAGGGCGTTGCCGAAGCCGGCGTTGTTGCGCTGGATCGCCGTGCGGGTGTTTTCGTCGAACATGTCGAAAAACTGGTCGATGTCGACCGGTTCCGGCCGCGCCGCCGTGAGCGGGATCGTTTCGCCCGCCTGCAGGCCGCTCGACGAGTCGCCTGGGACGATCTGCAGGTACTTGAGGCCGAGCGGCGACTTTGGGCGGACGATCATCGTCGAGTTGGCGGGGATCGGTTCGGCGCTCTTGTCGAGGCTGAGGCTGAGCTCGGCGGCGATGCGCCCGTTGCCGACCTGCACCGGCTTCACTTCCTTGACCACGCCGACCCGCGAGCCGCCGATCCGCACCTCGTTGCCTTTGACCAGCGCGTTCGCGTTGGGGACCCGGGCCTTGAGGTCGTAGGTCGAGACGAACGGCAGGCCGTTGTTGGCGTTGTAGGCGAGGAAGACGGCGACGAGCAAGACCAGCACGGTGACCGCGCCGACGATCGTCGGGCTGCTCGCCACTCCCTGTATGCCGCCGCGGCTTCTCATGGTCCCAGGAGGTAGTCGAGGAGTGCGCGCTGCGAGGAGGTCGTCGCCTTTGACTTCGCGCCGAGTTGTTCGCCTTCGCCGAGGCCCGAGGCTTCCGGGTTGGGCGCGGGCTTCGCCTGGCCCGGCGCGACCGGCCGCGGTTCGACCGGGGCGACGCCGCTCGAGGTGCCGCCGGTCTTGCCGCCGAGCTGTTCGCCGAGCTGTTTGTAGAGGCGCGAGATGCTGGCCGCGGAGGCCGACGAGCTGGAGCCTTCTCCGTTGAAGTTGGCCGAGCAGCCGGAAGTCGGTTCCGCAACGTATTCGGTGCAGTTGGTCAGCGCCGTCAGGCTGCGGGCGAAGTGACCGTACTTGTCGAATTCGTTGGTCGCGCCGGCGCTGTTGTAGATCAGGTCGACGAGGCTGTCGAAGCCCTTGTTCTTACGCGTGCTGACCAGCAATTCGGCCAGTTCGGAGACCGGCGTCGCGCCGCTCTGGCCGAGTTCGCGGGTCTTTTCGACGATCGGGTTGGCGGCCCGGAGCTTCGGGCCGGCGGTTTCGCCGTTGGCGCCGAGCGACTTCAGCGAGACGGTCGACGCGGCCGAGAACGGGGTCAGCGCCCGGGTCGCTGCGGTCAACGCCGGAGCGGCCTTGGCCAGCGATTCGGAGACCGGCGTGCCCGCCTTGGAGAAGTACTGGAAGCTCGCCATCGTCTGGCGCAGCTCGCGCAGGAAGCCCGGCAGCTTGCGCAGCGACGCTTCGACGTCGGCGCCCTTTTCAGCGCTCGCCTGCGCCGCGACGCCGGCGTTGGAGAAGAAGCCGGCGACGCTGCTGCGTTCGCGCGAGAGCGGTCCGAGGATCTTCTCGGAGTCGGCCGAGAGCTGGGCGAGCCGGTCGCGCTGGGCGTTGAGGATGCCGAAGACGCGATCGACGTCGCGCAGCACCGGGTTCGCCCGCTTGACCACTTCCTCCAGGTCTTCGCCGCGGCCGGCGAGGCCGGCGCCGAGTTCGTTGAGGATCAGGCGGAAGCGCTGCGCGTAGGTCAGCTGGTTGATGTTGTTGATCAGGTCGGGGTCGACGCTGGTGCTGTTGTTCTCGAACGGCAGCAGGTACTGGCCCGCCCCCGGCTTGCCGTCTTCGATCTCCTTCAGCGGCGGCGGCGGCTTCGAGCCCGGGGCGCGCGGCAGCGTCGGGCGGCAGTCGACGAACTTCTCCCCGATCAACGACTGGGGCCGGATCAGGCAGGAGGCGTCGGCGCGGAAGTCCTGAAAGCCGGGATCGTTGATCTTCATTGCGATCACCGCTTTGCCGGGCACGGAGATCGGCTTGCCGTTTTTGTAGCCGTCGATCTCCCCCGGCATCGTCACACTGACCGATTCGATTTCGCCCACGGTCGCGCCGGCGACGCGGACTTCCTCGCCGGCGACCATGAAGCCGCCGCTGTCGAAGATCCCGCGGACGACGTAGCCGTTGCCGCCGCCCCCGCCGAGCAGCACGACGAGCAGCACGACCACGACGACCAGCGCGCCCGGGATCAGCCATTTCCTCATGGCGAGTCCCCCGGGCTGCATTCGGAGGAGCTGACGCCCGAGCCCGCGAACGGCGGCTTGACGAACGGGTTGGAGCCGTCGGAGGCGGACTGGGTGGCGCCGCCCGGACAGGGTCGCCGCACCCCGGCCGAGCTGCCGTAGGGAGCGAACTGTTCGCTCGGCTTGAGCGGTTCGAGTTCGCCATCTTCGCCGTTGCGCTTGAAGATGTTGAAGGGGAGCTGGGCGCGCGCGTAGTGGCCGTTGCCGTCGTAGTAGCCGGTGATCTGACCGAGCTTGCCGAAGCCGTTGAAGATGTCCGGCGTGTAGCTGCGGGCGAAGTTCAGCGTCGGCTGGAAGGCTTCGATGCCCGCTTCGGCGTGCGGGAAGGCGGTCGAGGCGCGTTCCTGCACCAGCGGCAGGAACTTCAGCGCTTCCGCGGTGTCGTTGGCGAAGCCCTTGCGGCCGGCGCTGAGCCGCAGGTTCTTGAACACCGGCACCGCTTTCGAGAGCACCGGGCGAAGTTCGCTGAGGAAGGGCGCCAGGTTCTTGGTCGCCGGCTTCAACGTTTCGACCAGCGGGTCGAGGTCGTCGAGCGCCGCGCGCAGGTTGACGAAGGTCGTGTTGGCCTGGCGCATGAACGGCGGCAGCCCGCGCAGGCTCTGGTCGAGCGCTTCGTTCTGTCCGGCGATCGCGCCGAAGGCGGTGCTGGCGCTGGAGATCGCACTGGAGAGCTCACTGCCGCGCTGGGCGACGGCGGTCGAGAGCTTGCTCGAGCTGACGACAAAGCGTTCGAGCAGGTGCTGGTCGGCGTTCAGTTCGCTGACGAAGGCCCCGGTCCGGTTGAGCGCCGGGCCGAAGTACTTGAAGGTTTCGTTGGCGTCGTGGCCGCGTTCGGAGAACTGTTCGGCGTTGCCGCGGACGAACTGGCCGAGTGCCCTGCGCACCGAGTCGGGGAAGGTGTTGAAGAGCTGGTCGAGGTCGACCTCGGTCGTCGTCGACCCGAGGCCGAGCGTCGCGCCTTCTTCGAGCGCCGGGTTGCTGTTCGGCCCGGGGCTGATCGAGATGTAGTGGTTGGCGACGCCGGAGAGCGAGGTGGCGCGGATCGTCGCCGTGCTCCCCTCGTGCAGCTCCTGTTCGGAGCTGACTTCGATTTCCGCCAGGTTGTCGTCGGTCAGATCGATGCTTTCCACCGAGCCGACCGGCTGGCCGCCGATCAGCACCTGGTTGTCGGGCACGAGCTGGGCGGCGTTCTGGAAGACGAGCTTGTACTTGTGCTCGCCGCCGCCGCCGAAGAGGATCACGGCGAGCGCGATGACGACGATCGCCAGCCCCGCTATGACCGCGATCCGCGCGGGCGTGACTCCCCGGGCTTTCGCCGGCCCTTTCTCCTCGCCTGACGGATTAGCAGCCACGGATCGTCGCTTGGTTGTCCCCCGCCTCCATACAGAGGACAAGCTGGGGAATCGTATCCGAGCGATCAGCCGCCACGCGTGCGGCACGCCTCGCTTAACTCGAAGTCAACGCGCTTCGCGGCGCGCTAGGACCTGTGCTCAGACGTTGAGCCGGGGCAGCGCCCGGGCGAGCGGGCGCGGCAGCCACCAGACCCGGTCGCCGAGCAGCAGCATCAGCGCCGGCAGGAGGACGATGCGGACAACCGTGGCGTCGAGCAGTACGGCGACGGTGAGCCCGACGCCGAGCTGGCTGACCGTGGCGATCGAGGCGCCGGCGAAGGCGACGAAGACGGCCATCATGATCGCCGCCGCGCCGGTGATCACCCGCGCCGTGCGCTGCAGGCCGAACTCGATCGCGGCGGTGTTTTCGCCGTGGCGGTCGTAGTGCTCGCGCATCCGCACGAGCAGGAAGACCGCGTAGTCGATCGAGAGCCCGAAGACGACGCCGAAGATCGCCGTCGCGCCGACCGCGTCGACGTAGGTGTGGCCGCCCAGCGGCCAGTCTTCGGGCAGGTTGAAGAGCAGCGTGAGGATGCCGAAGGCAACCGCGACCGTCGCCAGATTGAGCCCCACCGCGATCGCCGCCAGCGGCAGCGCCCGCAGGACGAAGACGAGGACGAGGAACGTCGCGAGGGCGATCGCCGCGACGACGAACGGGATCCGCTCGCGGGTGACGCGGCTGTAGTCGTTGAGCTGCGCCGGGCCGCCGGCGACGCCGGTCTGCAGCCCGGCTTCGCGCCCGAGCGCGGCGGCCTCCCTGTCGAGACGCTTGTTGAGCGCGATCGAGCCCGGTGAGTTGAAGGTGTAGCGGGAGATCACGAGGATCGCCGCCGCCTGGCCACCGCCGTTCAGGTCGACCACTTCCGCCGCCCGCTCGCGCGTCCGCGGCCGGGCGCCGTCGAGCGCCGAGAGGACGAAGTAGCCGGAGTCGAAGATCCCCGGCGTCGCCCGCTGCACCCGGCGCGCCCGGCGCTTCAGCGAAGCGGAGCTGGAGAGCACCTGCACGGTCGCGCGCCGCAGGCCCGACTGCAGCGGATAGGACTCGCCGTAGCCGCGGGCGAGGTTCTCTTCCAGCGCGGCGGCACCGTTGCGGAGCTGGCCGATCCCGCTCGCCAGCGCGGTTGCGCCCGCGGCGAGCCGGGCGACTCCGTCCTGCAAGCCGGACGCCGCGCGGGCCAGCCGGGCGGACCCGTGGGCGAGCTTCTTGCCCGCGCCTTCGAGTTTCTGCAGCCCGTCGGAGAGCCGCGTCGCCCCCTTGCTGATCTTCTTGACCAGGGCGACGCCGGAGACCAGCCAGTCGGTCACCCGCTTCGATTCTTCCGCGTCTTCGACCAGGCTCGACTGCAGCGCCGCGAGTTCGGGCGGCAGCTCGCCCGCCGCCGCCAGCCCCTTCTGCACGCCTTCGAGCGCCGGGCCGTAGTTGGGGTCGCTCTTGCCGGTGGTCATCCCTTCGAGCTGTTCGAGCGCGGTCTTCAGCTGCGCTTCCGCTTCCTCGGCAGGCGGCTGCAGCCCCGGCGCCGTCCGTTTGGAGGCCTCGTTGAGCGATTTCTCCAGGCGACGCGAGCGCACGAGCGCGTTGCGGTTCAGGTTCGGGATCAGGCTCTGCAGAGCGAACTTGAGGTTGAGTCCCGCGATCGAGGCCTTGTGCTGGGCGCCGGCCAGCCGTCGCGTGCCGTCAGCGAAGGTGCGCAGCGCCGCCACCGCGCGTTCGCTGCCCGCTTCCGCCTGCGCGAGCCCGGACGCCAGCGCGCCCGCCCCGGCTTGCGCTCTGCCCGAACCCTTGGCCAGCAGCCCGGCGCCGTAGCTCGCTCTGGCGATCCCGTCGCGCAGCTGCGCGACCCCGGACGCCGCCCGCCCCAGGTTGCGGCCCAGGCGGGTCAGCTGCGCCAGCGGCCCCGATTCGCCGCCCGCCGCCAGCAGCGCGCTCGCCTGGCGCAGCGGCTTCACCGCCTTGGAGATCTGCGCCGGGCCGACCACCGCCTGGACGCCGGGCTGCGCCGCGATGCGGTGCTGCCAGCGGCTCAGGGTCGCGAGCCGGTGGGGTTCGGTGACGGTGCCGTTTTCCGCCGCCGCGACGACCACGAACGGCGCGTCGTAGCCGGGTCCGATCGAGCGCTCGATCAGTTCGAAGTCCTTCCTCGCCGGCTCGTCGTTGGCGAGCTGCGTCTGGCTCGGCGGTCCGGTCTTCAGCCCGATCGCCGGCACGGCGAGGATCAACAGCACGAGGCCGATCGCCAGCGCCACCGGGAGGGGTCGGCGCAGCGCCGCGCCGACCACCGCCATCAGACGCGAGCTGCCCTCGCCGGGCGGCGGGCCGATTCGCCAGCGATCGACGTTCGGGCCCAGCAGGGTCAGGACGGCGGGGCCGAGGACCACGGCGACGAGCACGCTGAGCGCAACCACCAGCACCAACGTCGCCGCGAGTGAGCCGAGCAGCGAGCCCGGGACGATGAAGAAGGCGACCAGCATCGAGAGCATCAGCGTGCTGCCGGCGAAGACCGTGGTGCGCCCGGCGGTGCGGCGCGTGGCCCGCGCGGCGTCGCGCGGGCTCGTCCCGTTCGCGAGCTCTTCGCGGAAGCGCGAGACCATCAGCAGGGCGTAGTCGACCCCGAGCGCCAGGCCCATCATCGTGCAGACCGTGAGCGCGAAGGCGTCGATGCTGAACCAGTTGGTGACGATCGCCAGCAGTCCGCGCGAGCTGATCACGGTGACCGCGCCGAAGGCGAGCGGGATCGCCGCGGCGACGGGCGAGCGGAAGACCAGCAGCAGGACGACCAGCAGGATCGGCAGCGCGATCAGCTCGCCGCGCTCGGTGGCGGCGATCGAGTCGTCCTGGATCGCCCGCGACAGGGTCGCGTAGCCGGTCTGCGTCCAGCGCACCGGCGGTTGCACGTTCTCGGCGAGGATTTCGTTCAGCTCGGGAACCGTGTCGTTGACCGCCTCGTCGATGCCGACATGGAAGTCGGCGAGCACGATCGCCCGCCGGGGGCCGGGCCGCAGCTGCCGCACCGAGCCGCGGTCCCAGGGAGAGAGCGTCGTCACGGCGGGGCTGCTGCGCCGCAGCGCGCGGACCACGCGCGGACCCTGCCGGTCGAGCTGCCTCTCCGGGCCGCGCAGCAGGATCGCGAACGGCGCGCTGTCGCCGAAGTGTTCGCGCAGCAGGTGCGTCGCGTGCGCCGAATCGGAGCCGGGGATCTCGAGGCTGGTCGGGCTGAGCTTGCCCTCCACCCCGGCGCCGAGGATGCCGAGGACGACGAGCAGCGCCAGAGAAACCGCGAGGACGCGCCGCTCGCCGCGCCCTCTATCCCTGCTCCTCCTCAAGGCCACCGTGCTAGTTTGGCTGTTGGGGACTACGGACGGGGGATTGCAATGCGGAAGACTCTGTTAAGGACGCTGGTCGTGGTGGTCGCGCTGGGTCTGCTCAGCGCCGGGGCCGCGGAGGCGATCAAGCTGCGGATCGGCAACATCGTCATCGTCGGCGACGGCGGCTTCTCGCCGACCAAGCTGCCCAAGCACCGCAACGCGCCGATCAAGCTGTTCGGCCACGCCAGCTTCAAGACGGTCGACGGCACCCGCCCCTCGCCGCTGCGTACGCTGACGCTCGAATTCGACAAGCACGGCGCGGTCGAGACCCGGGGCCTGCCCAAATGCTCGCAGCGGAAACTGGTCGCGACGACGACGCCGCAGGCGCGCAAGCTCTGCCCCGGGGCGATCGTCGGCAGGGGCTTCGGCACCGGCGTGGTCGAGCTGCCCGAACAGCGGCCGATCAAGGTCTCCTCGCCGCTGACGCTGTTCAACGGGCCGGTCAAGCACGGCAATCCGACCGTGCTCGGGCACGCCCACATCGACTACCCGGGGCCGACGACCTACGTGATCTCGATCGAGGTCCAGAAGGTCCGTCACGGCCGCTACGGATTCAAGACCATCGCCAACTTCCCGAAACTGGTCAACGGCTACGGGTCGCCGCTCTCCGGTCACCTGACGATCGGCCGCGAATGGAGTTGGCACGGCAAGCGGCTCAGCTACGCCAACGCGCATTGCGCTGACGGCCGGCTGCAGGCAAAGGCCGAGTTCAGCTTCGAAGACGGCTCGTTCGTGCAGGGAACCGTCTTCAAGCCCTGCACCGTGCGCAGGTAGCGGGCGCTACCCTGGTGGGTACGGGGGTGTTTAGGAGGCAATGACGAAAAAGCGGCTACTCGTGCTGGGATCCCTGTTCGTCGTCGCGATCTCGCTGCTCGCGGGCGCCGCGGGGGCGGCCACCGTGCGCGTCGGCACGCTCGTCCTGCACGCCGATGGGGAATTCGCGCCGCGGGTGCTGCCGCGGCGCCATTTCGCGCCGATCCACTTCCAGGGGTACGGGCAGATCAAGGAGACGAACGGCTCGGTGCCGCCGCCGCTCGAGCACGTGAAGATCGACTTCGACCGCGACGGCCACCTGACGACCGCCGGGCTTGCGGTCTGCCCGCCGTCCAAGCTCGAGAGCGCGACCACGGCGCAGGCCCGGCAGCGCTGCGGCAAGGCGATCGTCGGCACGGGCCATGTCGAAGCCGCGGTGACGCTGGCCGGGCTGGCGCGCATCGACATAAGGGTGCCGCTGACGCTTTTCAACGGCACCCGGCACGGCGGTCACCCAACCGTCCTCGCCCACGCCAGGGCGCCCTTTCCGATCTCCGAGACCTACGTCATCGTCGCCCCGATCGAACGCATACGCGGCAGCATCTACGGCTACCGGAGCGAATTCGACATCCCGCCGATCGCCGGCGGCTTCGGCTCGCTGACCCGCATCGACGCGAAGATCGGTCGCCGCTACCGCTTCCACGGCCGCAAGCGGAGCTACGTCTCGGCCCGCTGCTCCGACTACATCCTGCAAACGCGCGGATTCTTCTCCTTCGCCGACGGCACGGTGATCTACGGCAGCGCCTTCAAGGGCTGCACCCCCCGGCCCTGAGCCAACCTCGCCGTCTTCCTATACTTGCCGCTCCCGGGCCGTTAGCTCAGTTGGTAGAGCAGGAGACTCTTAATCTCAAGGTCGCTGGTTCGAACCCAGCACGGCCCACTCGGGGCGCCTAGCCGCCGCCCAGCGAGGTTCCGCCGCCGAAGCCGCCGAAGGGGTTTTCCAGGCTTTCCTTGCCTTTTTCCCGTTCGTATT
>Ga0102953_1002506_pt1 | contig 10804 bp, 11 predicted proteins | sample SalPon2A_C_D2_MG_FD_78509 | JGI IMG/M metagenome (GOLD analysis project Ga0102953, IMG submission 78509) | Soil microbial communities from South San Francisco under conditions of wetland restoration - Salt Pond MetaG R2A_C_D2_MG | ecosystem: Environmental > Terrestrial > Soil > Wetlands | place... | reverse complement strand
TCGAGGAACGCTCCGACGCGCTGCGACGACGCGTAGAGGACGCGGTAGCTGCCGTCGGGGTCGTCGTAGCGGTTCCCGAAGGTGCCGTCGCGCAAGGCAGCCGACCACGGCGGCCACCCCCACGGATCCGGATGCCTGCCGAGCCGATAGAGCGGTCCGTCGGGCTCGACCGACGCGAGCCCGTTGCTCATCCGCCGACGAGGAAGGCGCGCTCGGCGCCGATGACCTCCGGGCCGACCTCGTCGAGGTCTCCCTCGCGGAGTAGGCGCGCCGGCGAGCGGTCGCCGAGCTGCGGGTTGAGCCCCTGGAACCAGGCGCGCGCCACCTCGGGGCCGTCGACATCGGCGATCGCGCCTGCGACCTGGAAGGCGAGCCGGAGCCGGCGCTGCACCGCCTCGCTCGGTTCGCGCGCGCCGTCGGCCCATTCGTTGACCGCGCGCGTCTCCTTGACGGAGCCGAGGTATGCGCAGAGCTTGGGGCCGAGGATCTCGCGTAGCGCCGTGACGACCTCGGGGAAGCTGGCGCGGACGGCGCGGGTATGGGCTGCGTAGTCGGGTCTGGCGGCGGGGCTAACTGCCATCGGCATACCTCCTTGCCCAGATCTTGCCACAGGCTGTATCCCACGTCAATCACAGGTGCAATCACGGTGATGATGCCGAATCTTGAGCTGGTCGACGGCCGCTGCTAGCCTCGAGCTCGCGGGGCGGAGCGAAGCCGGTACGAACCCGGGCGCCCGCGCCGAGCGGTTCCAGTGAGACCGCCGAAGGGCTGCCTCACCGAAACCACGACGAGTTCCGAACGACACGCCACAATAGAAAAAGCCCCGTTTCCAGGGCTTTTTCCGTAGCAGGCCCGTAAGCCTGCTTACGCCCCGGTGAGCCAGCAGGCGGTCCTGCCCGCAGGGCACGACTGCCTGCGCCGGGGCAGGCCCATCGTCGAGAGCATCCCTGAAGGAATCCGTACGGAGCGCGTCGGAGACCGCGCTCTCCGGCGCGCGCAGTTCCGTTTCTCAGCGTGGAAACGCGCAGCGTTCCCGCGCTACATGGGAGCGTCGAAGAGCGCGAGCCACTTGCTGAGGTCGGGCTCGATCGGCAGCTCGGGCTCGAGCTTCGCCTTCAGCTCCAGCTCGCGCGCGTTGTCGCGCTCCTGGCCCTTGCCCGAGGGCACGAACGGCCAGAACGTGCCCGTCTTGAAGCCGTAGATCCAGTAGACGGGCTCTGCGCCGCGGCCCTCGAAGCGGAACGCGGCCGCGAGCAGCTGGCCGCCGAAGCCGCGCGCCTGGAACTCCGAGGAGACCGCGTGTACGGCCGTCACCTGGTCCTCGAGCTCGGGGTCGTGGACGATCACCCACTCGAACCCGAACGAGTCCTTCTTGCGGTCGAGCGTCGAGCCCGACCCGGCAGCGACGGTCTGGAGGAGCTCCTCGACGTCCTCGTCGACCTGCGCGAACCCGCCGGCCGAGAGCGGCTTGAAGATCACGGCACCGACACCCGCCGGCTTCAGGCCCGACTCGACGTCGAGCGTGACCGCTGCGGTCACGAGCGCAAAGAGCCGATCGCCGGCCGGCTCGGCGAGCTTCTTCCGCCCGAAGAGGATGTCGCCGAGGCGGGCTATTGCGTCGCCGCGTCCTCGCCCGCCGGCGCGACCTTGGAATCGTCGTCGCCGTTGCCGATCTCCTTCTGGCCGTCGCCGCCGCCGACCTCCGCCTTCAGCTTCGCGAGCTCCGAGTCGACCTGGCTCGAGGAGGAGATCTGGGCGAGCTCGCGGTCGAGCTGAGTCTGGTCGCCGGCGGTGAAGTCCTCGAGCGCGCCGGCTGCGGTCAGCTCGTCGATCGCCGACGCGCGCGCCTGCAGCTCCTCGGTCTTGTCCTTCGCCCGCTGGATCGCCATGCCCGTGTCGGACATGTGCTCGCCGATCCCGGTCGCGGCCTCGCCGATCCGCACCTGCGCCTCGGCGGCCGAGTACTGCGCCTTGATGACCTCCTTCTGCGAGCGGAACGCCTCGATCTTCGTCTCGAGCGTCTGCTGGGAGGAGATCAGCTGCTCCTGCTGGGCCTGGAGCTGCTTCACCTGCGCGTCGAGGCCCTGGAGCTGCTGCTGCGTCGCCGCCTTCTTCTCGAGCGCCTGGCGGGCAAGATCCTCGCGGTTCGCGGCGACGGCTTGGCGCGCCTGCGTCTCGAGCTTGACGACGTTCTGCTCGAGCTTGTCGGTCTGCAGCTCGAGCCGCTTCTTCGCAGTGACGACGTCGGCGACCCCGCGCTTGACGTTCTGGAGCTGCTGGAGCATCTGCTCGTACGAGTAGTCGAGCGTCTCCGTCGGGTTCTCGGCCCGGTTCAGCAGCTTCGAGACCTTCGCCTTCACGATCAGCGACGCGCGTGACATCAACCCGGCCATCGGCCCTCCTCGTCGGTTCCGTGCGGTTAGCCTAGCGCCCCGCCCGTTCGGGCTCGCAGCACGGAGTGCGACGCCCTCGCCGTGCCGGGCGGGAGACCGTCCCGGGACCCGCGGAGGCGGCCGTCCTCGAGCCAGAAGACGCGGTCGGCGACCTCGAGCAGGCGCTCGTCGTGGGAGACGACGACCGCCGCGTGTCCCTTCGCCTTCGTGAGCCCGCGGAGGAGCGCCATCGCCTCGCGCCCGTGCGCCGAGTCGAGGTTCGCCGTGGGCTCGTCGGCGAGCAGGAGCCGCGGCCGGTTCGCGAGCGCGCGGGCGATCGCGACCCGCTGCCGCTCGCCCGCCGACAGGTCGCCCGCCTTGAAGTCGAGCCGCTGCTCCAGGCCCGCCTCGCGGAGGAGCGTGCGCGCCCGCTCGGCTGCCTCGGGGCCGGTCACGCCCGCGAGGTTGACGACGATCTCGACGTTCTCGAGCGCCGACAGCGACTCGAGCAGGTTGAAGCTCTGGAAGACGAAGCCGACGAGCTCGCGGCGGACGCGCGGGAGCGCACGTCTCGGCAGCGCCGTGATCTCGAGGCCGGCGATCACGATCCGTCCCTCCGTCGGGCGGAGGATCCCGCCGATCATGCTCAGGAGCGTCGTCTTGCCCGAGCCGGAGGGGCCCATCACGAGCGCGAGCTCACCCGACTCGGTGACGAGATCGACGCCGTCGACGGCACGGACGAGCGTCGGACCACCGCCGAAAACCTTCGTCAGTCCCTCGATTCGGAGCAGCGGCCCGCCGCTCACGGCCGGAACACCTCTGCGGGGTCGATCCGCTCGATCCGCCGCACGGGGAGGTACGAGGCGAGGACGGCCGTCGCGAGCGCGCCCGCGAAGACGACCGCCGCGTCCGTCCAGCGCAGGACCGTGATGAACTCGGGTACCTGCTGCTTGATCAGCCGCGCGGCGGCGATGGCGGCGATGATCCCGAGCAGCGAGCCGAGCGAGCCGACGATGAGGCTCTGGTCGACGACGACCCGGTAGAGGAACCGGCCGGGCGCGCCGACCGCCTTGAGGACGCCGAATTCGCGCGCCTTCTCCACCGTCGCCGTGTACGTCGTGAGCGCGATCACGGCGCCGCCCACGACGAAGCCGATCCCGACGAGCACGCCGACGACGGCGAGGAAACCGGCGTTGATCCGGTCGGCGAAGCTCGTTGCGAACTCCTCGGCCGTGTGGATCTCCGTTCCGGGGAGCGCCGCCGAGACGGCGGACGCCACGCGGGCCGGGTCGGCGCCGGCTCGCAGGTCGAGCAGGGCGAAGTTGACGAGCCCGTCGATCCCGAACACCGCGCGCGCGTCGGCGGCGTTCAAATACGCGGTCTGGAAGATGCTGTTGCCACCGCTGTGGATCCGGGCGACGAGGAACGAGCGGCCGAGCACGACGAGCCGGTCGCCGACGCCGACGCCCGCGTTGCGGGCGAGCACCCGGTCGACGTCGATCGAGCCGGGCGGCGGCACGTCGGCCGACGCCGCGCTCCCGAGCGACGCCGGCACGGCGAGCGCCATCGCGAAGACATCGAGCTCGTGGCCGCGCTCGCCGAACGCGATGTGTCGCGTGTAGACGGGAATCGCGGCGCGCACGCCGGGCACCGCACCGAGCGCACGCACGTCCGCGAGCGGCAGGAACGACGTGGAGTGGAAGGGGTCGCTCGTCCCGGGCTGGGAGACCCAGAGCTGCCCCGGCATCTGCTCGTAGAGGCTGCCGACGCCGCTCCAGCCGCGGTAGAGGCTGAGCACGATCAGCACGAGCAGGACGGCGAACGCGACGCCGGAGACCGACATGGCGAAGCGCCCCTTTTCCGCGAGCAGGTTGCGCCGGGCGAGCGGGACCATCTCGACGGGAGCATCCGACGCGGGGGCGCGTGGCCATCCGCGAGCGCGCTGGCTTCCGCTGCGGCCCGGTACAGACCGGCCGGGTCAGTCGCCGACGCCGACGTCGTAGCCGCGCTCGATCGCGTCGGCGATGCAGTCGGGGCAGAGCAGGATCCCGGCCGACGTCTCGTCGAGCTCGCCCGCGGCCGCGAGGTAGCCGTACCGCCAGCGGGCGACCTCACCCTCGGCGCTCGGCAGCCGCCGCCCGCACTGCGCGCAGCTCAAGCGTGGAGGAGAAGCAGCAGGTGTCGCCATGCCCTTCTCGTAGGCGCGTGCCGCCCGTCCGGCCATCGGTGGGCGCACGGATCGAGCTGCTAGGTGGCGGGACCGCGCCGGACGAACACGAGCGCCTTCCCGTCCGGCGTCCACGCGGGTGCGATGTCCACGCCGCCGGCCGTCAGCCGCCGCGTCGCGCCGGTCGCCAGGTCGAGCAGCCAGATCGAGCTCGAACGGGGCCCGCCGCGGACGAACGCGACCGCGCGGCCGTCGGGCGACCAGGCAGGCGCGCGGGCTCCGGCGCCGTCCAGCAGCAACGGCGTCAGCCGCTTCGTCGCCACGTCGACGACGTACAGGCCACCGTGCTCGTTCTGGCGGTACGCGGAGAGGACGAGCCGTGTCCCGTCCGGTGACCAGGAGACGGCGTCGATCTCGGCCACCTGCGCCGAGCCGGCCACCCGGGTGAGCTTCCGCGTCCGGAGGTCGAGCACGGCGAGCTGCTCCGGCTCCCGTCCGTTCGGGTACTTCCACTGGAGCAACAGCGCCAGCTTCGACCCGTCCGGCGAGAGCACCGCGCCGTCGTAGTACCAGGACGAGTCGCCTGCGAGCGGGCGCAGCCGGCGGCCCGAGGGCTCGACGAGGAACGGCCGCTGGTCGGCGCCCCAGCCGAGCGCGTCGCCGCCGAGGAAGACGAGCGTCTTCCCGTTCCAGTCCCAGCTGAGCGGGAAGTTGCCCGCGGGCACCGACATGCTGAGCGTGCGGGTCGTGTGCCGGCCGAGGTCGCAGACGGCAAGGTCGGCGACGATCCCGTTCGAGTGCGAGAGGAACGCGATCTGGCGGCCGTCCGGGGACACCGCAGGATGGTTCAGCCGCGCGGCGTTCCCGGTCAAGAGCGTGTGCGCCCGGTCGTCGCCGACACGGAGCCAGAGCAGCCCCGACCGAAGCCCCGGCGAGGCTGCGGTCGCCGGTGTCCAGGCCTGCGCCTGCCCGCCGCAGCCCGACGCCTTCGCCGGCAGCGCGACGACGCCCGCGACGAGCAGGACGTCCAGCACGAGGAATGCCACGCCGAGGCCGGCAAGCGCGACGCGGGCCCGGCGGGCGGCCCGGACGGGTGAGGCACCGAGAAGTGAGCGCATCCGCGGGAGAGCGCCGCATGATCGCAGACGGCACGCGAGGCGTCGAGGTCCCCACTACGCTCCCGGTGCGGTGACCTCGAGTGCGGAGCAGCCGTTCGACGTCGTCTGTCTGGGCATCCTCGTCGCGGACGTGATCGCCCGACCCGTCGACGCGCTGCCGGAGCACGGCACGCTGGGGCTCGTCGAGGAGATCGCACTCGCGGGCGGCGGCTGCGCGCTCAACACGTCGAGCGCGCTCGCGCGCCTCGGCCTGCGGGCGGCGGCGCTCGGGAAGGTCGGCGTCGACCCGTTCGGCGCGTTCCTGCTCGACCTCCTTGCGTCGCGCGGTGTCGCCGACGGCGGCATCGTGCGCGACCCCGCGGTCCCGACCTCGGCGACCGTCGCGCTCGTCGACTCGGCGGGGGAGCGGACGTTCCTCCACGTGCCGGCCGCAAACGCCACGCTCGCGCGGGAGGGGCTCGGCGACGCCCCGTTCCGCGGTCGCGCGCTCCACCTCGCCGGGGCGCTCGTGCTCGACGCGCTCGACGGCGCGCCCGCGGCGGCGCTGCTGCAAGAGGCGAGAGCCGGCGGTATCCGCACCTCGCTCGACCCGGTCTTCGACGCGAGCGGGCGCTGGGAGCGCGTGCTTCCCTGCCTGCCCCACTGCGACCTCGTCACCCCCGACCTCGCCGAGGCCCGCGCGATCACCGGCGAGCGCGAGCCCGAGCGGGCCGCCGCCCGGCTGCGCGAGCTCGGCGCTGCGACGGCGGTCGTGACACTCGGGCCGGACGGCTGCGTCGTCGCCGGCGACGGGTTCGCCGGCCACGTGCCGTCCTGCGCCGTGACCGCGGTCGACGGCACCGGCGCGGGCGACGCGTTCGCCGCCGGGTTCCTCTACGGGCTGCTCGCCGGCTGGCCGCTCGAGCGCTGCGGGCGGTTCGCGAACGCCGCCGGGGCGCTCGCGACGACCGCCGTCGGCGCCTACGAGGGTGTCGGCGACCTCGCCGGGACGCTCCTGCTGGCAGGACTCGGCCCTCCGGGATAACTGCCGGAACGGGGTCCGGGTATCCGCTGATGCTCATGCACCAGCCCCGTCCGCATATCTCGCGGTAGGCGGCGGTTCCGCCGTCCTTTGTGAAGCGAAGGAGGGGAGAACGTGAAGAACCGCAACTCCGCCTGGAGACGTGTTCTACTCGTCTTCGGGCTGACCGCCATGACCGCGCTTCTGGTCGCCGGAACGGTGAGCGGCGGGACGGCCTCGTCTGGCAAGGCGCAGGCCGGCCCACGCGTCGCGTTCCTGCTGCCGGAAAACGTCACCCCCCGGTGGGAGGGCTCCGACGCGCCGACCTTCAAGAAGGCGCTGGCCAAGCTCGTCCCGGGCGTTCAGATCGACGTCTTGAACGCGCTGAACGACTCGAGCAAGCAGCAGCAGCAGGCCGAGGCGGAGCTGACCAAGGGTGCAAAGGTTCTTGTGATCGCGGCCGTCGACCAGAAGGCCGCCGCCGTGATCGTCAAGAAGGCGGCTGCACAGAACGTGCCGGTGATCGCGTACGACCGGTTGATCCGGAACGCGCCGCTCGCCGCGTACGTCTCGTTCGACAGCGTCGCCGTCGGCAAGGCCGAGGCGCAGTGGATGGTCAAGCACACGAGGCAGGGTTCGCGGCTCGTGATCATCAACGGGTCGCCGACCGACGACAACGCCCATCTCGTCAATCAGGGGATCCATTCGGTGCTCGATCCGCTCTTCAAGTCGAAGGCGCGGATCAAGGTCGCCGAGCAGTGGACGCCCGGCTGGGACCCCACCAAGGCCCAGGGTGAGATGGAGCAGATCCTGACCAAGGCCAACAACAAGGTCGACGGCGTCGTCTCCGCGAACGACGGGATGTCCGGCGGCATCGTCGCCGCGCTGAAGGCCCAGGGGATGGACGGCAAGGTCAAGACGACCGGGCAGGATGCCTCGCTCCAGGGCGTGCAGAACGTCGTCCTCGGGACGCAGGGCGTCACCGTGTTCAAGGACTTCCGCCTGCAGGCTCCGGCGGCGGCCAAGGTCGCGGCGTCGTTCCTGAAGGGCACGTCGATCGCCAACCTGTTCAACAGCCTCACGTACAACGGACAGGTCTGGACGGCGTCGACGATGCTGAAGGTCGTCCCCATCGACCAGAGCAACGTGAACATGCTCGTCAAGAACGGCTGGATCAAGAGCCAGTTCGGCGGTCTGGCGAAGGTCTGTCAGGGGCTGCCGAAGGCGGGCATCTGCAAGTAGGGCATGGATGCCTGGCGACCAGGTGACGCGCGAGGGGGGCGGTGACAGCGCCGCCTCTCTCGCGCGCGCGCCGATCCTGCAGCTGCGGGGCATCTCGAAGCGGTTCGGCGCCGTCCAGGCGCTGACGGACGTCGACTTCGAGGTCTACCCGGGCGAGGTCGTCGCGCTCGTCGGCGACAACGGCGCCGGCAAGTCGACGCTGATCAAGTGCGTCGCCGGGACGCACGCGCCCGACGAGGGCACGATCGTCTTCGAGGGCGAGGAGGTGCGGATTCACACCCCGGCCGACGCGACGCGGCTCGGGATCGAGACCGTCTACCAGGATCTCGCCCTCTGCGACAACCTCGACGTCGTCCAGAACATGTTCCTCGGGCGCGAGCGCGTCGCGACGCTCGTGCCGCGGGTCGTCGAGCCGCTCTCGGAGCTCGAGATGGAGAAGCGCTCGCTCGGCGTGCTCGCATCGCTGGACGTCACGACGATCGACAACGTGCGCACGCGGGTCGCGGCGCTCTCCGGCGGCCAGCGCCAGTCGGTCGCGATCTCGCGGGCGGTGATGTGGAACTCCCGGCTCGTGATCCTCGACGAGCCGACGGCCGCGCTCGGCGTCGCCCAGACCGAGCAGGTGCTCGCGTTGATCCGGCGACTGCGCGAGCAGGGTCTCGGCGTCGTCGTGATCACGCACAACCTCCATGAGGTGTTCGAGATCGCAGACCGCATCGTCGTGCTGCGGCTCGGCCGGCGGGTGGCGACGTTCGAGCATGCGACGACGACGCCCGAGGAGGTCGTCTCGGCGATCACCGGCGCACGGGAGGCGGCAGCCTGATGGCCTCCCTGCGGGCACCGCGCGAACGTGACACCGCGGCGGCGCACGATCAGGGCGTGTCCGGTGCCTTCGGCGCGATGTCCCGGTACAGCCTCCAGCGCTGGCGCCAGGGCGAGCTCGGCGCGTTGCCCGTGATCCTCGGCCTCGTCGCGATCGCGACCTACTTCCAGACGCAGGAGCCGACCTTCCTCTCCTCCCGCAACCTCTCGAACCTCGTGCTTCAGATCGCGGCGACCGGCTCCGTCGCGGTCGGCATCGTCCTCGTGCTGCTGCTCGGCGAGATCGACCTCTCGGTCGGCTCGGTGAGCGGCCTCTGCTCGGCGATGCTCGGCGTGCTGATCGTCAAGAGCGGCTGGCCGTGGTGGCTCGCGATCCTCGCCGTGCTCGCCACCGGCGCGGCGATCGGCGCGTTCCAGGGCGCGTGGTTCGCGCTTGTCGGTGTCCCCGCGTTCGTCGTCACGCTCGCCGGGTTCCTCGCCTGGCAGGGCGTCCAGCTACGCGTGCTCGGCTCGACCGGGACGGTCAACGTCTTCGAGCCGCACATCTCGGAGATCGCCCAGTCGTACCTGCCCCACCTCTGGGGGTGGGCGCTCGGCGTCGGAGCGGCGGGCCTCTACGCGGTCTCCCTCTGGATCGGGCAGATCCGGCGTCGCCGGGCCGGCCTCGCGACGGCGCCGGTCGTTGTCGTCGCGGGGCGGACAGTTCTCGTGGTGGCGCTCTCGCTCGCCAGCGTCGAGATCCTCAGCCGCTTCAACGGCGTCCCGACCGCCGGCGTGATCCTGCTCGGGCTCGTCGTCTTCTTCTCGCTCCTCACCACCCGCACGCGGTTCGGGCGGTACATCTTCGCCGTCGGGGGCAACGCCGAGGCGGCGCGCCGGGCCGGCGTGAGCCCGGCCCGGATCCGGATCGTGGTCTTCTCGCTCGCCGGCCTGATGGCGGCGGTCGGCGGGATCATCTTCGTCTCCCGCCTCACCGCGGCGAGCACGCAGACGGGCGGCGGGACGTTCCTCCTCGAGGCGATCGCAGCCGCCGTGATCGGCGGCACGAGCCTCTTCGGCGGCCGCGGCAGCGCCTGGTCGGCGCTCCTCGGCGCCCTCGTCATCGGCAGCGTCTCGAACGGGCTCGACCTGATGGCCCAGCCGCCCGAGATCAAGTACATGGTCGAGGGTGCGATCCTCCTTGCGGCGGTCACCGTGGACGCGGTCGCCCGCCGCAGCCGCGCCGCCGCCGGCCGCTGACCAGCGCTCAGCTCGCCGGCGGGGTGACGAGCCCGTAGTGGCCGTCCGAGCGCAGGTGGAGCACGGCGCCACGCCTCGACTCGCTCTCGACGAAGAAGAGGAACGGCTCGTGGGCGGCGTCGAGGCGCTCGACCGCCTGCACGGCGCTCAATGTCGGCGCCGGCTCCGGGTCGAGGAGGAACGGCTCGACGTAGGCGCCGCCGCCCTCGATCCGCTTCAGGCCCGGCGTGCCGTCCTCGCGGCGATAGACGAGCGCCTCCTCGTGCGCGTCCACGTCGGTGAAGAGATGGAAGTCGAGATCGAGCAGCCAGCGCTCCCAGGCCGCCTCCTCCGGGGTCATCGGCCCGGAGGCGAACGACATGCGGCGGACGATCTGCCGCTCCTCGAGGGGGCGCACGAATCCGTGCGGCTCTGCCGGCAGGTCGCCGTGCCGCCAGGCGCCCGGCCGGGACGGGCGGCCCTCGCGGCGTGCGGTCTGGGCGCGCTCGCCGACGTCGCGCAGGCGCCGGCGGAGCCGGTCCTCGAGCGCGCTGAGGGCCTCGGTCACGCTTGGCGCCTCGATGTGCGCCCGGACGGCGTGGCCGCTGAGCTCGAGGTGGCCCGTCGCCGAGACCGGTCGCTCGAGAGACGGGTCGGGCAGGCGCTCGAGCGAGCCGCGGGCGTGCAGGAGCGGGCCGGGAGCGAGCCGCGCGACGCGGCCGAGCACCTCCTCGAGGTCGCGGCGGGCGCGGGCGGGCAGCGACCCGCGCGCGTGGACGGTGACGGTTCCTGTCCCGCCCGGCAGCGGCTGCGCGGGCAGGAGATCGAGTCCGAGCGCACGGCGGCCGCGGGGTGTCACACCGAG
>Ga0102953_1002505_pt1 | contig 10807 bp, 10 predicted proteins | sample SalPon2A_C_D2_MG_FD_78509 | JGI IMG/M metagenome (GOLD analysis project Ga0102953, IMG submission 78509) | Soil microbial communities from South San Francisco under conditions of wetland restoration - Salt Pond MetaG R2A_C_D2_MG | ecosystem: Environmental > Terrestrial > Soil > Wetlands | place... | reverse complement strand
TAGGCTTTCCATGACTGGAAGCTTCCGCTAATTTTACGTTTTTCCTAATCCTTGTTTTATAAACTTTATTCTTAAAATATTCTCCAATTTTATCTATAACCTCTCGTGATAAATTTGTTCTTTTATCAAACATAGTTGGGAGTATTCCAGAAATTTCCAATTCTCTATTAAGTCGTTTTTTAACGATATCTACCGTATTGAATAACTTTCCCATACCTTCCAGTGCAAAAAACTCAGTTTGAACCGGAATAATAATTTCTTTTGCAACCGTTAGGGCATTGATAGTTAAAAGACTAAGAGAAGGAGGGCAGTCGATCAAAATATAATCAAATCGATTTATTATTTCAGCGATCGCGTCTTTCAACACCATCTCTCTTCCAACAACTCCAGCAAGTTCTATTTCTACACCTGATAGATTTATATTTGCCGGAGCTATTTCAAGATTGTTTATTTCTGTTGGTATTATAGTTTCCGAAAAACTGGAATCATCCATCATTATATTGTAAATACTTCTTTCTATTTCATGAGGCTTAAATCCTAGGTGTATTGTTGTATTAGCTTGCGGGTCTAAATCTATAATCAAGGTCTTTTTTTGAAAGCTTCCTAGGTACGAACCGAGGTTTACCGTTGTTGTTGTTTTACCACTACCCCCTTTCTGATTTATTATTGCTATTGTCCTAGTCATTTAAATATTCTACTCCATTATTGTTCATAACTTAAGAAGTTTGTTAGTTTTGTAGTTTGTGGAGAATTGTTGTTTTGGAACGTTTGAATTAGATAAACTTTACATAAGATGTATAAACCTGATATACTCAAGCTGCTTGTTGGCGAGAAATTTTTATCATTAATCAAATTCTGGAGGAGACAAAGTGCCACTTGATTTTGAATTTACCGAAGAACAAAACATGTTCCGTGATACTATAATTGACTTTGGGCAAAAAGAAATAGAGCCATTGGTAGAGGAGTGTGAGAATGAAGAAAAATTTCCAAAGGAACTATTTCTCAAATTAGGTGAAATGGGCTTTTTAGGAATAGTTTTTCCTGAGGAATACGGCGGAGTTGGGCTGGATAAGATTACTGATTGTATTTTTTCAGAGGAGTTAGGAAAGATTTGTGCTGGTATTGCAATGTGTATAAATGCTCATACCAGTTTGGCTTGTTTCCCTATATATAAATTTGGTACCGAAGAACAGAAACAAAAGTATTTGATTCCAGGAATTGCCGGAGAAAGAATTGGAGCTCTTGGACTTACCGAACCGAATGCCGGATCGGATGCTAGAAGTATAAGATCTCAAGCCGTAAAAAAAGGTGACAAATATATACTAAATGGTACAAAAACTTGGATAACGAATGGTAGTATGTGTGATTTCGCTGTTGTTGCTGCTTATACTGATAAAACCAAAAAGGGGAAAGGTATTAGCATATTTATAGTAGATAAGGATTTTCCGGGTTTTACTGTTAGTGGAAAGATGCACAAGTTGGGCCATAAAGCTGCTGATACGTCTGAACTGATTTTTGAAAATTGTGAGGTTCCAGAGGAGAATTTATTGGTAGGAGAAGGTGGATTTAGAGGTGCTATGGATACTTTGCTGGGTGCCAGAATAACGCATGCAGCAAAGTCGGTAGGTATTGCTCAGGCTGCTTTTGAGTACGCATTGGAATACTCAAAAGAACGTGAAGCTTTCGGAAGGCCAATATCTAAGTTTCAAGCAATAAGTTTCAAATTAGCAGAAATGGCCACAAAGATAGAGACGGCCAGACTAATGGTTTATAAGGCGGCATGGCTCTATAGTAATGATAAAAAATGTCTAAAAGAAGCATCGATGGCTAAACTTTATGCTGCAGAAGTTGTTCAATGGGTTGCCACGGAAGCGGTTCAGGTTCTTGGAGGTTATGGATATAGTGTGGAATATAAAGCGGAAAGGTATTACAGAGATGCAAAGTTGGCATCAATTACCGAAGGGACATCTGAGATACAGAGGTTGGTTATTAGCAGGGAGTTAGGATTGTAGAACTCCGTGAAGTTTGACATTTTCTGTTCTCAATTTAGTTTATAGTGTCGTTTTAGTCTACAAATTTTTATATTACGAGCTTTTGTACACATCTACGATTTGATCCGGATTAATATTTACAGAGGCTTGTTATATTAATAATAATTTTAAGAAACCTAATATATAAAGGGAGAGAAAAATGGCTACCAAATTTCCAGGTGTTGAAGATGCTCACGAGATTTTAAAAAAGAACAAAATTGTAGTTGCAGGTGTAGGAGAAACAGAGCAGGGTAAAATTCCTGATAAAAGTTCTTTTCATTTTCTTTCACAAGCTTCTAAACTTGCTATTGAAGATGCCGGTATAAAAAAGTCTGATGTAGACGGGTTGGTTACCGCATTTTCTTTGGTTGAACACACCTTTATGCATTGTACGACTTTTGCCGATTATTTTGGCATGCGACCTAGTTTTTTCTCCTCCGTGGCCGTTGGTGGTGCTACAGCAATTTGGATGGTTGCAGAAGCTGCCATGGCTATAGCAACAGGCCAAGCGGAAGTAGTGCTTTGTGTAAGAGGGGATAATACATTGTCTGGAATTTCATCGTCAGGAATGGTTGCTCTTATTAGAGAGATGTGTCATGCGGAGTTTGAATACCCCTATGGATTAACTACCCCTGGAGGTTATGCGTTAGCGGCACAAAGGTATCTCCATGATTTTAATGCTACTTCGGAACAGTTGGCTTCCGTAGCTGTTACTATGAGAAAACACGCTGCTATGAAAGAGAATGCCATGAACAAAGATCCGCTTACAATAGATGATGTTTTGAATTCCAGGATAATAGCTGAACCTTTGCATAAATATGACTGTTCTATAATTTCTGATGGTGGAGCTGCCTTCATAATTACAACTGAGGAAAAGGCCCAGGAATTAGGTATTAAGAAACCACCTGCATATCTTTGGGGTATGGGAGAAGGATACTCGCATCAGTACTTAACATCATTGGAGGATTTAGATCAAATATACAACGCGATTAATCACTCTGGGCAAAAAGCTTTTAAAACCGCTGGTATTGGCCCCAAAGATGTTGATTTAGCATTTTTATACGATTGTTTCACAATCACGGTATTGCTCGAGCTGGAAGGTCTGGGACTTGTCCCTAAGGGGCAAGCTGGAGCTTTTGCACTTGAAGGACGTATGGAGATTGGTAAAGATCTTCCGGTTAATACCCACGGAGGGTTGTTGTCTCAAGCCCATCTGGGTGGAATGCACCATGTTATCGAAGCTACATTACAGTTAAGAGGTGGAGCTGGAGAAAGACAAGTTGATGATGCAGAAATAGCTCTTGTTCACGGAAACGGTGGAATTGTTTCTGCACACAGTTCCATAGTATTAGGGAATCAACCACTTTCATAAAAGGAGAGAAGAGAAAAATGGCAGAAGAAAAAACTTACAATAAACCTCTACCGGAAATTAGACCAGAAACCAAACCTTATTGGGATGCGTGTAAAAAGCACGAATTATTACTCCCAAAATCGAAGGAAACCGGAGATGTATTCTTTTACCCTAGAGCTATATCACCAGGTGAGGATATGAGCGAGGACATAGAGTGGGTAAAGGCCAGTGGGAAAGCCAAGGTGTGGACTTTTTCTATTCATCACATGGGACCATCAAAGGCTTATAAGGGAGAACCCCCTTATGTGGTGGCCTTGGTTGAAACCGATGAAGGTGTGAAGATGATGACAAATATAGTTGAATGTGATCCCAAAGATGTTGAAATTGGGATGGAAGTTGAGGTTGTTTTTGATGATGTTACCGAAGAGGTGACCCTTCCAAAATTTAGGCCTGTAAAATAAATGCTTAAATAAAATATTCGTGGATAATATGATCATAGTATCCACGAATAACCACTCATGTAAGATTTGGAGGAATTCTAATGTCAAAAATATTTTATGAAGAGCTAAATGTTGGTGATGAACATAAAAGTACCGCTAGAACTGTAACTGAAGCTGATATTGTTAACTTTGCTGGCCTCTCTGGGGATTTTAATAACATGCATATAGATGAGGAGTTCGCCAAGAAAACCGTTTTTAAAACTAGGGTTGCTCATGGAATGCTTGTTACTTCTATAGCAACTGGTCTTTGGTTTACAATGCCTCGTTTAGCAACAGTTGCTTTTATGGGTCTTGAAGATTGGAGATTTTCAGGAGCGGTATTCCCTGGTGAAACTGTTCATTTGACTCGAAAATTAGTCGAGAAGAAAGAACATAAACGTCCTAACATGGGATTCTTTATTTTTGAAGTGAATGTTCATAATCAAAAGGACGAAGTTGTACAAAAAGGCAAATGGGCAATTTTGGTTCAGAAGAAAGAAAGTTGAATTCAACTACAGAAGTCCATAAATTATTAACTTATGGACTTCTGTAGTTCTCTACTTGTTAACTTAGTAATATATTTTCCTCAAATCCATAAGTATTTAATACATTAGTCGATATACTTTTATTATCTCTTTAATTATAAGTACTTACACACTTTTCCCAACCCCGTATTGACTTTAAACAAGATCAGAACTTTAAATTTCTCTTGACATCAGCATACAAAATGTGCTAGAAATGCAAGTAAAGGAGAGAGGTAGACTATATTTCAACAAAATACTAAAAAAGGAGGTATGGAGAAATATGGTACCAGTTGAAGCCTTGCTTGGCTACGTTTTACTATTAGTAGGGTTTGTTTTCTTTGGAAACGGAATGACTTTACTCGGTAAAACTGGAGCCAAAGAAATAGGAGTTTTGAATTTAGCTGTAGGTATACTGATCGCCATAGCAGCATGGAAACTTCATGACTTAGGTCTAACAGCTGCAACAGCTTTAATTAGTGTGTTTGCGCTTATATACTTTATGGTCTATGCGATATTCGTACACGGCCATGATGCAAAAGGTCTAGGAGTATATTGTTTATTTGCTACTATAGTTTTTCTTTGGTATGCCTATCATTTCCATACAGCACTAGGTGCTGCAGGATTCTGGTTCGCTGTATTCTGTGTAGCGTGGGCGGTTTTAACCTTACTTTGCTACGTAGCCTTTGCTGCAGGGAAAAATATTGCGACAACAGTTGCTTATCTCTTTATAATAGAAGCTTTTCTAACATTATTAATACCAGGAATGCTTTTATTGACAGATAAGTGGAATCCATTTGGTGGAATACCTGGTTAATAGCTATTAATTAACTTTGATAACCATACAAATAAAATAAAAAAAGGAGGGATATCCCTCCTTTTTTTATTTTATCGAATAGTCCTTTCTAAAAAAAATAAATATGTACTTGATAGGTATTAATAACTGTAGGACATGTATATAGTTTCTAGAATTAATTTTACGCTTTTGTTATGCAACTTCATAATTAAAAATTTTTTAATACAATATCCCAAGTATCTTTTTAGCAATTTATATATATTCTCACTTAGAACGGTAAACAGGGAAGGAGATCGTTTTGAGTGTTATTACTTTATATATACCGTATATTTATATATGCGGTATCATATAAGTTCACTTTCTTCATAAATGATATATTTCTTAGCAAAACCTCAATATATTGTGGTCATCAACTTTTAATTCCATATAAGGGTCGGGTCTTGTATTATTATTATTTTTTTAAATCTGTACCAATCGGTTTGGGGCCTTAGGAAGTGCATTTCGAAGCTTTGCGGTTAGTTCTTATTTATAAGATCTTTATTGAAAAGTAGGAAACAATTTCCACAAGTAAAAATTTAAACAGTGTTTGCAAAATTATGGGAATATCTTTTTTTGCCGATGATATATGTTCTTACTAATAGTGAATACAATACAAAGAAGGAATTCTAGAATCCTGCTCTATATGGAGAAACATATCTCCTCAAAGAGTAAAACATTTTTGTCGACGTAATTATAAATCAAATATAGAAGATTATATATACAAATGTTTTTATACAGGTGTGAGAGTATAAGATGATAAAACATAAAAAAAGGGCCTTAGTAAAAAGATAAGGCCCTTTAAATTTTCAAGCGTACAGTACCTACAGAATTATCCCTGGCTATACTGTGGCAGTAAGAAGCGATGACGCATTGTGTACTTGAATGGTGTTGAGTAAAGAACCTGTCCAAGATCTCCTTCGCCTCTCTCTACTGTTTTAGACCATATGGTCTTAGCCGGTGGGATGATAAGGTTAAAGGTAAAGCTGATTAAACCTACGACTTCCTTGGCCGGAATCTGTCCGCCCATAAAATCGAAAGGTGTACCAGACATGTACCATGCACGTATATCATCACCAGTAGCTGTACGAACACTATCGGGGTTTAACTGGAAGCGGTGTCCTGTTCCGAATCCAGGTGGTAGCTCAGATGGCAAATAAGTAACCTCATGGATACTATTTGAAACATCTGGTCTTGTAGTGATACGATAATTCATACGTCCCCAGTCAGTTTTACCATAAAAAGTTGGCCTAGCTGAAAGTGGCTTGTCTGAATAACGTCCATTTGCTGTATGAAGAACATAACCACGACGTTCCATTAACATATTGAAATAGTTGTTATTTGTTCCATGCTCAAATGCAGCAATGTAGGCAGCTTTTTTAGGGAAACCGAATGGTTCTTTACCTGCCCAGATTGGTGAGTCATTTGAGAGATACATATATGGATAGTATCCAGCTTTGTAGGTCTGTCCATCTTCTGCATCTACCGTTGCAGAGAATGTTACACCCATTTCCATATATGGTCCAAGCATGGTGTTCTTATGTATAACATACCAAAACTCAATTACGTCATCCTGTAACTGGATAGGTTCCGGTATGATGTGTTTCATAGCTTTTTCGTCTGCACGAATAACAAAAGCCATCCAGCGGCTTTCGGTGTATGTTAGCGGAATAATATCATAGTCAAAAACAGGATCCGCTACGCCCTGACTTATAATATGGATTCTATCTCTATCCAATGGTAAAGGTGGAACTTCACCTTCTGCTAACCATGGATAACTATATTCATTTGCCTGCAAACCCATTATAAATACCTCCTTATAATTTTGTTACTATCGTTAATAGTGGTTTTCATATCAACTAGTTTTTATGAACCCTGACTTATTGGGAACTGCTGACGTAAACCGTATTTGTACGGTGTAGCATATCCTCTGTAGCTAGCAGGACGTTCATATGTTTCTGTCCAAAGAACCTGAGCAGGAGGAATAACAAGGTCGAAAACAAAAGAGATAAGACCTGTAACCTCTGTGATCTTAAGCTCAGCGCCCATGTTATCAAAAGGTGTTGCCTGCATAAACCAGTTAATTGCATCACCAGAAGCTGTACGTGTATGTTCAGGTTTAATCTGGAAACGGTGTCCAGATATCATCTTTTTCATTTCTCCAGGTAGCTCAGACGGTAAGTATGTAAGCTGCCATTCAGAACTTGATACATCAGGTCTTGTCACAACTTTCATATTGAACTTACCCCAATCTGTTTTTCCATAGAAAAATGGTGGGGTTACTTCCTTATCGTCGAATTTACCTGTTGCACTATGCATTAGGTATCCGTTACGTGACATAGCATATCCAAAGAAGTCTGTACCTTTTTCCCCTCCGTGAACGGAGCATCTTATATAGGACATTTTCTTTGGAAATCCGAGTACACGACCAGCATCTACTGGAGCATCACCAGTGAGGTACATATATGGGTAATATCCGGCTTTCCAAACATTACCTTTCGGGTCCTTGTAGGTCGCAGAAATAGTTACACCGAACTCTAGGTATGGACCTAACATTGTATTTTTGTGGTCAACATACCAGAACTCAACTAGATCCGCATTGTCTCCATCCCACACTTTAAGAGGTGGATTAGGACAAAGGCGCTGTCTAGCATCGTCGGGAACTCTTACTACAAAAGCGGACCAACGGCTATCTGTATAAGTAAGAGGTAGAACATCAATATCCCACAGTGGATCAGAAGGATTAGCTATGATCCAGGATTTGATATCTCTCTCTATAGGAGGTGGTGGAACCTCCTTTGTGAGCTCCCAATACTTCGTGGGGACGTTTAAATGACTTGGCATATTAAATACCCTCCTTAGTAATATAGTTTTAAAATCCGGAATTGTTGCCAATCCCCGAGGAGAAAAAGAACGAAATGTAAAGCTCTACAAATTTCTCACCTTTTGTTGTTATATCAAAACCTGGGTTGTCTTGTCAAGGATTTTTTTAATATTTTTAAAAAAAGTTAAGTAAAATACTTAATATATTAAGAGAACCGAGCATAATACAAAAAAACCAACCTGCTATGAATGTAAATCAAGGACAATTTTCGCAAATTCAGCTATTTTTTGCCTAATAACAAGAGAGGCTTTTGAATCATAGGGGGTGTTCATCAAGTTTATAATGATTAAACGGGCTTTGTTCCTTATTACCACATTGGGAAGCGTATTAGCCGGTGAAACTCGAAGAGATGAACCAATGGAGATAAAAAGGTCTGAACTATTTGTTAATTGGAGAGCTTTCTCCCAGGGAATGCTGGGCAAGTTTTCCCCGAAAAATACAGCATTGGGTTTTAAAACCCCATTGCAATTTTCACATAATGGCGGATTTTCCCCTCTACCTACTCTTTCCATCACTCCGTTTATGGGTTGAACCAAACCACAATCAAGACAAATAACCTGTCTCAAAGATCCATGCAATTCATATACATTTACAGAGCCGGCTTCATAGTGAAGTCCGTCTACGTTTTGTGTTATTATTCCATTAATCAATCCCTCGCTTTCAAATTGTGATAACATAAAATGAGCATAGTTTGGTTTAGCCGAGCTACGCACCGAATGTAATTTTAATGCGAAATTGTAATATCTGTCCGGATGGTCCAAGAACCCATTTAACGAAACAACGGTTTGATCCATATTTTCCCACAAACCAATTCCAGGGGACCTGTAATCGGGAATGCCAGACTCAGTACTAATCCCAGCTCCTGTAAACACAACAGCGTTTTTTGAAGATTTTAGTAAATTTAAAAAAGCTCCAGCTTTTTCTTTGATTTTATTCATAACATTGTAAAGCATTTATACAGACTAAAAATCTATTTAAATGAATGTTTAGAGGTTACGAAGTTGTTAACTTTCCAACTACTTTGTAACAATAAATCACTCTATTTGATTTTCAAAATAGCAGCAAATATAATAAGTTTGAATAAAAAAGCCGCCGTGCTTCTCTATACAATAGCAACGGCGGCAACCGGAAGGTGGAATGTTTGATATCATACCTTCCCAAAAGATAAAATGTCAAGCTTTTCTTTTTCACAAAAGGTGGAGGTATAGGATGTCCCAAAATACGCAAGATAAAACCCGAATAGTACAAATATGGGGTAATATACTTGATGAGGGATTTACAAGTGTTCCTAATATATTGCTTAGGTATAGACACAATATAGGAATAAAATCCCAACTCTTAGCTTTAATAGTAGACATAATGTCATTTAAATGGGATACAGAAAATCCATTCCCAAGTTATTCCACTTTAGCTAGAAGAGCAGGTGTGGCAGAAAGAACAATAAAAAGGATGACGCAAGACCTAGAAGAACTTGGTCTATTAATAAGGACTCCTAGGTTCGATGACAAAACAGGGGCTCAAATAACGACTATATTTGATTTTCGACCACTTATAGAAAAACTTACAGAAGAGGTAGATAAATCAAAAACAGATAAAAATTTCATCCAATCTCCTAAAGAGGGTGACAAATATGTCACTCGGGGGGTGACAAATATGTCACGGGGTGGGGTGACAAATATGTCACCCAAAGAATACACAAATAATAATAAGACTAATATAAATAAGAACCCTTTAATGAAACAAACTAAAAGGACACCCAAAAACAATTTCCTAAATTCGCTAAATGCACCAGAAAAAGAAAGGGTGCGCAAACACATTAGAAACGGGATTTTCAGACAGAGAATATTTGAAATATTCGACAACCTCTACCAAAAACTAGACATAAGTGAAATTGTACAGGAAGGTGCCTATAAAGCCTGTAAAGAGATAATGATCAACAGAACAAACGAAATGAATAAAAAACTAGAAATATCCCAAATAGATCCATTTGATATAGCTAATCAAGTAAAAAATAAATTCCCTTATGAAAAAATTCCAACATCCGAGGGGAATATAAGGAAGTTTTTTGTTGCTAAAATATGTGATATTACATCCGAAGAAATAATACAATCAATAGAAAAAATTTAATAGTCTGTTTTGCTTGCTAAAACCTTTTTAAACTTTTTTCAAACCTATTTTTTAATTCCTCTTCTGTTGCAATTTCTGTCTTTTCTATACTTAAATTTTTAAAAGCATCAATCATAGCTCTTATTATGGAGTTTTTTGTTATTCTTTCTTTTCTGTTTTCCTTTGATCTTTTTTTCATAATTTCCCTTTCCAAAATCGATAAATAATTTAAGTGTTTTTCGCTTAGTCTGACAGTGAGTTTAACTTCGTAAGTTTCATACTTAGGAACTTCTTTTTTTGTATTAAATTTTTTATTTTCAGTTCTTGTGTTTTCTCTTTCTGGATAATCATTTTCCTCGGTTTTTTTTATCCAACTCAACGGATCTACACCAAGTACCTTTTTCTTAGTTGCCATAAAGCACCTCTTTTGAGAAAGATTCGTAGTCCTCAGCACCTGCGGATAGGGGATCGTATAGGAGTATAGGCTTTCCATGACTGGAAGCTTCCGCTAATTTTACGTTTTTCCTAATCCTTGTTTTATAAACTTTATTCTTAAAATATTCTCCAATTTTATCTATAACCTCTCGTGATAAATTTGTTCTTT
>Ga0102953_1002504_pt1 | contig 10813 bp, 9 predicted proteins | sample SalPon2A_C_D2_MG_FD_78509 | JGI IMG/M metagenome (GOLD analysis project Ga0102953, IMG submission 78509) | Soil microbial communities from South San Francisco under conditions of wetland restoration - Salt Pond MetaG R2A_C_D2_MG | ecosystem: Environmental > Terrestrial > Soil > Wetlands | place... | reverse complement strand
CGGTTGGCGGTGAGCATGTTGTTGATCAGGGTGTCGAGCCGCGCGGTGTCGGCCAGCATGGCGTCGAGAAAGGTGTCCATCTTCTCCGCCGAGGGTCGCCGTCGCCGGATCGTCTCCAGGTGCAGCTGCAGGGAGGCCAGGGGGGATTTGAGCTCGTGGGTGACCTGGGCGATGAAGTTTTTCTGTTCGCGGTAGAGGGCTGTCTGGCGATGCCAGTAGAGAAAGATGACGTATACCCCGACCAGGATCGCCACAAGCAGAACCAGTCCCTCGATCAGGATGAACCAGTCAGTGCCCGGATGCAGCAGTTCGGGACTGTATTTTTCCGCCAGGGCCCGCAGCTTTCGATGGCTGCCCATGAACCAGTAGATCCAGGAGATGACGACCAGGGCCCACACGAGCTGAATGCCGATAAAAGCGATCAGCGGATTGATGATGCGCCGGAAGATTCGCATGGGTTCTCTTTACCATTTCCAGCCGTCCGGGCTCAAGGATTTTGTGGTCTTGGTCTTCGTTGGGTCGAATTCCCCGCAGCTTGCTGCGGGGCAGTTCATTGGTTTTACGAAAGTATTACATTTGCCGGCGAAGACCTCTGTTAGAATCGGAACGACTGATGAACGGAGGGGAAGTTGAACGAAGGAAGACCTCACAGAAGAATGAAAGGATCGACCATGATGAAACCTCTGCGGATCGGCCGACATACCGTCCCCTATCCCTTGATCCAGGGGGGTATGGGGGTGCGCGTTTCCGCCGGCAACCTGGCCGGGCACGTGGCCCGCTGCGGCGGGGTCGGCCTGATCGCCACCGCCGGCATCGGTCTCAACAGCCCCCATTACGATGGCAAGAATTTCTTCACCGCCGATCCCCTGGCCCTCAAGGACGAAATTCGCAAGGCTTTCGAGATCGCTCCCGACGGGGTGATCGGCACCAACTGCATGGTGGCGGTGACCAATTACGACGAAATGGTCCGGGCTTCCTGTGAAGGCGGGGCCAAGTTGATCGTCAGCGGAGCCGGCCTGCCTCTGAACCTGCCGGAGTTGACGGCGGATTATCCCGAGGTGGCCCTGGTCCCCATCGCCTCCTCGGTCAAGGCGGCCCAGCTCATCGCCCGCAAGTGGCACAAAGGCTTCGACCGTCTTCCCGACGCCGTGGTGGTGGAGGATCCCGACACCGCGGGCGGTCATCTCGGCGAGAAGCTGGAAAACATCGGCTCGGGCGATTACGATCAGTATGCGACGGTGCGCGGCGTCAAGGAATATTTTCGCGAGACCTGGGAGCTTGACATTCCGGTCATCGCCGCCGGCGGCATCTGGGATCGCCAGGATTTGCTCCACGCCCTGGCCGAAGGGGCCGACGCTGTGCAAATTGCCAGCCGTTTCGTCTGCACCGAGGAGTGCGATGCCTCAGATGCCTTCAAACAGGCCTATCTCAACTGCAGCCAGGAGGACATCGGGCTGATCATGAGTCCGGCCGGACTGCCCGGTCGCGCCATCAAGGGCAATATCGACAAGGTTCGCCAGCGCGACGTCGATCTCGGTGTCCGCTGTCCCTCGGGGTGCCTCAAAAAATGTGCCTACAAGGCCGGTCAGGAGCGCTTCTGCATCGTCCACGCCCTCGACCGGGCGCAGCGGGGAGATGTCGACACCGGGCTGATCTTCTGCGGTACCAACGCCTGGAAGGCCGACCGGATCACCACGGTGGCGGAAATTTTCGAGGAGCTTTTCGCTCTCGCTCGGGAGATGCCCCAGGGGAAACTGGTCAACTCCTGACCCCAATAGCAAAAGCCCCCTCCCGGTCCTGTCCGGGAGGGGGCGAAATTTTTCTATCCGCGGCCCGTTTCTCAACAGATGCCGACCGTGACCTCTGAAATCCTTCCTTCGCGTGCAGACCTCTCACAGGCATCTGCCTATCCCGGGTGCTTCAAACGATTCCGGCCCCCGACCCCCAGACCAAAGAGTTGTCAATTACCTGAATCCGTGAGTTTGATTTGTCTCCGCGGAATTATGCGTATTTGGCGAATACCGGCAGGTGAGGTGTGAGGTGTGAGGCGTAACTCTTCAGGCGAAAACAGGGCCTTGGGTTTTTCCTCCTTACTTCTCACTCCCAACTCCTTACGGGTTCAGGATTTATATTATGCAGAACGGCAAACCGCCGGCTCTGCCGGTGTGACCGAAGCCGGATTGTCTGTCCGAAAAAACCGGCAAGGCTCAAAAGCGCAGCCAGAGCAGGAAGGAAAAACTCATGACGGCAAGGGCGCTGCCGGCCAGAGCGTATAAAATGACATCGATAAAATTACATTCCCTTTTGCCGGGACGATTTTCCCTGTACGACACTGCAGGTCTCCTTTTTCGCAATTTGGCTCGGTTGAGCAGAAAACACCTTGGTGGCGACTCGCGTCCGTCTGTTTTGCAACTTTAATTCCATTTGCCCGGCCGTCCCCCGTGATCGCCCTGAACGGCTGCATGAAGGCGATACCGGGTGGATGACCACCGAATGTCTTCCGCGGCCGGTCGACAAAATTACGCGGAAGGGCGGAATCGGAAGGTAGCCCCTTGGGTCTTTTGCCCGATCCGCGGCTGTGCCACGAAATGGAAAAAAGTAGCAAACCATCCTTGACAGCCTGCTGCCCGGTTTGTATGGTGATTCGAGTGTTGCCAATTTAAAATTTGTCGCAAGACCTCCCGGGTCCTGCGCAGGAGGAACCGGCGCCATGCACATGGCCGATGCCCTGCTGTCCCCCGCCGTCGGCGGCACCATGTGGGTCGCCAGCGCCGGCGTCATCGCCTGCTGCTGCCGCAGGATCAAGGCGGAGTTCGATGACCGCAAAATTCCACTGATGGGGGTGCTGGGGGCCTTTATCTTCGCCGCCCAGATGATTAATTTCACCATTCCCGGCACGGGCTCCAGCGGCCACATCGGTGGCGGGATGCTTCTTGCCATCCTGCTCGGGCCCAGCGCCGCTTTCCTGACCATCGCGTCGGTTCTTTTCGTGCAGGCGCTCTTTTTCGCCGATGGCGGCCTGCTGGCCCTCGGCTGCAACGTCTTCAATCTCGGTTTTTTCCCCTGTTTTATCGCCTATCCCCTGGTCTATCGCGTGATCGCCGGAGAGAACCCGGGGCCTAAACGCCTCGTCGCCGCGGCGGTTCCGGCCGCGGTCGTCGGTTTGCAGCTCGGTGCGCTGGCCGTGATTGTCCAGACGGTGCTCTCCGGCCTCTCCGAGCTATCCTTCGAGTCCTTTCTGCTGCTGATGCAGCCGATCCATCTGGCGATCGGCATCGTCGAAGGCCTGGTCACCGCGGCGGTGGCGGGTTTCATCCGGCGGAGCCAGCCAGAGATCCTTGCCGCGGCCGTCCCCGGCCGTGCAACCGCTCGGGGCGCATCGCGCAACCTCGTTTTTACCCTGGCCGCGATTGCCGTTTTTGTCGGCGGCGTCCTTTCCTGGTTTTCCTCCGGTCGTCCCGACGGTCTGGAGTGGGCCCTCGAAAGGAGCACCGGCACGGGGGCCGTCGAGGTATCCGAACCCGCTCTTCATCGGTCCCTGCACGCTGTTCAGGAACAAACCGCGGTGTTGCCCGATTACGGATTTCGAGAGGTTCCCCCGGGTCTCGCCCGAAGGGCGGAAGACGACGGAGGCAGCCTCTGGCCGGAGCCTGACCCCGGCACCACAGTTTCGGGGCTGGTCGGCGGATTGCTGACCCTGGCGGTGGCGCTTCTCGTCGGCACGGCGTTGAAAAGACGCACCTCCTCGGGGTGAGGCCCGTTTCACGGGAAGCGAACGGGCAGGGCAGATTTACCGAGGAAGGCCGCCGGAGAGCGGCCTTCTTTTATGAAGGGGAACGGGCGGTGGATCAGAGACGGCTACGGGCGATCAGGCGGGCCTTGGGCAGGGGGACGCGCAAGCCGGTCAGGCGGAACTCGCCGCGCAGCCAGCTCTCTTCATCGAGGTGCAGGAAGTCGGTCAGCCGGGTATCGGGGCGGGTTTCGAGGTATTGTCCGGCCAATTCGGCGATCTTGCGATTGTAGGCCCGGCGCGAGTGGCCGTGGGCGTAATTGCGGCCGGAAAGGCGCCGGATATCGCCATCGCAGGCTTCCGAGATGTGGTAGAGTTCGTGGACCACGGTTTCGAGCTTCTGCTCGAAGGACAGGCGCAGAAAGCGGGGCAGCAGCAGGTAGATCAGGTAGAGGATACGCCGCCCGTCGTGGTCGAGCGAGGGCAGGCGAAAGGTCTCCAGGTACCGCCCCCGGCGGCGGGTCTGCTCGAAACTTCCGCCGGCGAAGCGCAAGGGCGCGATGCGGGCGTAAGTGCCGTGGGTTCCCTCGGCCCGGGAGCGGGAGAGGCAGAACAGGACGCTTCCGGTATCGATGTGGGACAACTCGGGCACCCTTCGGCACAGGTCGGCGCCCAGGGCTTCCAGGCGCCGCGACAGATCGATCTCGGCGATCACCGTTCTTTCAGCTTGTGGCAGAAAAGACAGCGGAAGGGCGGCGGATGGTTTTCCGACAGGGCGATATTGTCCTGGTTGTGGCACTCCTTACAGTATTTCTCCGTCTCTTTTTTGCCCTTGGCTTCGAGCATGTCATAGAATTTGGCATGGATGTCGTCATAGGGAACCCGGGTCGTCTTTTCCTTCCCGGAGATGGCGATGAAAATGCCGAGCACGACAACGACCAGGGCAACGAAGAGCCAGTCGCGTTTTTTGATGGCCATGAAATCCTCTGTTCCGGAAGCGGATGGTCCGATGCGTCCGGCGGCCCGTTCCGGAATCGGGCCGCGGTACGCGGTCAAATGCCGGATACGTGTCCGACGTCAGGTCTGCCGGGGGGCAATCGGGCGATAAGTGCGGTAGATCCGGTCATGGATGGGGGAGCGCCAGGGACCTCGGTCAGTCCGTCTTGATGAACAGGAGGTAGATGACGACGAAGATGATGCATGCCCCTCCGATCACGAAAATCGTCAGGGTCTGCTGACTGAGGCCTTCCACCGAGGTTTCGTGTTGGATGGTGTAGTTGATCAGACCGGCGAAGCCGGTCAGGCTCAGGATCAGCGCCAGCAGGACCCGCCAGCGCATGATCAGGGCGAGCAGGGCCAGGACGCCGATAGCCCCCAGCACCCACGGGTTGTGGATGATTTCGCCGATTTTCAGGCTTTGGACATAGGAGACAAAGCGGCTCGTTTCGAAATTTTGCAGAAAATCCAGGATGGAAGTGAAATCCATGCCGGCCCCTTCGGTGCGCAGAACTCAGGTTCTCCGGAACGGACAGGTTTCGCGGTCCAGAGTTGCCCGGTTGAGATTTCTACACCATAACAGTTTTTTTTTCAAAGGCAAAGAGCAAAAGGCGGGCAATCCCCTTGACTTTGACGCCGTCTTTCTCTTAGAGTTTAAGCCTTGATTTCAAGTGCTTGTCGAAACGAGAATAAGGTGCCTGAACGCGCAATTGGAGTTTTCGATTCCGGGGTCGGCGGGCTGACCGTCCTCAAGGAAATCATGCGGCTGATGCCGGCCGAGGAACTGATCTACCTCGGCGATACGGCGCGGGTGCCGTATGGAACCAAGAGTCCGCGCACGGTGATGCGTTATGCCCTGGAAGCCGCCGCCTTCCTTGCCCGGCAACGGGTCAAGATGCTGGTGGTGGCCTGCAATACCGCTTCGGCGGTCGCCCTTCCGGCCTTGGCCGAGCGCTTCAACCTGCCCGTTGTCGGGGTCATCGAACCGGGGGCCCGCAAGGCCGCCTCGATCACCCGCAGCAAGAAGATCGGCGTCATCGGTACCGAGGGGACGGTCAAGAGCGGGGCTTACAGCCGCGCCATTCGGGCCATCGACCCGGAAATCGAGGTCTTTTCCGCCCCCTGTCCCCTTTTCGTGCCCCTGGCCGAAGAAGGCTGGGCGGAGCATGCCGTCGCCCGGCTGGCCGCCGAGGAATACCTGGCCCCCCTGATGGCGAAGCAGATCGATACCCTGGTGCTCGGCTGCACCCATTACCCGCTGCTCAAGGCGACCCTGCAACAGGTTCTCGGCCCCGGGGTGACACTGGTCGATTCGGCCGAAGAGACCGCCGCAAGAGTGGTATTCCCCCTTGCCGAAGGGGCCCTGCTGCGCCGGGCCCGGTCCGGAAAGCCCCGTTTCTTCGTCACCGATGTCCCCACCCGTTTCGAACGGGTAGGGGGGGCTTTTCTCGGCGCCTCCCTGGAGGGCGTGGAGACGGTCGAACTCGAAGGCGCGACCGATCCTGTCGTTTCGGCGGCGGTTTCAGGCTGACCGAACCCCTTTCGCCCCGGCAGACGTCCTCTGATTCCATTTACGTACGTATTCCCCATTGCCGAAGAAAGCCTCCATGAAGATCCCATCCGTTCCTGACCGATACCTTCTGCTGGTTCTTCTTGTCGTCGTATTGGCGCTTGGCGCCCTGGTCGCTCGGCAGTTCCGGCCCGCGACCGCTCCACCCGTGACGCCGGCGCCGGTTCAGGAAAAGCCGCAGCAGATGCTCGAGGTGATCCTCTATTTCGCCACCGAGGACGGCCGCTACCTGGCGACCGAAGAGCGCGAGATCGAAAACTGCTCGGACGAGGAGGCGTGTCTGCGGGCCACCGTCCAGGCGCTTCTGCGCGGTCCTTCCGGCGAACTGGTTCCGGTTCTTCCGGCCCAGGCGGCCCTGCGTGCCATCTCGGTCGAGGACGGTACCGCCATCGTGGACTTCAGCAACGAACTGGTCGTTGCCCACCCGGGCGGCAGCATGTCCGAGCTCTTCAGCGTCTACGCCCTGGCCAACACCCTGGCGGTGAACTTCCCCCACATTCGGCAGGTGCGGATTCTGGTCGAAGGGGAAGAGGTGGAGACCCTCAAGGGGCACGTCGACCTTCGTTCGCCGGTTTCGGCCGATTTCAATTTCGCCCGGCCGCCCGAGGAGCGGCTCCCGGAAGCGACGGAAAACCTACAATTCCCCGCGGAGAAAAGGCATTAATGGCTGATTTCAGAAAGGCGCTGAACGAGCGCGTGCTGGTGCTGGACGGCGCCATGGGAACCATGCTTCAGGAGCGCGGGCTCAAGCCCGGAGGCTGCCCGGAGGAGATGAACCTGGAGGCGCCGCGGGTGGTCGAGGCGGTACACCGCGAGTACGCCGAGGCCGGGGCCGACATCCTGGTGACCAACTCCTTCGGCGGCAGTCGGGTCAAGCTCGCCCATTACGGTTTGGAGTCCCGGGTTTCCGAAATCAACGCCCGCGCGGTCGAGGTTGCCCGCCTCGCCGCCGGGAAGGACCGTTTCGTTGCCGCCTCCATCGGCCCCACCGGACGGTTCCTGGCCCCGGTCGGCGATGCCGGCTTCGACGAGATGGTGGAGATCTTCGGTGAACAGGTGACGGCCTTCGCCGAGGCCGAGGCCGACCTGGTGACCCTCGAGACCTTCCTCGATATCCGCGAGCTGCGCGCCGCGGTGGTGGCCTGCCGCGAGTTCTCCGACCTGCCGGTGATGGCCCTGATGACCTTCGACGATGCCGGCCGTACCGTCCTGGGGACGCCCCCGGAAGCGGCGGCGGTGACCCTCGATGCGCTTCGGGTCGACGTGGTCGGCTCCAACTGCGGCCTCGGCCCCGACGGCATTTTCACGGTGCTGGAGAAGATGCGCGCGGTGACCAGCCTGCCGCTGATCTCCCAGGCCAACGCCGGCCTTCCGGAATTGCGGGACGGGCAGACCGTCTTTCCCGGAACTCCCGAGCAGATGACCGCCTACCACGAGCGCATGATCGCTCTGGGGGTGCGGGTAATCGGAGGGTGCTGCGGCACCACGCCGGTCCACATCGCGGCGATCCGCGCCGCCCTGGAAGGCCGGGACCAGTCCTGGAGCCCGCCGCCGCGCCGCACCTTCCTCTCCAGCCGCACCGGGGTCGTTGCTCTCGGTACGGGGGCGCCCTGCGCGGTGATCGGCGAGCGCATCAATCCGACGGGCAAGAAGGGTTACAGCCAGGAGCTGCGTGAGGGCAAGACCGCCTACATCCGCCGCGAGGCCCAGGAGCAGATGGCCGCCGGTGCGAGCCTGCTCGACATCAACTGCGGCAGCCCCGGGGTGGACGAGCCGGCCGCCCTCGAACGGGCGGTTTTCGCCGCTTCCGGCGTCGCCGCCGCCCCGCTGGTTCTCGATTCGTCCGATCCCCGCGCCCTGGAGCGCGGACTCAAGGCGGCCGACGGCAAGGTGCTGATCAATTCCGTCTCCGGCGAACGCAAGAGCCTGGAGGCGGTGTTGCCGCTGGCCCGCAAGTACGGCGCGGCCCTGATCGGACTGGCCCTGGATGAGGAGGGAATTCCCGAGAACGCCGCCGGACGGGTGGCGGTTTCCGCCAGGATCCGCGAGGCGGTGCGGGCGGCGGGCCTGCCGACGGAGGACCTGCTCATCGACTGCCTCACCCTGACCGTTTCGGCCGAGCAGAAACGGGCCATGGAGACCCTGGCCGCCCTGCGGGCGGTTAAGCGGGAACTTGGGCTTGGCACCGTGCTCGGCGTCAGCAACATCTCCTTCGGCCTTCCCAGCCGGCCGGTGATCTCCTCGGCCTTCTTCGCCATGGCTCTCGAGGCCGGACTTGACGCGGCGATCATCAATCCGAAAGAGGAGCGGATGATGGACGCCTTCCGAGCGGCGATGGTCCTTCTCGGCCGCGACGAGCGTGCCGAGGAATATATCGCCCATTACGCTTCCGCGGCCGCCGCGCCGACGGCGCCGCAAAAACCCGACTCCGGGGCGGACATCCGCGATCGTCTGGCGGCGGCCATCATCGAGGGAGAGAAGGAAGGGGTCGGCGCCCTGGTGGAGGAGGCTCTCGATGGCGGCCTATCGACCATGGAAATCAGCAATGAAGGTCTTCTTCCGGGGCTGGAGGAAGTCGGGAAACGCTTCGGCAAAAACCAGGTCTTTCTGCCCCAGGTCATGCTCTCGGCCGAAACGATGCAGTGCGCCTTCGCCCGCCTCAAGCAGGAGATGAAGGGCGGGGCCAGGACGAGCCTCGGCAAGATACTGATGGCGACCGTCGAGGGGGATATCCACGATATCGGCAAGAACATCGTCTGCACCCTGCTGGAGAATCACGGTTTCGAGGTTTTCGACCTGGGCAAGAACGTCCCGGCGGCCCGCATCATCGAGCAGGCCCGCAACCTCGAGGTCGATGCCGTGGGTTTGTCGGCCCTGATGACCACCACCCTGGCCCAGATGGAATCGACCATCGCCCGTTTGAAGGAGGCCGGGATCAAGGTCTTCACCATGGTTGGCGGCGCGGTGGTAACCCCCGAATATGCCGATTCGATCGGCGCCGATCTCTATGCGGCTGACGCCCTGGAGGCGGTCGACAAGGTCAAGCGCCTTTTCCGCCAAATGGCCGAATAGGTGGTTGCGCCATTTCGCGGGGTGTGGTAGCTTGCTGTTAGTTTCTCTCGTCATTGCCGGAGCATGCGATGGTCGTCGGTTTTAACCACAATTTTCGCTACAAGGGTGTGGTCTATCACATTCAGACCGAGGACGGCGGGCTCAAGAGCCCCAACATCATCACTCTACTCTACCGGGGCGGCAATATCCTCGCATCCAAAAAGACCTCTTATGCCGATATTACCCGGGTCGACAACCTGGTAAAGGTGGTCGAGGCGCTGATGAAGGACCAGCATCGGGAGATGCTGCGCCGGCTCAAGGACGGGGAGCTCGATTCCCTGCTCGGGCCGGCCCCGGATCCAGCCCCGGCAAAGCCATCTCCGCCGAAGTCGCCCGAAGCCGGCCGGCCTTCGAAACGGCCTGCCGTGCCGAAGCCTCCCGTCGCACCCGTTCCGTCCGCGGTGAGGCCGCCGGTCGGAAAAGAGTCGAAAGCGGACACCGCCGCGGCCGCCGGAAGGGATCGGGGCGCTGCCGGGGCCAGCCTCGACGAGGTGATCCTTTCCTACCTCGCGGGGGATGAGGACGAGAAAGCGAAAAAGGGTCGCTAGGAAGATTTCACCGGCGCCTTCCCCGGCGCCGCTTTACTTTTGATTCGCCAAGGAAGATGCTTTCGCTAGAAAGCAAAATAGCAGATGGCTAAGCAAAAAGCGTCAAATGCAGGGCGCGCAATTGTCTTGCAATGAGGCGTACCTGGGTACGTCGAAGCAGCGAGAACAATGGCAGCAACGCACCAGTTGGTGAGTTTTTGCGACGCCATCAAAGAAGGAGCACTTTTTAGATGTTGACAGACCAGACCGTCCGTGAACTCGAGCAGGCTGCCCGGCACCTTCGTATCGAGATTCTCAAAATGCTCAACCTGGCCAGGTCGGGTCACACCGGTGGCAGCCTTTCGGCCATCGACGTCCTGACCGTTCTCTTTTTCCATCGCATGCGTCACGACCCCAGCAACCCGGCCTGGGAGGATCGCGACCGCTTCGTTCTGTCCAAGGGCCATGCCGCGCCGGCGCTCTATGCCTGCCTGGCCGAGGCCGGCTACTTCCCCCTGGACGACCTGAAGACCCTGCGGCGTCTCGGCAGTCATCTGCAGGGTCATCCCGATATGAACAAGACGCCGGGGGTGGAGGTCTGCACCGGTTCGCTCGGCCAGGGCCTCTCCCAGGCCGTCGGCCTGGCGCTCGCCGGCCGGCTGAAAGGCAAGTCCTCGCGGGTCTACTCCCTGCTCGGCGACGGGGAAGTCCAGGAAGGCCAGATCTGGGAGGCCACCATGGCCGCCGCCCACTACAAGCTCGACAACCTCTGCGTGATCCTCGACCATAATGGCCTGCAGATCGACGGCGAGGTGGCCAAAGTCATGGCGGTCGAACCCCTCGGTCCCAAGTTCCTGGCCTTCAACTGGCATGTCCTCG
>Ga0102953_1002501_pt1 | contig 10832 bp, 9 predicted proteins | sample SalPon2A_C_D2_MG_FD_78509 | JGI IMG/M metagenome (GOLD analysis project Ga0102953, IMG submission 78509) | Soil microbial communities from South San Francisco under conditions of wetland restoration - Salt Pond MetaG R2A_C_D2_MG | ecosystem: Environmental > Terrestrial > Soil > Wetlands | place... | reverse complement strand
CTTCGCCTGCGCGATCAACTCGATCTCTACTGGACGCGCATGGCTGCCGACAGCCGCTATCAAGTGTGGGTGGACGGTGAGGAGCAGGTTTCCGATCCCGGGGGAGTTCCGCGAGCAAACCTGCCCGAAGTGCACCTGCGCCAGGACATCCTCAGCGCGGGCTGGCACTTTCGTTCACTGCAGTGGCAAAACATCACACCCACCGTGCACGCGGGCGTGGGCTGGACGCTGACAAGTCAGAGTGGTGGGTTTCAGGCGACCTACCGGCCGGAAGTCGACAACAGCGACAGCCGCTTGACGCTCGAACTTGGAGGCGGACTGGATTGGAATTGGCGCAAGCTCGAAATCGGCATCGACCTGCGGACCTCTACCTTCCGCTGGGAATCCGTGGATAACCAGGTGCCCGCTTCACAGATCTGGACGTGGATGGGCAGTCTCCACGGCGGCATACTTTTCTAGCGGTTCACTATCCGCGCGGTCGCGCCCTATCAATAATCGTCGTCGTCGTAATCGTCGTCGAGAGCTTCGTCATCGAGGTCCTCGTCATCGAGATCCTCGTCGTCAATGAGGTCCTCATCGTCGAGCTCGTCGTCATCGAGCTCGTCATCGAATCCCTCGTTGTCGAAATCATCGTCGAAGTCGTCCGCGATGGTGAGATAGCGCCCGACCGATTTCGTTTCCACGCTCATCGTACCTCTCCGTAGATCTGAACGTTGACGGTCTGAGTTGGGATCCAACCAGAGACACTCCCGCTAGATAGTCTCTCCGCCCAGGGCGCCGCAAGAGAAAAATCTCAGCCTTTGAGGACCCCTACGAAGGGGAGGTGGCGGTACTTTTCCTGCCAGTCCAGGCCGTAGCCGATCACGAATTCGCTGGGGATGTCGAAGCCGACCCAGTCGACAGGAACCTCGATGACCCGGGCCTTGGCCTTGTTGAGGAGGGCCACCACCTTGAGCGAATTGGGACGCCGGGCCCTCAGGATCTCCAGGAGGTAGGCCAAGGTGTGGCCGGTGTCGACGATGTCCTCCACCAGGATCACGTCCCGGCCGGTGATGTCCTCCTTGAGGTCCTTCACGATCCGCACCACGCCACTGGACTGGGCCTTGCCGTGGTAAGAGCTCACGCTCAAGAAGTCGATCTCGTGCAGCAAGGACAACCGGCGTTGCAGGTCGGCGTGAAACATCACCCCGCCCTTGAGGATGCTCACCACGATGGGGACTCGTCCCTCGTACTCGGCCGAGATCTCCCGGCCCAGTTCGGTAACGCGCCGTTGGATGTCCTCGCTCGAGATGAGGACTCGGTCGATCAAGGGATCACGATCCACGTATTCCTGGTCGTCGAAGGTCACTCGTTTGCTCCTTGGTAACCCGCCTCGGCCCGTCCTCGCTGGATGAGGATGTCCTGGACCTTGGCGCAGATCATGTCGATCGCCACCGTATTGTGGCCCCCCTCGGGAATGATGAGCTGCGCGTAGCGCTTGCTCGGTTCCACGAACTGCAGGTGCATGGGCTTCACCGTCTCGCGATACTGCCGGATCACCGAATCCATGCTGCGTCCGCGTTCGGAGATGTCGCGTTCGAGACGCCGGATGAAGCGCTCGTCGTCTTCCACGTCCACATACAGGCGGATGTCCATCTGTCCGCGCAGCTCGGGGCTTTCCAACACGAGGATGCCCTCCACGAAGAGAATGTCGGCGGGCGCTACCGGTTCCACCTGATCGCTGCGGCGCTGGGTGGTGAAGTCGTAGACGGGGACGTCGACTTTCTTCCCCGCCCGCAGGGCGGCCAGGTGTTGTACCAGAAGGCTAGTCTCGAACGCGCCCGGGTGGTCGTAGTTGATGCGGTGGCGTTCGGACGCACTCAGATCGGGCCGGTCGAGATAGTAGGAGTCGTGGTGGATGATCTCCACCGTCTTGCGGGGAAAGCGCTCTCGCACTTTGAGAGCAACCGTGGTCTTGCCACTGCCGCTCCCTCCACCGATTCCGATGATGACGGGAGGATGCTGGATGTCCGAGCTGGTCATGGTTTTACTCTTCGTGATCGCCGCAGCAGTGGATTCTTGCAGAGCAGTTGGTTTGCCCGAGACGAGCTTCCACGACTTCGGACACGCAGTAGCCTAGTCACCCGAGCTGGGCGCGTCAACGGGGCGCGTCGTCTCCCTGCTGAGCTCGCACCGAGCCGGGCCGCACGGTGTCCGAGGCCACGATCGTGCAGCCCCGGCTTGACACTCCGATTTTCCTTGCGGATGATCAAGCCCATGACACATCTCGTGGGGCTCTTGGGCCTCGTCGTTCTCATGGGGCTCGCCTGGCTCTTCTCCACCAACCGCCGGGCTGTCGACTGGCGGCTGGTCGGTTCCGGCCTCCTGCTGCAGGTCGCCTTCGCGGCGATCGTCCTCCTCTTCCCTCCCGGCCGGGCCTTCTTCGACCTGATCCGCCGGGTCGTCACCCGCTTTCTGGCCTTCACCTACGTCGGCAGCGAATTCGTCTTCGGCGATCTCGCCCGTCCCAACGGGAGCGTGGGGATGGTCTTCGCCTTCTACGTGCTGCCCTCCATCATCTTCTTCAGCGCCACCATGTCGGTGCTCTACCACTTGGGGATCATGCAGCGCGTGGTCTCGCTCATGGCCCGCTTCATGACCCGCGTCATGGGGGTGAGTGGCAGCGAGAGCCTTTCGGTGGCGGCCAACGTCTTCATCGGCCAGACCGAGGCGCCCCTGGTGGTACGGCCCTACATCGCGCAGATGACCCAGGCGGAATTGATGGTGCTCATGACCGGTGGGTTCGCCACCATCGCGGGCAGCGTCCTGGCGGGGTACATCTCCTTCGGAATCGACGCGGGCCATCTCCTGGCGGCCAGCGTCATGAGCGCGCCCGCCGCGCTGGTCATCGCGCGGATTCTGGTGCCCGAGACCGAGGAGAGCCTCACCCGGGGCAAGGTCCAGCTCCATCTGCCCAAGACCACGACGAATCTGGTGGAGGCGGCGGCCGAGGGCTGCTCGCAGGGGATGAAACTGGCTCTGAACGTGGCCGCCATGCTCATCGGATTCATCGCCCTCATCGCGGTCTTCGACGCCATCCTGGGCAAGGGAGCGGCCCTCACCGGGCTGAGCTGGTGGCCCTCCAGCCTGCACGAACTCTTCGGCTACCTGCTGTGGCCCATCGCGTGGGTGATGGGGGTTCCCGCCCACGACTGCTTCAAGTTCGCCGGGCTGCTGGGCACCAAGATCTCCATCAACGAATTCGTGGCCTACGCCGATCTGGCCAAGTACGAGCACGCGGCGGCCCTCAGCCCGCGCGCCTCCATCATCGCCACCTACGCGCTGTGTGGCTTCGCCAACTTCGGCAGCATCGGCATCCAGCTGGGCGGCATCGGACCCTTGGCCCCCGAACGTCGCAGCGACCTGGCACGTCTGGGTCTGCGGGCCATGATCGGCGGCGCACTCGCCTCCTGGATGACCGCGACCATCGCCGGGCTGATGATCTGAGCCGCGCGCGGCGGCGCGGCCCCGTGGAGCCTCGTCCTCTCTATCGGTCCAGCTCCGGCCCTCTGCGGGCCTGGCGCGCGCGTCCGCCCGGTGGTGCCTTTTTCGTCGCCATTCCTTGTATCTTCGTAGTAGTTTGTTCAACTCCTTGCTGCAGTGCGAGTTCAAGCGCATTTTGGAGGCCCTCCACCTGTCGATCCTTGGTGGTGCGAAATTTTATATTTACGATTTTATTTCGAATTATGAACGGGCGGGAAAAGCAGGGTGACCCCATCCCGGCGGCATCCTCCGGGGCTGAGGGGCGCCCCGGCGAGCGCCGCCGCGGAGAGCGCGCGCGAAGGCGAACTCGAGGGCCCCTGGCGGAGGCGATTGGACAGCCTCGGCTGGCCACTATATATAGGTAGCTCCGCGGCTGCGGTGAGAGACGCCGGGCGCCAATTCTCCCCCGCGTCAGATCTGCCCCGCGAAGAGAAGGCCTTCAGGGGCGTTGCGCCCCGGCCGAAATGGTCTCCATAGGAAGAGTAGGGTTTCAGAGTTCATGGCCAAGAAGAGCACCCGCAGCAAGATGCCCAAGACCGACGGCAAGCAGCTCGTCATCGTCGAGAGCCCATCCAAAGCGCGAACCATCAACAAATATCTGGGGAAGGACTTCGTGGTGGTCGCCAGCGTGGGGCACGTACGCGACCTTCCCAGCAAAAATCCCAAGGGAGACAAGTCGCCGGTCCCGGGAATCGACTTGGAGAACCACTTCCATCCGCGCTACGAGGTGCTCAAGGGCAAGTCGAAGCTGGTGAGCGAGCTGAAGCGCGCCGCCAAGAATGCACGCGAAGTCTGGTTCGCAACCGACCTCGACCGTGAGGGCGAGGCCATCGCCTGGCATCTGGCCGAACTGGTGGGGATCACTCCGGAACAGGCCAAGCGCGTCATCTTCAGCGCCATCACCCGCGACGAAATCGATCACGCGTTCAAGGACCCGCGCGCCATCGACATGGATCGCGTCAACGCGCAGCAGGCCCGGCGCATCCTGGATCGCATCGTGGGCTATCAGGTCTCTCCCCTCTTGTGGAAGAAAGTCGCGCGTGGACTGTCGGCGGGCCGGGTGCAGAGCGTCGCAGTGCGCCTGGTGGTGGAGCGCGAACGCGAGATCCGTGCCTTCGTGCCCGACGAGAGCTGGCAGATCCTGGCCAATTTTCACGGTGACTCTGCGCTGCGCGAAAAGTTGAGCGCCGACTGGACGGCTCTGCTGGCAAAGCGCGGCGAGAAGGGGAAACCTCCCACGCAGAAGCAGCTCAACGCATGGCTCGCCAAGAAGGAGGCCGTGCGCGCCGAGCTGGTCAAAGTGCCCGGCAAGAAATTCGAGCTCAAGCTGGAGGGAATGATCGACGGCGTGTCCCAGGACGAGAGGTTCAAGGATGCATCGGCGCAGGACAACACGCCCGCCCTGCTCGAGGTCGCGCGACTGGCCGGCCTGCAATCGATCCAGACCGAAGTCACCGAGGATCCCAAGGGAAAGGGCCCCGCGCGCCACCTGCGCGTGGTCAGTGGAGAGATCGATCCTGCCGCCAAGTACAGGGTGACCGCCATCGAGTCGAAACGCACCAGCACGCGTCCCGCCGCGCCCTTCATCACCTCCACCCTGCAGCAGGCGGGGTCCTCGCGCTTGGGCTTCGCGGCACGGCGCACCATGCAGGCGGCGCAGCAGCTCTACGAAGGCGTCGAGATTCCGGGCGAGGGTCCGACCGGTTTGATCACCTACATGCGAACCGACAGCACGCGCCTGAGCGGAGACGCCCTGAGCATGGCGCGCGAGTTCATTCAAAAGGAGTACGGCGCGGAGTACCTGCCGCAAAAGCCCAATTTCTTTTCCTCTTCGAATTCCCAGGCCCAGGATGCCCACGAAGCGATCCGTCCCACCTCGCTCGCGCACTCCCCGCAGAAGCTCAAGAACGTGCTCAGGCCCGATCAGTACAAAGTGTATTCCCTCATCTGGAGTCGTTTCGTGGCCTGCCAGATGAAGCCCGCCCAGTGGGACTCCACCAGCGTGTTCATCGAGGGCGGCATCGACCCCGCGAAGCCGGTCACCTTCAAGACCCAGGGACGCACTCTGGCTTTCGACGGCTTTTACAGAGTGGCGGGGGTTCCTTTGGCCAGCGACGAGCAATCGCTTCCTCCGCTGAAGGAGAACGACTCGCTCTCGCCCTTCGCCATCGAGCCCAAGCAGCGTTTCTCGGCCCCTCCGGCGCGCTATACCGAAGCCAGCCTCATCAAGAAACTCGAGGCCGAGGGGATCGGGCGGCCGTCCACCTACGCCTCCATCATCCAGGTCATTCAGCTGCGCAAGTACGTGGAGCAAATCGAGCGGCGCTTCTACGCCACCGATCTGGGCGAGATCGTCATCGACAAACTGCGCGAGGCGTTTCCCGGGATCTTTCGGGTGGACTACACCAAGAAGATGGAAGCCGAGCTGGACAAGATCGAAGAGGAGCACCACGACTGGATCAGCATGCTGGAGAAGTTTTACGAACCCTTCTCGCAGAAGCTAAAGAAAGACCTTGAGGAACTCGGTCACGCCAAGGCCGGAACGCAACCCGCGCCCGACGAGTACCGCTGCGGCGCCTGCGGCGCGCCCACCGTGTATCGCTTCGGAAAGAACGGACGCTTCCTCTCGTGTTCCACCTATCCCAAGTGCAGCTGGGCCAGTCCCATCGATCGCGAGGGGAAACCGCGGCCGGTGGAGGAGACCAACGTGGCCTGCCCCAAGTGCGGAGAACCCATGATCAAGCGGGTGGGACGCTTCGGCCCCTTCCTGGGTTGCCGGCGCTACAACGACGAGAAGAACCCCTGTGATGGCATTCTCAACCTGGACAAGAAGACGCACAAAGTAGTGGCGCCCTCGCAGCCTCCTCTGGAAACGGATCTTCCCTGCCCCAAGTGCGGCAAGCCGCTCAACCTGCGTCTGGGCCTGCGCGGACCTTGGTTGGGTTGTTCGAGCTTTCCCAAGTGCCGCGGCCGAATGGCCTGGACCAAGCTCGAAGCGGAAGTGAAGGAGAAGTGGCAGCGCGCCCTCGACGAGCACGTGGCCAAGCACCCCATTCCCATCATCACCACCGTCGACGGACAGCCCCTCACCGACGAGAGAGGCAAACCCCTGCCCGATTCGCCGGTTCCCGGCGAGGAATTGCTCAACGTCTGAAACAAGGAGACCGGCCACTTGAAGTGACCGGCCTCTCCTCGCTTCAGCGCATCGCGCTGACGGGCGCCGCGGACCCTCTCAGTTCTTCGTCACGCCCGTGCCCTCGCAGGGATAGTCGGTGGTAGCCACGTTGAAAGCATGCGTGTTGACGCTCGCGTTTTCGTAGCACAGCGACTGCACGCCGTAGACCATGCTGTAGGCATGGTAGCCCAGCATGTTCAAAGCCACCGTCACCTGCGCCGAGGTCTGACCCGTCCAGCAATAGACGAGGATCTTCTGGTCGGTGGGCAGGGTGTTCAGGGTATTGTCGGTCTGCAGGCTCGCCTTGGGAGCATACTGGACCGCGGTGGGCATGTGGCCCGCGTTGTACTCGGCCGTGGGGAAGTAGTTCACGACGTACCAAGTTCCGTCGTCGGCAGCGATCGAGTCGTACACGTTGGAAATCCCGCGCGAGTTCCAGCCGGTGCCGAACTCGTTGTAGCTGCCCTTTACGTAGGCATCCGCGCGCGCCTTCAGAATTTCCAGTCCCGTGCCCAGCCCGGTACCCAGCGCCGGATAGCCACCAGGAGCGTTGCAGGCGCAGGGATCGGGAGTCATCCAGGTATTGTAATCGTTGGAGGTTTTGCTCATGTAGTTGGTGCCGATGTAATCGGTGTTCGAGGTCCAGCTGCTCATACCGAAGACCAGGTTCACGGCGTCGTAGCCCATGTCGATTCCCAAGAGATTCAAGATGGCGGTCGCGGTGCTGGCCGTCTGGCCGGTAAAGCACACGTTGCAGATCACCTTGTCGGTGGGGAAGTCCCCCGCGTTGACATGGTCGATGATCTCCGAGAGCGACCAGTTCACTGCGCCCTGGATGTGCGCGTTGGCGTAGACCGCCGGCGAGCGCCAGTCGACGATGAAGTAATCGTCTCCGGGATCGGCGTTGCCGAAGTTGGCGTCGAAGAGCGCCTGAGCCGAGATGTTGACCCCCAGGCCACGGTTAGGCGTCACGTAGGTGCTCAGATAGGCGTCGGTATAGGGAGAAACCAGCGAGAAGCCGTCCGCCGCGGGCGGGGGATTCGTTCCGTTGTCGTCGTCGCTACAACCGACGAAAGCGAAGACGAGGATCATCATACTTGTGAGAAGCAGCTTGCTCCAACGACTGCGATTCATGGTCATTCCTTTCCTGGTCTGCAATGAGCGAGTCCCTCGCGAAGATCATCCCCTGAAGGGACCCGCTCACTCATTATGGTGATCCTCTCGATCACCAGGATGAATTGGGCGCCCCGTCGGGCACCACGAGAGCTTGATTCGCCTGTTGCTCGGCGGTGGGCAGAGCAGACAGGTCCGAAGCGCGGAGGAAGAAGTCCTTCGCTCCGAGATACGAGTTGTGACACGCGTCCAGGCACGATTTTCCGGTCACCGCCGGGTCCGGCGTGCGATCGGTGCGGCGCCGGATGTTGTGCGGCGTGGCCAGCTTCCAGGTCGGCTCGCTGCTGAAGTTGGGCAGCGTATTCACACCCCAAGCGGCGTAGGTATCGTCCACCACCGGCACGTGGCGCAGGACCACGTACTTCTCCGAGCGGATGTCCGACCTGGGGTTGTAACCGATCTTGAAGGTTTCGTAGGAAGAACCCGTGATCCCCTCGCCCGCGTGACATCCGTTGCAGCTCTTGTAGTTCTGGCTGTGGCAGACCTGACAGGCGAACTGCGACAGATGCGTGGTGTGGTAGATGTTGTTCCAGTTGGCGTCGGTGGTCGGACCGTGGCAGTCCGTGCATTTGGCCAGTCCCGGCGCCTCGTAGCGTGATTGCGTCGCGCTTCCATCGCCGTGCATGTCCGCGCCGTCGTGGCAATCCATGCAAGTCATGGCCAAGGGAACGCGGTGGTAGTCGGCTCCGGCATAGTCATTGTTGCCGTAGTACTCGTCTCCGATTCGCGATCCATGGCATGCCGTACAGTTCAAGGACATGTCCGGAGTGCGGTTCACGCGATGTGCTTTCACGAGTCCGCCGCCCACGGGTTTCGGCGAGGAGATGTGGCAATCGCCACAGCTCACGTGACAACCCCCGCAGGCCGATCCGAAGCCCGCCATGTACGCCGGGTTGTCGCTGATCTTTTGTCCCGATCGTTTTTCGAAGAGAGCGTAGTAGCCGGCTTGCGTGTAATGGATGGCTGTCGTGTAGGTCCCTTTGGCTCCATGGCAGCTCGCCTCGAGACAGGTATTGGTCGAGCCGTCGCTGGGATCGGCAATGAGGCCAACGTGTGCGTCGTCCTTGGTGTTCTCGCCGCTCTGCCCTCCGTGGCAGAAAATGCAGCCGAGGGAACCGTGCGTGCTGGCCAAGAAGGCAGCGCCGTCCGTACCATCGATCAAAACTTTCTTCCATCCCTCAACCTGAGGGATTGATCCGCCTCAGCCCTCCCCCGTGTCTGCGGGGAGGGTGTCGGGAAGAGCGGTGGCCATCAGCATGGCCTGGTTCGTATGGCAACCCTGGCAGGTGGCCACTTGGAGGGCGGGTCCTCCACCGCCGCCGTCCCCCGAATCGCTGCTGCCGCAGCCCCAGAGGCCGCCTAGCGCCAGCGATCCGGCGGCAAGCCAGAACAAGTACTTGCGTGAAACCATTCCTATGGCTCCCTTCTCAGCTCTCCGCCTTGGGCACGTCCCGGCCGGCGAAGTTGTTTTCTTGGTTTGCTGACTCTTCGGGGACTTCCGCCAAAAGGCCCCGCGCGAAAATCGGTACGTTGTTGCAGATGATGTCGAGGGTCTCGTAAGTGACGTCTTCGAGCCTGTTCCAGAACTCGGCATTGACCGCGCAGCCAATTACGAGGCCGACGTAACAGCGCGCGGTAATGCCAGGATCGACCTTGCGAAGTTCTCCGCTCTCGATCCGCTTCTTGAATTCCTTGGCGAGAAAGTTCACGTAGGGCATGCGAAACTCGCGTAATAGCTTCGCGGCGGCTTCGTCGTCGGTGGCCGAAGTCATCAGGAGCAAACGAAGAAGCTGGGGATCTTGCTGCGCGGTGGAGAGCAAGTGCAGCGAGGTGGCACGCAAGATGTCTTCGACCGATTCCAAAGAGCTGAGGGTTTCCAGATAGCTGCTGATGGCCAAGCCGCGCGAACGCGATTCCACGGCCTTCTCGAAGAGGTCGAGTTTGCTGGGAAAGTGCCGGTAGATGGCGGCTGCGGTAATGCCCACGTCCTCCGCCAGCTGCCGCATCGAGGTGCCGGCGTAACCGTGGCGGGAGAAGTGTTGCAGGGCGACTTCCAGGATCTGGTCCCGCCGGGAGAGTTTGGACGGCGCAGGCATCGTGGGGGTCCTCGTTAGAAGGAGAGGAAACGATCTGCTAATGCCGTATCTAGACTAGGTAGCCGCGATTTTCGCCGGCAAGGAGAAAGTTAACGATTCTTCACTTTTTACGGAGCTCCCCGTTTGTTTTCTCTTAAGTGCCTAATTCAGCCTTAATTTAGCTGATTTATTAGGGCACCCAAGTAAACGTTCGCTTAACGCAATTCAAACATTCGTTCCGGCTGCGCGGAGGTGTCGACGGCCCGCCGCGATCGATGCGGGGCGACCGGCGCGGGAAAGTCGGCGGCGGATGCGGCGGCGGGAAGCGACCGGCACGACGAGTTGCAGCGGCGGATGCGGCGGCGGGAAGCGATGGACATGGCGCGTAGCAGCCGGGGCGTTGGAGCCTCGCAGCCATCTCTCGCTGGATTCTCGAAACGGTCCGGCAGAGAATCACAGGCCGAAAGAGCGTGATAGCGAAAGGGCGTGATCGCGATGGAAAGCGGGTTGAAGGAAAAGGTCGTGTGCATCACCGGAGCCTCCGGCGGAATCGGCCGGGCGCTGGCGCAGTGCTTTGCCCAAGAGGGTGCTCGCTTGGTGCTGTGCGCATATTCACAGCTCGACGGCCTCAGCGAATGGGTTGCCGCGCAGAAGTGGAGCGAGCGAGCGTTGCTGGCGAAAGTCGACGTGCGCCAACCGCGCGAGCTGAAGGAGGTGCACGCGCAGGCCTGCAAGCGCTGGGGACGCGTGGACGTGTGCGTGGCCAATGCGGGAATCTGGCCGGAGGAGAGCCTGCCCCTGCACGAGATGGGCGAGGAAAGAATCCTTCACACGGTGGACGTTGATCTCTTGGGCGCCACCTGGACCGCGCGCGCGTTCCTGGGGAG
>Ga0102953_1002500_pt1 | contig 10832 bp, 10 predicted proteins | sample SalPon2A_C_D2_MG_FD_78509 | JGI IMG/M metagenome (GOLD analysis project Ga0102953, IMG submission 78509) | Soil microbial communities from South San Francisco under conditions of wetland restoration - Salt Pond MetaG R2A_C_D2_MG | ecosystem: Environmental > Terrestrial > Soil > Wetlands | place... | reverse complement strand
CTGAGGGTTGGGGGTTCGAATCCTCCCGCGGTCACTACAAGCACAAAGGCCTGCAACGGAAGTTGCAGGCCTTTGTGTTTGCAAAGGGGAGCGTGCTGAGGATCATGAGCGCAGCGAATACTCCTCCCGGAACTACCGGGCAGCAAATCCGGGCTTTTTCAGGACAAGGGAACTGCACTTAACTCAAACGCCAACGCACCGGCTGGCCCCTTATTAAAAAAGCTTCCCCGGAGCTTTTTTGGCCGTTCGGTCCTATTTGCAAAGGGGAGCGTGATGAGGATCATGAGCTCGGCGAATAATTGAAGGGATGGGCAACTTATTATTGCGCCACATCTTGAAGAAACTGCAGGACCTTAGAGTTGAATTCTGATGCATTATCCTCATGCATCAAATGAGAGCCATTGCCAATAGTGCACCGCGTTGAGTTAAATAAGGATTCATCGAGGGCATCTAAAAAACGGCCGAAAAGCATGTTGCTTTTTTCTCCCGATAGTAATAAAACCGGGATTTTTATTTTCTGTAATTCCACTTTATATACAGGAGTAAATCCTAAACCCAACAATTCCATAGGGATAAAATTATCCAGTATCTGCTCCAACCTTTTTGAAGTTAGATTCTTATAGGTCTTATGGCCAAGAGTTGCCCGGGCATAAACCGTTAATGCCTTTCGTAGGTTTCTACTGCGCAGATCTAATATAGCCAGTACCATTCCCTTATGCCCAAACTTTAAAATCGGGCAACCCAAGCCTGGTCTTATAACCAGCAATTTTAGCATTTTGGCCGGACCAGGATTGGTATGAAGGTAAAAGCTGATAAAGGACGGTTCAGCCAATACCAATTTCTTAATCCGGGTCGGATATTTAATTGCGAACAACAGGGCAAGCATGGCCCCATAGGAATGTCCTACAATATTCACGGGTATTTTACCCAGGCTTTCAATGAGAGCTTCCAAATCATCGAGATGCCGGGACATCAGATACTCACTATATCTGCCCATTCCTATGTTTGGGTAGTGGTATCTTCTATTATATACAACGGTGTGATATTTTGATTTGAAGTAGTCAAACTGTTGGTCCCAGGTTCTTGCGTCGCTCGCCGAGCCATGCACAAAGAAAAGGCTGCTTCCTTTGCCTTCTTCTTTGTAGTTTATTATATAATTATGTACTTCAATTTGTTTCACATTCGAATACCCAGAATGGTTTTGAGATGAAAGAATTGGGAATTTCACAACCTACCAATAATTCTTAGGGCAGTACACAGTAATGGCCATCGCTTTATGCAGGAATGCCATCTAACATGGTTTACCCAATAAATTCCGGATCAACTTAAAGAGGGTAGCTTCATACCCAGATACACCTTTGGCCCCATTTTAATTACAAAGTTCCGCTGAAAAGCATATTCAAAAAATCAAGCTTTGACAAGAATTCGCAAAGATTTCATAAAGATCACTGAAACCGGTAGCCCACCCCGCTCTCTGTAATGATGTGTTGGGGGGTGTTGGGGTTATCTTCGATTTTTTTGCGGAGGGTGCCCACAAAAACCCGGAGATATTGCGTTTCCGTTTGATTACCGATCCCCCAGATTTCCTTTAAGAGGAATCGATGGGTTAGTACTTTGCCCTCATTTTTAGCAAAAAGGGCCAGCAAGCTATATTCTGTGGGGGTCAGTTTGAGTATGGTCTCGTTTTTCCTGATCACACGGGCCACCAAATTTATTTCCAGATCACCACATTGAATGGCACTTTCATTCACCACGTTCTGGCTCCTGCGGATGGCCGCCCGTAATCTCGCCAATAATTCGCCTGTTCTGAATGGTTTGGTCAGGTAATCCGTCGCGCCATTGTCAAGGGCCATTACAATGTCACTTTCTGCATCCTGTACAGATAGCATGATCACAGGATGATTATACCATTCCCTCAGTTCTTTCAGGATTTCATGGCCACTGCGGTCGGGAAGCCCGATATCCAGCAGGATTAATTCCGGCGGATGACTCGCAGCCATGATCAGGCCCTCGCGGCCATTAACTGCCTGTCTAACCCTATACCCGTTACTTTCCAAACTAATTTGTAAAAGTTTACGGATTTGAGGCTCGTCATCTATTATGAGTATTTCAGCCTTGTTCATGTTCCATATCTGTAATGACCGAAGTTTGAGCCGGAATATTTATGATAAAATTCACGCCTTTTTCAAATTTTTCATCAAGTTTTATGGTGCCTCCCAATGCTTCTGTGAAGCCTTTTGCAATCGAGAGGCCCAATCCGGTTCCTCCAGTCCTTGAATTGGAGAGGCGATAAAATTTTTGAAATACATTTTCCGCTTCCGTTGCCGGTATCCCCGGTCCACTGTCTTGAATAGAAATATGGCAATGGTCGGATTTGTTTAGCACATGAATCCTAATTTTAGTATGGGAAGGGGTATGTTGCACCGAATTGTGTAGAATACTATGTAAAATTTGTTCTAATAGGCCCCTGTCTGTTTTAAATAACGGCAGTTCCTCATCGTGTATAAATTCTATAGTATGGTTTGGTCCCTCTTCCCTGATTTCATTAACAATTGTAAAAATTATTTCGTTGACATCGCACCAATCCAATTTTGGCTGCAGACTACCCGCTTCGAGGCGGCTCATATTCAATAAGTTCTGTACCTGTCGGTTAAGCCGGAATCCCGCAATTTCGATTTCCGAATAGAGTTCGTTCAGATTGATTTTGGATAGCTTTGAATCGGCGTCTTTAATGGTATCGATCGCTCCGATAATTGTGGAGATTGGAGTTCTCAATTCATGGGAAAGGGAATTTAACAGGGTATTATAAAGCTTCAGTGATTTTTCTTTTTCTTCCTGCATCCTATTCTTCTTTTCAACCTGCCTGATCTTGAATGTCAGTACGGCATTTATCATGGCTACCACAAAATACATCGAAAACATCAACAGGTTTTCGGGGGTGCTTATATTAAACGTAAGAGTAGGAGGAATAAAGAAAAAATTCAATATCAAGGCACTTAGCAGTGCTGCCACCAATACCGGATATATATCAAAAAGAATCGCGGATATTGATACCACCAGGAGCAGGAGCAAAGCGACTACCTGATACCCCAGTATTTCGCTAAAAAGATAACAGGCAATTGCCGTAACCAGGATAAAAAGTATACTGATCAGATATTGGTATTTTGCCTGATATACTGACCTTTTGAAACGTTTCAAAATCTTATTAATTAGAACATTTTGCTATCAGGATCTTAATTTTGAAATTAAGTCATGATTTAAACCAAGTTGTAAAGCGAAATCCTAATTCACTTACCCAATAACTTAAAGAATAGGCCCCAGGTTAAAAGTACACCATCTCGGCGCTTGAAAATCGCATATTTAAAAGATCCGTTTGTTAATTCATTATTTTTTAAATGCTATAGGGCCAATTTTCAAATCCAAATGCTTTTTATTCTAAATCTCGATATTGGTGCCGACCTCGAATACTTGTTTGGCTGGCAAATTAAAATAGCGGGTAGCCCGCTGGGCATTTCTCGAAAGGATTGCGAACAGGGTCTCACGCCATACCGGCATTCCCATTTTACCGCTGACAATAAGTGTTTCCCTTCCCAGAAAATAGGTAAGCGTAGAATCATCTATGTCGATGCCCCTTTGCTTAATGAGCTCCAGCGCCTGCGGGATATTGGTCCTGTCCATAAATCCATAATTGATCTTTGCTACATAAAAGTTTGCACCAAGGGCTGTAAATTGAAGCCTTTTGTTAATCGGAATACGAGGTGTGGATTTAAAGTTAACCGATAAAACGATTATCTGTTCATGTACAAGTTTGTTGTGTTTAAGATTGTGAACCAGGGCTGGTGGGGTCCTGTCAAAACTTTTGGAAAAATATATGGCTGTACCCGGAATCCTGATGGGATCTTTCTCACCGAGGTTTGTGACAAATCGATCCAGAGGTTCCATGATTTTTGTAAGTTCAACGCTGAGAATCCTCCTGCCTCTGTACCAGGTGGTCATAATTAAATAAATAATCCCGGCAATAAGCAAAGGAAACCATCCGCCGTCAGGTATTTTGTCAATATTGGCAATAAAGAAGGAAAGATCGATTGACAATAAAACCAGGGTTACTACAATAGCTGTTGGTAATTTCCAATGCCACAATTTCCGCATGGCAATAAATGCCAGCAGGGTGGTTATAACCATGGTCGTAGTAACGGCCACTCCATAAGCCGCAGCTAATTTTCCAGACGTTTTAAATAATAATACCAAACTTGTTGTTCCCGCGAAAAGTATCCAGTTTACCTGTGGCATATATATTTGACCTTCCTCTTTTTCCGAGGTGTGAACCACTTTAAGTCTGGGTAAAAATCCGAGTTGAAGCGCCTGCAGGGTTAGGCTGTAAGCACCTGTAATGATTGCCTGGGATGCAATAATTGTGGCAATAGTTGCAATTAAGACCAGAGGATAGAGCCCCCAGGATGGAGCCAAATGGTAGAACGGATTTTCTTTGAGTGTCGGGTTATTCAGCAACAAAGCACCTTGCCCGAAGTAATTCAATAGGAGACAAGGCAATACGATACTGAACCAGGCAATTCGAATCGGGAGTTTGCCAAAATGGCCAATATCCGCATACAGGGCTTCGCCTCCCGTTACCACCAGAAATACGGCACCAAGAATAAAAATACCCTGCCAGTGATAATGTGTAAAAAATTCGAATGCATAATAAGGATTTACGGCTTCCAATATTTCTGGATTCTTCAGAATTGATGCCACTCCCAGTACGGCAATGCACAGGAACCATAAAAGTATAAGCGGGCCAAAGACCATGCCCACCCCTTTTGTGCCCTTTTTTTGAATGAGGAAGAGCCCTAATAAAATGCCTATTGTTATGACAATGACATAGGGTTCGAAAAGGGGAGTGGCAATCTTTAGCCCTTCAACCGCACTAAGTACGGAAATAGCCGGTGTAATCATGCCATCTCCATAGAGTAAGGCAGCTCCGAACAGGCCCATCGTGAGGATCACCATTCTTTTACCGTTTTTCCGTTTGGGGATTACCAATTCCATTAGCGCCAGAATTCCCCCCTCACCATCGTTGTCCGCGCGAAGAATGAGAATCAGGTATTTTGTACTGATTACCAGTATCAGGGCCCAAAAGATCATTGAAAGCGCCCCCATAATATTCATAGGAGTGGGATCCACTCCAAAATCTCCAAAGAAGCATTCTCGCACCGCATATAACGGACTGGTCCCAATATCTCCAAAAACTACTCCGATGGCCGTCAGGCTCAATATAAAAAGTCGTTTTGGTGATCTATCCTGCTTATCTTTCATGAAGGTATGTACCGTGGGGTATTAATTTTTTCTTGTTTGCCATATTTTATCTTATAGGAATTGGCCAGACAGTCCTAATAGTCAACTATTTTTTCCTCCATCCGTTTTAGATAGGCTCCGATATTTTTTAAGGCGTAAATAATTTCTGTTTTATGTTTAAAGTCCACGAGGACGGTTTCATATAGCCGAATCCTGTTTTCCATATGCTTACTCGAAACCTTAATGTTTTTTTTAAGTTCATGAATGCTAAATGAACCAATAAGCGTATCCATTTCATCCTTTATTTCCTGATCACATCGGATCATAACAATCAGGTCTTGCCCTATCTCCATTTGAAACAAACGCCTGAGTTCATTTACTTCAAAGCATGTTTTGATGATCAGTTCGGCCCATTCATGGTCCAGACACAAAAAACCATCACTTTTTTTTACCCGAATCGAATCTTTCATTTGAAATAGGTCATTAAGTTGAATGCTGTTGCTGATGAGCCAGAAATGAAAGGGAGTTGAGTAGGAATCTTACGTCATAAATCCAAAAATGAAAGGCATATAAAAGGCAGTCTGTGGAATCATTGGCAAAATCCAATTTCATTTGAATTGCAATTGACGAAACAAAATTAGGTCGAATGGGAATTGCAGAATATAAAATTTCGGCTCGTATGTATAAAGATTTTATAAGAATGCCGTGTAGTTTTTTGGACTGACTTCCCGATCCCGAATGGGATGTAAAAATAAAAGTGATTTTTACTATGCCGGCGTTATTTTATATACTCATGGTAATATTTCACGAGGATAGTACCAGAGATAAACCGGCTCTGCTTAATTCCCAATATCGCCGGTAATGTATGGGCCCGGGACGTAATTCCATAAAAAAGAATGACGTATTAATTTATGAAATAAGTCGAGCAATAGTAACCATTGTATTCTTAATTCTTCCAACACCTTTATGGCATTTGCCTGGTACGGGTACCTGCGGTTCAGCCGATTCAACTGGTTCCATAATTTAGTTCTTACCGGTGTTATTCTTATTAGCTGGGGAGTGGCCCTGTTTGAATATTCGTTTCAGGTTTCTGCAAACAGGATTGGATACGCGGATTACGGCGGAACCTTTTATTTATGACGGCTAAAGGTAATTCAAGAGATGATCTCCCTGACCATTTTCACGGCATTTACTGTCTTTCTTTTCAAGAATTACACCTTCAAGGATAAGCCACCTGATTGGATTTGGGTTTTTGGTTCTGGCAGTCTATTACATTTTCAAAAAAAACCAAATTCCTATCGGAAATCGGATATTCTCAAATAATTACCGTCACAAATCAACTCCAACAATTCAAGTTGGTGATGATTTTCCCGTACTGCCATATTGCGTATATGTTTTACAAACGGACTATAAGGAACATGATAATTCCTCCCCTTATCTTGCCAAAATCAATACAGCAGGACTCGGCTTATTTTATTTATCAATTAAGCAACTATATAATTGCAGAGTACCCCAAGATGTTGCCCTCTTGCATTGGCCTTGGCGTTGACCGGATGTGCCCGTAAAAAAAGGAAGAATGTCTGTGGCATGTGCGCCTGTTTTTAGTAGATTGAATGACGAAAGGCCTTTGGTCTCTGGAAAGGAGAAATTACCCTATCTGTATTGGGGGGAAATCCGATGATTTGCATCACAGGCTAACCTTTTTGGGCAATGCGATCAAGCCCTGTGATCAGGAAGCCGGATTCTGCCTCTCGCCCCCGGCCTGTAAACAGCTTGTACAAATTATGGCCGTTAATTCCACTCATTTCTAACCAATCATACACCAAACAGAGAACTTCCCGAAGTTTTTCGTACCTTATATGTGGTGTAACCACCTGTTTTGAAGCAGATTACCATATCCTTCCAGCTGCTTTTTTTCACGGATAATTATTCGCCAGGGCCGCCAGCAAGTATACCAAGAATTGGATTGGAAAAACGGCCGGGTTGTAATTTTCAAAGACGGTCAGGAATTTCTTAGCTGCGAATGGAAGTTTCATTGTTAGCCTTGTTCGTTTGCCTTTTTTTAAACCAGATAGCAAGAAACAGCATCATCATAGGCGCCGTGATAGCCCAAGGCAGTGCTAATAGTAATAACCTCTCCGAAAAATCGGGGTAAAAATAGACAAAGGCTATCAATGGGGTTACCAGGGCATTGGCCATAAAAGCCCGTCGTACCCATTTATCGAATCCCTGTTTTTTGAAAATGGGTATTACGAAAACGGATGCCAGGCCCATAGATATGTAGCCAATGGCATCGAAATCCCAGAGCAAGGAATGCGGGTATTGAACCAGTAAGGCAACTTTATCAGCTTCGCCCTTTAAGGTCATCGGAATCACGGTTGTGAGTTGAACAACATAATTGACTGAAACAAATACAGCATAGATAAGAGTGAACAGCAATGCCGCATGACTCCAGAATCTTTTTCGAACCACAGTAGCATAGTGAAGTGATAGGATTTCGACTATAAATGGTATAACGATGCAAAGTGAAAATCCATAGATGAGGATTTCATCAAACGGGTAGGTTATTACCCTGAATAGTTGCAATATTTGAACCACCACAAAAAGGGCATTGGCAGCAAAAGCCGTAATTCCAGACCAGAATCCAATACTATTGATGCCTATATTAATGGCCACTAAATTTCTGGAGATCGATGATGCATCTTTATTTTCTTAGTTGCGGTGGCGACAATGTTGCTCATCAGCCAGATTCTTTTTTAGCTTCCATCCAATAAGAACAAGGAGGAAACCCATAACATAGTAGGTAATATGCGTTTGGGGAAAAAAGAAATCCACGTTCAATGCCAGTTCTGAAGTTAGCCATAGTATAAGAATCACGCCTTGCAACAGGATGTATGACGGATAGTATTTCCTTCTTTTCACAACAAGCCAGGTGATTAACAGGCTAAGGATTCCGATTCCACAGAATAGCGCAATACCCGGGATCAAATAATCTTTAAATGGCGTCGCTTCAATCAGCTCGAAAGGCAATTTCAAGGATTCACCCGTTGGATCTGTAATCAGTTCATAGCCGCCCCACAGTCCTGTTAACCCCAAAAAGACTAACAGACATAAGGCACTTATTCTTAATACCGTAGTTGTCATTTTCTAACGCTGGATAGAAGGTAACTCCCTGTTTATAGTTTATAGAACCTCCCAATACCGAAATTATAAACAGCGCATGTAATTTACGATGATAACGGTCATTTGAAAGTCTTCCTTTTACTTGGAATTGAGCTTAACAATTGTTTCTGGCTTAGCAGGAAGCACAAACCATTGCAGTAGTAAAATGGGGCCGACTAAATTATATGCCCGTCATTAGGTTATTGAAGGTGGCAGTATTATGGGCTACCCTGGTCAGAGCTGGCTCAAAATTGTCAAAGGATAGTGAATGCCTTATTTTGAAAGGAGGCCTTTGGGTAAAGGTGAACGGGTGACCATTATTGCCATGGATGTGGATGCGAAGGTCGAAAGTTTGTTGCAGATCCTGGATTATTTAGCCGCCTTTTAAAAGGGAATAGGCCTGTGAGCAACACTGTTTATTGGTATTGTTTTGACCTCCCGCGGATATCGAGAGCCAATCCAATGCATAAAAAGTGCCGTTTATATCTAAAGATTTTCAGATTCAAACTGACCTGTAGTGCCAGGCAGTCATAAAAATATAGAGATCAGGGTACCTGATCCCCGTTTTGTTCTAATGCCTTTTGTAGCGTGTTTAAGGCAAAGGGATCAAAAGTAATTTGGCCTCATGCCGGATAATAATTGGTTCGAAGCCTGCCAACTATACAATTAAAATCATCAACCATCGCGGCATTGAAGTGAATGGTACAATCCACTGGTCATTTTCAATTCTAATTTGTACCTTATAGGGAGTTTAAATTATTGAAAGTAATCTGCTTGTAAAACTTTTAGCTAAAAGTAACATCAGAGTATTAACTGGCTACCCGCCGCACGGGCCGTTCTGGTAAGTGCAGGGTGGCGCGAAAAAAAGCTGGGATCATGAAAACCAAAGCCCTACTCTTCGTCCTATGTGCACTTGCCATGGTAGAGACAGCGAAGGGACAATTCCTCAAGAATCTGGCAAAAAAAGCCGAGCAGGCAGCCGAACGGCACCATTTCCAACCGGACTGATGAAGAAACCGAGAAATCAGTTGACAAAAGCCTGGACGGCCTCCTCGGGGGTCCCGGCACATCTGATGCTGATCAGAATGCAGGGGGTAAGGATTACAATACGGCCAAAAATATCAATACGGATGTGAAACGTTCATTCTACACCCATGATGTGGTTATCCATACGCTAAACGACAAAAATGAAACCACGGATTCGTTCTTTGATGCCGGGGAACTGGCCATGCGCTCTGTGTCTTCCAATTCGGAAGACCCTATCTTTGTGGATAGCGGGGTACCATTACGGCTATAATGAACAAGAAGAGCGCTGGGAAAAAACCGGGCTGATGCGTACCGATGCCATGGCCTTCATGATGCCCTCCGTTTCCATTTCCCTGCTGAAACTGCCTCCCGAGCCCATGCTGGATGCATCGACCCGATTCAAGGAGCAGGGGCTTAATATGAACACCTTCCTCATGGTAGAATGGGTTTTTATCTATACCCCGGATGATTTCCGGTCTGACGATTATACCGAACAGCAGGTAACCTGCCGGTATGGGGGCAATTGCCCCAGATTTATTTATGAAGATCCGGAATTCAAGGGCTCGTATGTAGAATTTGATGCCAATGGACGGCTGTCAAAAATCTACGCGAATGTCAATAATGAATACCAACAGGAAGATGGCACCTTTGAGTTCGACTATGATACCCCGGTTTCGGTAACCATTCCCAATGCAGTGGAAGTAAAAATACCTTTTCAGGATATCCTCTTTAAGGGGATGGACGTGATTGATCACTGAAGAAAGGGCAATTCCGATTCCTTCTTCCGGCACATAATCTGCTTTCATGGAATTGTCTCACAACTCCTTATTCCTATTATTACTTGTTTACTGCAGTCCGAAGGGCTAATTTGAAGCAGGGGGGGACCCCGTGTGAGAGTTGTAATCGGAATTCACGACCCTCACCCATTGACCAAATTGCGCTGGTTGGGCCTGGGATGTGCCCATGCCTGCGACTTTTATAAATGCCAACCTTTTGACGGATTCCTTTCATGCCTGATGTATGCAGGGTTACACCATAATTTAATATCGGGCAGGGGATGCAGGCCCCATATAGGTTATTGAGTTAAAATTTATTACCCGGTATTTTACCGTATTCCGCGACGCCTTTTCTTAGGTCCCCACCAGGAACGGGAAGTGGCGTGCAGCCTGTCCTGTTCCTGATTCCGTTCCCAGCTTGATTTTTGCAGGTCACCGGTATAAATTGAAATGGGGTGGGGGGTGAGTCCCCGTCAGCCTCATTCCCAAAAACAGGCATCCCATTCTTTAAGTTCGTGGGATTAAGGACCCAATGTCGCTCTTTACAAATCAAGATACCGCTTGATTCATGCAGGT
>Ga0102953_1002498_pt1 | contig 10841 bp, 15 predicted proteins | sample SalPon2A_C_D2_MG_FD_78509 | JGI IMG/M metagenome (GOLD analysis project Ga0102953, IMG submission 78509) | Soil microbial communities from South San Francisco under conditions of wetland restoration - Salt Pond MetaG R2A_C_D2_MG | ecosystem: Environmental > Terrestrial > Soil > Wetlands | place... | reverse complement strand
CCGGCTGATATCCACGGTTATTCAGGAATCGCTCAAAGATCGGAGCCAGCATGCGCTCCGCATCGAATTCATCGCTCAAAGAAATAAAGCGCTGATCCACATAAGTGAACTGCATCGAACCGCTTCCTGCTCCACTTCCAGCGAGCGCTGGCACACCGCCAAAGGCCTGCAAGGCATCATTACCGGCACCTGTACCCATCTTGCTCATCTGGCCGGCAAAGCCCTTACCAAAACCCTCTGCCGAGGGCCTGCCGACTTCTTCAGCAAACTTTGTGGATGGGCTTTGGATCCCCAGGAACCCCTTCGCAGCATTGAGTGCCGCCGCAGCGGCGCTTTTCGCTGCATCGGCGATAATGCTCAGTCCACTGGTGATACCTTTGGCGATCCCCTCTAAAATATTCCTGCCCACCTGGCCCCAATCCGTATTCTTGAAATAATCGATTACAGCCTGGATGCCGTTCGATACACCGGTCTTGATCTTTCCCCAGGCAGTACTCAGGATCAAACCCACCACCAGCCAGGCATTATCCCAAACATTTCTCAGCAGCTCACCGAAGCGCGTCCAGTCGCCGGAAAAGGCGGCTTTGAACGCCGCGAATAGCAACTGGATATTCGCCCAGGCGGCTGTGAAGATCACAGAAAGCATCCCCAGCCTTCCGTTCACCAGGTCGTTGATAAACTGCGTGCCGCCGTCGATAATCCCCTTCACAAAATCGATGGCTGCCTGCGTCTTGCCCTGGATATCTCCCCAATTGCCGGTCCAGGCCGCGGCCAGCAGGGCCACCACCGCAATGATCGCCCCCACGGGCGAGATCAGGGCCGCGATCGCCCCGGCGATCCCCGTTACGATGGAAACGATTCCCGCCGCAGCCAGAGCGGCGCCGATCCCGATCAGCGCAGCCTTGATCTCTGGCCAATGCTCCTGCACGAAGGGCACCAAGGTACCTTCGATCCAATCGCGCATTGCATTGGCGATCTCGATGATCTTTCCGGCCAGGGCATCCGCGTCGGCTTCGCCCATGCCAAGATCCTCGAAGAAGGCACCCAGAATACTGGAGCCGTCTTCGAACTGTGTAAATAAGGCTTCGATACCCCAGCCCTGGATCTTATCGAATAGATTGGTAAAGGCATCCGTAATACGTCCCAGACCATCGGTGAGTTTGGTGAAGAACGCTTGTGCTTTTTCGCTGGTCAATAGCGTGTTGATCGCGGTGGAGACTTTTGTAACGATCGGTAGCAGAGCCGTTCCAAGGGTGGCTTTGATGTTTTCCCAATTCGCCGCCATGATGCGCTGCTGGTTGGCCAATCCGTCGGATGTTCGTTCGAAGTCACCCTGTGCCAGCGTGGTCTGTTCAAGAATAAGAGCATAGGAGGCTTGTGCCTTCGCCGCTGCATCCAGTGCGCCGTTGCCGTCCCACAACCCCATTTCGAGCGCTTTCTGTTCAAGCAGGGCCTGGTTGATGTTCACGCCCAGGCTCTTCAGTGGCTCCGTTTCACCGGTCAGGCCGGCACGCAGCTTATCCAATACCTCGGTGGGATCCATGTTATTGAACGAAGCCAGGTCACCGGCCAGGTTCACCAAACCTCTGGACATATTCGCTGAAGCGTCTTCACTGATATTCATCGCCCGGAAAAGGTTGCCATAAGTGGCTGCTGCAGAGAGCGCACTGTTTTCAGATAAACCTAACGATTCAGCCGCTGTTTTTCCCCAGGCCAGGATCTCTTCCGCATTCTTACCAAATACAACAGTGGTCTTACTGATCGTTTCGTTCAGATCAGAAGCTGGCGAGATCGTAGATGCCAGAAACTTGCCGACTGCCAAACCAGCACCGACCACTGCGGCCCCCAATGCGAGCGTTACCTTCTTTCCCAGCGCATTAACTTGATCCAACGTAGAACGCTCCGCCCCTTTTAGGGCAGAGTTCAACTTTGAGTCATCTGCGGCCAGGTATAGAATCGCATCGCCTAGGGTAATCGACATTAATTCAGTCCAATTCGGTCGAACATTGCATCCGTGGATATTTCCTTAAGGCCGGCCGTGTATTGTCCATCAGCCGACCCCGCGCCCATCGATTCGTTGAAAGCATTGATCAGCATCACTGCCTGCGTCCTGAATTCCCATTTCTTGCGCCTCAGATAGGCATCCAGGAGTGCCAAACGGTCGAATTCGTCTAGGTCGTCTTCGTCTGTTTGCCATTCTGCTCTGGCAAGCTCTGCGAAGTCGTACCCTCCATCGAGCCAAGGTTCATCACGGTCTTGATCACCGATGAGAAAGGGAAGGCCAGTTGTGCCACCTCCAGGAAAGCACGAACCATTTCATCGTCGTAGCCGTTGGCCTCGATGAATTCCCGTTCACTTGCAAGCGTGGGAGAGTAGGCAAAAACGGCCTCGGTGATCGTGTCCACAGAGCCAAGCAGTACCTCTGTTAATTCATCTACATGCGAAGCCAGCGCGATGGCCACTGCCCCCATCATCTGCTGGGGGTTATCCCACTCTTCACCAGTAAGTTTCTTGATCGCCTTCGCCGCACCCAATATCTTCCCGATCGGTTCGTCGAAGTTCTTCCGCCATTCGCGGTTTGCTCTGATCGGTTTTTTCTCGATATCGTATTGCCTTCCAGCCAGGTTTATGGTGATACTCTGCATGGGAATCCTTTCATCGATTGTGCATAAGTGAAAACAGGGGCAGGTTCGTCACCCGCCCCTGAAGTATTACGATGTTGCAGGAGCTGTCACACGCTGGAACCAGATCGGGCGGCCGCCGTCGGTGCGTCCGAGAGCACGCACCTGCAGGGGCACGCCGGTATGGTCGTCATCTCTGCGTGAGAACTTAAGCTCGCCATTCAGGCGCAAGGTACAGCGGTAATACCCGATGCGCAGGGGCAGGGCTACTCCGCTTGAGTTGTATCGAATACCTTCAAAACCGATCGTATAGACCGTTTTCTCCGAATCATCGCCGGCCAGAAGCTGTTCATACGCCTTCTGCCCGCTACCGGCTGACACAGTGGTCACAGCGCCATCGAGGGCATATTGCAGATAATCGGCGGTTAGTTCGGAAAGCACGGTTTCGATCTCTGATTTCTCACCGGTCTTTTTGCGAGAGATTGCCATCAAGACCTCTTCCACCTCGACGTCATGCTCCTCATCTTCGTACATGAGCTTGAGCGGTTCCTTGGTGTAGCCGATACGCACCCAATTTCCACCCCAGACTGCGCCGGCGTCCACCGATGTTTCATCTGGGAACGCTTCACCGGTTGGGGCGATCCATGCGACCGCTCCACTTTTCAAAATATTAGCTACTGCAGGGTTTGCCATTTCAGGCCTCCTTATGTAAGCGACCGGACCATCACGCGATAGAACACCAGCGCGTAGATCCAATCTGTTTCAGTTTCTTGCAACGTCACGGGCAGCGTTTCTCGCCGCACCGCCAAAATATCCTTGTTTGCTTTCTCTTCGAAGTTATCGTGCAGGGTGCGTGCCGCGCTCCGTGCGATCGCTTCGCTCTTGCCATAGATCTTGAACTGAAAGCTCGGGTCCAGCAGCACACCCGGGTCAAGGTCCACACCACCGCGTACCTTGAAACAAATGGCCGGCCCAGCATTCGGGGTATAGCCCTTCTCAGGCTGTTCAACGTCGGCCCAGAGTCGTGTGGAAACCAATGTCACAACCGCGGCTTGTGCCTGAAGGAAATCCAGCACGGCCTGTGTTTCGTCTGCGCTGGCCATTACAGCTTCCTGAAGGCGGTCTTTGCGCTTCCACCTTCATCGCGTGCTACCGATTCGGCAGCGGGAAACAGGAAGGGCTTCCTGGCTTCCTGGTAAATTGAATATTCTGCACCTACCACCACGGCCGCGCGAGCCTTGCCAGGTAATTCCTGGGGAGGAACATTCTTCCTCTTCACGCTTTTTCCATCGCGGTTTACATAGGTGCCGCTCGGTCTCGCGTTCCCGAAGGTGTTGGAGCGGCGAGAGAGGGTGTATGTACTGTTGAGCATGAAGCCGGTATCGATCTGGCTATTCTTCTGAATATTTACCTTCGTCTGGCCCTCGATGTTCAAGGCCACAGCTTCCAGATATTCATCAGAAACATTATTCACCTGGGCTAATACGTAATCCGTAAGAAAGTTCACAATTGCATTAGCCATCGGAGCCATCCGTTACTTTCTTCAGCCACACCAGCAGGCCGCTCGGCCCCAGCCGCGGTTTGCCGACAACCTCAAAAGTGTCCGGGCTCGCTTCGCTTTTCCCAAAGCGCCTGGTGATCCGCAGGCGTGCCTGATTGCTGATCGTGGTCAGTTCTGGCAGGCGCACAACAGCTTCCGATGTCGGAACCTGGTTCAACACTTCCTTGCTGGGGTTGGGGTTGAAACCGCAGTCCGATTTCTCGGCCGTTGTCCAATCGAACGTCTCAACGTCGTTGTTATAGGTATCCTGCGTTGTGGAGGGCTCGGCGATCAGGCAGGTATCCATCATGTGGTCTTCCTGCGTTTCCTGCATATCTTCCAACTCGGCCGGGCTGAACTTAAGAACCATCTTCCTGCTTTCTGCCTCGGCGTCGGCGGGTCGGCTTCACTTCGGTCAGCTCGCTTTCCCGTTCATACACTTCGCCAGTCTCCTCAGTCTCGTCTTCCTCGTCTTCGGGTTCAGGCTCAGGTATCTGGGCGGTGCTAGTCATAGTCGTCTCCTCAGGCATCATCGCCTTCAGGGCAAATCCATCCATTTGCTCGGCAATTACCCACAAAGGCATCTCAGGGATATAGGCAGGCTTCCCGATCGAGCCCATAAACTCGTTCAACGCTGAACGGCGGGATGAATCTCGCACCCACACATTCCCCTCTGCAGAGAGCAGGCCGGCCGGCACCATCACGTTGTAGTAGGATGCCAGCTTCTGCGCTGCTTCACAAATTCGGTTCCAATATTGGTCCATGCTCTACCTCCAAATAACCTTCAAGGGTCTCTACAAAACGGCCCGCATCGAAGGGCTGGCCGATGAAGTTCTTACGCCATTCTGCGATCTGCTGGTCGGTTTGACAGGCTTTCTGCAATAACGCAAAGGGATCTTTTGTTTGCAGAATATCCAGCGGGAACATCATCAGATCTTGATAGTGTTCCCATTTAGCCGCATAACAGAAGGTCTCCTCAGCGTTCCCGCAATGCGGGGGGATATTCTCGTTCATCATCACAGTCGGCTTGCCGCGCGCAATCGCCAAATAAGCGAGTGTCTGCGTCGATACGATCACATCATGTCTATCGATCGTCTCCGTCGATTGATTCGGCTGGCTGCGCAGGTACTTAACCCGCGGATCTGTCCATAAACCGTTCGCTTCGATGCTGTCCAGGTGCTGCACGGTCAGTTCGATCAAACCGTTCTCCACCATCTTGAGCAAAAGCAGGAAAGCCATGCGGTTGGTCTCACGATCGACCTCCGAAAGCCATCCATTCGCATTCGGGTGGTTCGGGCCTAGCAGCACACGCCGGCAGTCGGTAGGTTTGAATTCTCTCTGCTCGCAGTAGGTCCAGCCTGTCACCTCCAGGGGGTGGGGGTATCCGTAACGGCGCATCACTTCAGCGTGCCCGTCTGCGATCACGAACTGGGCGGTAAGATGTTCACAGGGTTCGAACATGCCGTCCCATTGGGTCAGAGGCCTGGCGGCATGTGGATAAATAAAGACCGGTTTGCCTTTTTTGTATGCCTCTTCGACAAGCGCCCGTCTGCCAAGCACGTCCATATCGGTCAGGATGAAGTCGGCCAGGTTGAAACTCAGGGTTTCGCGCCAGCCGTCATCTTCCAGGGCCTGCATATAGCCTTTCGCTTTGCCCTGCCAATCCATAACCAGGAACCGGCCCTTGTGCATTAGGCGTCGGTCTCCTCTTCAGGTCGATACCGGTAGGGGTTCTGTGTATGGTCCACAGATACGATCTTCACCTGGTAAGCCGTGTCATAGGGCAGCGCAGCCCGCTCGGCTATCTCGAGCGCCTTTTTCGATTGCTCGAAGAGTTGATTTCGGTCATAACTCGCGCCATCGGCCGAAAAACTGTAAAGAGCCGCAAAATTGTTCACCACGAACTGCCAGGCGGCCACACGTGCCAGGGCTCTCAGCTTCTGGATGTTGGCATTCCCACTGATCGTGGAGATGTCGCTCGTTCCATAGGCCAGCAGCGCATCGTTCACGGCTTCCGCAAAATCGTCGGCATCGTTCGGGCCGCTCGTCAACTCGAGCACCTTGGCCACCTTGCCTAATTGCACATACATGTACTGGCCGAGAGTGACCTCGGTATACGAAGTGGGGACGGCCATTTATTTCTTTTTCTTGCGGGAGGCCGCACGCCGTTTCGGCTTCGCATCTTCCTCAGCCGCTGCGGGTTCCGGTTCCTCGGCATTTTCGCCGCTGACGAGCACAGGATCAGGGAGCTCTTCGACGAGAGCCGTCTGACCCGTTTCGGTAGAAACGGCGGCATCGGTTGCATCAGCCTCAGTGGCTTCTTCCTCATCCGCTGCGGGTTCCGGTTCCTCGGCATTTTCCTTCAGAAGGCCGGCATCGACCGCGAGAGCCGTTGTCAGTTTCGCAACCGCTTCCAGCCGAAACATATCCTTCACACGCGGGTCCCTCGCCTTGGGAGAAAGAGCCTCGATCAAAAGCGGGTCGAGCTCTGCATAGTTCCCCAGGGCTTCAGCCGCAACGATGATCTCGTTGATTGCCCGGGCCTTACGTTTTGCTAATATAGTGGGGTGCATACTTAATCTTTTCTCCCCTCTCCCTTCAGGGGAGAGGGGAAGATATCGTTATAGAAAAGCGCTAGGCCATCGGCGAAGCGTAGTTCGTCGGCACGGCATACGTACCGTTACCAATGCGGTACACAACGGCGCCCACACGGTTATAGGCACCGAAGCCGGCGCTGCGCAGCCACTGGCTCTCATAGAACGGGTGGTCATTGCGTTCAGCCACACGCCGGAACCCTTGCAGGCTCGTCTCAGGCTCTTCACGCATACGCAGCGGACGTTCGCCACCGGTGGTCATTGCCACGATGTAGTTATCAGGCAGCGACTTCCATTCCGCGATCCAGCATTTGTCGGTGTAACCCAAAAGACTTCTGGCGCCGCCAGGCAGTGGTACGCCCAACGTACCGGAAAGCACGCTTACACCGGAACCTTCTGCAACGTTCGGGTCACGTTCTGGGTAATACGTGGCAAGCGCCTCGGTGGTGGTCTTCAAGTTGGTGGGGATGAAACAAACCACCTCGCCGTCGTTCTCAGGGTGCTCGGTCAGCTCGCTGTAGATCGTCGGGTAGGGGTTGTTGGAATCGTCGATCGCGCTGGCCTGTGCCAGGTAGTGCGTATCGGTAGCGCCCTGGTCGGCGCCGGCTTGCACGAGATATTTCACAGCATCGCTGTTCGCCAAACCTTCGATGGTCAGCGCATCGTGCTCGGGATCGTTGAACGTCCACGAAGAGTTGGCATACAGAGCCGCCAAAATGTGGTCACGCATCCAGCGCGCATCGGCGCTGATCAGCGTGGCGGTCGCATCGTTGGCTTCCTGCACGGTCATCTTTTCGCGTGCCTTGAAGCTCGTACCCCAGGCAGCGCCGCCGTCCTGGATCGGGAACGCCACACCGTACTGACCCGCAAAGCGGATCGGTCGTGCGCGGCCGTTCTCATCAAGACCCTGCAAACGTGCCACGGTCGGAGAATTGAACTTCGTTTTGAACTCGGTGGTGCGTGTCGAAAAAAGCGAGAGCAGCGCATCCATCTGACGGTTGTGTTCAGCAACCGCCTGGTTGATCGCATCGCTCACGACCGAAACGCCCACTTCTGTCACCCGGCGGGCAGCCAGGTCCTTGATATTAATGAAACCGTAAAGCAATTGGTTAGCCATGTTATCCTCCTCGCTTTACAGGTCGACAAGCAGGAGCTTGTCGTTGGCCGTTCCAAGAGTGACGTTATTGCCAGGGATCACACGCCCAACGGGGATGGTCTCGCCATACGCACTCGGATCGACATTGGTCAACGCGCCATCAGTGATGCTCAAATAGATGGCGGCGTCATAGTCAAAACTGGATAGATCAAAGCCATCCAAAACGCCCTGTCGGACCGCGGTCATGGGCTCGCCGGCGGCAATGGCTTTCTTGCCGGTGGCGATTCCATACGCGCGCCCTTCAGCGACGGTCGTGGCATTGGCTTTCGTGAACTTACCCGTCGAAGTATCCAGGCGGACAACCTGTCCCGGGGTGATCGCTTCACCCGCCGGCAGGGTCATCTGCTCGATGCTCTCAACGACATTCACTTCATTACTGGTGACCAAAGATAGGTCTGCCATGTGAACCTCCGAAATAAGTTAGAAACTGCGTCGAATGACTCCTAAAGAGGCGTCTTCTGCCTCCTTCTTATCGTCGTCACTCAACTTCTTTTCCTTTTCCTTGGGCGTTGGTCCATAACCTTCGAACTTTTTGCCCAGTTCTTCCGCATTGGAGGTGATGTAATCCATCGCTTCCACGGGATCCATTTTGTCGATCAGCGTTACGATATGCTTGGGCAGGTTGGCCTTGTATCCATTCAATTGAGCCTCAAGCGCCGTTTTGTACTTATCAGCAGTTTCCTGAATGGCTTCCAGGTCGGTGACTTTCTGGTTGAGGTCGGCGATCTCTTTCTCGCGGTCTTCAGCCAGTTTTTGCCATTCCTGGTTCTTTTTGAGCGCATCTTCTTCTGCTTCCTTTTTCGCTTTGGCAGCAGTATCTTCGTTCTTCTTGCGCTCGCGCTCCAGACGATCCTTTACGATCGCATTGAGCTCAGCCTGGGTGAATTGCTTTTCATCCTTGACCTTCTCCTTGCCATCGTCTCCAGCTCTTTCATCCTCCGATTTCGCTTTGGCTTTCGCCTCTTCGTCATCGGAATCGCCGACGCTGTCATCCGTTGGGGGGTCATCGCCTGAACCGCCATCCTTTTCAAAGTACAAACCGTTCCATAACAAATCGATCAACATATCTTCCTCCGTGTTTATTCCGCCGCAAGTTTGGCGTAGATTGCAGGGAGTGCCTTAAACGCAAAACAGCCGCGTAAACCTTTACAGGTTTACAACGGCTGGTGGTAAGTTCAGCATTCCCTATGAATGCACAAAAAGTGCTGTGCAATTGATTTTCGGATTATAACATAAATTTCAGGTCAGTTTACCCAGGCATTTCTCCAAATCGCTATGCTCCCGCGCGATATTGTATACAACGTCCCATCACGCGAATCGATCAACAATTCATCCCCGATCTTCAATCGGATCGGCGCGGGCACATATATCGGAAAAGGCGTTGCATTTCCACTAACTGGCCCGGCCAGAGTTCCCTGTGGAACTTCAGCAACCACCTGGGCCTGGACCATTGGGAAGGTAACGATCACGTTCATTTCCTCTCCAGTTTTCTCGCAACACGGTTCGCAATTCGGATGAATGCCGGCGCTTTCTTCCCCTTATCTTCAAATTTATCACAGGTGTCATCATCGGCCGTCCGTGTACGAAATTGTGCAGATTTTGAATTCGAACACCACTTACCGGTACCAGGTATATCTGTATCCATGGCGCCTGGTACTCTGTGATAACGGCAATTCTTGCATCTATCAGACATAATGCTCCTGGAGAAGGGAGTCGGCGAGCTGCTCTACTTTTTCGTCAATATTTCCGTTGTCGAATGTGACCAAATCGGCACACAGCCGCCACATGGTCAGATATTGGTCGGCATCCAACCACCAGAACTCATCAAGGCTTCCGATGTGCATGGTATGAAAGGGAAATAGCTTGAAGAAACGAATGAATTTGGCGAAAAGCTCTTCCATCACTTTGTCAACTCCTTCAGGGGCGCCGGCTGCAGCGATGTGCCCCAGGTATCGTTGGGAACACGCTTCACAACATCACTCAATTGGAATTGGCCAGCCTTCCAGGCATCATAACGACCTGCTCCAAGTATACTCCGTTGCGCTTCCGCTTTCTGTGTTAGAAACCAACTCTGCCCATTCTGCCAGCGCACAGGTGATAATCCCTTTACCACCGGCACCTGGGTACATCGTCCCTGCGGATGTTCCTCGAAGGGAGTATCCAGGGAATAGATTTGACCATCGTCCGCCATCAAACACGCCGGGCATACGCGGTCATCCCGGGCCGAAAGACGCTTATAACCTGCCACCAGGCCGCTCGTTTTATACTGCTCGATGCCGGCAGTTCGATAAACTCTCAACTGTTCGGTGCGTGCAATGTTGATCGCACGGTTGAAGCCTACCCCAAAGCCGTCACGCATCGCCCGGGCGGTCTCCTTGGGGTTCTTACCCAGTGCAGTCGCCTCCAGCAGCTTCCGCGTCAAACCATCCACGGCAGAGGGCCACGAGTCCTGCAACAGCTTCTTCAACGGAGATCCATCGCCCGCCAATCCGGTCAAGGCCTGCAACGCAGAGATCGGCAGCACATCAAATGTGCCGGCCACACGTCCCTTTGTGGCAAAGTAAGCTCGCAGAGCTTCCGCCGCATTATCGATCCCCAGTCGCAGATAATCCAACTGACCCATACGGATCCGCTCTCCGGCATACTCCGAATACGCATCCAACTGCGCCGTCACCTGCTGCAACAACCGCTGATACCGCTCCATCCTGACCAATTTACCGATACCGATCGTTTCTCCGTTTTCTCTACGTGTGGCAATATCCAGCGCCAGGGCGTCAAATTCGCCCTGCAGCGTATTCTCGATCTGTATCCAGCGAAAACCCATCTCCTCTATCTGTGCCGCTTCGCCGGCCAGCAAAGCGGCCTTAAACTCCAGCATCACACGGATCACCAAAGGGTAGGGGCGTGGTTGTCTAATCGGTGTCGCCATG
>Ga0102953_1002497_pt1 | contig 10843 bp, 15 predicted proteins | sample SalPon2A_C_D2_MG_FD_78509 | JGI IMG/M metagenome (GOLD analysis project Ga0102953, IMG submission 78509) | Soil microbial communities from South San Francisco under conditions of wetland restoration - Salt Pond MetaG R2A_C_D2_MG | ecosystem: Environmental > Terrestrial > Soil > Wetlands | place... | reverse complement strand
GGCCTACGCCGCCCACGCGGGCGAGCTGTACGGGTTCGCCCGGCGCTCGCTGGGGGACGCCGGCCTGGCGGAGGAGGCCGTGCAGGAGACCTTTCTGCGTGCCTGGCGGGCGGGCGAGCGCTTCGACCCCGAGCTCGGCTCGCTGCGCACCTGGCTGTTCGCGATCCTGCGCAACGTGGTGATCGACCTCAGCCGTGTGCGGGCGGTTCGCCCAGGGGTCGCCGAGAGTGGGGTGGAGCCCTCGGTGGAGCCGCTGGAGGAGGCGCTGCTCGCCTGGCAGGTGGAGGAGGCGCTGCGCAGGATCGGCGAGCAGCATCGCAAGGTCCTGATCGAGACCTACTACCGCGGTCGCCCGTACGGCGAGGTCGCAGCCGAGCTGGGCGTGCCCGAGGGCACTGTGAAGAGCCGCGTCTACTACGGTCTGCGGGCGCTCAAGGTGGCGCTGGAGGAGATCGGCTATGAGGACTGAAGGCTGCAGGGAATGGCGCGAGTCGCTCGGCGCCTACGCGCTGGGGCAGCTGCCGGAGGACGAGCGGGCGGGACTGGACGCCCATCTCGAGGGCTGCTCCGAGTGCCGGGCCGAGCTTGCGGGGCTCGAGTCCGTGGCCCGAGTCATGCCCTTGGCCGACCCGGAGCGCTTCGCCGAGCCGGCGCTACCGCCGCCCGGGCTCGGAGAGCGCATCGAGGCGACGATCGCGAGCGAGCGGCGCTCCTCCGGGCGCCGGGGGCGCCGCCTGCGATTCGGCTTGGCGCTTGGCGGCGCGGCCACGGTCGCCACGGCGGCGGTGCTGGCGATCTTCGTCCTCGGTGGCGGCTCGTCCGCGAGCCCCGAGCAGCGGGTGGCCTTCTCCTCACTGCCGTCGGGCATGAAGATCGCTGCGACGCTCGAGCCGCGGGCCTACGGCACGGAGGTCCACATGTACGTCGAGGGGGTGCGCTCGGGCACGCTCTGCCGCGTCGTCCTGCGAGGGCCGCACGGCGCCCGCCTGCCCGCCGGCACCTTCCGCTACCGCTACGGCGAGGACGAGGCGGTGCTCAGCTCGGCCCTCGACCTCTCACGCACGACGTCGATCGTCGTCCACGTCGGAAACCGCGCCTTCACCGCCCCGGTTTGATGTCTTATAGATCTCGCCCAGCATCGAGACGGTCTCTCGAGAACGGCCAGATCGTGCTTCAGGGACCGGGCGTCTCGGACTCGGCCTCCTCGATAGCCGCGGCGAGGCGGGCTAGGTCCGCCTCGCCCAGCCCCGCTTCGACGCACGGGAAGAGCTGGCGCTCCTCGAAACGGACATGGTCGTGCAGGAGTTGCCCCAGTTCCCGGGCCTCCTCCAGAGTGGCGTCGCCGGCCTCCAGTCGCAGCGCTTCGCGGCGGATCGCCAGGTGCTCGTCCAGCATCCGCCGCACGCCGTCCTGGTCGACCTCCGCGTGCATCGCCCAGCCCGGAAGCAGCACCTCCTCCTCGACCCGGAAGTGGCGCCGACCGTCGCCGTGCCAGAAGTCGCGGAAGGCGCGCGTCGCCTCCTCCAGGTCGTCGGCCTCTTTCAGTTTCTTCGCGGCGAGCAGGGCGGCCAGGTGCTGGCGCGAGAGGGGCTGGAGCGCCTCGTCCCGCTTCACGCGTCCCCGGCTCTCCCGACCCCGACCGGGCATCCGGCGCGGCGGCGGTCGCGGGCCTCGGGACGTGTCGGCTTTCCGCGCATGCCTCAGTTTTACAACGAGGGCCGTGAGGACGAGGCGCCGGATGACGAGCGCCGTACTCGACGCACCACCTTGAACCGCCAGACGGCCGGCGAGCGATCGGTCGCTCCACCCGGGGCGCGCGCCTTGACGCGGAAGATGTGGCGGCCGGGACGCAGCCGGCGCGTGGTGAAGGGGGAGCGGCAGCGCCGGTAGCGCCGCCGGTCGAGCTTGCAGAGGAAACGGGCGCGGCGCTGGTTTGAGACGAAGCGGAAGGTCGGAGTGCGATCACGGGTCCGCCGGCGCGGCCGGTGGCGGATCCTCGTCCGCGGGCGGCGCGCCCGGCGCCCGCCGTCGCCTCCCGCCGGACCTCCGCCGGCGCCGGGCGCCGGATATTCGCCTTCTGCAGGGCTTTGCGTGGCGCAGGCGTGCTCGCTCGGGGCGACGGAGTTCGGGCGCGGCGAGGGGAAGACGTCGGAGAAATCCGTGGCGCTGTCGTCGCGATCGTCGCCGGCCTCGAGCAAGGTCGAGCAGCCGGGGGCGATCGTCCTGCGCAGCGCCATTCCGTCCGCGATGCCGAGTGAGTCGGCCGGGGGGCCGGCGGGGGAGAGGGTGGAGCCGTGGAAGCTGCCCCAGGAGACGCAGTCGAGCGATTCCCAGCAGACCGCGCCCCCGGCAGGGTCGAGGCTGCCGCCGGGCATCCCCGCGTCGGCGACGACCCCGAACTGCGACTCCGCGGCCGGGCTGGCGGCGAGGGCCGTGCTCTGGTTGGCGCCGTTCGGCACATCGGCGCCGAAGCCGGCGGTGGCGACCCGCGCGCCCGAAGAGTCGAGGAAGGCGATCGAATGGCCGCCGACGAGGTTCTGCCCCGACGCGTACATCTGCAACTCGACGTACTCGGCTTCCGGGCTCGCGCTCGACCCCGGGTAGACCTCGCGGATCGACATCAGGTGGAAGCTGGCCGAGGCGGGTGGGGCGCCGCCGGCGAGCGCGGCGAGGGCGATCGCGAGGGCCGGCAGCACGCGACTACGCCTTCTCATCGCCTGCCCCCGCGATGGCGGTGCTTGCGGCCACGGTGCTGCCCGCGGTGGCAGCGGCGTCGCCCGTGGTTGCGGCGGCCATGCTGAGCGCGGTGGCTTCGACAGCGGCGGTGCCGGCGCCGATGGTGGCGCCGATGCCGGTGGCGGCGGGGATGGGAGGCGGGAGGAGGAGGCGAGAGGACGGGAGCGGGCGCCGTGAGGGGAGCCGGCTCGGGCGGCGGCGCGGCGCTCGGCGGTGGCGGGATCGCGACGTCGAAGCTGTAGCCGGCAGGCGTCGGATCGACGTTGGCGCCGGCGTCGATCGCGCGGACGAGGAACGTGTGGGGGCCGTTGGCGAGGCCGGTGTAGGTGACGCCGGCGGCCGGGCACCCCGCGAAGGCGCCGCCGTCCAGCTCGCATTCGAAACTCGAACCCGGCTCATTGGATTGGTAGGTGAAGGAAGCGGTGGAGCTGTCGCTCGGGTCGGGCGGCTTGGAGACGATCGTCGTCTGCGGCGGCGTCGTGTCGGCGAGCGAGTTGTCGACCGTCCATTCGAAGGACGCCGCCACTCCCTGATTGCCGGCGAGGTCGGTGGCCCGCACCTTGAAGGCGTAGGCCCCGTTTGCGAGTCCGGTATAGGTCTTGCCGCTGGAGGGGCAGGTGGAGAAGCTGTCGGGCCCCGATTCGGCGGCGAGGCTGCATTCGAAGCTCGAGCCGGGCTCGTTGGCGTGGTAGGTGAAGGAGACGCTGCCGCCGGAGCTCGGGTCGGCCGGGTGAGTGTCGATCGTCGTCGTGGGCGGCGTGGTGTCGGGCGGCGCGGTGCAAGCGGTCTCGACGATCGGGCTCGAGTTGTTGCGCGGGTCAGGAGTCGCGTCGGAGAAGTCGTTGGCGCTCTGGTTGCTGTCGTCGACTCCCTCGAGCAGGGACAAGCAGGCCGGTTCGATCGTGCGCCGTAGCGCCTCGCCGTCGGGAATGCCCGAGAGATCGGCCGGCGAGCCCGAGGGCGAGGGCGTCGTGCCGCCGAAGCTGCCCCAGGAGACGCAGTCGATCGAGCCCGCCCAGCAGGCCGCGCCGCCCGCCGCCGCGATGCCGATTCCCGAGACGGCGAGGTCCGGCGCGACCCCGAAGGCGCTCTGCACGCCGCTGTCGCCGATCAGGATCGTCTGCTGGTTGGCGGCGTTGGCGACGTTGGAGCCGAAGGTGAAGGTCCCGGTCGCCGCGCCGGCGGCGTTGTAGACGGTGAGCGCTTGGCCGCTGACGACGTTCTGCCCCGACGCGTACATCTGCAGCTCCACGTAGCTGGAGCCCGGGTGGGCCGCCGAGCCGGGGTAGACCTCGCGGATCGACATCAGGTGGAAGCTGGCCTGTGCCGCCGGCGCCCAGAGCAGCGCCGCCGTCAGGGCGGCGAGTGCGGACCTGGCCAGGCGGCGTCTCCCCATCGACCCGGCCTACGGAGGCGACGGCGAGAAGGTTCAATCGCTCCCATTGAACCGCGGCGGGCCGGCGTCCGTAGACAGGGGCGATGCGAGGCATTCTCGGCAAGCGGCGCCGCCGGGCGACGGCAATCGGCGCGACTGTGACGGCAGCGCTCGTCGCGGTCCTGCTCGCCGGTGCGTTGACCCCCGCCGCCGGCCGCGGCCACCATCGCACCCACCGCCGCGCCAGCGCCGTTCGCATCGACATCGGCGACTTCGCCTTCCACCCGCATACGCTGCGGGTCAGGCGGGGGACGAAGGTCGTCTTCGCCAACAACGACCCGACCGCCCACACCGCGACCCGGCGGGGCAGTTTCAGCACCGGGCGCATCCGCCCGCGGCACTCGGTCACGGTGAAGCTCCGGCGTGCGGGCGTCTACGCCTACCACTGCACGATCCACCCCTTCATGCACGGAAAGATCGTCGTTCGCTGAACCTCGCCGTCCTCCGCTTCGGGCGCGGGCGCCGTCGCGGTCGCAAGCGTCGGCGACGTCGGCAAGGTGCTGGTCGACTCCGAAGGCCTGACGCTCTACTACTTCGAGAAGGACAAGGGCGGCAAGTCGGCGTGCTACGGCGCCTGCGCGAGCGCCTGGCCGCCGCTGACGACGAGCGGAGCGCCCCGGGCGATGAACGGCGCCCAATCCTCGAAGCTCGGCACGACCGAACGCAAGGACGGCACGACCCAGGTCACCTACGCGGGCTGGCCGCTGTACACCTACATCGCCGACAAGCAGCCCGGCGAAGACAACGGCACCGACGTCGACGCCTTCGGTGCCCCCTGGTACCCGCTGCACCCCAACGGCGAAAAGGCGGGCGAGTAGGCTGCTCACGATCATATGAAGCGCTGCTGCCCGAGCTACGGCAACTGCTCGCCGAGCAGGGCGTCGAGGGGGACCTCGAGCTGCATCGGGTGGAGACGGTCGAGGACGCCGAGCGCGAACGCTTCCTCGGCTCCCCCACGGTGCGGATCGACGGCTCCGATGTCGAGCCCGGCGCCGGCGAGCGCGATGACTTCGGCCTCAAGTGCCGGCTCTACCGCTCGGGCGGGATGACCTCTGGGGTGCCACCGCGTGAGTGGGTCGTGGCCGCGATCCGCTCGACGGTGGCTGGGTCCAACCCGTAGCTCTGGCGGCTGGGCGTTGACAGTCCACAGTCCGCCCAGGTAGGTTCAGTGCGTGAGTGGGCGCAAGTCGATCTTCAAGGTCATCGATCTGTTTCTGCTTGTCCTCGGCGCGGTTGTCCTGGTCGGGATCGGGCTGCTGATCGGCGTCCTGATCGAAGGGGGCGAGAGCCAGTCGCCCGTCGGAGCCCTTCAGGCCGAAGAAATCGGCAACCCAAAGGACGGACGGGAGCTGTTCGTCAGCCAGGGATGCTCGATGTGCCACACCTACGAGGGTCGCGGCGGCACCGACGCCCCCGACCTCGGCTTCATGCGGGGCAAGATGACGGCCAGCGACATCGCCAACATGAGCGGCGTGATCTGGGACCACCTGCCGACGATGAAGGCCGCCTTCGAAGAGGAGGGCATCCCCTTTCCGGAATTCAAGGGCAATCAGATGGCGAGCCTGATCGCCTACCTGCACGGCGGCGGCCCGCCGCCCGAAGTGGAACCCGAGGCGATGGGCGAGCACATGGGAGGCGGGTCTGGCGACGAGGGTTCCGGCATGCACATGGGCGGCGAGCACATGGGCGGCGAATAGCCGGCCCTCAGCGTCCGCTGAGCGAGCGGCGCAGCAGCACGATCACGGCGGCCGAGAGGACCAGCAGCCAGGCCAGCGCCACGAGCAGCGGCCCGGTCGCGTCGAAGCTCTGTGAGAAGGCGCTGTCGATCAGCACCCGCGTCGGCCCGTAGCCCGGCAGCGCCGCGGCCCACCCCTGCGGTGCGCCGTCGAAGAACATCGGGTTCTGGGCGACGCCGATGTCCATCATCGGCAAGAAAAACATCAGGTAGGCGCCGCCGAGACGGCCGATCGTCGCTCCCGCCAGAGCGCCGATCGCACCGTAGATCAGCCCCGCCAGCAGGTTGCCGGCGACAAACGGCGCCCAGGAGGCGGGGGCGAAGCTGATCGCCATCACAGCGAGGGAGACGGCGAGGACGACGAGGGTCGCCGTGAGGAGGACGACGAGCCGCGGTGCGATCGCCTCGCCGGGGCTGAATCCGGCCAGCACCAGGCGACGGTCGGACTCCAGCGCCGAGCGGACCACGAAGAGGCCGATCAGCCCGGCGAGGAAGCCGACCGTGATCGGCACCATGACCGCCCCGTGCAGCTCCTTCATCGTGGTCAGGAGCTGTTGCCCGCCGGGCAGCGTGATCAGCCGCGGCGTCGGCTCGGTGATCGCGATGCTCCAGCTGATGAAGAGGAAGGGGACGGCGACGAGCAGGACCAGCAGCAGCGGGCGGCGCAGCTGCTCGCGGAATCCCATCCGGGTCGCGGTCCAGGCGCGGCCGTTCATGCCGACCTCGGGCGAGCGGAGAACCAGAAGGCGCCAGCGGCGAGGAGCAGGGCGCCGAGGGTGGTCAGCCCGACCGCGATCCAATCGCCCGCCGGCGAGCTCTGGCCTGCGCCCGCGGCGATCAGAACGTCGGCTGCCTTGCGGGTCGGCATCAGCTGCGCGATCCCGCCGCCGCCGCTCATTCCCGGCCCGGAGAAGGCGTCGATCAAGAAGATGAAGGCGACCGTCAGCGATCCCTCCAGCGGCTCGGAGATGAACGAGCCGACCAGGGTGCCGATGCCGATGTAGATCAGGGCGAAGATCAGGATCGCGACGAATGCGTGGGCGGGGTGGGCGATGCCGGCGACGAGCCAGAGCGTGCCGAAGGCGACGGCTGAGACGAACAGCCCGAGCAGAATCGAAGCCGAGATGCGGGCCACGGCGACCCGTCCGGCGCCCATCCCCGCCAGCGCCAGCCGGCGGTCCGCCTCGCGCGAGGAGGCGACCTGGAAGAAACCGAGCGCCCCGGCGAGAAAGGCGGCAGCCCAGCCGGCCCCGAGGGCGCTGGCCGAGTCATCGGCGACCGATCCGCCGAGCGCCTTGGCGAATTCGCCCAGCACCGAGGCCGAGACGAGCACGAACAGGGCCGGCAGGACGACCAACATAGCCAGCGTCATCCGCGCCCGCAGGTGCTCGCGCAGAAAGTCGGCGCCGCTGATCGCGATCGCGATCACGTCTCCTGGCACCTCCCCTCGCGCAGCTCGTAGATGCGGTCGAGGCGATCGCGCTCGGAGATCAGGTGGGAGACGATCAGGATGCCCATCCCATCGTCCCGTCGCCGCTCGCTCATCTCCCAGAAGCGCAGGTAGGTCTCCCAGTCGAAGCCCGAGTAGGGCTCGTCGAGCAGCAGCAGGTCGGGGGAGTGCATCAGCGCCAGTGCCAGGTTCAGCTTCTGTCGGGTGCCGCCGGAGAGGTCCTCGATCCGGTAATCGCGGTAGCGCTCGAACTGCAGCTCGGAGAGCAGGCTCTCGGTTGCCGAAGAGGCTTCGGCGGGACCGAGCTCGTAGGCGCGGGAGAACAGCTCGAAGTGCTCGGCGACGGTCAGCTTCTCCCAGAGCAGCGGCGTCTGCGGGCAGTAGCCGAGCTTGCCGGCGCGCTCGATCGTCCCCGCGTCGCGCTCCAGCAGGCCGACGACGATCTTCATCAGGGTGCTCTTGCCCGAGCCGTTCTCGCCCACGAGGCCGACCAGCTCGCCGCGGCCGACCTCGAGGCTCGCGCCCCTCAGAACCTCGATCCGCCGCCGTCGGGGCGGCAGGCCTCGATGGAAGCCCTTCTCGATGCCCTCTGCTCGCAAGACCGCCATGCCTTGACAGTAATACCCTAGGGGGGTATTGTCAACCGCATGAAGATCGCAGCCCCGCCTCGGGGATACACCGCAAGCAAGGAGCAGCTGCTCAACCGCCTGGCAAGGGTCGAGGGCCAGGTGCGGGGGATCGCGAAGATGGTCGAGGAGGACCGCTACTGCATCGACGTGGTGACCCAGGTCAACGCCGTGCAGGCGGCTCTGGACAAGATCTCCCTCGGCCTGCTCGACGGCCACGCCCGGGTCTGCATGCGCGACGACGGCGGCGCCCCCGACGATCCCGAGGAGCGCGTCGATGAGCTGATGGGCGCGGTGGGGCGCCTGCTGGGGCGCTGAGCAGGTGACGCCCGCGGTCGGATGCGCTCATCTCAAATTGACGACACACTGATGTGGAATCATTAGCTTGTGGCACGCAAATACGAAATGCGCAAGCGCGCGAAGCGCGTCGAGGAGACGAGGCGCCGGATCGTCGAGGCGGCGATCGATCTCCACGAACGCGTGGGCCCTGCCAGGACCAGCCTGAGCTCGATCGCCGAGCAGGCCGGGGTCGAGCGCCAGACCTATTACCGCCACTTCCCCGACGAGCGTGCGCTGATCTCGGCCTGCTCGGGCCTCTGGATCGAGCGCAACCCGCTGCCCGATGGAGGGCCCTGGCGCGAGATCGGGGATCCCGAGGAGCGCCTTCGCCGTGGGCTTGGAGAGATCTACGCCTTCTACGAGGCCAATCAGGCGATGCTCTCCTCGGTGCTCAGAGACGCCGAGATCCATGACCCGACGCGGGAGGTGGTGACCCAGGGCATAGCCCCGGCGATCGTGGGGCTGGGCACCGCGCTGGCGAGTGGATGGGCCAAAAGCCCCGCGACACGCGCCGCGATCGACCTGGCGCTCGGCTTCCACACCTGGCGCTCGCTGACCGGCCAGAGCGGGCTCTCCGCCGATCGGGCCGCGGAGCTGATGGCCAAGATCGTGCGCTGCGCGGGCTGACGCTCCTCTGGCGTGCCGGATGGGAGGTGGCGGCCCGCTGGGAACCGCATCGTCAGACGGCGGCGGGCGAGGGACGATAATCGTCCCACATTCCTGTATGGCGAATTTGACACCTCGGTGGACCCGTGCTAGAAATCGGCCACCAGGCCTGTATGACGATTATTGGGCCGCTTTACATGGAGGATGAGATGACTGCTGTCAAGACCGAGGCGCCTCCGGTGCAGGCGAACGATGCTCCGCTGGGCGTGCGCCTGTTCACGATCCCGGGATCGCACCCCGGAACGGCGGTGCGGCTGATGCTCGAGTACAAGGGGATCGAGCACAAGCGCACCGACCTGCTGCCGGTGGCCTCGTGGGCCGTGCTCAAGGCATTGCGGTTTCCCGGGGTGAGGGTGCCGGCGCTGAAGATCGACGGGCGAAGGATCCAGGGCTCGCGTGAGATCGCCCGGGAGCTGGACCGCGTCGTGCCGGAGCCGCCGCTCCTTCCCTCCGACCCAGACCGCAGGGCGGCGGTCGAAGAGGCCGACCGCTTCGGCGACGAAGACCTCCAGCAGGCGGTCCGCCAGATCCTCCTGTGGATGCTGCGCAAGGACACGGCGCCGTTTGCGAGCTACGCGGAGGGGGCGAGGATCGGCGTCCCGATCGGCCTCGCGGTGAAGACGGCCAGCCCGTTCGTCGCCCTCGACGCGCGCTCGGTCGAGGCCACCGACGCCAATGTCCAGCGCGACCTCTCGGAGCTGCCCGGGATGCTTCAGCGGATCGACGACTGGATCGCCGAGGGCGTCCTCGGCGGCGAGGAGCTGAACGTCGGCGACTTTCAGATCGCCACCTGCCTGCGGCTGGCGATAAGCCTCGACGACCTCCGCCCGGCGATCGAGGGCCGCCCGGCGGGCGAGCTGGCCCTGCGCGTCGTCCCCGACTACCCGGGCAGGACGCCGTCCACCTTGCCGGCGGCCTGGCTCGAAGCGCTCCGAAGCTCGACCTGAAAATCCCGTCTGCACCCAAATCGCTGCCGGAGCCCGGCTTCGCCACCGAGCCCGGGTAGACCTCGCGGACCTTCATCAGTTGGAAGCTCGCCGGGGCGCTCGGGGCGGTGAGCAGCGCCGGCGGCGACGCTGGCGACGAGCGCCCTGGCGCCGGCCGCCAGCCACTACCGTCGCGTCCATCGCCGTGCCCCCGTCGCGCGGGTGAACATCCGCAGCTTCGCCTTCCACTGCTCGCCCCATCCCTTCATGCACGGCAAGATCGTCGCCGGCTGAACCCGACGACTCCTGGCGCCGTATCTAAGGGCAGCGTGAGCTGCCCCTCTGCTTCAAGATTGATCCGATGCCACCCGGCGCCCTGACCCGCGAGCGCGACGTGCGCGAGGCCTACGCCGCCCACGCGGGCGAGCTGTACGGGTTCGCCCGGCGCTCGCTGGGGGACGCCGGCCTGGCGGAGGAGGCCGTGCAGGAGACTGTCAGCCGATCAGCCGCGCCCTGACAGTTGCGGCGATGTTCAGCCGCAGCGCCCGCCGGGTCGCGTGCGCGGCGGCCAGCAGGGCGAGGGCCAGCGCCGGGACGATCACCAGCAGGAAGCTGGGCGCCTCGGGGTGCAGGCCGATCTCGAACCAGGCTTCGGAGATCCGCTGTGAGAGGGGGGAGGCGATCAGGATGCCGAGCGGGACCGAGAGCGCGGCGGCGAGCAGCGTCTGGGTGAGCGCCTCTCCGGCGACGGCGGCCCCGATCTGGCGCCGTCCGTAGCCGAGCGCAGCCAGGGTCGCGAACTCGCCACGGCGGTCGAGGTAGGAGAGCGCCAGGGTGGAGACGAGGAAGAGCGCGCCGACCCCGAGGCTGATCGCCTGCAGGACGGAGATCAGCCCGGTCAGCTCGTCGAGCAGTTCGCGCTCGGCCGCG
>Ga0102953_1002496_pt1 | contig 10844 bp, 7 predicted proteins | sample SalPon2A_C_D2_MG_FD_78509 | JGI IMG/M metagenome (GOLD analysis project Ga0102953, IMG submission 78509) | Soil microbial communities from South San Francisco under conditions of wetland restoration - Salt Pond MetaG R2A_C_D2_MG | ecosystem: Environmental > Terrestrial > Soil > Wetlands | place... | reverse complement strand
GAGCAGGTCCATCGCCTCGAAGATCTCGGCGTCAGACGCGGTCGCCGCCGAGCCGCCGCGCGAGGTCACCGCGTCGACGACCAACGGGCCGTCGCCGGGGGCGCCGATCGCGATCGAGTGCGCCGCCGTCTCCGGCCGCTGCGGCTCGATCTCACCGCTGCCGTCGAGGATCGCGGCGGCGATCGGGCTGCAGCCGGCCGCCTGGGCGACGTGGATCTTCGTCGCCGCCGTCTCCGCCATGCCGACGATCTCCATCTCCTCGAGGCCCTTGTGCACGCGCGAGGAGAGCGTGCCGCCGGCCGCCGGGATGACGAAGTGGTCGGGCGAGATCCAGTCGAGCTGCTCGACCACCTCGAAGGCCTCGGTCTTCGCCCCCTCGGCGTAGAACGGGCGCAGGGTGATGTTGGCGAACTGCACGCCGGTCTCCAGCGCCAGCTCGCGGCAGGCGCGGTTGGCTTCGTCGTAGTTGCCGTCGAGCTGGATCACGACCGCGCCGAGCGCCCGGCAGGCGCGCGCCTTGCCGCGCTCCATATTGCTCGGGTAGAAGACGTAGGCGGTGACGCCGGCCTTCGCCGCCAGCGAGGAGACCGCGGTGCCGACGTTGCCGGTCGAGACGCAGCCGATCTCATCCTTGCCCAGCTCGAGCAGCCGCGCGACCGCCATCGAGACGACGCGGTCCTTGTAGGAGAGGCTCGGCCGCTGGGTCGAGTCGTCCTTGATGTAGAGGTTGCGCAGGCCGAGCTCGGCCCCGAGCCGGTCGGCGTGGATCAGCGGCGTGCGACCGCTGTAGCGGCCGACGCGCGACTGCGCCCCGGCGTCGACGATCGGCAGCAGCTCCTCGAAGCGCCAGATGTTCAGCTCGCGCTCGCCGATCGGCAGCTCGGCGATCCGCGACTTGGCGAGCTCGTAGTCGTAGTCGATGTCGAGCGTCTTGCCGCAGCCGAGGCACCTGGAGGTGGTGTCGAGCAGCGGCAGCCGCAGGTTGCAGTCGTGGCAGACCAGCTCCGTCGCGCAGGAGCGGGTGCGCTGGTCGGCCGAGAGGCTCATCGCCCCTCAATGCCTCCGGCTAGCGACGGCAGGGCGCCCGCCTTGGCGAACCGCCGACGACGCTTCTTGTGCTCCCGCCTGATCATGAGTCGAGGTGTATAGCAGATACCCGGTGATCGCTCAATTGTTCTTGGCCATTGAGAGGCCGTCCAAAGCCTCTCCTCCTGACGGAAATCCTACAGACGCATCCCGTCCAAGGGCAAGCAGGAGCTGCTCGGCGATGTGCGGCGCGAACGGCGAGAGCGAGCGCGCGAGCAGCGCCAGCGCCTCCAGCAGCGCCTCGTAGTCCTCGCGGCCGAGCTGCCCCTGGCGCTTGACGACGCGCTTCTCGTAGTCCTTGATCCGCTCCAGCAGGCGGGTCACGTTGCGCACCGCCTTGTGCATCTGCAGCTCCTCCAGGTCGGCGGTTATCCGCTCCAGCCCGTTCTCGCACCATTTGCCCAGCCGCTCGCGGATGAACGCGGTGTCGGCAGCCGCCTCGGCGTCCTCGGGCGCCCCCGCCGCGGCGGCGATGCTCTCGTGCGTGTAGTCCCAGAGCCCGCGCAGGAAGCGCGAGGCGAAGCGCAGCGCCCCGTCGGTCCAGTTGAGCGCCTTCGCCGGCCCGGCCGCGTAGAGGACCGCGAGCCGCACCGTGTCGGCGCCGTGCTCGGCGACCAGGGCGTCGGGGTCGACGACGTTGCCCAGGTGCTTGCTCATCTTGCGCCCGTCGGCGATCACCATCTCGTGGAAGAGGCAGCCGGCGAACGGCTCGCCCTCGGCGAGGAACTCAAACGGGCCGATGTCGCGCAGCGCCTTGGTCACCACCCGCTGGTCGAAGACGAAGCCGCCGCTGTCGTTGCCGGCGACGAGCCGCTCGGAGGGCAACCAGCGGCGCAGGTCGGGGTGGCTGAACATCTGCTCGTCGCGGTCGGCCGGCGGCACCGCGGCGGGCACCCAGAGCCAGAGCGCGTCGAAGTGGCAGTCGAGCGTGTCGGTCTCGCGCCGCGCCGCGCCGCCGCAGGTCGGGCAGGTCGTCTCGAGGAAGTCGGGGCGCTCGGCCAGCGGATTGCCTTCGCCGCTCGGCTCGACGTCGCGCGGCAGCGCCACCGGCAGGTCCTCGATCGGCACCGGGACGACCCCGCAGCGCTCGCAGTGCAGGACCGGGATCGGCGTCCCCCAGTAGCGCTGGCGCGAGATCGAGAAGTCGTAGGCGCGGTAGCGGCGGCTCGACACAGGCTTCAGCGCCGCCGCGTCGCCGCCGCCGAGCGGCTCGCCGGCGACCCGCGGCATCCGCGCCGCGATCGCCTCGTCCGCCTCGTCGACGGCCGGGATGCCGAGCGCCGCGGTCGGCCCGTAGCGGGCGTCGACGAGCGGCGAGACGAAGACCGGCAGGCTGCCGCCGCCGGCGACCTCGGCCAGCGAGCCGGTGTCGATCACCGGCACCGCGGCGGCGTCGCGGGCGCTGCGCTCCCAGCCGCCCGAGCGCAGCTCGTCGAGCCGCGCGGCGACCTCGGGGTCGCCCGCCCAGCGCTCGACCTCGGGATGGCGCGGCGAGAGCAGCACGAAGCGCGCCTCGCCGACGTCGCCGGCGTGCGGCGTGAAGACGACCAGGCCGCCGCCGTCGGGTCCGGCGAGGTCGAGCTCGACGCCGTCGCTGCGACCGAGGATGTAGCGCTGCGTCTTCAGCGAGAGCTCGTCCCAGTCGGCCTCCAGCCCGGCGAGGTTGCGGTCGTTCTCCTCCAGGTAGGGCGAGAGGCGCAGGAACCAGGTCGGGCGGCGGATCAGCCGCACCTTGTTGTGGCAGCGCCAGCAGCGCCCGTCCTCGACCTGCAGCGCCGCCAGCGTCGTCTGGCAGGTGTCGCACCAGTCGACCGTGGCGTCGTCGCGGTAGATCAGCCCCGCCTCGTGCAGGGTGAGGAACAGCCACTGCGACCAGCGGTACTGCGACTCGTCGGAGCTGTAGAAGGCGCGCTCGTAGTCGAAGGAGAAGCCGAGCCGCATCATCTGCCCGAGCATCCGCTCGCCGCAGCGCTCGACCCACTCGGCCGGGCGGGTGCCGCGCTCGATCGCCGCCATCTCGGCCGGCAACCCGAAGGCGTCGAAGCCGAAGCCGAAGAGCACCGCGTCGCCGCGGGCGCGCCGGAAGCGGGCGTAGGCGTCGCCGATCGAGTAGTCGCGCACGTGCCCCATATGGAGGTTGCCCGAGGTGAACGGGCTGGAGGGCTTGATGTAGACGGCCTGCTGCTCAGCGGCCGGCGCGGGCGTGGCGAAAGCAGCGCGCTCCTCCCACTCCGCCTGGCGCGCCGGCTCGAGCTCGGCCGGATCGTAATTCGGCTTCGGGCTGCTCATCTCGAGTGGCAGTCTGCCAGGTGACGTTGACCGCGGGCCGGTGGGGTCCTATGCTGGGAATGCAATGGTCGAGTCCGTTGAATTATTCGAGTGACACTTGAAACCGTCACAAGACGTGGCCCCGGCGGTGCTTGCGACACCCCGGGGCCCGGCCGAGACCTGAAGAGGAGGTCCCAACATGAGAGAGGGTACGGAAACCGCCCTGCTGGACAAAGGGCGGCTGGACGAAGAATTCGTTAAGCGCGCGACTGCCGCAACCGCAGCGGCACGCCCGCGACAGCGGATCAGGGCCGGGCTGGCGGCGTTGATCGAGATGGCCGAGACCGATCCCGTGGCCGCCCGGTCCGCCCTGCAGCACCTGCGCACAGATCACCCCCGCCAGAGCCGGCTCGAGGCGTGGCTCGGCGGAGACGCCGACCGCGCCACATTCGGCCTCGGCGCGGCGATCCAGCTGGCGACCGCCGAGCTGGCGGCCGACCGACCAAACCTGGTCAAGATCGAACCAGACCTACTCCGCTGGCTAGAAGGGAAGTGGTAGCACCACGCACCGCTCCCTGAGGGTCGTAGACCAAGCAGTTTGGGGGATGCAGGGAAGGGCGACGAGGGGAGCGCACTTAAGTGCGTGACCTGAGGAGACCGACCGAAGACCCCGAAATGCGCCGGTCTACGGCCCTCAGGCGAAGGTCCACAGCTTGTTGCCTAAAAAATTGAACGGCATGGCGATCGCCACCGCGATCGCCTGAGCCGGCAGGTCGCCGAGCGAGCCGCCGGAGACGAGCAGTTCGAGCGCGACCAGGTTGATCGCCAGGGCGCCGAGGCTGACGGCGAGGAAGCGGGCTGCCTGGAAGCCGGGGTGCGCCTCCCCGGGCTCGAAGGTCCAGTGCCGGTTCCAGAGGAAGTTGTTGGCCAGGGCGACGCAGAAGGCGCCGACCGCGGCGAGGAGGTGATGCAGGCCGAAGCTGCCGGAGAGCACCGAGAAGACGGCGAGGTTGATCAGGTAGCCGGAGGCGCCGACCAGGCCGAATTTGCACAGCTGCCACCAGCTGTCCGGGCGCCGCGCGGCAGCGCCGATCCTGTATGCGAGTTCGGTTGCGGGGGTCATGTCTCGTGTTCGCGGCCCTGCGCTTGCGATGCGTAATGTTCCGGCTCGCATGCGGCGCGGACTCGTAATCTTTGCAGGCCTGGCGGCTGTAACCGGCGCGGTCGTCCTGATGGTCGTCTTCGTGGGCGACGACGGGCACGCCTCGAAGCGGGCCGCGCTGCCCGGCGAACCCGGCGTCGAAATCGTCTCACCCCGCAACGGCGCGCGGCAGACCGACCGCTCCGTCGTCGTCAAGACGAAGGTGAGCAACTTCAGACTGGCGCCCCTGCGCTTCGGCCGCGAACCGCAGCTCGACGAGGGGAACCTGCGCTTCGCGCTCAACCGCGTGCCCGACTGCGTCGACCCGGCGAAGCTCGCGAAAGCCGAGGAAAGCCCGCTGGGGCGTGGCCGCCTGGTCGGCAAATCCTTCGACTTCCCCCGCTACTCGGGGCCCAACGGCGTGCTCGCCGTGCGGGTCGGCGCCAACGGCAGCTACTCGCCGGCGACCCGGCCGGAGATCTACTACCACGAACTCCCGGCCGGCTTCTACCGCCTCGTCGTCACCCTGGCCCGCAACAACGGCGCCCCGACGCCCTACCACGCGGTGACCAACTTCCAGATCCTCCTCCCGCCCGGGCACGAGCAGAAACCCTGCCCGCGCGGCAAGGTCACCAGCGCCAAAGCTGCCGCATTCAACTGAACGCACGCCTGAAGAACCAATTAGCGAGCATCGCAATCTGATTCCCTGCGAGCGGCGCCGATATGGCCGTTAGCCGCCGCCCGCGGACGCGAAGCGGAGCAGGCGGCGGTATATGCGTCCCATTACTTTACTTTGTAAAGTAATGGGAATGCGGACCTATCGCCGTCTGATGGGCTTTCTGCGGCCCTATCGCCGCCAGCTCTGGGGCTCGCTGATCTTCGCCTGGGCGGCGATGGGGATGACGGTCCTGATCCCCTACCTGATCGGACGCGGGGTCAACGCGATCGAGCGGGGCGAAAAGCCCGACCTGCTGCCGCTCGCGCTGGCGATCGTCGCCGCCGGCGTCCTGCGCCTCGGGCTGACGCTGGTGCGCCGCGTCGTCGCCGGCAAGGTCTCGCTGGCGGTCGAATTCGACCTGCGCCAGCGCTTCTACGCCCACCTGCAGCGGCTCGAGCTCGGCTTCTTCGACTCCCAGCAGACCGGCCAGCTGATGTCGCGGGCGACGGTCGACCTGCAGTCGATCCGCTTTTTCCTCGGCTACGGCCTGATCTTCATCACCCAGAACCTGCTGACGATCGTCCTCGCCAGCGCCGTGATGTTCGCCCTGCAGCCCTGGCTGGCGCTGCTCGCGCTCGCCCCCGCGCCGCTCGTCGTCTACACCGCCTCGCGCTACAACCGGGTCTCCCGGCCGGCCGTGCAGGAGGTGCAGCAGCGGCTCGCCGAGCTGACCGCGGAAGCCGAGGAGAACGTCTCCGGGATCCGCATCGTCAAGGCCTTCGCCCGCGAGGAGCACCAGCTGCACCGCTTCCGCCGCGCGGTCACCCGGGTCTTCGACCAGAGCATCTACTCGACCCGCCTACAGGCCACCTTCTCCCCCCTGCTCGGCCTGCTGCCGCAGATCGGCATCGCCCTGGTGCTGCTGGTCGGCGGTCGCCAGGTGATCGCGGGCGAGCTCAGCCTCGGCAACTTCACCGCCTTCTACACCTACGTGGCGATGCTGGCGGGGCCGATGCGGATGCTGGGGATGACGCTCGGCATGGCGCAGCGGGCGATCGCGTCCGGCAACCGCCTGTTCGAGATCCTCGACCGCGAGCCGGCGATCGAGAGCCCGCCGGACGCGCCGCCGTTGCCGGCCGGCGGCGGCCGGGTCGAGATGAGCGACGTCACCCTGCGCTACGGCAGCGCATCGGAGATTGACCACACTGGGGCGGGGTCAATCTCCGATGCGGCCCTGCGGGAGATCGATCTCGACGTCGCGGCCGGCAGCACGGTCGCCCTCGTCGGCCCGTCGGGCTCGGGCAAGACCAGCCTCGTGGCGCTGATCGCGCGGCTGTATGACCCGAGCGAGGGCGCGGTGCGGATCGACGGCGCCGATGTGCGCTCCGTCGACCTCGTCTCGCTGCGCTCCGAGGTCGCCTTCGTCGGCGACGACAGCTTCCTCTTCACCGCGAGCATCGCCGACAACATCGCCTACGCCCGACCCGGGGCGAGCCTCGAGGAGATCGAGGCCGCGGCGCGGCGCGCCCAGGCCGACGGCTTCATCCGCAAGCTGCCCCAGGGCTACGAGACGCTGGTCGGCGAACGCGGGCTCACCCTCTCCGGCGGTCAGCGCCAGCGCGTCGCGATCGCCCGTGCGCTGCTCGCCGACCCGCGGGTGCTGATCCTCGACGACGCCACCTCCTCCGTCGATGCGACGACCGAGGCGGCGATCAAGACCGGCCTCGCCGAGGCGATGGCCGGCCGCACGACCTTCGTCATCGCCCACCGGCTCTCCACCGTCTCGCTCGCCGACGAGGTCGTGGTGATGGACGGCGGGCGGATCGTCGACCGCGGCACGCACGAGGAGCTGCTCGAGGGCTGCGGCTTCTACCGTGAGATCGCCGAGCACGGCCTCGCCGACTCCGTCTTCCTGCAGCGCGACCTCGAGCAGCGCGAGGCGGCGGTGCGGCTGTGAGCGGGATCGCTGGAATCTGGCGGCTGCTGCGCGGCGAGGACCAGCGGGGCCGCAAGCTGCGCTGGATGGTCGGGCTGCTGCGCCCCTACCGCGGCCGGGTCGCGCTCGCTCTCGTCGCGATGCTCGCGGCGACCGGCGCCGGCCTCGCGCCCCCCTACCTCGCCGGCCAGGCGATCGACGCCGGCATCGTCACCGGCGACAGCGCCGCGCTGACCCTGATCGTCGCCGCCTTCCTCGGCGTCGCGATCGTCTACGCGGCGGCCAGCTACGCCCAGACCTACCTCGTCGGCTGGGTCGGCACGCGCGCCCTGCAGGACCTGCGCGAGCGCATCTTCTCGCACCTGCAGTCGATGTCGATCGGCTTCTTCAGCCGCCGCAGCCCGGGGGTGCTGATCAGCCGCATGACCAACGACATCGAGGCGCTCAACCAGCTCGTCACCAACGGCGTCGTCACGCTGATCTCCAGCGGCCTGACGCTGATCGGCGTGGTCGCGATCATGCTGGCGCTGGACGTCAGGCTGGCGCTGATCACCTTCCTCACCTTCCCCCTGCTCGCGGTTGCCAGCATCGTCTTCCGCGTCGTCTCGCACGGCGCCTACAGGCTGACCAGGGAGCGGATCGCCGCGGTCACCGCCTATCTGCAGGAGACCCTCAGCGGCGTGCGCATCGTGCGCAGCTTCGGCCAGGAGCCGCGCCACACGACGGCGATGACCGAGCTCAACGCGGCCAACCGCGACGCGAACATGAAGACCGTCTTCCTCAACGCCTCCTACTTCCCGGCGGTCGAACTGCTGAGCGCCGCCGGCACCGCCGCGATCGTCTTCTACGGCGGCAGCCAGGCGATCGACGGCGCGATCCAGATCGGCACGATCGTCGCCTTCATCGGCTACCTGCAGGTGTTCTTCTCGCCGATCCAGGAACTGTCCCAGCTCTACACGACCTACCAGCAGGGAATGGCGGCGCTCGACAAGGTCTTCGAGCTGCTCGACACCGAGCCCGACATGGTCGACAGCCCCGGCGCGATCGACCCCGGCCAGCTGCGCGGCGAGATCGAGATGGAGGGGGTCTGGTTCTCCTACTCCGAGGGAGCGGAGGCGGGCGGCTGGGCGCTGGAGGACGTCGACCTGCACGTGCCCCCCGGGCAGACCCTGGCCCTGGTCGGCGAGACCGGCGCCGGCAAGTCGACCTTCGCCAAGCTGGTGGCGCGCTTCTATGACCCGCAGCGGGGCACGGTCGCGGTCGACGGCCACGACCTGCGCGACCTGCGCCAGGAGGCGCTGCGACGCCAGCTCGGCATCGTCCCCCAGGAGGGCTACCTGTTCTCCGGCAGCGTGCGCGAGAACGTCGCCTTCGGCCGGCCCGAGGCGAGCGAGGAGGAGATCGAGGCGGCGCTCGCCGCGGTCGGCGCGAGCGAGTTCGTCGCCACGCTGCCGCAGGGAATCGGGACCGAGGTCGGCGAGCGCGGCGTGCAGCTCTCGGCCGGGCAGCGCCAGCTCGTCGCCTTCGCCCGGGCGCTGCTGGCGGAGCCGCGGATCCTGATCCTCGACGAGGCGACCTCGAACGTCGATGTGCGCACCGAGAAGACGATCGAGCGCGGGCTGGAGCGGCTGCTCGCCGGACGCACGGCGATCGTCATCGCCCACCGCCTCTCGACGATCCGCCGCGCCGGCAAGATCGTCGTGCTGGAGGGTGGCCGGATCGCCGAGAGCGGCGCCCACGAGGAGCTGATCGAGGCCGGCGGCGCCTACGCGCGGCTGTACGGGGCGTGGGAGGAGTCCTCGGCGGCTTAGCCGGGGCCGATGCCGCCGGAGGACCCGCCGCTGGTCCCGCCGCCGCCTTCGGTGCCGCCGCCCACACCGGCGCCGCCGCCGGCGCTTTCTTCTTCGACCGGCGGCGCTTCTTCGGGCGCTGCTTCTTCTTCCGGCGCCGCTTCTTCGACTTCGCTTTCGACCCCGCCGGCGCTTTCTTCTTCGCCCCCGGATCCTTCGCCCGAGCCACTCGGGGACGGCGCCGTGGGCGCTTCCGCGCATTTTTCGAAGCCGAATTCGCGCCCCACCGACTCGAACCTGGTCAGCGCCGTCGAGACTTCGCCCGATGCGTCGGTCAGCGCTTCCGCTTCTTCGCGTTCGTATGCGAGCTTGATGTTGCCCTCCGCCTGCGCGAGTTCTTCGGCGGTGTTGATGAAGCCCGAATAGCCGGCGCCTTCTTCGCGCGGCGGCCCGAGGCCCTTCAGCCGTTCGACCATGCCGCCGTAGAGGCCGGCGACCTGGACGATCGCTTCGCCGGCGCCGGCGCTGGTCGAGCCCGCGGCGCCGACCGCCGCGTTCACCTCGGCGCAGATCGCATCGCCCTGCGTGATCAGCTCCGCCTTGCTGAGCGCCAGCGGTTCCGTCGCTTCGCTGCTCGCCGCGGCGGTCGATTCGTCGCCACCGCCGCCACCGCAGCCGGCGAGGAGAAACACGAGAAGCGCAAACGCGCCGACCGAAAGTCCGAGGCTCCGCATCAGCGCGAAAGTAGCAAAGGCATTAGACGGCCTTTGCGACATTCGGTGCCGCGAGAACTGCGCCCCAGGGACTCGAACCCCGAAATCCAGCTCCAGAGGCTGGCGTGTTGCCAATTACACCAGGGCGCAACGGTATGAGTACGAGGATATCCAGCGCCAGCCGCCGGGCGCGGCGCGGGCTACCGTTCAGACAATCGTACTGAGGTCGCCGCCGGCGTCGGCGATCGTCGCCCGGGCGGCCGAGACGTCGACGCGCTCGGCGAGCAGGCGGCGGGCCTCGGCGAGGTCTTCGGAGCGGCCGACGCTGAGCGCGCCGGCCACCCGGCCGTCCTTCAGGTACCAGACGGAAAACTCGCCGGCGTCGCGGTCGCCGCGCCAGATCTCCTCGTCCCAGTCCCGCGCCGGGCCGACGTACTCGAGGCTCGCCCAGTCGGCGAGGTCGCTGAAAAAGTAGGGGACGACGTCATAGTCGCGGTCCTCGCCGAGCATGTTGCGCGCCGCGTGCATCCCCTGCTGCATCGCCACATCCCAGTGCTCGACCCGGATCCGGCGGGCGTGTACGACGCTGTCGTAGGAGCAGCAGTCACCGGCCGCGTAGATGCCCTCGGCCGAGGTCGCGAGCTTCGAGTCGCAGACGATCCCGTCCTCGACCTCGAGCCCGGCGCGCTGGGCGAGCATCGCGTCGGGGCGCACACCGGCGCCGACGACGACCGCGTCGCACTCGATCGAGCGACCGCTCTTCGTCAGCACCGCCTTCACCCGGCCGTCGCCCTCGAACGCCTCGAGCTCCTCGCCGCCGAGCACCTCCACCCCGTGCTCTTCGAGCCGCGCCTGGAACCAGCGCCCGGCGTCCTCGCCGAAGGTCCGCGAGAGCGCCACATCCTCGATCATCGCCATCGTGCATTTCACGCCCTTCGCGGTCAGCGAGGCGGCGACCTCGCCGGCGATGTAGCTGCCGCCGATCAGGACGACATGCTCCGCCGCCTCGGCGTCGGCGCGGATCGCCTCCGAGTTGCCGAAGGCGCGCAGGTAGTGGATGCCCTCGTTCTCGGCCCCCTCGACCCGCAGGATGTTGACCATCGCCCCGGTGGCGAGCAGCGCCTTGTCGAAGCAGACCTCCTCCCCGCCCTGCAGCTTCGCCGTCCGCGCCGCCGGGTCGAGCGCCATCGCGTTGGTCCCGGTCAGCAGCTCGATCCCGTTCTCCTCGTACCAATCGGGCGGGTAGACGTAG
>Ga0102953_1002495_pt1 | contig 10845 bp, 10 predicted proteins | sample SalPon2A_C_D2_MG_FD_78509 | JGI IMG/M metagenome (GOLD analysis project Ga0102953, IMG submission 78509) | Soil microbial communities from South San Francisco under conditions of wetland restoration - Salt Pond MetaG R2A_C_D2_MG | ecosystem: Environmental > Terrestrial > Soil > Wetlands | place... | reverse complement strand
CTTCGCCGACATCGACCTGGAGCGGGTCGGCAAGGTGCGCCGGCGCATCCCGGTGCTCGACAACGAGCGCGAGTTCACCGTCGAGGTGGTTTAAAAAGCTTTTTTCCCCGGTTTGGAAAATCGGGGTCAGAGCAAAAATTCCTAGAACTCCCCGACTAACGCCACCACGAGCCGGCGAAATCTTTGCCGGTGCAAAGATTTCGTCGTGGTTCGTTCGAACCTGCGCTGATCGGGGATTTTTTACTCTGACCCCCTGCATAGCGGTCTCATTCAGGCGATGCCCTCGATGTAAGCCCGTTCTGGCGGGCTTGCCGAAGTCATTCATTATCCGAATAGCCAAATTCTGCATACCGAATCGCGACAGCCAGAAATTTATCCCTGAAAAAACTATGGTTGCGGGATAATGGTCATGCTGTGTATAACTGCATGTCCCTGAATCGCGGTACCGATGGAATTTCATGGAAAAGCTCGAACTCGACGATTTCGACCAGGAATTGCCGGGGCATATGAACGTGGCGGTGCTGATGGAAAAACAGCCATCGACACACCCCTGGGCGGATTTTCGTTACCGGGCGCTCGGTGTGGTGACGCGCGCGCCGGGCGACGAGTATTCGGTCGAGCGAGTCTACAAGGACGGGGATACCGAACATTTCCTCGTCACCGGCCTCAAGATCACGCTCTACGAGGACGAGTGCGAAAGCTATTACCATAACCTGATGTCGCCCGAACCAGGCTGCTTCATCATCGCCAACCGGCCCGAGACCGATGGTGAAATGCCGGAACCCTACCTGGTTTCGATGAGTTTCGACGAAGCCCATGCCTACGGCGAAGGTGACGAAGAAATCTACTCGGTGCCGATTCCGCCCGAGCTCTACAAGTGGGCCGAGGCCTTCGTGTTGATGTATTACGTGGCGGTTAAGAAGACCAAGCGGAAACTCAAGAACTGGCACGATCCGAAAGCCCCGCGCGGAGGCGAGCCGTCATGAGCGCCGACAGCAAGCAAACGCAAGGCGACCGGGATTCGGCGCTGTCGCGCTGGTCTCGGCGCAAGCTCGAGGCCAGGAAAGAGGCGCAGGGCGAACATTCCGCAGCCGAGGCGCCCGTGGAGACGCCGCCGGTTGCCGATAAAGCCGCCGAAGAAGCCGAAAAACCGGTACTCACCGATGCCGATATGCCGGATATCGATACGCTCGAGGAAAGTTCCGACTACAGCGTATTCATGTCTTCGGGGGTCAGCGACAAGCTGCGCAACCTGGCGCTGCGCAAGCTATTCGGCGCGCCGGCCTTCAACATCCGCGACGGGCTCGACGAGTACGACGAGGATTACACCAGTTTCGAGAAGCTCGGCGATATCGTCACCAGCGACATGAAGCACCAGATCGAGATGAAGGAAAAGAAACTGCGCGAAGCGCTGGCCGAGGAGCCTGCCGGGACCGACGAAGCCGAAGCCGTGTCGGAGGCGCAAGCGTCGGACACCGAAGAGTCTGCCGAGCCGGTCGACGAGAAGCTCGCGCGGCTCGACGAGGCGCCCGCAAACCCGAATCAGGACGCCGAGGAAAACCCCGAAGATGAGCGATAACGCCGCACGACAGCAGGCCATCGCGGCGCGCGACAACACGCCGCTGGAGGCGACCAGCCGGGTCAGCTACCGGTCGGCGGGTCGAATCGTCGCGCTGGGCGATGACGATGCTCTCGGTCGTTGCGACGAATTACCGTCGACCCTGGCCATCGAGCGTGTTTCGGTCGCGCCGGGCAATGCCCATATCGACGGCTATCTCGGCGCTTTCACGGTCGAAGTCACCGATGCTCACGGTAATGTGACCGCTCATCGCGCCGACGCGATACTCGACCTGAACGAGGCCCCGCTGCTGGCGCGCGAAATGCCGCCCCCGGGATATATTCACGCGCCGCCCGGGCGCTGGGAAGAGCTGGGAGCGGCCGCGGAACTCGAAAATCTCGGCGGCGAATTCGAGAAACCGAAATACTTCGACTACGATCCGTCGATCTGCGCCCATTCGGTCAACGGCAAGGTCGTTTGCAGCCAGTGCATCGACGCCTGCCCGGCCGAGGCGATCGTCAGTATCGGCGAACGTATCGAGGTCAACCCCAATCTTTGCCAGGGCGGCGGCAGCTGCGCCACGGTCTGTCCGTCGGGCGCAATCCGCTACCTTTACCCGAACCTGCGCGACAGCGGCAAGCGCCTGCGCAACATGCTCGCCGCTTATCGGGAAGAGGGCGGAGAGTTGCCCGTGGTCCTGTTCCACACCGCGAATTATGCACCGGACGGCTATCTCGAAGCTTATGCCAACCTGCTGCCGATCGAGGTCGAGGAACTCTGCAGCGTCGGCATGGACCTGTGCCTGTCGGCGCTCGCCTACGGCGCCGCGCAGGTGGTGCTGATCGTCGACGAGGCAACCCCGCCGAGCTCCCGCGACAACCTGCGCAGGCAGCTCGAATGGCTGCACGCGCTGATCGGTGAATTCGGTATGGGTTCCGCCCAGGTCACCCTGCTCGAGGCCGATGCGGCGTTACCGTCGATCGATTCGGCGCAGGCCGTCGAGCCGTCGCAACTCGACATGCCGCCGCGCAAGCGCAATGCGATCTACCAGGCCCTCGATCACCTCGTGAATCAGTTGAAACCGGCAGCGCAGCAGGCCGCCTTGCCGACGGGCGCGCCTTTCGGCGAGGCCGTCATCGATGCCGCCAAATGCACGCTGTGCATGGCTTGCGTCGGCGCCTGTCCGGGCAAGGCGCTGCAGGACGGTTCGAATCGCGAGGTTCCCGAGGTCTTCTTCGTCGAGGGCAACTGCCTGCAATGCGGGGCCTGCGTGCAAACCTGTCCCGAGGATGCGGTCAGACTCGAACCGCGCCTGCTGTTCGATCGCGAACGGCGCAATCGCGCGCGCGCGCTGAATTCGGACGCGCCTTTCGCCTGTATCGCCTGCGGCAAGCCTTTCGCACCGACCTCGGTGATCAACAAGATGCAGGAGAAGCTAAAGGATCACTACATGTTCGGCAGTCAGCGCGCGCTCGATCGCCTCAAGATGTGCGAGGACTGCCGCGTCGCCGATATCGTCCAGGATCCCGAGTCCCTGGGCGGGCAATTCGACCCGCTGAAGGGTTTTCGCCAGTAACCGTGATATAAACGGAGCCCGACACCCGATGCCGACCACTGATGCCACGACCGAAGACGAACAGGTCTACCGGGCTTCCGCATACAGCCTGCTCGCAGCGGTCTTGCGCACGCCGCCCGACCAGGCCTTGCTCGATCGTCTCGCGCAACTATCACCTGGCGGTGACGCGGAGCCTGGCGGCGACGCAGAGCCCGACGAATTGCTCGAGGCGATGCGACAAGTTGCTGAAAGCGTTGATAAATTCAGCCTGGAGCAGCTGGACGACGAATATCATACGCTGTTCATCGGCATTGGCCGAGGTGAGGTGGTGCCTTACGGATCCTGGTATTTGACCGGTTACCTGATGGAAAAACCGCTCAGCGATTTGCGCGACGACCTCGGGATGCTGGGCTTCGAGCGCAATCCCGATACCCACGAACCGGAAGATCATATTTCCGCGATTTTTGAAGTTTTTTCTGTTATGATTGGCGACGGATCGAGCCTCGAAATGCAGCAAAACTTTTTTAATAAGCATATGGACTCCTGGCTGGGGCGATTCTTTACCGACCTTGGAAAAGCCGGGTCCGCGAATTTTTACCGATCGGTCGCACGGTTTGGCGCGGCCTTTATCGAACTGGAGAAAGCCTACCTTTCGATGCGCATTTAATTAAAACAACACCTGACGATAATTTCATACTCTAGACCCCGTGGAGGAGAAGCAAGTGAAAACCCATAATCAGCCCAAGGACCAGGCACGCAGAGAATTTATCAAGAAGTCCACCCTCGCCGGAGCGGGTGTGGCAGCCGCCAGCATGGCAAGCACTAATGCCATTGCCGCAGTCGGTGACGATTCCGAACAAAAGCCAGCTCAGAAGGGTTACCAGCTAACCCAGCACGTTCTCGACTACTACAAGTCAGCCGACATTTAATCGAGGGGGGTTAGATAATGAACAAGTTAACCAAGACATCCCGTACGGTAGCAGCCCCGGTCGCCACGCAAGCCTGTCGCTCGGTGCCCGATGCGATCAGCCGCCGCACGTTTCTGAGAAACTCGAGCCTGATGGCCGGCGGCGCCGCACTGGCGAGCGTCGTCTCGCCGACGATGATGAAGAAAGCCGATGCCGCGATGTCGGAAGGTGGCGGCAAGATCACCCAGGTGAAGACCATTTGCACGCACTGTGCAGTCGGCTGCGGCGTCATCGCCGAGGTGCAGAATGGCGTCTGGACCGGCCAGGAGCCGGCCTTCGACCATCCTATCAACAAGGGTGCGCACTGCGCCAAGGGCGCTTCGATCCGTGAACACGGTCACGGCGAGCGCCGCCTCAAGTACCCGACCAAGCTGGTCGACGGCAAGTGGAAAAAGATTTCCTGGGACGAGGCGATCAACGAGATCGGCGACAAGCTGCTCGAGATTCGCCAGAAGTCCGGCCCCGACTCGGTGTTCTGGCTGGGTTCGGCCAAGCACAGCAACGAGCAGGCCTACCTGTTCCGCAAGTTCGCGGCCATGTGGGGTACCAACAACGTCGATCACCAGGCGCGTATCTGTCACTCCACCACGGTAGCCGGGGTAGCCAATACCTGGGGTTACGGTGCGATGACCAACTCCATGAACGACATTCATCAATCCAGGTCGATGCTGCTGATCGGCTCCAATCCGGCCGAGGCGCACCCGATCGCGCTGCAGCACATCTTCAAGGCCAAAGAAGAAAACAATGCGCCGTTGATCGTCATCGATCCGCGTTACACGCGCACCGCGGCGCACGCCGATCATTACCTCAAGATCCGCCCCGGCACCGACGTCCCGATCATCTGGGGCATGATGTGGCACATCTTCGAAAACGGCTGGGAAGACAAGCTGTTCATCCGCCAGCGCGTCTACGGCATGGACGATGTCATGAAAGAGGTCAAGAAATGGAACCCGGCCGAAGTCGAGCGGGTTACCGGCGTGCCGGAAGACCAGGTCTACGCCGCTACAAAGGCGATGGCCGACAACCGTCCCGGCACCTTCGTCTGGTGCATGGGCGGTACCCAGCACACCATCGGCAACAACAACACGCGCGCTTACTGCGCATTCCAGCTGGCACTCGGCAACATGGGTGTTTCCGGCGGCGGCGCGAACATCTTCCGCGGCCACGATAACGTCCAGGGCGCCACCGATCTCGGCGTGCTGTCGAATACGCTGCCCGGCTACTACGGCCTGTCGGCGGGTTCCTGGAAACACTGGTCGCGGGTCTGGGACCTCGACTACGAGTGGGTCAAGGGCCAGTTCGACAGCGGCAGTTACGAACAGAGCAAGGGCAAGGACGTTCACGTCATGAACACCAAGGGTATCCCGGTGTCTCGCTGGGTCGACGGCGTGCTCGAAGATCCGGCCAACATCGCGCAGAAGGATAACTTCAAGGCGGTTCTGTTCTGGGGCCACGCGCCGAACAGTCAGACCCGCGGCGTGGAGCAGAAAAAGGCACTGGAAGAGCTCGAGATGGTGGTCGTCATCGATCCCTATCCGACCGTGACCTCGGTCATGTCCGACCGCAAGAACGGCACCTACCTGCTGCCGGCCGCGACGCAGATGGAGACCTACGGATCGGTCACTGCCTCGAACCGTTCGTTCCAGTGGCGCTCCAAGGTCATCGAACCGTTGTTCGAATCCTTGCCCGACCACACCATCATGTACAAGCTGGCGAAGAAGCTCGGCGTAGCCGACCAGATGTTCAAGAATATCCAGGTCAACGGCGAGGAGCCGCTGGTCGAGGATGTGCTGCGCGAAATCAACCGCGGCATGTGGACTATCGGCTATACCGGCCAGAGCCCGGAACGCCTGAAGAAGCACCAGGAAAACTGGGGCACCTTCAATTACGACACTCTGCTCGCCGAAGGCGGCCCGGCGGACGGCGACTACTACGGCCTGCCATGGCCGTCGTGGGGAACGCCGGAAATGAACCACCCGGGCACGCCGGTCCTCTACGATACCTCGAAGAGCGTGGCCGAGGGCGGTCTGACTTTCCGCGCCCGCTTCGGTGTCGAGCACGACGGCACGAATCTGCTGGCCGAGGGTTCCTTCGGCAGGGGCTCCGAAATCAAGGACGGCTACCCCGAGTTCAGTGCCGACGTATTGAAGAAGCTCGGCTGGTGGGACGACCTGACCGATGACGAGAAGAAGGCCGCCGACGGCAAAAACTGGAAAACCGACCTCTCCGGCGGTATCCAGCGCGTCGCCATCAAGCACGGCTGCTCGCCGTTCGGAAACGCCAAGGCGAGAGTCAATGTCTGGACCTTCCCGGATCCGGTGCCGATTCATCGAGAACCGCTGTACACCTCGCGGCGCGATCTGGTCGAAAAATATCCGACTTACGACGATCGCAAGTCCTTCTGGAGACTGCCGACTCGCTACAAGTCGATACAGGAAGTCGACCACAGCAAGGATTTCCCGATCATCATGACCTCCGGGCGGTTGGTCGAGTACGAGGGCGGCGGCGACGAAACCCGCTCCAATGCCTGGCTCGCCGAACTGCAGCAGGAGATGTTCATCGAAATCCATCCGCGCGATGCCAACAACGCCGGTATCAAGGATGGCGAGGATGTCTGGGTCGAGAGTCCCGAGAACGCCAAGATCAAGGTCAAGGCGATGGTCACGCGACGTGTCGGCGCAGGGGTGGCTTTCATGCCCTTCCACTTCGGCGGGCACTTCCAGGGACAGGACCTGAGGAGCAAGTATCCCGAGGGCGCCGATCCCTACATCCTGGGTGAAGCGGCGAATACCGCGTTTACATACGGTTACGATTCCGTCACGCAGATGCAGGAATCCAAGTGTAGCCTTTGCCGTATAACCAAAGCTTAAGCAGGGGGATCTAGAAATGGCAAGAATGAAATTTTACTGTGATGCGGATCGTTGCATCGAATGTAATGCCTGCGTAACCGCCTGCAAGAACGAAAACGAGGTTCCGTGGGGTGTCAACCGCAGACGCGTGGTCACCATCAACGACGGCGAACAGGGCGAACGCTCGCTGTCGGTGGCTTGCATGCACTGCTCCGATGCGCCCTGTGCGACGGTTTGCCCGGTGGACTGCTTTTACACCACCGGCGACGGCATCGTATTGCACGACAAGGATATCTGCATCGGTTGCGGCTACTGCTTCTACGCCTGTCCTTTCGGCGCGCCGCAGTTTCCGGCCGAGGCGGCATTTTCGTCGCGCGGCAAGATGGACAAGTGCACCTTCTGCGCGGGCGGTCCGGAAGACGACCACAGCCCGGCGGAGTACAGCAAATACGGCAGCAACCGGATCGCCGATGGCAAGCTGCCGCTGTGCGCCGAGATGTGCTCTACCAAGGCCCTGCTCGCCGGCGATGCCGACGTGCTTTCGGATATCTACCGCAAGCGCGTCATCAATCGCGGCGCCAGTGCCTTCGACTGGGGCGTGAACTTCAACAAGCAGAAGCTGGATTTGCAGGGCTAACTTCACGCACGGGTAACATGGACTCGATACAGGGACGTATCGAGAACACCCGGCGGAGACCGGCTCTACCATAGATAAAAGCACAGAGTGAAAGTCGTGAAAATCCATACATTATTGTTCGTGGTTTGCCTGCTGGCATCGGTTTTCCAGGTCCAGGCAGCTAATCCGCAATCCGCGCCGCCACCGCCGCCGAGCAGCCTGTATACCTCCAATCCCGGAGCCGAATTGTGGCGTGAAGTGCGCCAGCGCGACGGCGAAGTTCTTCGCGGCACCACGCAGATGACATCGACCGACGCCGGTGTGCTGATCAATGTCTCAGGCCAGCTGTGGCGAGAGTACCGCATGCAGAAACTGATTCCGATAGCTGGTGTGGCAATCCTGGTAGTGCTGGCTGCTATCCTCGTGTTCCGCGTGGTACGCGGGAAAATTCCAATCCCCGGGGGGCGTTCGGGCGTCAAAATCCTGCGCTTCACCACCAACCAGCGATATGCCCACTGGTCGACGGCAATTCTGTTCGTCATTCTCGGCCTGACGGGACTGATCATGCTGTTGGGACGGACCGTGTTGCTCCCGGTGCTCGGCCCCGATGCATTCAGTGCTATCGCCGCCGGAGGCAAATTTCTGCACGATTATCTCGGGCCGTTATTCGCGCTCTCGCTGACCTGGCTGTTCGTGTTGTTCGTGCACGGTAACATGCCTAAGCCCGGCATCGACCTGAAATGGCTGGCGAGCGGCGGCGGCATGTTCGGCAAGCACGCGCATGCCGAGTGCTACAATGCGGGTGAAAAAGGCTGGTTCTGGCTGGCCACGATCGGCGGTCTCGCGGTCGTCGTCAGCGGCCTGGTGCTCGATTTCCCGATCTTCGGCCAGACCCGGGCAACGATGGAGTTTTATCATATTGTCCACAGCATCGCCGCGGTGATCCTGATCGTCGTATCTTTCGGCCATATCTACATGGGCACGGCCGCGATCGAGGGCACCTTCGAGATCATGCAGACCGGCTATTGCGACGCCAACTGGGCCAAGGACCACCACGACCTGTGGTACGAAAAGGTCAAGGATTCCGCCGGCGCCGAACCGCGGCAAGCGGAGGTGCAGCCCGGCATGGCTCAACGCGAATCGACGAATTCGACCTAGCGCTATTTCACTGACCTCGTAAGGGCGCTCTTGTCCGGGATCAATGAGGTCCGGGTCCAGGGCTACGCCCGTGCAGGAAGCTTTCGAACGAGATTGCATCGTCTCCCGAGTACTTCGAGTCGCCGGCGTTGATCTTCGGCCATGCGGGTTCGGCCGGACGCTGTTTCCCGATGTCTTTCAGGCTACCGACCCTCGATTACAGGTCGACAACAGGGCGTTCGCGGGTCCTCGTGGAACCTGTTGTGGCCGGCGTCGAAAAGCCGAAAATCCTCGTACCTCCCGGAATCGACTCGCCTTCATCGCAGTCGTGGATTTCCGTGGACCTAATCGAGCTGTGATATCATAAGGTTTCTTCAGATCCGGGCAGGGCAAAGATGGCGGACGAATCACTGAGCGACGAAGAACTCGATAAATTGTATCGCGGTATGATCGACTCTTTCATCGATAAGGCCAACGATTTCGCGGAAGGCAATAGCCAGGAAAATGTGGGCCTGGCGTTGCTGTATGCAGCCGCGCGTTATAATGCCCACGTGGTATCGCAGCACTCGCCGACGCTCGAGGACTTCGAAAAGGATTTACCGCGGGCGCGGGAATTCTTTGCCGGCCAGTACCAGCAAATGCTGGAAGAAAATCTCGAGGACTACAAGTCCGTCTATACCAAGTACGCGAATTTCATGAAGAAGCAGTAGGCGGAAATTCTCCCGCTGCGGAGCAGGCGTCGCGAGCTGCCGCCGGCGATTCGTTCCAGGCACCGAGACAGGCATCGCGGGCTTTTTTGTCGAGCGCGGCGAGGGCTTCGATGTAATCGAAAAAGGCGTCGAAATTCAGCTCCTCGGCCTGCAGGATGGCGATGAAAGCCGGCACCTCGGCATTGTAGGCCGAGACCGACCCGATCTTGGCGTTGTTCAAACCGTCGGCGAACCATTGATGGAATCCGCCCGTGATGCCGTGTTTCACGGCGATCGTGTCGTGGTCCCGGCGCGCCTCGCTGAAAATCGCCGCCTTGCGCTCGCGTTTCAGGGAGTCGTCGATATCTTGCCCGTAAAGTGCCGCCAGGCATTCGCGAGTCGCCTCGATCAGCGAGATCACCTCGCTGCGGTAGCTCATCCAGGCCGAGAGGCTCGCCAGTTCGTCTTCGCGTTGCCGGGATTGCAGCCACAGCCGCGTGCCGACCTGTTGCACGGCGGAGGCCAGGGACTCGTTGAAAGTGGTGTCGTTCTCGACATAAATTCGCTGGTGAGTCAGTTCGTGAAACAACAGTCCGGCGAGGCGGAAATCCGGCCAGTCGATGAAACTGGAGAGCACCGGGTCATCGAACCAGCCCAGTGTCGAGTAGGCCGGAACCTTGCCGATGTAGACTTCCAGTCCGTCGGCGGTGAGTTTTTCGACGTATTCGCGCAGGCGCTCCTCGTCGTAGTAGCCGCGGTAGCTGGCGCAGCCGATCAGCGGGTAACACCACTGGCGGAGGCGGGTAGAAAACTCTTCCGCGGCGAACAGGTTCTTGATCAGGTATGGGCGGCCGAGTTCGACATAGCTGTGATAACTGCCGTTGTCGGGCAGCGCGAGGCGCTCGACCGAGAAACTGCGGATATCCCGCACCAGTAACAGGCGCTCGCGCAGGTGCTGGTCGAGCGAATCGTCGGCGAGCAAATCCGAGATTTCTACGCGCCGATCCATAACCGCCAGGTGTCCGCGTGCATTTTGCCAGTAATAGCCGAGATCGGCGCAGCCGCAGAGCAACAGCAGCAAAGGAATCGAAATCAGGCAGCGCATACAGTATTCTCTCACACAGATTAGTTGCCGGGAAAATCGATGACCGAATCCGGAAAATCCGCTCGCGGTGCGACCGAGTGAGCCTCAGCCGCCGCAATTTTATCAGGACGGGCGTAGCCGCGGGAGCGGCGGCGGTCTGCGGCGGCCTGCTGCCCGTGCCGCTGCGCGCGAGCGACGCCCGCGAACCTTACCGGCTGACCGCAAGCGCCGGAGAAGTCCGGATCGAAAGAGATCAGCAAACCGCTACCCGGGTGATGTATTACAATCAGTCGATTCCCGGCCCCGTAATCAGGATTCCGCAGGGGCGGGAGTCGCTTATCCGCTTTCAAAACCGCCTCGACGAACCCAGCACGGTCCACTGGCACGGG
>Ga0102953_1002494_pt1 | contig 10845 bp, 14 predicted proteins | sample SalPon2A_C_D2_MG_FD_78509 | JGI IMG/M metagenome (GOLD analysis project Ga0102953, IMG submission 78509) | Soil microbial communities from South San Francisco under conditions of wetland restoration - Salt Pond MetaG R2A_C_D2_MG | ecosystem: Environmental > Terrestrial > Soil > Wetlands | place... | reverse complement strand
TGGTGATCGAGTATCTGCAGCCGATCGATGTCGAGGCGCTTCCCGAAGCCGAGCGCACTGCCAAGGGGGTGGCCGATTACGCTCGCAGCTGCATCAAAAATCGGTTAAGTGAACTGGATGCCGAAGATCGGTAGTGCCTCAAACAGGCAGATCGCCATGCGCTCACTGATAACGCTTGTGGTTGCGCTGCTCCTGTTGTGGCCCCTCGCTTCAGGCCTGGCAGCAGAGGCGGAAGCAACGCAGGTCGAGGAGCCGGAGTTCGGCGGCTCGCTCTATCTTCTGGAGGCGGGAAAGGAGCATCGCGATTCGGTGGTGCTTGTGCACGGGCTGGGCAATGCCGGTACACAGGACTGGAAAAACGTTATCCCCGTATTGTCCGAGAAGTTCCATGTTGTTGCGCCCGATCTGCCGGGTTTCGCAGCCTCGGACAAGGGCAATCACCTCTACTCGCCGACCCGCTATGCCCATCTGCTGAAGTGGATCATCGACCGCTATTGCAGCGGCCGCTATCGGGGAAGGGTGATGATGGTGGGCCATTCGATGGGTGGGGCGATCGCCTTGCGCTATGCCGCGACCTATCCGGAGACTTTGAAAAAACTGGTGCTGGTCGATGCCGCTGGGATTCTGCATCGCAGTGCATTTGCCGTGGCCTCGCTGAAAAATATGCCCGACGAGAGTGAGCTGCTGGCGATGATCGGCAGTAATCCTGAGGAGGCCGAGACGCTGTTGGGCGACTTGATCGTGGCCAGCGAAAGTTTTCCCGCGCCGGTGGATACGATCCTCAATTCATCCTTCCTGCGCGGTTTCGTTCTGCGCAAAAATCCTTCTGTGATCGCTTCGCTGGCGTTGCTGCAGGAGGATTTCGGCCCGGCCATCGACCGGGTCGAGATGCCGACGGCGATTATCTGGGGTGAGGATGACCGCGTGGCGCCGCCCAGAACAGGCAGGTTGCTGAGTATGCGGCTCAGCCACGCCTCGCTCGACCTGCTTGCAGGGGTCGGGCATGTACCGATGAACGAGGCGAGCGCGCGATTTAACAGCCTGTTGCTTGCGCGCCTGACGAAACCGCTGCCGCACAGAGGGCGGAAAACGGTGAAGCCGGGCACGCAGAGTGTTGCCTGTAATTCGCAGAAGGGGATGCATCTGAGCGGCGCCTACCGGGATATCGCCATCAATGGTTGCACGGGTGTGGTGATGGAGAATGTGGCCGCCGAGAGTATCCGCATCGAGGATTCGGAGGTGAAGATCTACGGGGCAACGATCAAGTCAGAGGGCAGGGCCATGGTGGTGAAAAACTCGACGCTGATGGCCACCGCACTGGATATCGAGGCCGAAACGGCCATCGATGCTTACGACAGCAAGCTCGATCTGGCCGGAGCCGATATCCGGTGCGGGAAGTATGCAGTCGGTTTTGCCGGCGGAGAGAAATCCACGGCGCTGTTTTCAGTCAGTAAGATCGGCGGAGAGTATGTTCATTCCGCTTTCCGCATCGGCGAGTCCGCCGATGCGATTCCCTGTCGTCTGACGGGGGAGTAAGGGGCGCGAATCAGCCGATCGGGTATTCGCGCGCTTGCAGTGTACGCCAGTAGCGCATGCCGTCTTCGCGGTCGCGTTCGGCGTAGTAGGGTATATTCACAAGTCGCTCCCTGAGCTGCATGGCAGCCAGCTCGCACTGTTCGAGCTGATCTTCCGGAATCGGGCCGATGCCATGGCGTAGCATCTCCCACTCGCGTTTTGTTGCTTCACTGATCGAACGATGATGATGTGATCCCATAATTGACCCCTTGATCGATGAATTAGGGAGTAAGGATGCGACGCTGAACGATCGAAACTGTGATCGGCGTCTCATTTGATCGTGATCATAATTGTGCGACAACAGCGGCGGTTTGTACTGTAGAAGTTCCTACAATTTGTAGGGACATATGCGACATCGACATATCGAGCAAGTACGTAACCTCAAAATAAACCAATTAAAAACAATGGCTTAAAACATTTTCTTTGTTTGGCACCGCCCTTGCCATAGGAGGGCAGCGCAACACCAACAAAGGAGATTTATTATGGCGTTAAGACAAGCAGCAATTTATGGCAAGGGCGGTATCGGCAAGTCCACTACCACCCAGAACCTCGTAGCCGCTCTGGCGGAGCTTGGTAAAAAAGTAATGATCGTCGGTTGTGACCCGAAAGCGGACTCAACCCGTCTGATCCTTCACTCAAAAGCACAGAACACAATCATGGAAATGGCCGCCGAGGCGGGCACCGTGGAAGACCTAGAACTTGAAGATGTACTAAAAGCCGGTTACGGCGATATCAAATGCGTTGAATCCGGTGGTCCAGAGCCTGGCGTTGGTTGTGCCGGCCGTGGCGTAATCACTGCGATCAACTTCCTTGAGGAAGAGGGCGCATATGAAGAAGACCTCGACTTCGTATTCTACGACGTACTGGGCGACGTGGTGTGTGGCGGCTTCGCCATGCCGATTCGTGAAAACAAGGCTCAGGAAATCTACATCGTTTGCTCCGGCGAAATGATGGCGATGTATGCAGCCAACAACATCGGTAAGGGTATTGTGAAATACGCTCACTCCGGCGGCGTTCGTCTGGCCGGTCTGATCTGTAACTCACGTAACACCGCTCGTGAAGATGAGCTGATCATGGAACTGGCCCGCCAGATGAACACACACATGATTCACTTCATTCCTCGCGATAACGTGGTTCAGCGTGCGGAAATCCGTCGTATGACTGTGATCGAATATGATCCGACTGCCAAACAGGCTGATGAATATCGTCAGCTGGCTCAGAAAATCATCGACAACAAAAACTTCAACATTCCTACGCCTATCACCATGGACGAGCTCGAAGAGCTGTTGATGGAATTCGGCATCATGGAAGAGGAAGACGAAGCCATTGTTGGTAAAACGGCAGCTGAACTGGCCGCAGAAGCAGCAGCTTAAGTCTTTCTTTAACGTAATAATCTTTGCAGCGCCAGGGGGTTGCCGGTAGTGGGGCCGGCAACCCGCTCTGCGAAGTTAAGGTCATAAACCCACTGCCTTCAAATAACACTGTCCACAGATTGGTGGCAGTGACAGGAGCAATAACATGAGCACAATGACAACTGAACAAACAGAGGCTCTGATTCAGGAAGTACTTGAAGTCTATCCTGAAAAAGCGAAGAAGGATCGCGCCAAACATCTGGCTGCCAATGATCCTACGGTTGAGCAATCCAACAAGTGTATTACATCCAATAAAAAATCATTGCCGGGCGTCATGACCATTCGCGGTTGTGCCTATGCCGGCTCAAAAGGCGTGGTATGGGGTCCGATCAAGGACATGATCCATATCAGCCACGGTCCTGTCGGCTGCGGCCAGTACTCACGCGCCGGCCGTCGTAACTATTATGTCGGTACCACAGGTGTTAACACCTTCGGTACAATGAACTTCACCTCCGATTTCCAGGAAAAGGATATTGTGTTCGGCGGCGACAAGAAACTTGACAAGCTGATCGGTGAAATTGATACACTCTTCCCGTTGAACAAGGGTGTTTCTGTTCAGTCCGAATGCCCGATCGGCCTGATCGGTGACGATATCGAAGCGGTATCAAAGAAAAAGTCCAAAGAGATCGAAAAACCTGTTATCCCTGTTCGTTGTGAAGGCTTCCGTGGTGTTTCACAGTCACTCGGCCATCACATCGCTAACGATGCGATTCGCGATCACGTACTGCCCATTCGCGATAATGACAACAGCTTTGAAACCACCCCGTACGACGTCTCCATTATCGGCGACTACAACATCGGTGGTGATGCCTGGGCATCGCGTACTATTCTCGAAGAGATGGGTCTGCGTGTGGTTTCACAGTGGTCCGGCGACGGCACACTGGCTGAAATGGAGCTGACACCGAAAGTGAAGCTGAATCTGCTGCACTGCTACCGCTCGATGAACTACATCTCCCGTCATATGGAAGAGAAGTACGGTATTCCATGGGTTGAGTATAACTTCTTCGGTCCTACCAAGGTGGCAGAGAGCCTGCGGAAGATCGCTTCCTACTTTGATGACTCCATCAAGGAAGGTGCAGAGCGTGTGATTGCCAAGTACGAAGCCGAGATGGCGCCTGTTATCGCCAAGTATCGTCCTCGTCTGGAAGGCAAGCGCGTGATGCTCTATGTCGGTGGCCTGCGCCCGCGTCATACCATCGGTGCCTATGAAGATCTGGGCATGGAAGTGGTTGGTGCCGGTTACGAGTTCGGCCATAACGATGACTATGATCGCACCATGAAAGAGATGGGTAATGCAACCCTGCTCTATGATGATGTTACAGGCTACGAGTTCGAAGAGTTCGTTAAGTCCGTCAAGCCCGATCTGATTGGCTCCGGCATCAAGGAGAAGTATATCTTCCAGAAGATGGGCATTCCGTTCCGTCAGATGCACTCATGGGACTATTCCGGTCCGTACCACGGTTACGACGGCTTCGCCATCTTTGCCCGCGATATGGATATGACCCTGAATAACCCTTGCTGGGGCAAGATCATAGCGCCATGGAAAGCAGCTGACTCTGATACAGAGCTGAAAGCCGCTGCCTGATAATCCGGAACAGGTTGGCGGGATGCTTCCCGCCAACCCTGACCTAACCAAAAATAAACACCGTCCACAGATTGGTGGCGTGTAGGAGAAAACCATGAGTCAGAATGTAGAAAACATCAAGCCAAGTTACCCCCTGTTCCGCGATGAGGATTACAAGGCCAACCTGGCAAATAAACAGGATCAGTACGAAGAGCGCCATGAGGCTGGAAAAATCCAGGAGGTGTTCGACTGGACCACAACTGAAGAGTATCAGAAAATCAACTTTGAGCGCGAAGCACTGACCGTTAACCCGGCCAAGGCATGTCAGCCGCTGGGTGCTGTATTGTGCGCACTGGGTTTTGAGAAAACCATGCCCTATGTACATGGCTCTCAGGGTTGTGTTGCCTACTTCCGTACCTACTTCAACCGTCATTTCAAGGAGCCGTGCTCCTGCGTATCCGACTCGATGACGGAAGATGCGGCAGTATTCGGTGGCCAGAAGAATATGTATGATGGTCTGGAAAATGCCAAGGCGCTCTACAAGCCTGAAATGATTGCCGTATCAACCACTTGTATGGCCGAGGTTATCGGTGATGACCTGAACGCATTCATCGGTAACGCCAGGAAGAACGGTCATGTCGAAGAGGACTTCCCGATACCGTTTGCCCATACCCCTTCATTTGTCGGCAGCCATACGACCGGTTGGGACAATATGTTCGAAGGTATTCAGCGCTACTTCACCCTCAACCATATGGAAGATAAAGAGGTAGGCTCCAACGGCAAGATCAATATTGTGCCCGGGTTTGAAACCTATCTGGGTAACTTCCGCGTGATGCGCCGTATGATGGAAGAGATGGGGGTGGATTACAGTCTGCTCTCCGATCCGTCCGAAGTGATGGATACGCCTGCAGATGGTGAATTCCGCATGTATGCCGGCGGTACAACGCTGGAGGAGATGAAGGATGCACCCAACGCCCATGACACGCTGTTCCTGCAGCCATGGCAGTCGGTTAAATCCATCAAGTTCACCAAGTTGACATGGAATCAGCCTGCTTCCGCGATCAATATTCCGATGGGTCTGGAGTGGACCGATCAGTTCCTGATGAAGGTATCGGAGCTGACCGGCAAACCGATCTCCAAGTCTCTGGAAACAGAACGCGGCAGGCTCGTTGATATGATGACCGATTCACATGCATGGTTGCATGGCAAACGCTTCGCGCTCTACGGCGATGCCGACTATGTGATGGGTATGACCAAGTTCCTGCTGGAGCTGGGTGCCGAGCCTACCGATATTCTCTGCAATGCCGCCAACAAGCGTTGGAAGAGGGCGATGGAATCAATGTTGAAGGCATCACCTTACGGTCAGAATAGCGAAGTTCATGTGGGTAAGGATCTGTGGCACTTCCGTTCACTGATGTTCACCAACAAGCCGGACTTCATGATCGGTAACAGCTACGGCAAGTTCATCGAACGTGACACCGTGCACAAGGGGCCGGAGTTCCAGGTGCCGCTGATTCGCATCGGTTTCCCGATCTTCGACCGTCATCACCTGCATCGTATGACCACTCTCGGTTATGAAGGTGCGATGTATATTCTGACGACCCTGACCAACTGCATTCTTGAGCAGCTGGACAAGGAGACGATGGGTATGGGTACCACCGACTATAACTACGATCTGGTCCGTTAACAGACCGGTAACATAAAACGGGGTGGCGGGGGCTTTCGGGCTCCCGCCTTTGCCCCGATACAATACGGACATGGAGAGTAGCTATGCCAATGGTAATGATCAGACAGGGCGAGTCCGGCGGAATGACGCTGTATATCGCCAAAAAGGATCTGGAAGATGTGGTGACCGGGATCGAATTCGATCAGCCCGATAAATGGGGCGGAACGATTACCATCGGAGACGGAACCAGTTATTACATCGATCCGCTCGCATGCCCGCCAAAACTACCGATCTCACTGCGGGCCCGCCGCGGTTGAGACCTGACCGGATACGGTGTGATCTTTCAGAGGTGCCGTATCCGACAACTCAATAAAGGAGAATAGATATGGCGTTATATATTGTTGCAGAAGAATGTATCTCATGTGGTGACTGCGAGCCGGTTTGTCCGACCGCATCCATTTTCGAAGGCAAGATTGTATTTGAAATAACCAAGTCGACCTGCACCGAGTGCGAGGGCGATTATGATGTACCGCAATGCGTGAAGGTCTGTCCTGTCGATAACTGTATTCTGCCGATTGCAGCATAAGGCGGATTGCCATGGCCAGGAAAGGACTCTCACGTGAGATGGCATTGCGCATCGGGCTTGCCGCCCGGGCGCTGCCCGGAATTGAAGCCAAACAGCTGCTTGAAGTATTGACTGATGCGCTGGAGATGCCTCTGACGCGCAGCAAGCTTGAGGGGCTGAGCCTGGAACAACTGAAATGCGCCGGCATGCTTGCCGGCGCAGATCAGGCCTCTCTGATCCAGGCTATGAAAATCCTGTTGGGAGAGGAGGGTGTTTCGCCTCTGTTTGCCCAACCGGTACCTTACAGCGAGGGCGATATGCCCGGCTCCATCCGCGTTGCCGTTGCCTCCAATGGCGGCGATGCATTCAACGGCCATTTTGCCTCCTGTCAGGGTTTTCTGATCTACCAGCTTTCGGCCGATGAGATGCGCCTGATCGATGTGCGTCTGACCGATGGCGCTGCCGATGCTGAAGATAAAACAGCATGGCTGGTTCAACTGATTGCCGACTGCCATGTGCTCTATGTCGTTTCGGTAGGCGGTCCTGCGGCTGCCAAGGTCATCAAGGCAGGCATCCATCCGATCAAGGATGCCGCTGGCGGTGTCGCTGGCGAAACACTGCTGCGTCTGCAACAGGTGCTGGCAGGTACTCCGCCGCCGTGGCTGGCCAAGATTCTCGGCGTCACCCCCGAGCAGCGTGTGCGCTTTAACCTGGAGGCAGAGGCATGATCGAGCAGGCAACGATTGATGCGATTGTGGCGCGTGTTGAGGCCAGCCGGATTGACGGGCAGGTGGATGACCAGATTGTCTCCGGCCTGCGTGCCGACTTTCCCGATCTACACTTCACCTGGTGCATGGATGATGATATCGGAAGCGAGCAGCCGCTGCTGGAAAAAGAGCGGTTTAATCTCTATCTGGTTAATGGTCAGGCTCACTGTCTTACGCTGACAACCGATCCTGTCGTTGCCAACGGTGTCGTTATTGCCGAAGTGATCGAGTAAGGGCGCAAGCCCGCTGCCCGATGAAGAAGGATTCTCCGCATAAAACCCGGTTGCATGCCGTCGATTCTGCAACCATTGAGGAGGAGAAGTCGGCAAGGGATCTGGCTATGCCGCTCGGTGACTGCGATAATTGCCAGTATCGGCAGACGCTGTTGCAAGAGGGTAAGTGCAAGCGGGGAGACCTCTGTGTCTCAGTCGAAAGCGGACGGCAGATATTCCGTTTCTTTCGCAAGAATCCGGAACTGGCCATTAACTACATCAATGACGCTTTCTGGGAGACGCGTGCCATTATTGCAGCTTTTATCCCTTTGGTTGAGCTCAATAAGCTGATCGACGATGCTGATGCCACCGTGCGCCGGGCCGTGGCCCGCCGTATCCCGGTGATGTTTCTCTCCCGTCTGATGGGTGATTCTGATCGTGAGGTGCGTATCCTGGTGGCTGAGAGGCTGCCTGCTGCCCGTCTGATGAAGATGCGTTTTGATGAGGATTATCTGGTACGCGCCATGGTGGCGCAGAAGGCGCCGCAGGGCACGTTGATACATATGATGAATGATCCGGATGAGCTGGTGCGCAAAGAGGTTGCGAAGAGACTGCCACAGGGTAGCCATGTGCTGATGATCAATGACCCTTCGCCGGTTGTTCGTCGCATTGTCGTCAAAGAGGTCACGGAGCGTCAGGCTATTCGTCTGCTGAGAGATTCCGACCTGATCGTCCAGTTAGATGCTATTGAACGGGTGCCTGTCGATGCGTTGAAACTGATTGAGGATGACTCTGATCCCGATGTGCAGAGTGCCATAGCTCGCCGCCGAACAGATGAGCCGGGCTGAGCTTGCAGCAGCGGAAGCCTGCGAGCTGATCAGGAGCATCGGCAATACGCCGATGGTCCGGTTGCACGGTGTCACCGCTCACCTGCCTGAGTACATTCAGGTCTATGCCAAACTCGAGCGCTTTAACCCCGGCGGTTCAGTCAAGGATAGGGCGGCATGGTGGATGCTCCGCGGTGGACTGGCCAGCGGGCGGCTGACAAAAGATAAAATTATTCTGGATTCCACCAGCGGCAATACCGGTATCGCGCTGGCCATGATTGGCGCGCGACTTGGTTATCGGGTGCGTCTGGTGATGCCGGGGAATGTATCGGATGAGCGTAAGCGCATCATGCGGGCATTTGGTGCCGAGATGATTTTCACAGATCCACTGGAGGGCAATGGCGCGGCCATTCTTGAGGCCCGGCGAATCTATCATGAAAACCCTGCCGCATATTTCAAGCCGGACCAGTATGACAATCCAGATAATCCGTTGGCGCATGAAGCCACAACAGGTCCTGAAATATGGCGCGACAGCAACGCAGGGGTCACCCATTTTATTGCCGCAACCGGCACTTCCGGCACGCTGAGTGGCACCGGCCATTTCCTTAAAAGTCAAAACAGTGCGATCAGGGTGATTGCCGCCGAGCCCGATTCACCGTTTCACGGTATTGAGGGTATCCAGCATATGGCTTCAGCCATCACTCCGGCGATTTACGACAAGGCTCTGTATGACGAGACCATCGGCATCGATACCGAAGAGGCTTACACGCTGACCCGACGTCTGGCAGCTGAAGAGGGGCTTTTGTGCGGCCAGTCATCCGGCTGTGCATTGGCGGCAACGCTGAAGGTGGCAGGGCGACTTGATCAGAAGCGACCGGCCGTGCTGGTAACGATCTTCCCCGATGGCGGAGAGAAGTACCTGAGCACGCCCGTTTACTCTGAATAGCGGCTGAGCAGCCGAGAATACCCCTCCTCCATCAGTACCTGACGCACGGCCGGGCGTTTGAGCATGCGCTCATAGTGGGTGCGACAATGCTCTGGCAGCGGGATGCCGGTATGGTCAGCCCAGAATTCAACGTAGAAGAGGGCGCTGTCGGCGATGCTGAACTTATCCAGCACATAGGTTCTACCCTCTGCAAGCAGATCATTCATCTTGGCAAATCTGCGCTCGATCAGTTTGTGCCCCTGTGCTATTACAGCCTCTTTTTCCGATTCATCAATTGAATATCTATCCGGTGTAAAAATACGGGTGAAGCCCTCACCGTGAAGTTTGTTGCAGGCGTAATTCATTACCCCCATCACCCGTGCCAGGTCATTGCTATCTTCCGGTATCAGTTTGCTCTTCGGATATTGTTCAGCCAGCCAGCATGAGATGGATTGATAGGTGGTCAGGGTTGTACCAGCAGGCGTGACCAGCACAGGAACACTGCCTCTGGGGTTGATAGCGAGAAACTCCGGTTTGAACTGGTCTCCGGCCATCAGGTTGATCGGATATACTTCGAAGATCAGCTCGAGTTCCTCAAGCAGGATATGGATGCCCGTACTGCAGGAGCCGGGTGTCATGTAAAATTTGATGTTCGCCATTATGATCCCATCAGCTTTGCCTTGTTGGTATCCATGAATGCCACGGTGACGCTGCTCTCTCCGGCATCTCTGGCGGCCTTCTCAATTTTGTTTTTTGCCATAGGACGGACAAAGGCGGGTATCTTTTCCAGACGCTTTAAGGCTTCTTCATCCCACGCAAGTGTTGTACTGCTCATATTATTCTCCTTTTGTTACAGTTAATCTGTTGGTTGCGAGCCACTGTGATGCATATTTCAGCAGGGATGGCTCAATCGCCTCATAGGCGTAGTCGGACACGGCATCAACGCCGATGGCTGCCAGTTTATCCGTCGGCCCGTCGCCGATTCTGGCAATAAACACCGCATGGCAATCCCTGATTGTCTCCGGAATCATGGCCATGGCGCTTTGGCTGCCCTGATTGCCATGGCAGTAGTGCTCCACCTGCCGCTGCTCCAGCAACAGGCACTGATCCTTACTGACATTATAAACAAGGAACGCTTTGGCATGGCCAAAATGTTCATTGATCGATATGCCATCTTTACTGGCGACGGCCAGCTTCAGCTTAAGGTTGGTCACAGCTCACCCATATCCATGCCACGGAAGATGCTGCAGCGTTCAAACACCTCCAGCGTCGGCGGTACCGATTTAAAGCTGCAATATTTGGCGACGAGTTTGGCCAGCCCCTTGATATCGC
>Ga0102953_1002493_pt1 | contig 10847 bp, 29 predicted proteins | sample SalPon2A_C_D2_MG_FD_78509 | JGI IMG/M metagenome (GOLD analysis project Ga0102953, IMG submission 78509) | Soil microbial communities from South San Francisco under conditions of wetland restoration - Salt Pond MetaG R2A_C_D2_MG | ecosystem: Environmental > Terrestrial > Soil > Wetlands | place... | reverse complement strand
CAACCAGGCTGAATTTCACCTTTTGCATTAGATAACGATATATAAGGTTTATACAATCTTGGTTTTTCTCCAACTGAACCACTTGTTATTCCATTAACTAAAAAAATATACATATTTTTTCCATTCCAACCTACTCGTTGAGCTAATTTACCACCTTCTTTAAGGGCTGTTATAACTGATCCAAAGGATTGATTTGTAACTAAAACCATGATTAGTATCTTCTTATTTTTAGTATCTTCTAGAATTGTCTATAAATACTTTAATTTAAAAACTTTTAGCTAAATCTTAATAAAGATTGTTTAGAATTTTTAATATGATCATATTCATTTGTAGTTAATTGAATAAGTTCAGGTCTATCATTATGAAATAACCCATCTAATTTACGACATCCTTTAGCTCCACAACAAGAACATGGTTTATTAGTTCCACCAAATTGTTTGTAAAAGAAAGGAACATTATATTCTAAACAATCATCACGTAATTGTCTAACCCATTCTAATTTCATAGGTCTAAAGTTAGGTTGAGGTGATTCACCACCTGCTAAAACATTAAATCTTTTTCTTTCAGTTACTGATAATCTTTCGAAATAAGGTTTCAAATCTAAAGGACCTAAAAGAGGTTCACAAGATAAAAATTTAGTATAAGCTGGAGTTTCTAATAATTGATCTATATAATATAATGTTTTTTGGCCTACACTTGTTCCTAACCAAATGTTTTTAGACCAATTGACTTCATTTTGCCATTCAACCATTTTTTTAGGTCTTTTAGTAAGTACTAGGAAAGTATGCCAATAGGCTTTATTCATAGTTTCAAAAACAGCTTGAAAAAAATCTAAAGGCATCTGTTCATGAGCTAAATCGGACATAGAATTAACAAACCACATCATAGGTTTTTTCTTAGCTAAAGGTATGCCAACATCTTTCCAATGAATCCTAAATTTAGAACCATATCTATATTTAGCATTATTATATCTCTTATCTCTTTCTTCGAGGGTTATTTTCCCTTCTTTATACATTTTATCATATATTCCAAAAACTCGAACTTTTTGCTGTTCAGCATTTGGAAACATATAACAATTTTCACATAGAGGATCAGTTATTATTTCAGTTGCTTTTTTAATTAATTCAATATCTAAACCAATAACATCCTGATACAAACCATCTATTAAAGCAATTTTCTTTTTAGAGCAGCCGCTACAAGGATTCCAAGTTGCACCTTTTGTTATTGATCCATCATCATGAAAAATCCATGTCCATTCTATATTTGTTTCATCACCCATTTTATTTCCATTTCCTAACTTCAGGTTGCCACGTAATAGCAAATTGATAAGCTGCTTCAATTAAATGATCAGTATCTGGATTTGTATTATTTGAAATAAAATAGGTTGGCATAAATTGACTTTTATATCTTCGTTCTTGATCATTCATTTTATTCAATTCCCATAACTACTAAACCATGTTCTTTTAATTGATCTGGTGTCCAGAATTCATCTTTATTAGGACCAAAATAAGCATGAACATCATCATGACCTTCTAAATCTTTAAAAACCGGCATAGTAACCTTAAAGACAATTGGTACTTTATAAGTTATTGTTTTAGTAATAAATCGTTTTGTATATTTTTCAGTAAACTGATCATATTCATAAAATTTAATTATATCACCAATTTCGCCTGGAAAATTACCTAATCTTATTTCAAAGTTCTTTTTACCTGTATAAATATATTCGAAATATGGTATCCATGTTTTCTTTTCAATTATTTTAGTCATACTTCTTTCAAATCCCTTAGTTTGCCATTTGTTTCAAAATTTTTAACTATCAATTCTTTCATAGTAACAAATAATTCTTCATCATCTAAAAAAAAAGATTTACTTTTAAATCGTTTAGGAATCCATCTTCTTCTATTAATCCAGAACTGTAATCTTTGTTTTTTAGCAAAAAGTGATTCTGGTGGCTTTAATATTTGTACTTGTAAATGATTTAAATCTACTTTATATAATTTACTTACTTGAACTAATTTATGACATTTTTGACAGATATTTAATGGTTCATTGTCATTAGCTGTACTAAATTCAGGTTTAGCACATTGACAATAATGATTACAACTATGTTTATTGTATTCTTCTAAGGTCCAACAAATAATATGACATTCAGGACATTCAAAAATAGGTTTAGTTTTATCAGCTAAATCTTTAGGATCAACCAGTAACATTTCATTTATTAACTTTGTATGTTCTTCAGCTGCTTTTTTCCTTACTTCTTCAGGTATATTTTCTGATTTTTCAGCTATATCTGAATAGTTTATATCATTTGTTATTGAATTAGGTTTTAATACATCTTTATTATCTACCCAATTCGTTTTACCTAATGAAGTTCCACATTTAGCACATTTAACATAATTAGGCGTTCCATACATTAGAGTTTTATGAAAATCATTTGATCCACATTTAGGACATGGATCTATAATATTATCATATTTTTCAATTAAAGTCATGATTATCTTTACCATCTTTTAATATGTTTATTTTTTTCTCTACAATCAGGACATTGTAAATAATTATTGAGAAATTTCAATAATGGTTGATGTTCTTCACAAAAATACCTATTACAGCCACCTGTACAAGAATTCCATATTGTTGCTGGATCATTTTGTATTGGTTCAACTGATTTACCACAAAAGCAAGTATATTTTTCATTATCTATATTTTTTATTTTATAACTCTTTTCTGGTATAATATGTTCTTGATCATCTTTGTAAACTAAAAATATTGTTGAATTATCAATATTAGGAGTAGCAAGATCAACACCTATAGAATATTTATTTTTTTTCTTAAAAAGATTAGTAAGAAATTTTATCATAATTATTTTTTATCCTTTATGATTAATTTAAAGTCATCTGTATCATCATTAATAGACATAGTTTTTTTGAGATAAGATTCATATTCTTTTTGAGTTGTAACTTTAGCTTTTCTCATTTCCATTTCTAATCTTGTTGTTGTCATAGTTATATGTATTTCGTTTTTATTCTTCATAATCTTTATTCCAGTTGTATTCTATGCGTAAACGATTTTTTTTAATAATACGATGAGATAATACTTTATTATCTAATTCTAACATTTCTAAATATCTTTTAATACCGGATGGACTATTTTCAACAGATTTACTAATATCATAAGCAGTTACATCTTTATTATTTTTTAAATAATCAGTAATAGCTTCTTGCATTAATAATCTTATTTTTTTACGTTTTGAATTAGCTTTATCTAACTTCGATTCATTCTTCATAATCATCAAAATCCAATAAATCAAGATTACTAGTAACTAATTCTTCTTTACTTAAATCAGCAAATTTACTAACACAATATTCTAAGCCTTCAGGATCATGCTGTAACCAAACCATTTCCCAACCATAACCCCATTCATCATCTTCATAAGGACATATCCTTAATTCATATAATCTCTCTCCCCAACCTTGTAATTGATCTGATAAGTTATAACCTGTTAATTGTGTTTTAACAATTGGTCTTAAGGCACGTGATGTTTTAATATCACCTAAACAAGGTATCCATCTTTGTTCGAGAGGATCATATAAATAAAATTGAAAATCAAATCTACCAGCATATTTAAATTGTTTATTTGAAACTTGTCTTTCTATGGCCACAAGCTTAATTCTATCATGATAAACTTCTAAAAATTGTTTTGTCAATAAAGCACATTGAGAAAGAAGATATTGATATTCCTGAATTCTTTCAGGTATCATTATTGTATCATCTTTGAGAAAACCAGCTAAATCCTGTGTTAAAGAATATTCACCTGTATTTAGTAATTCTCTTTTCATAGTTTCTAAAATTTGATAATGACATAATTCACCAACTCTAGCAGCTTCATCTTTAATTTCGGTTGCTCGGTCCACTCCTACTTTATCAATCCATTCCTGAAGAAATTCTTTAGCAGGAGCTGTTTTACCAATTAAAGAGGTTATAGATATACACCAAACATTATCTATGAGATATTCACGATAACCATTAATATATCTTATATTTTCATCTTCTGGTAAATTATAGGCTTTTATTTCATCAATTAATGATTGAATATCTTGAACATCTAATAATGGATTACTAGGCTGATAAGTAGATATTTTAATTGGTAATTCAGCTGGTGTTTGTAAAATTGTTAGTAATTCTTGATAGTCTTTCTGAACATCTAATTCATCGATATTAATATAACTCATTTTATTCAACTTTCATTTTCTAATTTTTTAATGCTTTCCTTAAGAAAAATTATTAAATCTTCTTTTGAATCAAATCCAACACTTGCTGCATTCATATTTACCCAATTTGTAATTCCAATAGAATGATTTCTTTTTTCGGAAATAATATGTAATTCCGAATTATCATGTTCATAAAGAATATCAACAACCATTTATTATCATCCAAACCAATTTTTAACAAATAAACCTATATACCAAAAAATACACCAACAAATCAATAAAAAAATAAACATTAAATTTTGTAATAATTCATCTTTATCCATTTTATTCAACTTCTAAATCTTCAAAAAAATTCTGTGTAAGACCAACATCAGCTAATAATTCACGAATATTAACATATCTACCATTATTATGTTTATTACCATTATAAAAAGGCATTTTAGCAATTTCATCTGTATAAGGATCAATCCATGTTTTAATATCAGCTAAAGGTATTATAAAAGCTAATGGACATAATTTTATGAAATTTATTTGTGGATTTTGCCATACATTAGGAAAGGTACGGCATATCATAGGTCTTTTATCATAAATCTTACAATCTGCTGTTTCTTTATCAAAAAACATACAATAATCATCATCTGGTGATTCATACAAAAAGACATTATCTTGTTCACCTGTATATAATTCTCTATTTCTAAAATCATGACCAGCTGGATATTGAGCATTTTCAAAAATACTAAATGCTTCTTCAGTTGTTGTAATACCTAATTTAATATCTTTACAACATGAATTATCTTGTTTATAACATTTAAAGCAAACTTTTTTGGCTTTATCAGATTGTTCTTGATTCATTTTCAAATTTCATCTTTATATTTTTCAAATTGTTCTTTAGTTATTTCTTGCCAAGAAATTAATTGATATTGATATTCTAATTCTAAGATATTCTTCTTTTTATCAATTAGGAATTCTAATGGATGTCTATCAATTAATAAAGTATCTTGTAACCATTTATCATATTCATGTCTATAATATCTAAAACAAACAAAATAATATTTTTGATTAATATTAATAGGTCTATTAGGATTAAACATGATTTATTTCACTCGTTGGCAAATTTCTTTCATTTGATTAAGAGATTCCAAAATCGATTTTTGATCATAACTATCTTTATTTGTTTCAATATTAAATTTTAATGCATTAATTCTATAATCCAGATCCAATATTGTTTCATACATTTTATAGAGATTCATATTAGGATTAATTCGTGGTTTGCAGTTTTCTATGATTTCACCTACTTCTTGAAGAATATCCATTTCATATTTTGTTATATGATCTCTTGCCATTATTTTTTCATGAAGAACTTCTCTCAATTCTTCTTTATTAACAAATTCAACCATATTTAATTCCAATTCCAAGGTACATTATATTCTTCTAATTCAGATCCACATGTAAGACAATTTTTATTTTCAGTTGGTTCTAAATAAACTCCAAATATTTTACATTTCGGATTATTACAATAAACTTTATTAACCATTTAATTTGTTCCTGGTTTTTTATAGGTTGTTCGAACTACTTCACAATTAAAACAAATTTGAGTTAAGACATTTTGAGAAGTTGATAAAACCAATTGTTGAAAATGATTCTTTTCTTCACAGTTCTTAGATTCAAATCTAATATATTCTTCATTATCAAAATAATGGTATCTTAAAGGGCTTTGTACTAATGGCATAATTAATCAATCAAATCCTGTAATTTCTTATCATAACCAGCTGGTATATTTCGTGGTTTAGGTTTTTCTCTAAATAATTCATAGTGAGAACAATCTTCAGGATGATAAGAATCTTTAGCTAAGGCTGCATCGATAAAATACCAAATTTGATTATTTTCATGACAGGCAAAATCAATGGACCATCCTTCATTACCTATTTTTTTAGCTATTAATTCAGCATAATTAGTTAAAGTTTGGATTTCATCTGGATCTTCATGATTCATTTTTTTTAATAATGATTTCCAATTTCTTTTAGTTGGATTTCTAATAGCATCTTCAGGCCAATAAGGATGATGACAAACAATTTTCCCATCATTAATAAAATATCTTCTTTCTTTAGCTATTGGTAATCCTTTAAAGGCTTTGAAAGTTGAATATAAAGGTATGAATTTTCTAAAAACCATATATTCAAAAGGTAAACCTAAGAAATCAGCTATAAAATTAAATTCTATGGTTTGAGCAATAGCAAATTCTAAATCATCTTCAGATTTCACTAAAGCTGCACGTTCATAATTATGTTTAGAACTAGCTTGATCAGTTCTTATAAAAACCGGATAGCTTAATTTCTCAGCTGCTTCTTTACAGGCTTTAACAAATTCAGATAATGGTTCTTCATCCATGAATTTTATACCTTCATCTCTATTTAATGGTATATAGATTGTTTCAGGCTGTGGTACCAAATCCATGTCTTTTGTTTTACTAAACCAATAAACCAGGCTATTTTTATCTAATTGTTTTTTATCGGACATACTTAACACTTTAATAAATCTAATTGAGCTAAATAAACTTTTATAATTATGAATAAAACTACTAAATCAATAATTATAATAATTAAGGAATGAACTGTTGCTGTAAGATAAAAGAATGTAAAAACAAATATTATCTGATATAGTTCAAATCCAACTAATAGAATCTTATCTTCTAAATTCATTATTATTTCTCATTTATTTCTTTTCTAATTAGGACATTATCAATATGTTCAATATAATAATAACCAATTCCATTATAAGTTTCATCAATGTATATAGGATAAGTTAAGATTGCTAAAATAGGTTTAACTATAAATGGTCTTTCCATTATTATTTTAGTCATAGTAGCTGGTGAAATAAAAAAGAATTTTATTTCTTTATTTTCAGATTCATGTTCTTCAATAATCTTAACAAATAAATCATAAAGCATTTATTTTTCACCTTTCATTTTAATAGTAACACGAACATTAGCTTCTTTAACCTGGAATAATTCATCTTTATGTTCATTAGCAAATTCAGGATAGGTTTCAAGAAAAACTTTAGGTTTCATTTCTTTAGCCCACCATAATGATTCTTTGAAGTTAATAAATGAAAATTGTAAAGATCCTTGCTCAAAGGATTTGCAGTTTGTTTGTTGAACCCATTTACGTAATTGTTCATCATAAGCCATAACTTCGGCATCAGCTTCAATTGCATTAATCATTTGCTGATACATCTTTTTTTTTGTTAATAAAGCTAATACTCTAGCTGAAGCTATGGGATAAGAATTAGTGTTTTGAGTAGTCATTTTTTATTATAATCCTTTTTTTAATAAATTAATCATAGATTGTATTTCTTGTTTATTGAAAATAATGAATAATTGATCTTCTTCATAAAAACCATCTCTTTGAAAATCAGTTTGACTTTCTAATTCAGTATTTTGATGATGAAGCATATAATCCCATTTTTCAAGATATTCTTCTGAATCATTAGCTTTTAAATCAGGATGAATTGGTGCATAAATCCAATCATCGGACCAACTTTCATTTTTAATACATAATTCACCAAAATCACCAAGAAAAGAATATCCATTTGCTGTTAATTTGGATTGAGTTTGATAATAAATCGTTCCTTCTGGTAATTCTAAAAATGTTTTTCTATCAACTAATTTCATGGTTATTTCTCTATAAAGTCATTTCTTTGGATTGTAAACTAAATAAACAGAATTTTAAAGTATGTCTTTCTGATGATTCTAAACAAGCTTTACATAAAGGAACAGTACATTGAGGACATTTTGTAGTTGCTAAATTACCGCATGTAGATAATCTTTTAGATAATGGATTTTTTTGTCTTTGACCTTGACATTTTTGATCTTTTCTTAAATTAGCATTACGATTTTTTTTAGTCAATTGTATCAGATCCTTTGAATTCAGCTATTTCTAATTCATTGCCAAGCATAATAAAAGGTATTTTAACTCCCATTTCCTGAAATTGTTTTTTGATTTCATTATACAATATTTTGAATACTCGATTATCAACATTAGCTTTAGTGTAAAAGACAAGTAAATCAGTTATATTTTGTGGAAATTGAAATGTTTTGAATTCAATTACTAATTTATCATACAGAAACCTATTATCATTATCAGTTGGTATTAAATTATCCCTTCTTTGCATTATAGAAGAAGGTGAAGGCATCCATCTAGCTGATGGATTAGGGGTATTAGATTGATATTTTTCTAATCTTATATCTGTTAAAGATACTTCTAATTGATTGATTTTATTCTGTAATGAATCTATTTTAGTTTCTAAATCAAGTATCTTTTTATCCTGTTGTTTATTTCTGAACCAAACCATTTATTAACACCTATTTTGATAAAGGTAAAATCCAATTATCATTTAAAATTCCTATCCATTTAGGAATATTTATTATTTGTTTCTCTAAATTCTTTATTTGTTCATTTATTTGTTCTTTAGTGAGATCAGGATCACACATTTTAATAAGATCATGAAGTTTCATTCCAACAAAACAAAATGAAGGATAACTATAACTCATAAAATAACACCTATTGAATTTTAATCCATTAATAAATCATAAATAAAACCTAAAGTCATAGCTCCAATTTGAATTGCTTCTTCACGCATTCGTTCTTTAGATTCATTTTTCTTTTTAATTTCATCCCATAATTCATCTACTTCTTCTTTTATAACAGCATAACCTTCATGATTACTTCGAAACTTTGGGAATTTCTTTTTAGCTTTTAAATATTCATCTACAAATTCAGATGCTATATTATCTAATTTATAAACAGTTGGATCAATTTCAGTTGTCATAATTATTATCTCTTATAAAATTTCTTTAGATTCTAACCAATTATCTATGGATTCTTTAGTTATATTAATCGTTTCTGATTCTTTCGAGAAATTAGTTAAGTTTATTTGTGCATAATAAACTATTGGAAAGCCTAATAATGTAACAATTCGTAATTTAACTTTCATTATGAAACTCATTTCCAAATAATTTTTTGGAACTAAAACATTAACATAAATCTTTGGTTTTGTCATAAATTATTTTTCCTTGTCTAATTCTTCATCTTTATAATAAGGATCAATATTTTCAATTAAAGCTCGTAAGGAAATATTAGCTAATTGAATTAATTCATGCTCAATAATTTTATAATTAGCTTTATGATTACGAATTTCCTCTTTTAAATCATCCATCTTAAGGACCAAGACACCTAAAGCATGATCTATATTTGTAAAAGCTGGAAATCTTTTCTTTGATGAATCATATTCCTGGATGATCTTTTTGAAATATTTATCGACTTGGTCATTAGAAATAAAAATCGATTGATCAGAATTTTTTGAAGTCATTATTTTTATTATCCATCTTTAGGGAATTCTGCTAATAATTTTTCTAATTCTTGTTTTTTAATATTAAGATTATCAATGGCCATTTGATGCATTTTAATTTTATCTTCTAAATATAATTTAGAATCAGCATTTATTTTAATATTATTTGAAGAAAAGGGAGTCCATAATGACTGTAAATGAGTATATTTTTGTTCTAAGAACGCATAAATCAATGGTTCATCATTTTGATTAACAGTTATATAAATTGATTTATTAAATGCCTTTCTTTGCATCATATAATATAATTTAAGAGTATTTTCTTCCCAATCAAATCTAAATAATAAATTATAATCTTCATCAGCATCACTCCATTCATTGATAAATGATTGAAAATTATCATATTCTATATGACATTCATTATTAAAATAATTTCCTTCACTACAATAGTAGGGATGTTCGATATTCCATAAATGAATATTATTTTTCATGTTTTTAATTCCTTATTCCATTTCTTCTAAAATAATAGATATATTTAATGTTCCAATATCAATAAAACATTTTGTACAATAAGCCCTAAGAAATTTACCTGTTAAGGTGTTTTCTTGTGTCCAATTTAGCTTATGATCCTTATGCTTAAGATAATCACCTTTCATGATTATTTCCTTTTCTTTAATCGTTTTTTTTCCTTTTGTAATTCCTGAACATATTCTTCAGTTGTATTTGTTGCTATAACTTCTTTTGTTTGAGGATTCATTTTTTCCCAAATGATTTTAGGATAAGGTCTTTCTTTATTACGAATTTTAGTTATTTGTTCTTGTACAGCTAACCAGGATTTTTCAGAACAACGTGCTAATAAATTAATAACAAAATTTGTTAAAAAGGCATCTGGATCATCTTTAAAATATTCTTCACCTAATGTATTAGCAACCATTTCTGGTAATTTAAAAAGATCATTTGAATGAAAACAATCATAACCAGCACTATTATCTGGATTTCCCATATTACCTATTCTAATAAAGAATACTCCTTCTGATAATTTTTTTTGACACATATTATCATCTTTAATTATTTATAAATTACCTAACCAAAATTCAGTATCAGCTAACCAGCTTTCACTTAGCCAAATATTAATTAACCAAATGGTCTTTTTAATGGTTTTAATTTTTTTTCTCCATTCATTGATTGCATACATATTCTTTTCTATATAATAACTATTTCTAAATGATTTGAAATTCTGAATTTTAATGGTTATTTTTTTTAGCATGGATAAGGATATTATGAAAGTATTTATAT
>Ga0102953_1002492_pt1 | contig 10849 bp, 5 predicted proteins | sample SalPon2A_C_D2_MG_FD_78509 | JGI IMG/M metagenome (GOLD analysis project Ga0102953, IMG submission 78509) | Soil microbial communities from South San Francisco under conditions of wetland restoration - Salt Pond MetaG R2A_C_D2_MG | ecosystem: Environmental > Terrestrial > Soil > Wetlands | place... | reverse complement strand
GGTAGCATAATATCAAGAAGAATACAGTCGTAATCATAAGAAACAATCTTGTCCAAACCGGAATTAAAGGTCCCGGCCTCTTCTATTATATAGCCTTCATCCTGAAGAAATTTCCTGATTAGTTCCTTCATTTCGGGTTCATCTTCTATGACAAGGATTTTCATTTCAAAAACATTTAAACATTCTATTATTTTGTTGGCCACTCACTTTTTAAAAGAAAATGAAAGGTGCTGTTTATTGAATTAGGCTTCGTTATCTTCACTTCCAGTTTATCATTTTGCAGTAAACGTATCATTTCAGCTCCCGCGTAAAGTACCGGACCATAACCATGTGTGGCATAAATGCTTCTGCCCCGGTAGTAATAATAGGTGTTGTCGTTAGCAAACGTTGTTCCCTCACATGTTCCATCCACAGCTCCATTTTTAAGAACTCGTGTATTGATCGCATTCCAGCCGGTAATTGCAACAGGACCATACACATGGCTGATCCAGCCTTCATTGATGCCTTTCGCAATGCAATAGGTAAAAATTGCGGTGCAGGATGTTTCCAAATAGGTATCGTTTTTGTCTAATAAATTATGCCATAATCCTGTTCCGTCTTGCAAATGGGCAAGGCTCTGTATCATCGAACGATATAAATCCAGAATTTTGTCACGTCCCTTGTAACCTTCAGGCAGTATCTCAAGTACTTCAGCCATGGACAAAAGCGCCCAACCATTGGCCCTTCCCCAGTAGAAACGGGGATCATAATCGCCTGAAGATACGTTCCACCCGTGATCAAACAGCCCTACTGATGGAATGTATAGTCTTTCCGCCATTTGCAGAATTTGCTTTACCGCGTCGTCAAAATATTTATCATCATTGGTGAGTTTACCCATATTTATCAAAAACGGCACACTCATGTATAAATCATCTGCCCATACTGACTGGTATTGAGGGCGGTGACGTGCAAGTGTGCCATCGTCCAAACGGAATTGCCTGTTTGAAATGTAATCGGCAATCGTATCAATCAGTGGCAAATAATCCTTATTTTTATTCTTCAGATAGGTCTTAATCACAGCAGCGCCAATAGAACCACAATCGTCCAGCGCTTGGAAATTTGGGGTTCTGCCCCAACCGCCTCTTGCTTCTTTGCCAAATACCTCTTTATTTTTGATAAAATAAGGCAAGGTTTTGACCACCAGGTTGAAAAACCGGGTGTTGTCAGCAAAAAATGTTGAATCCCCTGTAACATCATCAATATACTCGAAAGCTGATAAGACAACGCCGTTGGTATACGACCACTCGCCGGCAAACCCTTCTGAAACGCGTGCGTTCTTATTGGGCTCGGTGAAGTCGGTAACCTCCTTTCCAGTTTTGGAGTCGATAATTTTTAAATCACAGGTAGAATCATAATAGTTTCGCACACGGTTTAATACATTTTTAATACTATCAACTTTGGGATAGGTGTAAGGAACCGGATAGTCAGGGATACGGCTCTCATTATTTTCCTGGGCAAAAAGTGTGGTACTAATGATTAATGCAATCAAAAAGCCCAGCGCCGATTGCCATTTGCTTTTATTTATCAGTAATCTTTTTAAAGACATTAACTTTAAATTGAAAAATGACTTTTTCATAATTTTTTACTTTTAATTGACTGAATTTTAAAAAACTTCTTTCCTGTTTTGGATTGTTATTGTTCGGCTGACTTCCTGACTAAAGAGCTAAAGCCCCGGTTGCATCTGGTTTTACTGATTTATATTGACCCGTTACAAACTTGTTCGTTCGCATTGGTAGATACACTCCCATCCAATGTATAACAAATTGTGGCATTAAATACCTTGCACGATAATTCAAGTTGAAAGCTATCCATATAAAATCCTTTTTTAAAACTATAGTTAAACTGCATTAGCAGTAGTTTGTGCATTAAGCAAAGTGGAACACAACAAAACAATATCGCAAGTTGCTTATGCATTAAACCCTTTTATTCAATAGTGACTACCACGCGCTGATATCTGGTCAGTTGCGGACTACCATCATCCTTTACCTCACAAACCACATGAATGGTTTCTCCAGCAGAAGCATCCTCCGGTACTGTGAACGAGGCTTCCTGCTGATCGGCAGTTTGAATATCGATGGCTCCTCCATAAGTGTCTGCTTCTTTGTATTCCCACCATTTGTAGCTCAACTGATCATCGTCCGGATCGGTTGTCCCGTTCGCATTCAGTTGAATTTTACTACCGGGTTTTGCTTTCATATCAAGTGCATTAGCCAGCTTAATAACCGGAGGATGATTGGCATCTTCATACGACTTCACGCACCAGTCAGCACGCGCTGCAAAATCGTTTTGAAATGCATCCGACCATCTCCAGATGGGTTTAAAATATGCTTTGAAAGCTTCACTTGTAGCTGAGGTTAAGCCAGCCTTTTCACTCATTCTTCCCCAGCCTGATCCTCCATACCAGCGGCCTTTAGGGTATTCATATCCTTCAACTGGAACACCATCGAGCCAGGTATTCTCACGCACTCTCACATAGCGACCTCCCCAACCACCCCAATCTGGTGACACTTCACTGCGAAGGCCTGTTGGAATATTATAAATAAATGAAGGGGAATCTCCTTCAGAGCGGAAATCCCCTTTGGCAAAACCTTCCGTATCTCCCGTGTGCGCATTGTAAAGCGAACACAATGGTCCGTGATTTTGCAGGATATGCTCATTCATCCATGCAGCTTCATAATACTTCTGCATTTTTTCCGGCTGAATATTTTTCCAGCGATAAGCAATGGCTTCAAACTGATCTGAAATGATTGTTGGAATATTATATTTGCCCCAGTGAGGACGGATATAGGCCTGATAAGTTGAATCCTGTTCCCAGATGAAGAAAAAGCGTAATTTTTGGGCTACTTCAGCCATTTGCTCAGGATGTTGTTTTTCAATTGTTTTAAGTGCCCGGGCCAGGGTATTTGTACCACCCCAGGCCTGTATCCAGATTGGCCGGTTATCCGATTGATCCAACAATAATTTTACAATTTGCTGTGATCCCGGAGTGATGGAATCCATTTCTCCTTCAGTCTCAACATTACCAAGAAATGAATGTGCTCTCATGTATTCAGGAGTCGGGTAATCCTTACTGTGTTTAACCAGGTTGGGATAAACCTCTGCATAGGCATCGAGGTAAGGATCCAACCAATCATCGCCAGCCCATCTATGACCATGCGAATGATACTGTGAACTTGTTGTAATTATACCTTCTACATCAAAATCGTTGGCGTAGAGCATAAAGCGTATCATCGAACACTGGTCGTCAATCTCGGCATCCGTCAAAACAACAACCCGTGGTTTATTTAAATTTACTACTATACGTTGGGGGCGTGAACAAGCAGTTAGTATCGTGATAAAAATTATAATAGAATAATAAATTTTCATTTTCGTTTTCGTTTTTACATCGTTTCAACCTTTTACTTTGTTGTTTTAATTCCTGTAGTTTTTAAAAACATGATGTTTTTATTCCATGCAGCACCACTTTCAAATTAAAACACAAATACTAAAAATAATTCGTTGAATGCAGTCTGACACGCATAAGGCCATCTTCTTAGCGGAAGAAAACCCGTCAATGAAACATCAACGGATTTTCTTTAATTAACTAAACTAAAAAAAACTATAACCTTCTCTAATGCATGTCCTTAATTCCTGCATAACTAATCCATTTTATTTTGAAAGCGTTTTAAAGGGATATCACATATATAACGAGATGGTTCCACTACGAAATAATACATTAATCAAAAAAACATCCACCATCCCGGAACCATAACAGGTTGTTTTCGATCATCTGTTTTAATTTCCACAAGTACTTGTGTAGTTAGCATTTTTTCGATGAAAAAAATTTCTGAATCAATGATAGCCTCCAGGATCAGAACATTAAACCTGAAGTCAGCCACCGTTTCAGTGGCGGACTTCAGATATTGTTAATGTTACAAAATATTAAACTAACTCAATATGGATAGCTTATAATGACATACGCCATCTCGGATCTCCTGCATCATATCTTCCCGGGAAAACGGTATTTACAATCGTAAAATCACCCAGGAATCCATTCCCCATAGGTTCAGCTTCTGTTGGCTCTATGTAGTCATTACCTGCATCAGGATCTGCCCATAAATCTGCCTGGGTGCAACCTGCACTTCCAATAACTAAACCAGTAACTGGGTCATCCTCATCATGCCATTCGAAATCGGTTACAATATAATTACCAACAAATGTTATTGCAGCATTTGAACTTCCATTAAGAAAATCTACCTTAGTTGCGCCTTTATTAGCATGGCCGAAAATACAATTGGATATTGTCCAGCTGTTTTGTACATCAACACCATCATTCCTAAGTCTGAAAATACCATTATTTTGGTTTACAATGGTACAACCGTCAACAAGTACATTCTCAACTGAATTTCTTACATAAAATAAAAATTCACAATGATTAAAAGTACTGTTTGTATAGTTGATATTTTTTATCATCTGCCCTTCTTTGTCATCTGTGTAGCAGACACCATAACCACCTATCCAATCTAAATAACAATTGTTTATATTAAAATTATTAATGATATCATAATCCCCTTTACTTTTTAAAACGCCTCTAAGATTATAGATATAACAATCATCAAAAGTAATTTCATTTACAGTAGTGTTGTTATTGCCAGGGTACAATACATAACCACCGTTACTAGTTGATAACAAATATAAGTTCTTATAACGTATGTGATCGATATTTGAACCTTCCGGCCAGTTTGCACTACCATCAATTGTAAGCCTGGCTTTATCAGCGCCAATTCCTAATTCGCCTTGAATGGTTACTGATTTATCAAAACTTCCAATTTTATTATAGGTAGCGCCAAATTTAAGTAAAATAATGTCACCATCATTAGCAGTTTCATATGCATTTACAAGCGCATCAGGGTCAGTACTTTCGGTAAGGTCAATTACTCCAGCAGCATTTGGATCAACATCGGCTGCTTTGGTTGTATAATTAACCCAACCCCTAATGGTGGTTCCACTATAAATAGCTATTTGGTATGTTGTTTCCGGAGTAAGTCCATTAATAATAAATTCTCCACTTGTTTGTCCGGTCTCGTCAACGGCAAATTCCGGGAATAATGGAGTTTTCAGTTTTAAATCTTCTGGTGCAAAAACTTTGATGCCAGTTACTGCAAGACCTTCGACATCCCAGCTTACTCTTGCTTCGACATCAGTAACATCTATATTTAAGTTAGGAGCCTTTAAAACACTTGGGAAACGTTCTGTTCGTACCTGACCTAAATCTGAAACTCTGCTATCAAATTGAGGATCTGAAGCATTCGCAGTGGCTCTAACATAATAGAGCGTATTCCAAAATAAATCATCGTTAAGTATATCACTATTAAGTACTACATAATTTGTGTCTACTTGAACTGAATAGTCAATCGTATTGAAAGAATCTCTACTCAATTCTATTGAATAACTTGAGGCTTTACTTAAATTACCCATATTAACGATTATCGCATTACCTTGAGCAGACAATGGTTGATTTAGAACAGGTCTGAATAACCGTGTTTGTTCATATATCGGTTCATCTTTTTTACAGGAAGAAACCAATACCGTTACTGCACATAAAAACAAAATTGTTTGAATGCTAATAGTGTGAATTTTATTTTTCTTCATTTGTCTGTTTTTTAAAGTTTAATTTTGAAATCCGTAACCATCGTTTACCAGAACACCACCACTATTATCAATAGCTATCGATGGAATAGGTTGAATATATCTAACAGGTGAAGATTCAACATAAGGTCCAAATCTCGTGTCTAAAAAAGTATTATAGTCACCTGTTGATTCATTCCATAAACTACTAGTCCAATCGGCTCTAACCCAACCATTTTCAAGTGGTAAAGTATTGCCATCCAAATCTGCGCCAGTACTTGGAATATAGCCAGGAGGCACTGCACCGTTATTGTATAAACCGTCTTTAAAAACAGTTATTTTCTTATTATCAACCCGGTAATAGATATAAGCTGCATGTTTAGCTGATGGATTATTTGTTACAGCTTCATCAGCTAAGGCTTTGATATCATCAACTGCCTGTGCCATTTTTTCCTCGTATAATCCCCATCTAATCAGGTCATACTTTCGTATTAATTCGCCACCAAATTCCCAGGCTCTTTCATCAACAATGGCATTAAAGAAATCCTCTTTACTACCAGATACTGAACTCACATAATCATCCACTTTTGTAGACCAATCAGCTGGGTCAAAAGCTCTTTCCCGTACTCTTTTCAAAGCATTTTGTGCGGCTTCGGTTGGTCCGTTTAATTCGTTTTCGGCTTCAGCAAACATTAATAGTACATCTGCATATCTCATAACAACCCAGTTTATACCTGTTCCTTTAAAAGAAGCCGAACCTAACACCGGCTCACAATATTCTTTACTCCATTTTCCTTGTGGAATATCAGTAATACGCACAACAGAAGGAATTAAATTTTTATCAAGATCATACATACCACAAGTAACATCTCTTCTTGAATCTTTCGCATCAAATGAATAGAAATAATTTGGTGTCAAGCTAAAATCGTGACCGCCTCTTCCATATGGGTTACTATCACCAGCATCAAGTCTCATACCAATATTATATCCAACTTCACCTGTAGTAAGCGCGAAAGGAATTTCAAATAACATATCACTATTAGCTGGATAGATATTTTGACATTCATTTTTAAATACTTGTGCAAAATCGCTTGGTAAAGGTCTGTCTTTTAAATCCATTAATTTTTGGCAATAATCTCTGGCAATTGTATAATACTCTGTTACAGAATCACCACGCGCTTTAGTCATATCAGGTTTTAAGTAATATCCGGCACGTTGTAATGCTAATCTGGCAATCATTCCTATAACAAACCCTCTATTGACTTGTTGGCAAGATTGTGGTAGTTCATCTGCCCATTTCATGGTAGGTTCTGCCTTTATTAAGTCTTTTATCATAGCAGATAGAATCACGTTTCTATTCGTTTTAGGAAGGTTAAAATCCATACCTGCTTTAGGCGCTGCTGTTGTAAAAGGAACATCGCCCCACTGATATACCAGGTTACTATACCAAAATGCTCTAATCGCATAGGCTTCACCGATAAACTGATGCATATCAGCACTAAGGGCTGCTTCAGTTGTTGAGTTGTAAAGATCACTTGCCAAAATACCATCAATTACTACATTACAGTCTTTTATTGAAGCATAAGCTGATTCCCAGGCTTTCCTTAAATCTGCGTTACCTTCTACGGCATGTAATGCAATTATTTGGTAGTTATCCTTTGAAGAGTATCTATCACCACCGATATTAATATCGGAGTTACCTTGCATTGTGATAGAGAGTCTGGTTCTATATCCATCTTCACCAAATTGCCTATAAACATTATTTGTTGCTTTTCTGGCATCATCAACATTAGAAAAAACCAGCGTTTTATCAAATGTTGAAAGTGAAACTGGATCTAAATAATCCTTACAGCTAGTAAAATTTAATGCTATTACTATGATTATAAGATTTCTAATTTGTTTCATAATAAAATATTTTAATAATTTATTTTATATCTTTTTTAATTAAAAAGTTACATTTACTCCACAACTAAAGCTTCTGTTTTTTGGATAAGTAGAGTAATCTACACCAGGCGTTAAAGCTTTATAACCATCACTTCTAGAGCCATTTGCATCAGGATCGTAACCAGAATACTTAGTCCAAAGATATAAATTGTTTGCAGTGAAATAAACACGTAATTTTGAAATCAAAGAACTCCTCACTGGCACGGTATATCCAATATTTAGGTTATTAAACCTAATGTAAGAAGCATCTTCAATAGCCCAATCAGTAAGTACTGGCGTTCTTCCAGCAAATGACATATTACCACTCCAAATTGTTTTTCCCTCATTCATTTCTCCTAACGTAGCCAAATCTGTAATAACTGCACCGGCAGGGCCATATTTGCCTTCTGTATCAACGTATGTAAATCTTTTAGAAGGATCCATTGTAGATAGCATATTTTGATAACGCCCGCCATTACTACTATACAACATATTAAATGCAATTTTACCGGTATTGTACTCATCATTACCATAAGACCAGTTGAAAAAGGCTGAAAAATCAAATCTTTTATAATTGCCAGTTAAACCAAAACCACCAGTAGCTTTAGGCAAAGCATGTCCAATTACCCGACGGTCTTCAGCATTAATTACGCCGTCTCCATTTAAGTCTTTTATTTTTATATTACCAGGCTTAAGCTGACTAATTTTTAACAGCGGTGTATCATCTACAAGCGGATTGCCATTAGCATCTGTAGGTTTTAATATATATTCACCAGTTGTTTCATCATAGCTTGAAAAATCGTCAACAGTAAAAAATCCATCACTCACATAACCAACGATTAGTCCAATTTCACTTCCAACTTCTGCCTTATAATCCAGATTTTCTTTTAAATCTGTACTAGCCCAATTTGAAGCTGTAGCCAGAGTTTGTGTACCATCGAGTTTATCAATTGTGAACCTGTTAATTCCAAAATTTGCATTTATTGTTATTGAGAAATCTTTTTTATTATCTATAACTCTGGCATTTAAACCCAATTCAGCACCTTTATTGGAGGTATTACCTATATTTTTCCATTGATATGAAAACCCTGAAATAGGCGCTATTTGTGCTTTAACCAATAGATCTTTCGTTTTATTGCTATAAACATCTAAACTACCGGTTATTTTATTTTTAAAGAATCCAAAATCTAATCCAATATTTTGACCAACGGTTGTTTCCCATTTTAATTCAGGATTATATAACACATCACCTGGCGAATACATGGAATAATAAGAAGCAGATTGATTATTGTTGAAACCTGGCCCCCTGGTATCTGTTGGTGAATTTGGAGCAAATAATAAATTTGTTGCATTTGATGGGATTCGATCATTACCAGTGGTTCCGTAGCTAATTCTTAATTTTAACTCATTAACAGCGTCCGAACCGCTTAAAAAAGGTTCATTGGCAATTTTCCAACCAGCCGAAAAAGCTGGGAAATATCCTACCCTATTATCTTTTGCAAATTTACTTGATGCATCACGACGCAATGTTGCCGTAAATAAATATTTGTCATTATAAATATAATTGACCCTACTAAAAAAGGAAAGAATATTTGAATTTGCAGCCACATTAGTACCTTGTGATGTATATTGAGTTTGGCCTAGTTGCATATTTGCAAATAACTCAACTGGAGTCATAGAATATCTAAAACCACCAGCCTGTACATCTTGTCCTTCACTACTATTAGAACTTGTTTCTTGACCCAACAATACATTTAATTGGTGTACTCCAAGATTTCTAAAATTATAATATAAGGTATTTGTAAGTTTATAGGAACGATCTTGTTCATCCTGTTTTAAACCAACTGGCAATCCTCCATTTACTTGAGCAACACCTGTTAAAGGGCCATAATACCTTTTATTTTCGTAATCTTTATTTTCTATTGTAAAGGCTGATTTAGCAGTTAAATTATCTAAAATGTCATAAGTTAATCCGGCATTAAAAATATAGCTTAAATCAGTTCTTTTTCTGTAATCTTGTTTTGCGTATTCTTTTGCATTTAACTGATCCAGTAAAAACTGGTTGTAATAAGCTTGATCAACAGCATTTGGGTCAATAATCATCTGGTCAGCCAAACCATTTGTTGGTTGTGCGGTAACGATACGAGATACTCTTAATTGCGATGAACCGGAGGTTCCGGCACCATCTACTACTCTATTTGTTACTCTGGCCCCTAAATCAAAATTTATTTTCTGAGAAATCTTATGATTTAATTTAAAAATAAAAGCATCTCTGCTTAGTCCAGAACCTACCATAAGACCTGCATCTCTGTTTCCAGTGTAACTAAGCATCATTTTAGTAACATCAGTACCACCTGTAACGCTAAGATTATAATATTGAGAATAAGTGTCAGCTCCAAATAAATCGTTTTCCTTGTCTAAAGGTGCAACATTTTTATATAGCTCTAAATCATCATAAACACCAAAATCTTTGGTGAATTGATCAAGCGAATTATTCATTGCAGCTGTTTCATATTGCATTTGCACAAAATCATATGGAGATAAAACCTCGTATTTCCTTTCTCTCGGGAACGTATTTAACTGTACATGGCTGTTAAAACTAACAGTAGTTTTACCCGCTTTTGCATTTTTAGTCGTAACAAGTATAACACCATTTGATGCTCGAGAACCATATATAGCAGTAGTAGCGGCATCTTTTAAAACATCAATACTTTGAATGTCTCCTGGAGCAATATCATTCAAATTATCAACAGGAAAGCCGTCAACCACATATAAAGGAGCATTGTCTTGCGAAATAGAACCTCCACCCCTTACACGAATAATGATGTCAGAGCCCGGCGCACCATCAAGGGACTGAACTCTTACACCAGGAAGTCTACCCGCTAAAGCTTCTGATACATTTGTAACGGGAACCTTAGATAATGCCACTGACGATATCGACGCAATAGAACCGGTTAGATTTTCCCTTTTAGTTGTCCCATAACCAACAGCAACTACTTGAACTTCATCTATTTGACTAACATCTTCTTGCATTTTGACGTTAATAGTTGATTGGTTATTCAAAGGAATTGTCTGTTTAACGTAACCTACATAAGAAAACTCCAATGTAACATTAGAACTCGGTACACTTAATGTAAAATTACCATCAGAATCGGTTATCGTACCGTTTGTGGTTCCTTTAACTACAATTGAAACTCCTGGTAAAGATTCTCCATTTGTCCCATCAGTCACTGTACCTTTAATAGTTTTACTTTGTGCGAATACATTCACACTAAATAAG
>Ga0102953_1002491_pt1 | contig 10849 bp, 7 predicted proteins | sample SalPon2A_C_D2_MG_FD_78509 | JGI IMG/M metagenome (GOLD analysis project Ga0102953, IMG submission 78509) | Soil microbial communities from South San Francisco under conditions of wetland restoration - Salt Pond MetaG R2A_C_D2_MG | ecosystem: Environmental > Terrestrial > Soil > Wetlands | place... | reverse complement strand
GCACCGTGTTGCTGATTCAGCTGGTCATCGTGGCGCGCCGTCTCCTACGACAAGGCTACGCCTTCCCCGACATCCGCGAGGCGCTCCTCGCCGAGGCCCGGATTCAGGAGGAGGAAGCGGAGGAGCTCCGGCAGGGGAAATGGATCCGGCGGCTGAACGGACTCTGGCATCGCCTTTGGGCGGGGCGGATCGGGCGCACCTTCTTCCGGCTCGCCGGGACCGGGATGCGGCCCCGCGCGCGCGACGTGATGCCCTCCAACGACGCGACCGAATTCGTCCTCGGCCGTTCGACCGTCGCGCTGTGGGAAGCACTTCCGGATGGCACCCGGCGCGAGGCGCGCGAGCTGCCCGCCGTGGTCGAGCGGCTCGAGTCCCGTGCGGAGCGGCTGCGCGCGGCGGGCGAGACGGGCGAAGAGCTGAACGACACCATGACCGCGCTCGAGAACGTGCGGCTCGCGCTGCTCAAGCTCTCCGCCGGGATGGGCTCGGTCAAAGATGTCACCCTGTACCTCGAGCGTGCCAAGGCGATCGGTGACGCCGTCGACCGGCGGCTCGAGGCGGAGCGCGAGGTACGCGCCGCACTGGGGGATTCTCCGGCCTCCTGACGCGCGCGGTGCGCCGCGTGCTCTTGCGTCTCCCCTCCCCCGCGTCCATTCTCCCCCGCGCGTCTTCCATCCGGTTCCTCGCGGCATTCTCTCGGAGCAGCCATGCGCCCGTCAGCCTGGGTTCGATTTCCGCTCGCGCTCACCGCGATCGTATCGCTCAGCCCCGCACTCGCCGCGCAGGGCCGGCGCGACACCACGCCGCCGCCCCCCGTCCTGCGATTCCAGTACATGGGGCCGCCGAGTGCCGGGCGTATCGCGTCGGTGGCGGGCGTGGCGGGTGATCCCTCGACGTACTACGCGGGCGCGGCGTCGGGCGGCGTCTGGAAGACCGTGGACAGTGGCCGCACGTTCGCGCCGGTCTTCGATTCCGAACCGGTGCAGGCGATCGGCGCGCTCGCGGTGGCGCCGAGCGATCCGAAGATCGTCTGGGCCGGCACGGGAGAGGCGTGGGTCATTCGCGATGCCGACATGATGGGGGACGGCGTCTACAAGTCCACCGACGGCGGCACGACGTGGACCCATATGGGGCTCGAGCAGACCGGCCGGATCGGCCGCATCATCGTGAATCCGACCAATCCCGACATCGTCTTCGTCTGCGCGCTCGGCCGCACGACGGATCCGCAGCAGGAGCGCGGCGTCTTTCGGACGATGGACGGCGGGAAATCGTGGACCCGCGTCCTGTTCGTCAATCCGCACACGGGGTGCTCCGGCCTCTCGATGGACGCGCAGAATCCCAATGTGCTGTATGCGGGGACGTGGCAGATCGTGATGCACACGTGGGCGATGTTCAGCGGCGGTCCGGGGAGCGGCGTGTACAAGTCGGTGGACGGCGGGACGACGTGGACGCGACTCAGCGCGGGATTGCCGAAGTCGCCCGTCGGCAAGGTGGACGTGGCGGTCGCGCCTTCGGATTCCAATCGCGTGTACGCCCTGATCGAGACGCCGAACCAGGGCTCGCTCTGGCGCTCGGATGATGCCGGCAAGACGTGGAAGGTGGCGAGCTGGGACCGCACGCTCATCGGCCGCGCGGGCTACTACATCCGGCTCGCGGTGAATCCCACGGATGCCGACGAGGTGATGGTGGCCAACTCGAGCTTCCATCGTTCCACCGATGGTGGGCTCACCTTTCCCGAGCACGGCGGCTGCGGCGACTGCCACGACATCTGGGTGGATCCGACGAATCCCGATCGGTGGGTGCTCACCGACGACGGCGGGATGAACATCACCACCACCCACGGGAAGCACTATGACCGGATCGCGCTCCCGATCGGTCAGATGTATCACGTCGCGATCGACGATCGCATTCCCTACTGGATCTACAGCAACCGGCAGGACGACGGCACGATGCGGGGCCGGAGCGACGCGCCGGTCGTCGTCGACAACGTGCCGTCCTACCGGCGCGGCCGCGGCAGGTTCTACGGCGGGCCCGACTGGCAGAACGGCCTGGGCGGGTGCGAATCGGGTTTCACGCTGCCCGATCCCTCGGACGCCCAGATCGTCTGGGCGAGCTGCTACGGCAACACCGTCACGCGCTTCGACGGGCACATCGACGAAGCCCGATCCGTGAGCCCCTGGCGGCACACGCTCGATTACCCGCCGAACGACGCGAAGTACCGCTGTCACTGGACGCCGCCGCTCGCCATCGATCCGTTCGATCACAACACCGTCTACTACGGTTGCCAGGTGATCTTCAAGACGTCGGACGGTGGGCAGACGTGGACGGCAATCAGTCCGGACCTGTCGACCCGCGACTCCTCACGCATCGTTTCATCGGGCGGTCTGATCGGTGACAACCTCGGCCAGTTCTACGGGGAGGTCGTCTTCGCCATCGCGCCGTCACCGGTGGAGCGCGGACTCATCTGGGCCGGGACGAACGACGGCAAGATCTGGTACACGAAGGACGGCGGCGGGACGTGGAACGACGTCACGGCGAACGTGAGCGGCATGGCGCCGTGGGGGATCGTCCGGGAAATAGCGCCGTCACCCTTCGATGCGGCCACCGCCTACGTGGCGGTGGACTATCACCTCATGGGTGACCGGCGCCCGTACATCTACAAGACCACGGATTTCGGGAAGACGTGGACGAGAATCAGCGATGGGCTGCCCCAGGAGCATCCGCTCGACTACGTGATGACCGTGACCGAGAACCCCAACCGCCGGGGGATGCTCTTCGCGGGAACGGGACACGCCTTCTTCTACTCGCTCGATGACGGCGGGCATTGGACTCGGTTCGAGGAGAGCCTCCCCGCCGCCCCCGTTTCCTGGATCGTCGTCTCCAAGCCGTTCCATGACGTCGTGATCTCGACGTACGGCCGTGGACTCTGGGTGCTCCGCGACATCACGCCGCTCGAGCAGAGCGACGGGTCGGATGCCACCGCCGCGGTGCGGCTCTATCGTCCGCCGGCGGGATATCGGCTTGGCCGGAGCGGACGCGCGGACATCACGTTCGCGGTGGATTCCGCGCCGCACGATTCGGTGGCGGTCGAGATCGTCGACAGCACCGGCACGGTGATCCGTACGTTGCGCGACAAGGCGCGCGCGGGACTCAATCGTGTGGATTGGGACGTGCGCTACGACGGCCCGGCGCAGGTGGCGCTCCGGACGGTGGCGCCTGACAACCCCAACATCTGGAGCGAGCCACGGTTCAAGGGCGATTCCACGCGCCCCGTGGTCCACTGGGGCACGGGGGAGCCGCAGCGGGTGGGTCCGCTCGCACTGCCGGGGTCGTACACGATCCGTCTCGTCGCGGGTGACGATACGCTCGCCCAGCCGCTCGAGCTCCTGAAGGACCCGACGATCCCGTCCTCCGACAGCGCGCTCGCGCTCTCCACCGCGACGCAGATTCGCATTCGGAACGACATGGACTCGACGGTCCACATGATCAACCGCCTCGAGATCATGCGGAAGCAGATCGCGGATGAGCGTGCGGCGCACGCGCGGAATCGGCGGGCGACGCGGGCACTCGATCAGTTGGAGTCCACCATGATGGCCGTCGAGCTCCAGCTCCTCTCGCGCTCCAACATGGAGTCGGACGACAAGTGGTACGTCGAAGCGTCCAAGGTCTACATGAACCTGGTCTGGCTCTCGGCGGAGGTGGGGACGGGTGGGGGAGACGTCGCGGGCGGCGCGGATTATCCGCCCACCGCCGCGCAGCTCGCGGTGCTCGCACAGCTCGAAGGGCGGCTCGCGAACGCCGCGCGGGACTACGCCACGCTGGTCACGCGCGATGTGCCGGCGTTCAACCGCGCGATGCGGGGAACGGTCAAACCGATCGCCGTGCCGTAGGGAAGATCAGGTGCTCGGCTTCCGCGCGAGCAGCTGCACCGTCGCGCTGAGCCCGCGGTGATACCTGCCCTCGGCGATCTCCCGTTCGACCTCCTGAAAGAGGAGGAAGTCGAGACCGGCGAATCCCTCGGCCACCGCCTGTGGCGGCACGAGCAGCTCCTCGACGGGCGGCCCGCCCGTCCCGCGGCCGAGTTGGCGCGGCGTGTACGCCTCGAGGATGACCACGCCGCCCGGACGGAGTCCCTCGACGGCGCCGCGATACACGCGGTGCCGGAGCGCGGGAGGGAGGTGCATCGAGATCGCGACGATGCCGTCGAACGCCTCGCGCTCGATCGTGTACTCCGCGAGGTCCGCGGTCACGCACGTGACGGAGACGCCCGCGGCATCCGCCAGCTCGCGCGCTCGGCCAAGCCCGACGGGCGATTGATCGACCGCGACGACGTCGTGACCCTGCCCGGCGAGAAAGACCGCGTTCCGCCCCTGGCCTTCGGCGAGACAGAGGACGCGTCCGCGGGGAATCTGGCAGGCCACCGCGCGGAGAAAATCGTTGGGTTCCGTACCGTACGCGTACTCCGGTGCCGCGTACCGCTCATCCCACTCGGTCACGTCCACGTCCCCCTCGCGCTAAGATTCACGACACGATGCCAACCGTCTCTCGCGCTTTCATCTTAACCGGTCTCCTCTACCTCGCGTTGGCGATGGTCGCGGCCGTCGCGCTCGCACTCGGCGCGGCGGGGCTCGGCGTCTCCCCGGCGCTCTACCCGGTGTACATCCATCTCCTCGCCGTCGGATGGATCACGCAGCTGATCTTCGGCGTAGCGTATTGGATGTTTCCCGGACGCGTGCGCGACCCCGGTGCGGGCGAGCGTGTGGTGCTCTGGAGCACGTACGCGTTGCTCAACGTGGGACTGTTGCTCCGTGCCCTGTCGGAGCCGCTGCTCTCGCGTGGCGGCGCCTGGCCGGCGGTGCTCACGGCATCGGCGATCTGCCAGCTCATCGCCGTGGTGCTCTTCGTCGGCCATCTCTGGCCACGGCTCCGGGCCCGCTGATGCCGAAGCTCAGCGTCTGGACCGTGCGCTCCGCGCTGGTCGCCTTGGTGGTGGGGACGCTGATGGGCGCACTGATGCTCGCCGCCAAGGCCGGGATGGCGCCGCCGATGCTGATGCGCCTCCTCCCGGTGCATCAGGAGATCGTGCTCCTCGGCTGGCTCGTTCAGCTCGCGATGGGCGTGGGGTATTGGATCCTTCCGCGCGTGGACGGCGCACGGCCGCGCGCCTGGCTCGCGGTCGTCGCGGTGATCTGCCTCAATGGCGGCGTGGTGGCCGCGGCACTCGGCGCCTGGTTCGGCCTCGCGGGTGCCGTCGTATGCGGGCGGATCCTCGAGCTCGTGGCGGCGATCGGATTCGTCGGACATTTCTGGACGCGGATTCGGCTCGGCGGGCTGATCAACCGGTTGAGCGCGGAGGAGATCGCGGCGCGGCGTTCGTGATGTCTTCCCGGCGCGCGCGCGCTCCAGGCCGGGGTGTACGGATTCGGATGACCCACCGAGCCCGCTAGAACACCCCCGGGATCAACCGGCGCGTCGATCGTGCGTACTCCGGATACTCGTCCGGGAAGGCGTTGCGGAGCGCCCGTTCTTCGACGCGGATGCGGTTGGCGAGCGCGAGTCCCGGCCCGAGCACGAGCACGAGCGTCGCGATCCAATTTGCCATCGCGAGTCCGACGCCAAGGCAGCTCAGCAGCGTACCCGAGTAGGACGGATGGCGTATCCAGCGGTATGGCCCGGAACGGACGATGCGGTGATCGGCGGCGATCGCGACGTCCACGGTGAAGAAGTGGCGCAGCGTGAGGATCGCACTCCAGCGCACCGCCATCCCGAGCGCGATGAGGGTGAGTCCGGCGATCCGAATGTCCGACTCCCACCTCCGGATCCACCCGCCGTGCGTTTGTGAGATCACGACGGCGGCGATGACGCTGAACCAGATCGTGAGACTGATGACTATGCCGGAACCGGCGTCCTGGTGGCTCGCGGAGGATGCGGATCGGTGGGTGCGTTGCAGCACCATCTCGGACACCATCCAGACGCCTACCAGGACATAGAAGATCAGTGCGAAGGGCATGAAACTCCTTCCGACGTGACGGTGCCTGTACGCGTCCGTGGCGGGAAAGGTGTCACCGTCGTGCCGTTGTCCGGTGGCCGCGCCGCGCGTTCCATCGCATATTCCGCGCCGTGACTGACGACCTCTCCCGCCGCGAATGGCTGAAGCTCATGGGGGCGGCCGGCGCGGGCTCGTTCGTTCCGCGCGGCGGCGGCACGATTGACTGCACCGGCGCCGGTGCGCCGATCCTCCCGCTCACCTCGACGAGCGGCGTGTACGTGCCCCCGCGGGGTCGCGCGTTCGACAAGTTCAGCTTCGACTTTCCCGAGCCGTCGGTGGCGTTCGGCGGAATGCAGTTCGGCTTTCTCGTGTTCACCCGCGAGAACGTGTACGGTCTCGACCGCTCGGCCATGGTGGTCGAGCGCGCCGACGACACCCTGACGCTCACCTGTACCGGGCTGGTGTGGGCGGGCGGGCAGGAACGAGCCGACGGACGGCTCACCGCCACGTTCCGAACGCGGGGCGATGCCATCGAATGGGACACCGTGGTCGAGATCGGGCAGCCCATCAAGTCCGTGACCACGGTGATTCGCGGCGTGCCGCGCGGGAAGGTCTCGAACGGCGGCGCGCCGCCGTTCGATCCCCACGACGACGAGCTGCTCCTCGGCTATCCGTTCGGCGCCGGTGACCTCTTCGGCGGGAACACGGCGTGGGGCATGGGCACGCCCTACATCGCCGTCGCGGCGGCGGACGCGATCTGGTCGCTCACGTCCCTCGACACGCAGGTGCGGGCGAAGCGGTTCTATCTCCAGCCGGGGGACGCCTCCTATCGCATCGAAGCGGTCTTCGAGGCCGAGGGGTGGCTGGACCAGGCGCGGGTCAGCGTCCCGACCTGGCGGCTCGCGCGCGTCGAGACCCTCGACGCCGCGACGGCGAGTCACTACGCGCACGTGGAGCGCGCCTACGGCATTCCGTCCTGGGATGCGCGTGACGACGTGCCGACGTGGATGCGCGGCGTCGCGCTCGTGCTCCAGCTCCACGGTGCACATTACACCGGATACGTCTTCAACGATTTCGGGCGCATGCTCGACATCCTGCGGTGGGTGGCCGGGCGCTTCCCCGCCGATCGTACGTTGGTCTTCCTGCCGGCATGGGATGGGCGCTACTACTGGAACTATCCGCTCTACCAGGCCGACGTGCGGATGGGCGGGGAAGCGGGCTTGCGGCGGCTCGTGACCGAGGGGCACGCCCTCGGCTTTCGGTTCATGCCCATGTTCGGCATGAACGCGGCCAACCGCCGCCACCCCGAGTACGCGCGCATCGCCGACGCGGCGACGGCGAAGATCGACGGCGACCCGTTCGACCTCAACTGGGTCGATTGGGACAACGACCGGCACGAAGAGGGGTGGTTGTCCTACATGAACCTCGGCGTCGCGTCGTGGCGAACGTGGCTCGAATCCCGGATCGCCGACACGATCGACCGCTACGGCGTCGACGCGTACTTCCTCGATATCTCCGGCGGGTGGGTGAACAATCCCACGGCGGACATGCATGCGGGGACGCGCCGCCTCGTGCGCGATCTTCGCGGACGCTACCCGCACGTGATGGCCTGCGGGGAGTTCCACTACGATGCGCTCCTCGCGGAGATCCCCGTCTTTCAGGTCTACGCGCCGCACGCGACGACGTACGCCCGCTTCTTCTCGCACCTGAGCCATCCCGCGCCCGGACGCGGCAGCTCAGGGGTGCACGAGTCCGGCTTCAACCATTGGGATGCGCAGACGCTCTCGATGGGACCGGGTCCCATCCCCACGCTGAGCGTGGTCGACGACACGTTCACCGCGCACCGCTCGCTCATGGCCGCCGCGCTGGAGCGCGCCAAGACGCTTGGAGGGATCAGCTGATGAACCGCCGCGACTTTCTCTCCGCCGGCGCGGCCACGACGGCCGCGGCGGCGCTGCCGTTTCGTCTCGCGCTCGGCGTCCCGTCCAACGGGGCGCCCCCGCCCCGGCCCGCGGCGCGGGCGTTCGACTTGGTCCGGGTGCGGCTTCGTCCCGGTCCCTACTTCGACGCGATGGACGTGAACCGACGGTTCCTGCTCGCGCAGGATCCCGACCGGCTGCTTCACATGTTTCGCGTGACCGCGGGGCTGCCGTCCACCGCCGAGCCGCTTGGCGGCTGGGAGGCGCCGACGAACGAGCTGCGCGGGCATTACTCCGGCCACTACATGTCGGCATGCGCGCTGATGTGGGCGAGTCTCGGGGATGGGGAGATCAAGGCGCGCGGCGACCGCATGGTCGCGGGTCTCGCGGCATGCCAACAACCCAACGGCTATGTGAGCGCCTTTCCGGAGGAGTTCTTCGACCGGCTCCGCGCGGGCCGGCGGGTCTGGGCGCCGTTCTACACCCTGCACAAGATCATGGCCGGCCTGCTCGACATGCATCAGCTCGCGGCCAACGGCCAGGCGCTGGACGTTCTGCAGAAGCTGGCGCAATGGACGGGGCATTGGGTCCAGCCGCTCGGCGATCTCGAGATGCAGCGCGTGCTCGAAACCGAGTACGGCGGCATGAACGAAGTGCTCTACAACCTCTCGGCCGCGACCGGGAACGCATACTACGCCTGGGTGGCGCACCACTTCGATCACCGCCGGATCTTCGATCCGCTGGCCGAGGCGCGCGACGAGCTCAAGGGGCTCCACGTCAACACGACGATCCCGAAGATCATCGGCGCGGCGCGGCGCTACGAGCTGCTCGGGGAACCGCGGTACCGTCACATCGCCGAGTATTTCTGGCGGGAGGTCACCTCCGAGCGGGCGTACTGCACGGGCGGGACGAGCAACGGGGAGAGCTGGAACAGCGATCCGGGGATCCTGTCGACCGAACTGTCGGGGTACACTCAGGAGGATTGCACCACGTACAACATGTTGAAGCTCACCCGGCATATCTTTGAGTGGACCGCCGACCCGGCATGCGCGGATTACTACGAGCGCGCGCTGTGGAACGGGATTCTCGGGAGCCAGGATCCCGCGGACGGCGAGAAGTTGTACTACGCGTCCCTGGCGTCCGGGTATTGGAAACTCTTCGGAACGCCGTTCCATGATTACTGGTGCTGTACGGGAACGATGAGCGAGTCCTTCTCGAAGTTCGGCGACAGCATCTACTTTCACGACGACGAGGGACTGTACGTCAACCTCTTCGTGGCGTCGGAGCTCGACTGGCGGGAGCGCGGGATCCGCGTCGTGCAGGACACGCGTTTCCCGAACGACGAGCAGGTCACGCTCACGATCCGTGCGGTGCGGCCGACCGCGTTCGCGCTGCGCGTGCGCGTCCCGTACTGGGCGACCGGCGCCAACGAGGCGTCGTTGAACGGCCGGACGCTCGACGGCTTCGCCGCGCCCGGCGGCTATTACGTGGTGCGTCGGACGTGGCACGACGGCGATCGTGTGGTGTTGAAGCTTCCGATGGCACTGCATGTCCAGGCGATGCCGGACGACGCCTCAATGCAGGCGGTGATGTACGGGCCGCTCGTGCTCGTCGGGAAGCTGGGTACCGACGGGCTCACGGCGGACACCCTGCGGGCGCCGCCGACCAAACCGCGTACCGTACCCGAGTATCCGCTCGAGCCGGTGCCGGCGCCGTCGTTCATGGTGACGGACCCCGCTCCGGGGACGTGGATCGAGCCGACGGGCGCCCCGCTGGAGTTCCGGACGACGGGTGGGCAACCACGGAACGTTACGCTCGTGCCGTTCTACCGTCTCTTCGGGGAACGGTACGGGGTCTACTGGAAGATCGCGTCGGCGGCGGACGCCGGGAGGACGGGATGAGGATGCGACGCACGTGCCACACCTAATACTCGGACTACCGCCTGCGTGGGTGGCGACGGGGATCCTCGTGGTCACCTACGTCGCCCTGATGATCGACCGGTTGAATCGGGCGGTCGTGGTCGGGATCGGTGCCTGCGCCATGATCATCATCGGCGTGCTCGATCAGCAGGCCGCGATCGCCGGCATCGACTTCAACACGATCATGCTGCTCGCGGGCATGATGATCATCGTCGGCGTGATGCGGCGGACCGGCGTCTTCGAGTACGTGGCCATCTGGTCGGTCAAGCTCGCGCGGGCGCGGCCCGCCGGGATCCTGCTCGGCCTCGGGCTCACCACCGCCATCGTCTCCGCCCTCCTCGACAACGTCACCACCGTGCTCCTCGTGGTGCCGGTCACGATCGGCATCGCGGGCCAGCTCGAGGTCCCGGCCTACCCGTTCCTCGTGGCGGAGATCCTCGCCTCGAACATCGGCGGGACGGCGACCCTGATCGGCGATCCCCCGAACGTCATGATCGGCTCGGCCGCGAACCTCTCGTTCAACGCCTTCCTCGTCAATCTCGCGCCGGTGATCGTGGTGATCCTCGTGGCCAACGCCCTGGTGCTCCACCTCAAGTGGGGACGGAAGCTCCGGGGAGATGTCGCCGCGCGCGAGCGGGTGCTCGCGCTGAATCCGCGCGAGTTCATCACCGACGCCTATCTGCTCAAGCGCTGCCTGGCGGTGCTCGGCGGCGTCATGGCCGCGTTCGTCCTCTCGCGCGAGCTGCGCCTCGAGCCGGGGACGATCGCGATGAGCGGCGCGTTCCTGCTCGTGCTGCTCGAGACGCACCCGCATCCCCGCGAGCACCAAACCACGAAGGTGCGGGAGACGCTCTCCGACATCGAGTGGATCACGCTCTTCTTCTTCATGGGACTGTTCGTGGTGGTGGCGGGGGTGGAGCACGCGGGGGTGATCGATCAAGTCGCGCGCTGGGTCCTCGAAGCCACGGGTGGGAAGCTGGTCGTCGCGGCATCGGTGATTCTCTGGAGCTCCGCACTGCTCT
>Ga0102953_1002490_pt1 | contig 10856 bp, 6 predicted proteins | sample SalPon2A_C_D2_MG_FD_78509 | JGI IMG/M metagenome (GOLD analysis project Ga0102953, IMG submission 78509) | Soil microbial communities from South San Francisco under conditions of wetland restoration - Salt Pond MetaG R2A_C_D2_MG | ecosystem: Environmental > Terrestrial > Soil > Wetlands | place... | reverse complement strand
GCGGCTTGTCGCGCGACGGCGCCAGCACCGTGTCGCCGCGGGCCCGCGCGCGCGCCTCGGCGGCGTCCGGATCGATCCCGTAGAGGCGCAGCTCGGCCCCGACCCCGCGCAGCGCCCCGTCGCCGGTGAGCGCCAGCAGCGGGTGCTCCGCGTAGCTGTGGTCGGCGTGCAGGATGACGTCCTGCCCGGCATGGCGCAGGGCGGCGAAGTCGCGGTCGCGGTACAGCAGCTCGAGCCGCAGCACCTCGGTCAGGAAATCGACGGAGCGCGCCACGTCGCGCACCAACAGGTTGACGCCGAAGCCGGCGAGGCTGCGCCCGTAAGCATCGGCCGACATCCAGGGCTCGCCCTCGCGCTGCTTCATGGCGAACGGTTCCCTTCGGAGCGGGCCATCATCGGTGGTCTCGCGGCGGCTCAGTGCCGGGTCGGCGCCGCCGCCGGGTCCGCGTCGTCCGGATCGTCGAGCCCGAGCGCCGCCAGCAGGTCGCGCACCTCCTGGCGGGCGTGACGGTGGCTGGCGCTCTGCCAGCCGGCCGCGTTCTCGTCCGGCAGGTCGAGCAGGGTGAGCCCGCGGTAGAACAGCTCGCGGAACACGACGCGCTCGCTCAAGCCGGCCTGCAGGCGGAACTTCATGCGGTCCGCCAGCTGGCTGAGCAGGGCGGCCATCTCGCGCGTGTTGCGTGCGTCGATCTGGGCCAGGCGGTTGCGCATCACGACCCAGTCGATCGGCACGTCGCCAGCCGCCTCGCGGCGCTCGTTCTGCTGCCAGACCATGCGGCTGTAGGGGCTCGGCTCGAGCACCTCGCGGCGGTCGCGGTCGATCTGGGCGATCACGTCGATGTCGACGAAGCTGTCGTTGAGCGGCGTGACCAGCACGTCGGCCTCGCCGTGGCCGAGGCGCGAAAGGTAGGAGTTGTTGCCCGGTGTGTCGATGACGATGAAGTCGCAGTCCTTCATGCGGGCGAAGGAGTCCTTGAGCCGGCCGCGCTCGATCTCCTTGGCCTCGTCCCGGTCGCGCGCCTCCGAGCCCGCGATGCGCTCGTGAATCGGCAGGGGCACGTCGGCGCCCTTGCTTCGGACCAGGGCCTCGCGGTTGGCGACGTAGCGCGACAGGGTGCCCTGGCGGCCGTCGAGGTCGATGCTGCCGACCGGACGGCCACGGCGCAGCAGGGCGACGATCAGGTGCATCGCCGTGGTCGACTTGCCGGTGCCGCCTTTCTCGTTGCCGAGCACCACGACGAAGGGCCGCCGGCCGGCCTCCTCGCTCAGCAGGCGCAGGTCGGCGCGCAGGCTCGGCGCAGGCAGGCCGAGGGCGCGGGCCAGCTCACCCACGGCGCCGGCGGTGGCCTCGTCCACGGCGCCGTCGGCCCGCGCCAGGGCGACGCCGATGCGCAGCAGCATGCGCGCCTGGTCGCGCTCGCCGGCATAGGCGGCGAGCGCCGCCAGCGCGCGGGCGCGCTCGGCGTCCGGCGTCTCGCGGAGACTTTCGACGCGCTCGCGGAAGAGGTCGAGCGCGGCGTTCGGCGCCACCTCCTGCAGCCCCGGCACGCTCTCCAGCACCTGATCGAGAATATGACGGCGCGCCAGGCTGACCGCCGGCGCCGGCGCCGACACCAAGGCGGCGGCCGACATGGCGGCTTCGACGAACTGGCGGTTTCGCCCGCGCGCGGCCGTCCCCAGCAGCGGTTCGCGCAATCGGCCAAGCAGGCTCACGTTGCCTCCCCCAGACAACTCCCTCAAGATCCTGCGCGAGCCCCTGGCCGGTGCGGGTTTCTTCGTGTCCGTTCTGCGGCGGATGACACCGCCCCGCGCCGCGCCGGAGTCGGCACCGCAGGAGTCTAACCCAGCCGGCGGCAAAGGAACACCGTTTCGGCGGAGCGCGCGGCCGCCGGGCGGATCCGCGCAAGGGCTAGCGGGCCTGCCGCCCCTGCGGCTCCCAGGGCTCGCCGTCGCTCCGCCCACCGGCCTCGCCCGAGACGGCGCGCCCCAGCGAGCGCAGGATGCGGCCGATGAAGTCGCCGCCCTCGGAGGACGCGCCGTAGCCGGCGTCGGCCGCCGCGTCGGCCACCGCCGTCGATTCGCCGCCGGGCAGCGGCTTCGGGCCGACCCCCTCGAGCGTGCGGGCCATGATGCGGCCCCAGAGCCGCGCCGGCAGGGAGCCGCCGGTGACGTGCTTCATCGGCGCGCCGTCGTCGTTGCCGAGCCACACCCCGGCGACCAGATCGGCGGTGAAGCCGATGAACCAGGCGTCGCGGAAGTCCTGGCTGGTGCCGGTCTTGCCCGCGGCGGGACGGCCGGGATCGGCGCCCTTGCCGCTGCCCCAGGCGACGGTCGCGCGCATCAGGTCGGTCATGGCGTCGACCGTGCGCGGCGCGACCAGGCGGCCCGGCCCGCCGCCCGAGCGGCGGTAGAGCAGCTTGCCGTCGCCGTCGCGGATCTCCTCGATGGCGTGCGGCCAGACGCCGTAGCCGCCGTTGGCGAAAACGGCGTAGGCCCCGGTCATCTCCAGGAGCGTCACCTCGGAGGCGCCGAGCGCCAGGCTCGGGCTGACGTCGAGGTCGGAGGTGATGCCGAGGCGCCGCGCCGCCGCCGCCACGCGGTCGACGCCGACCTGCTGGCTCAAGCGCACCGCGACCGAGTTGAGCGAGCGGGCGAAGCCTTCGCGCAGCGTGACCTCGCCGTGGTACTTGTCGTTGAAGTTGCCGGGCGACCACTTGCCGACCGTCACCGGCGCGTCGAGCACCTGGTCGTCGGGCCGGCGCCCGGCCTCGAGCGCGGCGAGGTAGACGAAGGGCTTGAAGGCCGAGCCGGGCTGGCGCAAGGCCTGGGTCGCCCGGTTGAACTGGCTCGCGTCGTAGTCGCGCCCGCCGACCATGGCGCGGACCGCGCCGTCCGGCGAGAGCACCACCACCGCGCCCTGGCCGACGTCGCGCTTCTGCCCGTCGCCCGCCAGCAGGCCGGCCAGCTCCTCCTCGGCGATGCGCTGATGCACCGGGTTGAGCGTCGTGATCACCGTCAGGTCGCGCGTGATCGGCCCGACGAAGCTCGGCACCTGGGCCAGGACCCAGTCGGCGAAGTAGCGCGCCTGGTCGCCCGCCCGGGCCCGTCCGACGGACTTCTCCTTTTCGGCGTGCTTCGCCTCGGCCTCGGTGATGAAGCCGGCGTCGACCATGGCGGCGAGCACGGTCCGGGTGCGGCGCGCGCTGAGGTCGCGGTCGGTGACCGGGTTGTAGCGCGACGGCGCCTTGAGCAGCCCGGCGAGCTGCGCCGCCTCGTAGAGCGTGACGGCGCGCGCCGGCTTGCCGAAGTAGTGCCGCGCCGCGGCATCGATGCCCCAGGTCCCGGCGCCGAGGTAGACCCGGTTGAGATAGAGCGAGAGGATCTCGTCCTTGGTGAACTTCCGCTCGAGCCAGAACGCCAGCATCATCTCCTGCACCTTGCGCTTGATCGTGCGCTCCGGCGTCAGGAACAGGTTCTTGGCGAGCTGCTGGGTGATGGTGGAGCCGCCCTGGACGATATGGCCGGCCCGCAGGTTGGCCAGCATGGCCCGGGCCAGGCCCCAGGGGTCGACGCCGAAGTGGTCGTAGAAGCGGCGGTCCTCGACCGCGATCACGGCCTGCGGCAGGTAGCGCGGCAGCTCGGCAACGGACACCGTCTCGCCGAACAGGTCGCCGTAGGTCGCCAGCAGGGTCCCGTCGGCGGCGACCAGCGTCACGCTGGGCCGGCGCGCGGCCGGCGAGAGGTCGCCGACGTCCGGCAGGTCGTAGGCGTACCAGCCGAGCAGCAGCGCGAGGGCGACGCCGGCCCAGATCGCCGCCGAGCCGCCCCAGACCGCCAGGCGCAGCGGCCAGCGGCGCCGCGCCTGCGCGGCCCTGTGGGCGGGCTTGCCCTTGCGCGGCGGCGGCCGGCCGGCCGAGGTACGCCGGCGCCCGGCGCCGGCCTTGCCTCTATCGCTTCGCTTCTTGCGCGGCGGATCGAACACGGGCGGGTCTGCGGTTCCTGAGCTGTGCGGCCGAGCCAGAGGTCTACCCGAGGTCTACCAGATTCGCGGCGCGGCGCCGGTGAGATATGCGCGAGAAATGTGGCGCTTTTTGGCGCCGGCGGCGCGGCCGGCGGCGCCTCCCTCGGGCCGGGAGCGGCGCCCCGTCGGATCGGGCCGCTAGATGTCCAGGTTGCTGACCTCGAGCGCGTGGCTCTGGATGAACTCGCGGCGCGGGTCGACGCTGTCGCCCATCAGCGTGGCGAAAACGCCGTCGGCCTCGTCGGCGTGGGCGACCTTGACCTGCAGCAGGGCCCTCACTTCGGGGTCAAGCGTGGTCTCCCAGAGCTGCTCCGGGTTCATCTCGCCCAGGCCCTTGTAGCGCGCGATGGCGACGCCCTTGCGGCCCAGGGCGAAGATCGCCTCGGCCAGCGCCGTCGGCCCGGTGATGGTGAAGTCGCGGTCCTTGGCGTGCAGCGTCGAATGCCGCAGATAGAGCTCCTGCAGGTTGTCGCCCATCTCGTCGAGGCGGCGCGCCTCGCTGGAGCGCAGCAGGGTCGCGTCGACGTAGCGGCGCTCGGTCAGCCCGCGCAGGGTGCGCGAGAACACCAGGCCGCCGTCCTCGGCCGCCTCGCCGAGCCAGCCCTGCCGGGTCTCGGGCTCGAGCGCATCGAGCCGCCGGGCGATGTAGGCCGCCGCCTCGCCCGCGTGGTCGGGGTCGGAGAGGATGCCGGGCTTGAGCGCGCCGGCGATCAGGGTCTGCTCGACGACCGGGACGCTCGCGACCTTGCGCACCAGCGGCTCCATCAGGTGCTTGGCCTGGACCGCCTGGCGGACCAGCGCACGCAGGTCGTCGCCGGCGCGCTGCTCGCCCTCGGCGAGCTCGAGGACGCTGTCGCGCACGCCGCTTTCGATCAGGTAGGTCTCCAGCTCGCGCTCGCCCTTGAGATAGGTCAGCGACTCGCCGCGCTTGGCGCGGAACAGCGGCGGCTGCGCGATGTAGAGGTAGCCCTGCTCGATGATCTGCGGCATTTGCCGGAAGAAGAAGGTGAGCAGAAGGGTGCGGATGTGGCTGCCGTCCACGTCGGCGTCGGTCATGATGATGATCTTGTGGTAGCGCAGCTTGGCGATGTTGAACTCGTCCTTGCCGACCCCCGTGCCCAGCGCCGTGATCAGCGTGCCGATCTCCGCCGAGCTCAACATCTTGTCGAAGCGGGCGCGCTCCACGTTCAGGATCTTGCCCTTGAGCGGCAGGATCGCCTGAAAGCGGCGGTCGCGGCCCTGTTTGGCGGAGCCGCCGGCGGAATCGCCCTCGACGATGAACAGCTCCGACTTGCCCGGGTCGCGCTCCTGGCAGTCGGCCAGCTTGCCCGGCAGTGAGGAGATGTCGAGGGCGCCCTTGCGCCGCGTCAGCTCGCGCGCCCTGCGCGCCGCCTCGCGCGCCGCGGCGGCTTCGACCACTTTGCCAACGATGCGCCGGGCCTCGGGCGGATGCTCCTCGAAGTACTGGCCCAGGCGCTCGCCGATCAGGCCTTCGACCACCGGACGGACCTCGGAGGAGACCAGCTTGTCCTTGGTCTGGCTGGAGAACTTGGGGTCCGGCACCTTGACCGAGAGGACGCAGGTCAGCCCCTCGCGCGCGTCATCGCCGGTCAGCGCCACCCTCTCGCGCTTGGCGATGCCCGAGGAGATTGCATAGGCGTTGATCTGGCGCGTGATCGCGCTGCGGAACCCGGCCAGATGCGTGCCGCCGTCGCGCTGCGGGATGTTGTTGGTAAAGCACAGGACCGTCTCGTGATAGCTGTCGGTCCACTGCAGCGCCGCCTCGACGACGATGCCGTCGCGCTCGCCCTGGATCGCGACCGGGCGCTCGATGATCGCCGTCTTGGTGCGGTCGAGGTAGCGCACGAAGGCCTCCAGCCCGCCCTCGTAGTGCAGCTCGACGGTCTTCTCCTCGGCGTGGCGGTCGTCCTGCAGCGTCAGGCGTACGCCGGAGTTCAGGAAGGCGAGCTCGCGCAGGCGGTGCTCCAGCGTCGGAAAGTCGAACTCCGTCATCGTGAAGATCTTCGTGGACGGCAGGAAGGTAATCTCCGTGCCGGCGCGCCCCGCGGCCTCGCCGACGACCTCGAGCGGCGCTTCGGCCTCGCCCTCGACGAAGCGGATGCGGTGCTCCTTGCCGTCGCGCCAGACGGTCAGCAGCAGCCATTCCGAGAGCGCGTTGACCACCGAGACGCCGACGCCGTGCAGGCCGCCCGAGACCTTGTAGGAATTCTGGTCGAATTTCCCGCCGGCGTGCAGATGGGTCATGATGACCTCGGCCGCCGAGACGCCTTCCTCGGCGTGGATCCCGACGGGGATGCCGCGCCCGTTGTCGCGCACCGTGACCGAGCCGTCGCCGTTGAGCACGACCTCGATGGTGTCGCAGTAGCCGCCCAGCGACTCGTCGATCGAGTTGTCGACCACCTCGTAGACCATGTGGTGCAGGCCGGAGCCGTCGTCGGTGTCGCCGATGTACATGCCCGGGCGCTTGCGCACGGCCTCCAGGCCGCGCAGCACCTTGATCGATTCGGCGCCGTAGCTCTCGCCCGGCTTCACGCCGGGCATGCCCGGTTCGCTCATTGCCTCTGCCATCTCAAGTCGGTCCGTTGCTCACGTGATGCGCCGGCCCGCCGTTCAGGCGGCCGGCCGGAGCGTGCTGTCCAGCACGCGGTAGCTCTGCGCCGCCTCGGCGAGCGGCGCGAAGGTCTCGGCATCGGTCCCGGTCATCCAGGCCTGCACGCCGAGCGCGAGGATCTCGTCGTAGAGGGCGCGCCGGCGCACCGCGTCGAGGTGCGCCGCCACCTCGTCGAGCAGCAGCAGCGGGGCCGCGCCGCGATGCAGCCCGATCAGGCGGGCGTGCGCCAGCACGATCGAGATCAGCAGCGCCTTCTGCTCGCCGGTGGAACACAGCTCGGCCGCCTGGCCGCGGTCGAGGTGGCGCACCAGCAGGTCGCTGCGGTGCGGACCGATCGCGGCGCCGCCGGATTCGGCGTCGCCCGCGCGGTGCTCCGCGAGCCGCGCCCGCAGCCTGTCCTCGGCCGCCAGCGCGGCCTCGCCGGCGAGCCAGTCCTCGACCTCGCCGGAGAGCGCCAGGCCGGCCACCGGAAACGCCCCGACGCCCGCCGCGCAGGCCTGCCCGAGGCGGGCGACGAGCGCCCGCCGGGCGGCCGCGATGGCGACGCCGTGCCGGGCCATGCCGTCCTCCAGCGCCGCGATCCAGGCCGGCTCGGCCCGACCCGCCTTGAGCAGTCGGGCGCGCTCGCGCAGGGCCTGCTCGTAGGCGCTCACGCGCCCCGCGTGGGCCGGATCGAAGCCGTAGACCAGGCGATCGAGGAAGCGCCGGCGCGCCGCGGCGCCCTCGCGGAACAGCCCGTCCATCTGCGGCGTCAGCCAGACCATGCCCAGGATCTCGCCGAGCTCCTGCTGGCTGCGGGCCGGCGCCCCGTCGATGCGCACCAGGCGCCGCTCGCGCCCGTTGCCCTCGGCCGCGTCGAGCGCCGGGTCGCGACCGGTGCCGAGCTCGCGCGTCTCCTGCGCCGTCGCCACGCTGGCGGCCACGGCCCAACTCGTGCGGCCGGCGGCCTCGGCCGGCACCCGGCGCTCGACCTCGGCGAGCTTGGCCCGGCGCAGGCCGCGCCCCGGCGCCAGGAAGGAGATCGCCTCCAGCAGGTTGGTCTTGCCCGCCCCGTTCGGCCCGGTCAGCACGACCGGCCGGGCGTCGGGCGCGAGCTCGACGCGGGCGTAGCTGCGGAAGTCGGTCAGCATGACCCGGCCGAGCCAAAGCGCGGGCAGCGCGGCGGCCGGCGCCCCGTCCGCCGCACCCCCGTTCTGCCGAAGAGCCGTGTCGCCCGCCAAGGATCCTCTGCGCCCGCGCCGCTCATACCCGCATGGGCATGAGGACGTAGAGCGCACTCGAATCGGTGCGGTCCCGCACGATGGTCGGCGAGGCCGCATCGGCCAGCGCGATCTCCGCTTCGCCGCTCTCGATCTGATGGGCGATATCCAGGAGATAGCGCGAGTTGAAGCCGATCTCGATCTCCGGCCCGCCGTAGCTGATCTCCAACGCCTCGGTTGCCGTGCCGTTTTCCGGGCTGTTCGCCGACAGCGTGATGCCGCCGTCCTCGATGAGCAGCTTCACCGCCCGGCTCTTTTCCGAGGAAATGGTCGAGACGCGGTCCACCGCCTCCGCGAAGCTGCGGCAGTCGAGCTCGATGATCTTGTCGTTGCCGACCGGGATGACCCGCTGATAGTCGGGAAAGGTGCCGTCGATCAGCTTGGAATCGAGCGCCGTCGAATCGAAGGCGAAGTGGATGCGCGTGTCCGAGAGCGACAGCTTGATCGGCTGGTCCGTCTCGTCGATCAGCTTGCGCAGCTCGCCCACCGTCTTGCGCGGCACGATGACGCCCGGCATGCCCGCCGCGCCGTCCGGCAAGGGCATCTCGAAGCGCGCCAGGCGGTGGCCGTCGGTCGCCACTGCGCGCAGCACCGGGATGGCGTCGCTCTCGGCCGCGTGCAGGTAGATCCCGTTCAGGTAATAGCGGGTCTCCTCGGTCGAGATGGCGAAGCGCGTGCGGTCGATCAGGTTGCGCAGCTCGCCGGGCTGCAACGCGAAGCTGTGCGGCAGGTCGGCCGCCCCCGGCACCGGAAAATCCTCTTTCGGTAGGGTCGCCAGCGTGAAGACCGAGCGGCCGGCTTCGATGCGAATCTGGCCGCCGTCGCCGCTCGCCGAGATCGCCACCTGCGCCCCGTCGGGCAGCTTGCGCACGATGTCGTAGAAGGTATGCGCCGCCACGGTCGTCGCGCCGCCCTGCGCCACCTCGGCGGGTACGGAATCGACGATGGTCAGGTCCATGTCGGTCGCGGTCAGCGCGAGCGCCCCGTCGCCCGCTTCCAGCAGGACGTTGGACAGGATCGGAATCGTGTTGCGCCGCTCCACGACGCTTTGCACGTGGGCCAAGGTCTTGAGCAGCGCGGCGCGTTCGATGGTGAGCTTCATGGCGTTAAAGGTTTCGAACCTTGTCGTTGTGAGTCATCTCTTGGGTCGAAAGGCCCTACCGAGTCTGCCGAAAATTCCGGATCGCGGATCATGAAAACCGGCCCGGAGTCCCTTCCGCCCGCCGCACCCTGGGCCGAGGCCGGCGGAGCCGTTCCGTACCGCATGTCGGGGGTTCGAGACCGCCCCTGGTCACGGCCGTTCACTATAGCGCAGGGGCGCCCGAAAGGTAAGGGCGGAAGCACGCGGAAAAGGCCCCGGAAAGGGCCTTTCGGGGCCGCTCGGCGGCCTTTGCATCCGCCGCTCGCCGGCCGGGCGCGATGGCCGGCGCCCCGAGTGCGTCGGGAGGCGCCGGGAGGCGCCCGGGACGCGCCCGGGGCCCGCCGCCGGGGTCAGACCCCCAGCATGCGCCGCAGCAGCTCGATGTCCTCGGCGAAAGCGGGGTCGAGGGACTTGAGCTCCTCGACCTTGCGGACCGCGTGCATCACCGTGGTGTGGTCCCGGCCGCCGAACTTGCGGCCGATTTCCGGCAACGAGCGCGAGGTCAGCTGCTTGGCGAGGTACATGGCCACCTGACGGGGCCGGGCCACCGCCCGGGCGCGCCGGGCCGAATGCATGTCGGTGACGCGGATGTTGAAGTGCTCGGCGACGCGCTTCTGGATCTCCTCGATGGTGACCCGGCGGTCGTTCGCGCGCAGCAGGTCGTGCAGCACCTCCTGGGTGGTCTCCAGGGTGATCGGGCGGCCGACCAGGGTCGCGTGCGCGATGATCCGGATCAGCGCCCCCTCGAGCTCGCGCACGTTGGAAGTGATCTTGTGGGCCAGGAACTCCAGCACTTTCGGCGGCACCTGAGCCTCCGACTGCTCGGCGCGGCTCTGCAGGATGCCGAGGCGAAGCTCGTAGGTGGTCGGGTGGATGTCGGCGACCAAGCCCCAGCCGAGGCGCGAGCGCATGCGCTCCTCGACGCCCTCCAGGTCCGAGGGGCTCTTGTCGGCGGAGACGACGACCTGCCGGTTCTGATCGACCAGCGCATTAAAGGTATGAAAGAATTCTTCCTGGGTCGCCTCGCGCCCGCCGATGAACTGCACGTCGTCGATCATCAGCACATCGACCGAACGGAACTGCGACTTGAAGGCCATGGTGTCTTTGGTCCGCAGGGCGCGGACGAACTGGTACATGAACTTCTCGGCCGAGAGATAGATGATGCGCCGCTCCGGGTAGCGCGCCTTGATCTCCCATGCGATGGCGTGCATGAGATGCGTCTTGCCGAGGCCGACCGGCCCGTAGAGGAACAGCGGGTTGAAGGGCACGCTGCGCGCCTCGGCCACGCGGCGGGCCGCCGCATAGGCCAGCTCGTTCGGTTTGCCGACGACGAAGTTCTCGAAGGTAAAGCGCGCGTCCAGGGGTGCGCTGAGGTCGTTGTAGCTGGCCTCCGCTTCGCGGGCCGCGGCCGTGGCCTTTGCCGCGTGAAGGGCAGCCAGCGCCGCCGCTTCGGCCGGCGCGTGCGGGCCGCACGCCGGCTTGGGCGCCGGACGGGCGGGCGGCTGGACGACGATCTCGACCCGCTCGATCGCCTCGTTCTCATCGCGCCAGAGCCCACGAATCTGCTCCGCGTAGTTGCTCGTCACCCAATCCCGCATGAAGCGCGTCGGAACCGCCATGCGGACCGCGCGGTCCTTGACCGCGACCAGGGTGAGGGGCTTGAGCCAGCTGCGGAACGCGGCGTCACCGACCTCGGCGCGCAAGCGGCCGCGGACCCGTGCCCATTGCTCCTCGATCATGCCCCCCTGGTCTTCCCCGACCACGCGCGTCATCCGGATCCCCCTCGTGTCTTCCCGCCAAGCG
>Ga0102953_1002489_pt1 | contig 10859 bp, 5 predicted proteins | sample SalPon2A_C_D2_MG_FD_78509 | JGI IMG/M metagenome (GOLD analysis project Ga0102953, IMG submission 78509) | Soil microbial communities from South San Francisco under conditions of wetland restoration - Salt Pond MetaG R2A_C_D2_MG | ecosystem: Environmental > Terrestrial > Soil > Wetlands | place... | reverse complement strand
TGGTTTGGGTAATATTTCGATTTGTGTAACCGAATTTGCCCGCTGACGAATCGATGTTCCCACGCAGTCGGAACCAGTATCGCCACCTCCAATTACCAATACATTTTTGTCTTTCGCCAAAATACGTTCTTCATCTGAGTAGTGATAACCGGCAATGCTTTTATTCTGCTGAGTTAAAAAATCCATGGCAAAATGAACTCCATCCAATTCACGCCCTTCGATGGGCAGATTACGCGGTTGTTCCGCACCCATGGCCAGCAATACAGCATCGAACCCGACTAATAAATCTTCTTTTGTAACATCCTCACCAACCTTCACATTTGTTTTGAAAATGATTCCTTCATCTACAAAAATTTCGAGTCTGCGGTCGATAACACCTTTATTCAATTTAAAATCAGGAATTCCATACCGAAGCAAACCACCAATGGCATCATTTTTTTCTAACACGGTTACCGAATGACCTGCTTTATTTAACAAATCAGCTGCTGACAATCCGGCTGGTCCTGAACCGACAACTGCCACTTTTTTCCCTGTGCGAATCTGTGGAGGATTTGGTTTAACAATACCGGCTTCAAATGCCTGTTCAACCGTAGCACATTCATTTTCGCGAATGGTAACCGATTCTTCATGAATGGCCAGCACACATGATTTTTCGCAGGGCGCCGGGCAAACGCGACCGGTTATTTCCGGAAAACTATTCGTTGATTGTAATATATAATATGCTTCGTCTTTTCTCCCACGATACAGTGCATCCTGCCATTCCGGTATTTTACTGCCTACCGGGCACCCCCATTGACAAAATGGAATTCCGCAGTCCATACAACGAGAAGCTTGCAACTGCCTGTCATTTTCATTTAACGTCTGTTCAACTTCCCCGTAATCATAAATCCTCTCCTTTGCCGGACGGTATCCTGCCTCCTTACGGGGCACTGTCATAAAACCTTTTGGATCTCCCATATCTTACACTGACGTATTTTAAAATTTAATATTATTCCTGTTTTATACTTACTCATGACGAGAAGGATCATCCTCTGTCAACTGTAATTTACGCTGCAATTCTTTCAACTTCTCTTCTTCCAATACTTTTTTATATTCAAACGGAATTACTTTTACAAATTGTGGAAGGTATTCTTCCCAATTGGTAAGAATTTTTGAAGCCAGTAAACTTTGCGTGTATAACTGGTGGGTATTAATCATTGATTGTAATTCAGAAATATCCGATTTATCTTCTACCGGAACCAGGTCAACCAATCCTCTGTTACAGTAAAAATCGAAATTACCAGTTTCATCTAAAACATAAGCAATACCACCACTCATACCAGCTGCAAAGTTTCTTCCGGTTTTACCCAAAACAACTACACGTCCACCGGTCATATATTCGCAACAGTGATCGCCCGTTCCTTCAATAACTGCTATAGCTCCTGAGTTTCTTACGCAGAAGCGTTCGCCGGCTACTCCCCTGATGTATGCCTCTCCAGCAGTAGCCCCATAAAAGGAGGTATTACCTATAATAATATTTTCCTCAGGTTTAAATGTAGAGCCAATAGGCGGCACCACTATTATTTTACCTCCTGAAAGACCTTTGCCAATATAATCGTTGGCATCTCCTTCAAGCCGGAAAGTCACTCCTTTTACCAGAAAAGCACCAAAACTCTGTCCTGCTGTACCACTGAAGTTACAATTAATGGTATCCTCGGGCAACCCGGCTTCTCCGTAACGTTTTGATATCTCTCCGGAAAGCATCGCCCCGGTCGTTCTGTCAACATTTACAATTTTATGCGAAATCCATACTTTTTCCGCACCCTGAATGGCTTTCTTAGCGTCTCTAATTAAATCAAAATCCAGATGCCCTTTATTTGGACGAGTGTTAGGTTGAATGTTATGAATTGGTGTTTCGTTTGCTTCTTTTGGAACATAAAGCAATTTTGAAAAATCAACATTTTTCATTTTCCAGTTGGTAACCTCCTGATTTACTTCAAGCAAATCGGTACGACCTACAATATCTTCGAAATGCGCATAACCCATTTCAGCTAAGTACTCTCTGATTTCCTGAGCAAGAAAACGGAAGAAATTGATGGTATATTCTGATTTTCCAATAAAACGTTTACGCAACGTTTTATCCTGAGTAGCAATACCTGCCGGGCACGTATTCATGTGACATTTACGCATCATAATACAACCCAGTACGATTAACGCTGATGTGGAAAAACCAAATTCTTCGGCTCCCATACAGGCCAGTGTTACTACATCGCGGCCGGTTTTTAACTGACCATCAACCTGTAATTTTACACGCCCGCGAAGCTTATTCAAAACAAGTGTCTGCTGTGTTTCTGAAATACCTAGTTCCACAGGCAGACCAGCATGTTTAATCGAACTGGCCGGGCTTGCACCGGTTCCACCGTCGGCTCCGGCAATAATAATTACATCGGAGAAAGCTTTGGCAACACCGGCAGCAATAGTTCCCACGCCGTCCTCCGATACCAGTTTCACTGACACTTTCGCCCTCGGATTGGTAATCTTCAAGTCGTAAATTAATTGTGCCAAATCTTCGATAGAATAAATATCATGATGCGGTGGAGGCGAAATCAGCGTAATTCCGGGAGTCGAGTGACGTAATTTTGCAATAATTTTATTCACTTTATATCCAGGTAACTGACCACCTTCGCCCGGTTTAGCACCCTGTGCTATTTTAATCTGAAGTTCATCAGCGCTGGTGAGGTAATTGTTTGTTACCCCAAAACGCCCGGACGCAACCTGTTTTATTTTACTGTTTCTAATGGTACCAAAACGTTCCGCATCTTCTCCTCCTTCACCAGTGTTACTTCGACCGCCGATTGTATTCATGGTAACCGCCAAAGTCTCGTGGGCTTCCTTACTAATTGAACCATACGACATTGCACCTGTTACAAAGCGTTTCATTATTTCTTCAACCGGCTCAACCTGTTCAATTGGAATTGGATTTTTTTTCAGTTTAAAACAACTCCGAATAAATGCTGGCTGGCTATTTTGTTTATCAACAAGAGTTGTGTATTCCTTAAATTTATTGAAATCGTTGGTACGAGTTGCCCACTGCAACAATCCAATGGTTTCAGGATTCCATGCATGGTGCTCTCCATATTTTCTCCATGCATAAGTTCCGCTGTTTTCAAAATGAAAAGGTTCTGGAGTATTACGCAACTTATAAGCATCTTCGTGGAACATAGTTGCTTCCATGCAAATTTCTTCCAATCCAACACCGCCAATTTTTGAAACTGTTCCCGTAAAATATTTATCGATTAATTCTTTCTGAACACCAATAGCTTCAAAAATTTGTCCCCCGTGGTAACTACGCAAGGTTGAAATACCCATTTTCGAGAGTACTTTCAGCAAACCTTTTTCAATTGCCTTTATATAATTTTTACGTGCCTCTTTATATTCCATGTTTATTTTGCCCTCTTTCACCATGTGATCAATAGCGGCAAATGCGAGGTACGGATTAATAACACTGGCACCATATCCAAGCAACAGTGCAAAGTGGTTTACTTCTCGTGCCTCGGCTGTTTCGACAATAATTCCAACCTGCATTCGTTTTTGAACATTTATCAGGTGGTGATGTACTGCCGCCACAGCCAGCAATGAAGGAATCGGAGCCTGATCTTCCGAGATTTTTCTGTCGGTAAGAATAATATAGTTCTTTTTGTTGTCAACCGCCTTTTCTGCGTCAGCAAGCATTTTTTCGATTGCGCATTCAAGTCCCTTCAATCCTTCCTTCACCGGAAAAACCATAGGTATAGTTTTGTGGGTGAACATCTCATCTTTCAAATCTTTGATTTTACCCAAATCGGTATTTATTAGCACCGGTCCCATAAATTTGATGAGTTTACAATGGTCGGGTGTTTCATCAAGAATATTTGAATGCAATGAGCCAATATAGTTGGTAAGGGCCATTACCAGTCCTTCCCGAATCGGGTCGATTGGTGGATTGGTTACCTGTGCAAACATTTGTTTAAAATAGTCGAAAAAACGCTTTGGTTTATCAGAAAACACAGCAGGTGGAGCATCATTCCCCATCGAACTGGTAGGTTCAGCCGCATTTTCGCTCATCGGTTTAATCAGCTCATACATGTCTTCTTTGGTGTATCCAAATACTTTTGAATAGGTATCGAAGTTTTCAATGTACGACGGCACACGCTGTTTTACCTTTATATCCTTCATCAGCATGCGATTTTCCTTCAACCACATCTCATAAGGATTTCGTCTGCTTAACTGATCTTTAACTTCTTCATCGGGGATAATGATACCAAGTTGGGTGTCTACCAACAAAATTTTTCCAGGGCGCAACCGGCCTTTTTCTTTAATTTCATCAGCTTTAAAGGTTTGAACACCAACTTCGGATCCCATAACAATGAGGTTATTTTTTGTGATTATATAACGCGACGGGCGCAAACCGTTTCTGTCGAGTGTTCCCCCAATATAACGACCATCAGAGAATACCATAGACGCAGGACCGTCCCACGGTTCCATTATCGTTGAGTGGTATTCATAAAAAGCTTTAAGACTTTCAGGAATCGGATTTTTTTGGTTGAACGATTCAGGGATCATCATACACAACGAATGTGGTAATGAACGGCCAGTCATGTGTAAAAATTCCAGTACATTATCGAACGAAGCAGAATCAGATTTTCCAGGTTCGATCACTGGAAGTAGTTTTTTCAGGTCGTCGCCAAAAACTTCTGATTTCATTAATGCTTCACGTGCCTGCATCCACAAACGGTTTCCACGCACGGTGTTAATTTCACCGTTGTGGGCAACAATACGGAAAGGCTGTGCCAAATCCCAGGTTGGAAACGTATTGGTACTAAACCGCGCGTGAACCAAAGCTATGGCACTTTTAAATTGTTCGTGATTCAAATCAAGATAATAATCGCGAAGTTGTTCGGGAGTAAGCATCCCCTTAAAAACAATAATTTTCGCAGATAAACTGGGTTGATAGAAACTGTCTTTAAATTTCAAATCAGATTCCTGAATTTCCCTTTCGGTAAGTTTCCGTACAATATATAATTTTCTTTCCAGTGCATCTTTTTCAAGATTAGCTTTAATAAATACCTGTTTAATAAATGGTTCAGCGGTTTTTGCAATTTCGCCCGGGGCCGAGCTGTTCACCGGTACATCACGGTATCCAACTAGCTTCAGGCCTTCTGTTTCAATATTACGAGTCAAAACATCTAAACAATAACTGGCTTCTTTTTCATCTTTAGGAAGAAAAATAAGTCCGGTTCCGTATTTTCCCTGTTCGCCGACATTCAGATTTAAAACCTCAGTAATAAATTCATGTGGAATTTGCATTAACAAACCAGCTCCGTCGCCGGTTGAATCATCGGCGCCTGTTGCCCCGCGGTGATCCATATTTCTTAGGACTTCCAATCCCCTTCTAATTATATCATGTGAAGGTTTACCCTTTATATGAGCAACAAATCCAATCCCACAATTATCATGTTCGTTATCAGGGTTATACAAGCCCTGTGCTTCAGGCAATCTCATTTGCATCAATTTTTCTCCTTTTTAAATTTTTATCGCACACAATTGCAGTCAACAGTCCCTTACAACCTGTTGCTGCAAAATGAAAGCAAAAGCCAAATTTTCCTTACGAAGTGAAATCAAAAATAACTAAACGCACTAAAATTTACAATGAAAGTAATAAAAATATGTGCTTAATAACATACTCTTAACCTTGCCAATTTTTAATAAAAAATGTTCTACAACAGGTAAATATCAATAAAAATATGACATTTGTCACACTTCCAGCTACTTAAAACTTATTTCAAAAGTTGTTTGACTGCTTCTTCCATTTTTTCAAATCGAAATTCACTACATATCTTTGATTTTTTTGAAAAAATCATATCGAGACACAAATTTCCAATACTTCCCTGATGAGAATGATTTACTTCCTTTTCAGGATTGAAATTACCTTCTTCAATTTGCTTACCAATCTGTTTATATGCCTCACGGAATGGAATTCCCTGTAAAACCAAACGGTTAACTTCTTCTACACTAAAAATGTAGTTGTATTTCGGATCATCAAAAATTTTTGAGTTCACGGTCATATTTTCAAGAGCCAGAGTAGCAATATTCAAACAATCGTTGATTTCTTTAAAAACGGGAAGATAAATCTCTTTCACCAATTGAAGATCCCGAAAATAGCCACTGGGCAAATTGTTGGTTATCAGTGAAATCTGATTCTGAACTCCCTGTATTTTATTGCATCGTGCACGAATCAATTCAAAAACATCAGGATTTTTTTTGTGTGGCATAATGCTCGAGCCCGTGGTAAATTCGGACGGAAGACTTACAAAATTGAAATTCTGACTCATGAACAAACACACATCGAAAGCCAGCTTAGATAATGTACTTGCCAGGTTTCCTATTGCAAATGATACAATTTTCTCCACTTTACCTCGTCCCATTTGTGCATAAACTACATTGTAGTTCAAATTGTTAAATCCCAGTAAATCAGTAGTCATTTGCCGGTTTAAAGGAAACGAGGATCCATAGCCAGCAGCTGAACCCAATGGATTTTGGTTGGTAATTTTATAAGCCGACAACAACAATTCTAAATCGTCGGTTAAGCTCTCGGCATAAGCACTAAACCATAATCCAAAAGACGATGGCATGGCCACCTGTAAATGGGTGTAACCAGGCATAAGAATATTTTTGGTTTCTTCCGCTCTTTTCAACAAGACATCAATGAATTGTGAGGTTGTGTTTACCGTTTCCCGGAGAGCTTCACGTGTAAATAATTTCAGATCGAGCAACACCTGGTCGTTACGCGACCGTCCGCTATGTATTTTCTTACCTAAATCTCCCAGTTCTTTAGTCAGCATAAACTCTACCTGTGAATGAACATCTTCTACACCTCCCTCAATAACAAAATTGCCCGCCTCAGCTTGAGCATACAATTTTTTAAGTGATTTGAGTAACACCGGCAATTCTTCTTTTTCAAGTAATTGCACCGATTCCAGCATTGTTACGTGCGCCATCGAGCCTAAAATATCGTAAGGTGCAAGATACAGATCCAAATCGCGGTCGTTGCCCACCGTAAACACTTCAATGGCTTTATTCACAGGTATGCCTTTTTCCCAAAGTTTCATTTTGAACAGATTGAAATTTTAACAAAGATATTGATTTCGGTTGGAAACCCCGATGCAGAACTGCCGTTGCCTCAAAATCTTTTAATAATTTTGTGAATTAAATGATCTGTTATAAAAAATCTACATTTCGCGAAGCCATTTATAACGCTGCCGGTTTTTCGTTTTTCACTTTAAAATATCTGAAAAATTTGCCACTTTTACCCCGTCTTTTCAAATGACAAAGCAATTTAAAAAGTAACTATGTTCGAAAATAAATCGCTCCGTATATTTTTAATTATTGTTGTGGCTGTTGGACTGTGGGGCTATTTTTCCGGACTGACCATTGATGTTACCCGCGATGCAGGGAAATATGCCACTGCCGCCAAAGAAATTTATCAAAACGGGAATTTTATCAATTTAACGGTTCACGGCGATCCATATGACCAAAAACCTCCCATGTTGTTTTGGATTGGCGCACTTGGTTTTACAATTGGCGGTGTTTCCAACTTCTGGTTTAAATTTCCGGTGTTACTGCTGGTTTTTTTAGGCATCTACTGGGCTTATCGACTGGGAAAAAGTATGTATAATAAACGAGTGGGGAATATAACTGCTATCATGCTTTTTTTCTCGTTTATTTATTCGTTTTACAGCATGGATATTCATACCGACACACCTTTGCAGGCTTTTATTACCCTGGCTTTTTGGCAGCTTTTTGAATTCATAAAAACAAAAAAAAACAAACACTGGATTTTAGGATTCACCGGTGTTGGCCTGGCAATGCTATGTAAAGGCCCCATTGGTGCAGCCATTCCGGGTTTCGCAGTAATTGGACACCTGTTACTAAAAAAAGATTTTAAGACGTTTAAAGATTACCGCTGGTATCTCGGAGTTTTACTGTCGTTTGTAATTGCCAGTCCGGCTCTGATTGGGTTAATGGACCAGTTTGGCTGGAGTGGCATCCGGTTTTTCTTTTGGGATAACAATGTGGGGCGAATCACAGGTTCGTATGTAAAAGCCGTTAACGACCCGCTTTTTTATGTACACAACCTGTTGTACCTTTTTCTTCCGTGGAGTTTTATGTTTTTTATTTCGGTTTTTTATGAATTTAAATCCCTGATAAAAAATAAATTCAAATCAACGGAATATTTCACCCTGGCCGGAATCTGGATTTATTTCATTATTCTGAATTCAGCCAGTAGCCAGCTACCTAATTATATTTTTTCGATTGTCCCGCTCATTGCTGTTCTTACTGCTAAATGGACCGATATTGCCATTCAGCAAAGTACATCACTTTTTCGTATTTTTAATGTTATACAAAAAATAGTAGTGTTTATCATGTGGCTGGGTATTTTTGTTATTTCGTTTTATCTTTTTCCACGCCCCAACTGGCATGTGATGTTGCTGATAATTACCGGAATGGTTACCGGCTACTATGTATCGAGTCGGATAAAGGAAGGGGCAGCCCGTTTACTTTTACCTTCAGTTATTGTTTTTGCTTGTCTGTCGGTTTTGCTGAATACACGTGTTTTTCCCTACATTTTCAGTTTTCAGGCGCCACCAAAAGCAGCGCGTTATTTTACTGAATATGCCGGAAAGAACGAACATTTATATAACTATAAATACGGGCAGTACGAACTTTTTTTCTACAGCGAGCCAGAGGCAACCGAGTTAAATTCCAACGAAGAAATGAAAGCCGTGGCCGGGAAAAAAGGAACCTGGATTTTCACCGATGCCGCGGGTTACGCCGAGATTAACAAATTAAACCTTGTACCCGATTTTATTATGGAATACAAACACCTTTACCTAAACCGAGGAGGGCGATTTATAAATCCGAAAACCCGGGATAAGGTACTGCAACCCATGTATCTTATAAAATATTAGCTATGCAAAAAACGGGGTTACAAAAATACGTTTTGCTTTTTATTCCGCTGCTGTTTTTAATCTATTCGGCACCAAGCGCACTCGATTATGTTTTTCATTACCCCGATGAAAAATATTACACCGACGCCGTTATACAAATGATGGATAAAGGTGACTTATTTACACCGTACAAAGCAGATGGCACACCTCGTTTTAAAAAGCCAATAATTACATACTGGGTTTTAATGGTAAGTTATAAAATGTTTGGAGTAAGCCGGATTTCATCACGACTGTTTTTCTGGCTGGCCGGGGCTTTGCTGGTGCTGGTTACTTACCTGATGACTAAATCACTTTCAAAAGATAAAAATATTGCCATTATTGCAGCTTTTCTAACAGCATCGAATCCCATGGTTTTGATGAGCGCCAGCCGTTCAATCCCCGATATTTTACTGGTATTGTTCCTTACCGTAAGCGCCTGGGGATTTTTGGAAATTTTATTGGCGGTTAATCCGAATAAGAAATATTACTGGATGGCTTACCTTGGAGCTGCACTGGCCTTCGAAACCAAGGGAATTCCGGCGGCCGGGTTTGCAGGGGTAAGCATTTTATTCCTGTTGTTAAATCCGTGGAAAAAGAAAAGAATAAAAGACCTGTTCGAACCAATCTCGCTGGTGGTGGCCATTTGCGTTGCGTTGAGCTGGTTTGTAATTATGTATGCCGAGCATGGTACAACTTATTTATCTTCATTTTTTGCCGACCAGATTGGCGACCGCGTATCATCGAAAACTGCACAGGTAGTTAACAACACTTTTCTGGGTATCGGCAACCTGATAGTTTTCCTAATTCCGTGGATATTTATTGTATTGTCGAAACCAAAGAAAATGAAAGAATTTAATGCTTCACTTTCATTGCAAACCAAAGCCATTTTTGGATTTATTGTAGCCTGGATCATTTTGTTCGTTGTTATGTCGGGCGCAGTATTTAAATTTTACGATCGATATATTTTACCCGTAATTCCATTATTATCATTTCTTTTTGCATATATCCTTACACAATCAGTTACAGGTTTAAAAAAGGCTTTTCTGAAGGTTTTTCTTATTTTAAATGTGGTAATTGTTAGCATTAGTATATTGTATGCTGTTTTTATTTTGCCCGATCCTGTTCTGATTTTGGGTATAATTTTTAGTGCCGGAATAATTACCGCATGGTTTTTTCATGTATTTCAAAAGTTGTCAAAGGAGATTTTGATTGCCAACGCGATTATGCTCCTCTTTTTCAACACATTTATTTTAATGTATCCCTTACTGATGCCCAACCCGGGGAAGCAACTGGTAAACAATCTTTACCGGCAGGGCATTACTTCAGCGAACAAAGTTTATGTTTACGGAAACATACGAACCGCCTCGAACATTCGGATTCACTGTAATAATCATTTACAGGTGGTGAGTATGGACACGGTTTATTCTATGCCCGTGCAGCCGGATACTTATTTGGTATTCTCAAAAAAAGAGGAACCTTTTTTACATTTGAATGGGTACAACATTTCAGAAGGCTCAGAAGAATGGTCGCGGGTACCGGTCGAGAAATTTCCCGGATTTATGCAGAATGGCATTTTGAAATTAAAAGAAAGCGGAACAAAATATTATATCGCCAAACCAAAACCATCGACCAGATGAAGAACCTGGGTAAAAAACACTATATAATTATAGGAATATGGTTTGCTGTTAACCTGGTTCAATCCATTTTTACCGGGTTGCATTCCGACGAATCATATTACTGGATGTACTCGCAAAACCTTGCCTGGGGCTATTTCGATCATCCACCCATGGTGGCGCTGTTTATTTACCTCGGGCATCTTATTCTGCCTGGTGAAATCGGAGTCAGGTTGCTGTT
>Ga0102953_1002488_pt1 | contig 10860 bp, 7 predicted proteins | sample SalPon2A_C_D2_MG_FD_78509 | JGI IMG/M metagenome (GOLD analysis project Ga0102953, IMG submission 78509) | Soil microbial communities from South San Francisco under conditions of wetland restoration - Salt Pond MetaG R2A_C_D2_MG | ecosystem: Environmental > Terrestrial > Soil > Wetlands | place... | reverse complement strand
TCTTTTCCGGCATCCAGATGATCATCACTTTGTATTCACCTTCAAATGACTTCAGATTTAACTTTCGAATGATTTCTTCACTTTCATGGGAATAAATCAATCCCTGGGCATTTTCAACCCCAATAAAATTAAACCAGTCTTCCAGGTTGAAATAGGCATTCTGAAGCACCAAATTTCGCCATTCACCTAAAAAGTTATCACTCACCGGCTCCTTGAACTTTGGTGTTTTAACCACCGGGAACACAAAATGCAAGTCAGGATGAATCAACTTGGCGTACTTTTTACACGACGAACACTGTCCGCAGGAGTCGCCATCTTGTTTATTCAAACACGAAACATATTGTGCGTAAGCCAATGCCAGTGCGAGTTTCCCCGAACCTTCCGGGCCGGCAAAAAGCTGCGCATGACTGATCCGCTGTTCCTGTACCGATTGAACTAATCTTTTTTTAGTGGCTTCCTGGCCAATGACATCTTTGAAAAACATAGGCTCTTTTATTGTGCAAACAAAAATAACAAAACCAAGTTCTTTTGAACGATCTCCAACAAAAGTTTATAAACAAATGCTGCAATTTTTCTTTCGATTCAACGTACTTTACCTCTGCATTAATAATTATTGATTAACTGAATGCTGATCAGTGAAAAATGATCTTTTTCGTATCTTTGGGATCGATTTTAAAAACTAAAAAAAACAATTATGCAGACTATTGAAACTTATGATTTCGCAGGAAAAAAAGCATTGATCCGTGTGGATTTTAATGTTCCTCTTAACGAAAAATTCGAAATCACTGACGATACCCGTATGCGTGCTGCCTTGCCAACCATTAAAAAGGTAATTGAAAAAGGCGGTTCCCCAATTATTATGTCTCACCTTGGACGTCCAAAAAGTGGGCCGGAAGATAAATTTTCTTTGAAACCATTGGTTGCTCATTTATCTGAATTACTGGACGGTGCAACTGTAAAAATTGCTCCTGATTGTATTGGTGACGAAGTGAAAAAAATGGCAAATGAAATCAAACCGGGTGAAGTTTTGATTTTGGAAAACCTGCGTTTCTACAAAGAAGAAACTGCCGGCGACGAAGAATTTGCAAAAAAATTGGCTGAAAACGGCGATTGCTGGGTAAACGATGCTTTCGGAACTGCTCACCGCGCTCACGCATCTACTGCTGTTATCGCTAAATTTTTCCCGAACGATAAACTATTTGGTTACCTGATTGAAAGCGAAGTTGCAAGTTTAGATAAAGTGGTTAAAAATCCGCAACGCCCGTTAACGGCGATTATGGGTGGAGCAAAAGTTTCTTCAAAGATTACCATCATCGAAAACTTGTTGAGCAAAGTTGACAACCTGATTTTAGGTGGTGGAATGACTTATACTTTTGTAAAAGCGAACGGCGGAAAAGTTGGGGATTCAATCTGCGAAGACGATTTTATTGAAACAGCAAAAAATATTGAAAAACTAGCCAAAGAAAAAGGCGTCAACCTGATTATTGCGACTGACGTACTTGCTGCTGATGCATTTAGCAACGACGCGAACACTAAAATTTGTGCTGCAAACGACATTCCTGACGGATGGCAAGGGTTGGATGCCGGCCCGGAAAGTGTTGCTAAGATGAAAGAAGTGATTGAACACTCAGGTACAATTCTTTGGAATGGCCCGGTTGGTGTTTTCGAAATGGAAACATTTGCAGCCGGAACAAAAGCTGTTGGAGCAGCAATTGTTGAAGCAACCAAAAAAGGCGCTTTCTCATTAGTTGGTGGTGGCGACTCGGTTGCTGCTGTTAACCAATTCGGAATTGCTCCCGGAGTATCTTATATCTCAACTGCCGGTGGTGCACTGTTGGAGTACCTGGAAGGAAAAACATTGCCAGGTGTTGCAGCTGTTCGTGGCGAATAAAACAAACAACGACTATAAACACGAAGGCCCGGAGCTTATTTCTCCGGGCTTTCTATTTCGCTAAAGTTCAAGCAATCTAATGAAATCTTACTTGTAAAACTGAACATTCGCCCCCTTAATTGGTTTTGCTAGTAGCATTTAAAAATCAGAAATCAGATGGAGCTTAAAATTGAAAAAATGCCGTTTGGCTTGCGGCCCAACAAATACCAACCCGACTTAAAACTGTATGACCATTTGGGAGAAGAAGGGGTACGAAAAATGGTGAGCATGCACTACGACTTGCTGGCAAAAAGTTCAGTCAACCATTTATTCCCGACCAATGAAGTGGCTTTGGATGCTGCCAAAGAGCGGTCGGCCGATTTTTTTGTGCAACGTCTGGGCGGGCCTGATTATTACAATCAACACCGGGGAAACCCAATGCTGGTTCGTCGCCACATGCCATTTAAAATCACACCCGAAGCCCGCATTGTTTGGCTCGAGTGTTATCGTGAAGTATTGACACAACTGGATGTTCCTGAGGAACTCATCCTGTCATTCTGGAATTTCCTGCACGATTTTTCAAACTGGATGGTCAACACCCCTGAAGGACCTTCAAATACAAATTTTTCCTACTTAAAGCAATAACAATTTGTATATTCCACCGTTGATAAAAGCCAGGAGAAATATCTTTTCCCGGGCTTTCTTTTTTGTCTATTTCTGTTCACGTTTTGCTCGTGCTTCAATTTTGGACATTTCATCCGGATAATCACCGTATAATTTTTTCAGGTAGGCCTCCATAAACGATTTCTTATCAACCTCTAATCGTTTGACCAATTCATTGCACAAATAGGTACTTTGGTTATTTTCAATATCTTTAAAAACCTTCAACAACCCCAGCTCATAATGCGTTTTTTCCTTGTCATCAAAAGCTTTTGTAATCGCCATGATGTTCAACTCGAGTTTCAAAGCAAAAGCCAATCCATAGTCCGGCAATATCTTTAGGGACTTATTACAATTCTCAATGGCGTCGTCCAAATAGGTCTTCGACCCATATCGATCATACATGTCGTTAAATGCGATTGCTGCATTGGCATATGTTGTAGCCATCAAGGTAAATTTCGCCTCATATTGCTTGATCAAATCGATCATTTTCTCCAATCGGTTCGAATATTGATTGTGGTAATAACAACGCATAATGGTATCAATCAATGATACTTTCTTGTATTCAGGTATTTTTACGCTTTCGTCACTCAGGTAACCTTTCAAATCGTTCACAACCGGTTCTTTAACCCGATGATTATTTTTGGCAATCGTTTCAATTTTAAAGTCCAGTAAACTGTCGATCGCCGTTGAAAAATACTGACTACTTAGCGCTCGGATGGTTTCTTCATTTTCAGTTTTCAGTTGATTGACTTTTCCTTCGATTGTGGTTTGCAAATACGATTTTGCATATTTATTGACCAAGAAACCAAGCAACGAAATGAGGGCGGCAATAATAAACAGCCACCAATTTACGATTTCACGCATCGACTTTTGGATCTTGCTATCCAAAATATTTTCAAAATCTTCGTTGGGAATTCGAGTGTACGAACCGTCTTTAATTGTTTGTTCTAGCTCAGCAACCTTTTTGCTCAGGCTGTCATTAACAGCAGTCAAATCGGGTGATTGGTTCGATAATGTCTGGGCTTGCATATTCGAGTTGTCACAAATCGACAACAAGATGGCCAGTATAAAAATCTGGAAAATTTTTAAATGTACTTTCATAACTATCATACTTTTAGATTTAGGTAATTTTGAGGAATCAAACATTTAATACAGGGAGAAAATCAATTTTAATAAGCCTATTACGATCTTAATATCTTCATTCTACTCATCAACTATCCCGAAATAGACAAATATTTTCAAAATGAATGAATTAAAAGAGGATAAAAAGGCACCTGTCAAACGGCCTGTTTTTATGGAATTTGATAATAGGCCCAATGCCATCAGCAACAAACTTCTTCTTTCAAGTTACGAAATTTTCAAAAGCCAACTTTCAGTTCTTGGGAAAATATCGACACAAGACTCCTGATAATCAATGAAAACACCTCACAGATAACAGCGACAGCTGCAATCAAAGAATCTGAAAAAAATCTGTAACACCATTTAAGATTAATTAACTAATTACTTGAAAATGACAACAGCTTTTAAACAAAGCTTTATTATTTTTGTCGTTTGTCGAAACAGATTAATAAAAATTCCGGGCTATTGAACAAGAGTGCGAGATATTCAAATAACCAATTTGAATGTATTCTTCCATCCCGGTTTAATAATAAAGCAGATGAGATTGAGTAAAAGAAAGAAAATTGGAATTTCAATAGTCGGTGTCTTGTTAGTTGTTTCAATGGTTTTTACTGGTTTTACCCGGGATCAAAAACTATTCCAGATTGACAAAAACCTGGACATCTATTACTCCTTGATTCGGGAGTTGAATCTTTTTTACGTTGATGATATCAATCCAACCAAATTGGTGAAAACCAGCATTGACAATATGCTTGAATCACTTGACCCATACACCAATTACATACCTGAATCGAAAATGGAAGATTTTCGTTTTATGACTACCGGAGAGTATGCAGGGATTGGGGCATTGATTAGTAAGCATGGCGACCAGGTTGTCGTAGCCGAACCATACGAAGGATTCCCAGCCCAAAAAGCTGGACTGAAAGCCGGTGATGTTATTTTGGAAGTGGCTGGCAAGTCAGCAGAAAAGATGTCGACTGAAGACGTCAGTAATTTACTGAAAGGCCCGGCCAACAAGGAAGTAGTTGTAAAAGTACAACGTCCGGGGACGAAGAAACCCATGGATATCAGCATCATTCGCCAAAAAATACAAATTGACCCAGTGCCCTATTATGGCATGTTGGATGACAAAACCGGCTACATCCGCTTGACACAATTCACACAAGGGTGCGGTGATGATGTGAAAAAAGCCTTTGAAGAGTTGAAGGAAAACGATGGCGCCAAATCATTGGTTCTTGATTTGCGCTCGAACCCGGGTGGTTTGCTGGTTGAAGCGGTAAAAATTGTCAACCTGTTTGTGCCCAAAGGCTCTGAAGTGGTCAGCACCCGTGGAAAAGTGAAGCAGTGGGACAAAGATTACCGGGCAACGGAAGATCCGATTGACACTATCATGCCAATTGCCGTCCTCGTAAATCGTGGATCAGCTTCAGCATCGGAAATTGTGACCGGCGCCCTGCAGGATTTGGACCGCGCCGTTATTATCGGTACCCGAACCTTCGGGAAAGGCTTGGTACAAACAACGCGTGACCTGAGCTACAATGCGAAACTGAAAGTGACCACCGCGAAATATTACATCCCAAGTGGACGTTGTATCCAGGCGCTGGATTACGCTCACCGCAACCCAGACGGAAGTGTTGGAACCATCCCGGATTCTTTGATCTCTGAATTCTCTACAAAAGATGGCCGTAAAGTTTTTGATGGCGGTGGTATTGCACCGGATATCAAGATGACACCGGATCAACTGAGCAGTGTGAGCATCAACCTGGCTCGTAAATTCATGTTCTTTGATTACGCAACGAAGTTTGCCAACGAGCACAAAACAATTCCATCACCAGAAAAATTTGAAATTACAGATGCTATTTTCAATGATTTCAAATCGTATGTAAAAGATAAACACTTCTCTTATGAATCGGATACGGAAGAAGCATATGACGATCTTGAAAAAATCGCCAAAGAAGAAAAATATTATCAACTGGCGAAACCTCAGTTTGATGCTCTAAAAGCTAAAATCGGGCACGAACTGGATAAAGATCTTGAAGCCTTTAAAGACGAAATTAAAGATATGCTGACTGATGAAATCGTGACTCGCTACTACTATCAAAAAGGAGCGATTAAATCAGCGTTGAAAGATGACAAGGGCACTGAAAAAGCCAAGACGATTCTCGATGATCCAAAAGCATATAGCAAAGTATTTACTCCCGGAACCGTGATTACGGTACGGAAAAATTTAAAAGACAGCAGCCTGTCGGCCTCGAAACAATAGCCGTCGACTTCTTACGAAATTTCAGACTAACTGGCTCAGCAAAGACAGATAGACTGATTATATTGCAAATTACCAAAAACGGGAAACCCTCTGAATTGACTTTCAGTGGGTTTTCTTTTTGCATAAATATCAAAATACTGATTTCCAAACGCTTCACATTGCTGGCCTATTGGAAAACGATAAACCATTGTCTTTGAAAGTTGTTGTACATAACACCTTCCGTCAACTTTTAAATAGAAAATATGAATGTATCTCAACAACTTCTCCAAATCCTCGAACAAGAGGGGGTTCAACACATTTTTGGTGTCGCCGGTGACGCGCTCAATCCACTTATTTCGGCCATTGGGAAACAAGATACTATTCAGTGGATCAAGGTAAAACACGAAGAGAATGGTGCTTACGCCGCCTTTGCCCAAGGCGAACTTGGGAATAACATCGGGGTTTGTGCCAGCACGGTGGGTCCGGGAGCACTGCATCTGATCAATGGCCTTTACAACGCCCGGAAAGAACGTTCTCCGGTTCTGGCGATCACCGGTCAGGTTCCGCTTAATGTTCAAGGCACCAACTATCACCAGGAAGTGAATCTTGAAAATATTTATGCCGACGTCTGTGAATACCAGGCCATCGTCAAATCACCGGAACAGGCACCCAAAGTCATCCTCAAGGCAATCCGGATTGCACTAAACAAGAAGTGTGTTTGTCGCATTGAACTGCCTGCAGACGTTGCCATGATGGAAGCTGAAAACAATGACTTCATTCATTCCGTGTTTCGATCCGAATCGCTGACTATTCCTCCTGACAGCCAAATTAACAAAGCAGCCGATTTGATTGCAAAAGCTGAAAAAATAGGTATTCTGGCCGGGGCAGGCTGTCGTGGAGCAAAGAATGAAGTGTTTGCATTCTCCCAAAAAATAAAGGCACCGATTACACATACTTTGAGGGCTTCAGATATTTTTGGCCACAGCATGGACACCGTCGTTGGACTATCAGGTTTAATTGGCAATCCCTCTGGATACAAGGCTGTGATGGAATGTGATCTTCTGATTATGCTGGGAACCGACTTCCCATATAGCGACTTCTTACCCCATAAGACGAAAACCATTCAAATTGATATTCGACCTGAAAATATTGGCAATCGAACGCCGGTAACGATGGGGTTGCAAGGAGATTTAAAAGAAACCATTATCCGGCTGGACCGGGCGTGCCAGCTAAAGGAGAATAACCGTTTTCTTTCGAAACTCCATCAGGAATTTTTGGATTGGAAAGATGACATGAGACAGAAAGCGGATGATCAACGCGACATGCAACCAATCCATCCTGAAATTGTTGCCCGAAGTCTTAGCGCCCAGGCATCTGACGATGCAATCTTCACGCTGGATACAGGCACTTCCGTCATCTGGTCTTCCAATTTTATGAACTTTCATTCTGATCGACAGATCCTCGGCTCCTTCAATCATGGATCAATGGCTGTCGGTTTGTCCGCTGCCATTGGCGCCCAATTTCAATTCCCAAAACGAGAAGTGTGGGCAATGGTAGGCGATGGAGCTTTCAACATGACTCTTCACGAGTTTTCAACAGCTGTGGCATACAATCTCCCAATCAAAGTGGTTATATTCAAAAATGGGGAATTAAGTTTCGTCAAAATTGAAATGGAAGAAGCTGGGCTAGCACCAAACCTTGACGCACTGCATGTGGATAATTTCGATTTTGTAGGCTATGCCAAATTGGTTGGAGGCGACGGGATTAAGGTGGAAAAAGCCGATGATGTTGAAAAAGCGGTTGCGAAAGCCAAGCGAAGTAAAAAGCCATTCATCATTGAAGCCGACGTCAATAGTGGCGAACTTGCGCTTCCTCCGAAGATTGGGTTCAGCGAAGCCAAAGGCTTTGGAATTTCTAAAATCAAGGAAATATTGAAAGCGGTTTCCGGCGATAAAGCTCAATGGGAAAATTTGAAAAAAGAAATTGAAGGTTACCTGGATTAAAAAATAAGTATGAGAAAATCAATCACTTTTACATTCTTCGCCCTGTTCTTTTTACTGATAGGCCTATTCTTAATCGAATGGACAGAATTCACCTTACTGACATTAGCAGTTTTGTTAATCATTGTGGGTTTTTACGATATCCTTCAAAAGAAACACACGATACTTCGGAATTTCCCTGTCGTTGGACACGCACGCTACCTGTTCGAAATGATTGCTCCCGAAATTCATCAGTACTTTATCGAATCGGATACGGATGGAAAACCCATCGACCGAAATCACCGGGCGTATATTTATGAGCGATCCAAGCTGCAAAATGAAACCCACCCATTTGGTACCGAATTGGACGTTGAACTGGACAATTTTAAATGGCTTCAGCACAGCATTTACCCAGCCAAAAAATTAGATACTCCTCCACGAGTCGCGGTGGGTGGCCCCGACTGTAAACAACCGTATTCCGCAAGCTTGTTCAACATCTCAGCCATGAGTTTCGGCGCGTTGAGCAAAAATGCAATCATGGCTTTGAACAAGGCCGCTGCCGCAGGTGACTTCTTCCACGACACAGGAGAAGGCGGAATTTCGCAATACCATTTGCAAGGCGGTGATTTGGCTTACGAAGTCGGCACCGGCTATTTCGGCTGCCGAACAAAAGATGGCCATTTTTCACCTGGAGAATTTAAAAAGCAAGCAGCCCGGAAGGAAGTCAAAATGATTGAATTGAAACTTTCGCAAGGAGCTAAGCCAGGTCATGGTGGCGTTCTTCCTGCCTCAAAAAATAATGACGAAATTGCGCAGATAAGAGGTGTAGAACCACACACCAAAGTGCTGTCTCCCCCCGGACACAGCGTCTTTAACGATGCCAAAGGACTGCTTGAATTCATTCAGAAACTACGTGATCTTTCAGATGGCAAACCGGTAGGATTTAAGCTTTCAGTTGGCAGTCTGGACGAATTCAAAGAAATCTGTGAAAAGATGGTAGAAACAGGGATCAAACCGGATTTTATTACCGTTGATGGTGCTGAAGGCGGAACGGGTGCAGCTCCAATCGATTTCTCAAACTATGTGGGAATGCCTTGGGAACTGGCACTGGCCTTTGTTGTGGACACACTCAACGGATTCGATCTGAAAAAAGACATTCGGATTCTAACAGCCACAAAAATCTTTACAGCTTTCGATATTTTTAAAGCGCTTTGCCTGGGAGCCGATATTTGTAACTCGGCACGTGGAATGATGCTCGCATTGGGATGTATTCAGGCTTTAAAATGCGACACCAACGAATGCCCAACTGGTGTTACCACCAACAAGCCGGGATTAATGCGGGGACTGGTAGTTGAAGATAAATGGAAACGTGTGAAGAATTACCAGTCTGAAACTTTGAAAGATTTCCTGGAATTATTCGCAGCAGCGGGGTGTAACTCGTTGGATGAACCCAGTCGAAAGTTGATTTTCAAGCAAATAAAAGGAAAGGTAAAATCTTATGAAGAATTATATCCTTCAATAAAACCGGGCAGCTATCTCAAAAAGAGATAGCTCTGTTCGTTAGCTATTGTGTGGCTGTTCAAATTACATTCAAGCGTTCGGGAAGGCAGCAAGTAGGTGAACATATTTTCGTAAAAATCAGGCACTGAACAGTTCTATTCTATAAAATTAAATTATATTTATAGCGAAGTTTTTCCTATTCTGATTTTAAACAAAAACAAAACCTATCATGCAAAAATTTATTGTTACGCTTATGATCAGTTTCTTTTCAATAACACTTTATGCACAAACTCACCTTTATGAGAATCCCAATTTTGATGAAATCTCAAAAAACCATCACGTTATTGCGATTATGCCCTTCAAAACAACCGTGTCATTACGCCCCAAACAAATGAAAAACATCAAGCCGGAACAATTGAACCGGATGGAAAAATCGGAAGGCGAGAGTGTTCAAAGCGCCATGTATTCCTGGTTTCTGAAACGACAAAAACGAGGCAAATTACGCGTTCAGGTTCAAGATATTAGCACAACAAATGCCCTATTGAAAAGGCATAACATCACCTATGAAAATATGGATGAGAAAACTCCCGCTGAAATCGCAAAGGTTTTAGGCGTTGATGCGGTCATTTCCGGTAAGTTTGAAACCAGCAAGCCCATGTCTGAAGGAGCTTCTGTTGCTTTAGGCCTGTTGGTTGGTTTTTGGGGAAGAACCAATAAAGCAACAATGAATTTGTTTATTCACAATGGCGTTGATGGCCAATTGTTGATCAACTATAACAAAGGAGTTAGCGGTTCCATTGGAAGCAGCACGGATGATTTGGTCAACATTCTGATGCGAAAAGCGTCACGGCGGGTTTCATATGCCAAAGACAAATAATCGAAATATGAAATAAAAATAAGAAAAGCGGCCCGCAAGCCGCTTTTTTATTGCATATGAAAGTAACACACTCCCATCGCTTCTAAAGAACGTTGAACGATGTAACCACGATTGCTGGGGCACTATTCCCCTGGAACCCAAACACCTCAGGATTGTCCCCATTATCCGGGAAATCATATTCCTTGTTTGCCGGATTGTCCAAATGTACCATTGGAAACAGCTTTTGACCTGATAGGTACCTATTACTGCTGTCCAAATCAATCGTCACGTTTGTATGTTCACCCTTTTCAAGGTAGACTTTCCCAATAATACCCGGTAAGGTGATGTGTCCGGTTCCGTCGTCGTTGTGCACGACCAACCAACCATCGGCCGCCAGCACCACTTTGTCTAAAGTTACCTGATCATTGACCACAGCCTGATCACTCACCATGATGCTGGGAACCATAATTTTAATCTTTGTCATTACGATGTTGGCATTCATCACAATTGGATTGTCATAACCTGACGCACCGTCAAACTCATACGTTCCAATTGATCCGTTGTCGTTGTGCAACATCACCCACAACGATTCGCCATCCATCAGGTCGGTGCCCGGTTTAATCGGGATCAT
>Ga0102953_1002487_pt1 | contig 10860 bp, 11 predicted proteins | sample SalPon2A_C_D2_MG_FD_78509 | JGI IMG/M metagenome (GOLD analysis project Ga0102953, IMG submission 78509) | Soil microbial communities from South San Francisco under conditions of wetland restoration - Salt Pond MetaG R2A_C_D2_MG | ecosystem: Environmental > Terrestrial > Soil > Wetlands | place... | reverse complement strand
CTTCGGTGATCCGCTTGCCGCGCGCGAGCGTCGCCTCGGCCGAGGCCTCGGGGATGCCGGCCTTCTTCTGCAGCGCGGGCGCGAGGAACGGGTTCGGCCGCGCCGCGAGCGGCCAGGCCTCGTCGGTCATGCCGGCGAGCCACAGCGCGTCGAAGGCGAGGCCCGCCGACTCGAGCACGCCGAGCACCTGCACCGGCGCCGCGGGCGACTCGGGCTGGAACAGGGTGTCGCGGCACAGGCGCTCGAAGCGCGCCAGCGCGCGCGGCGCGCCCATCTTCGGCGCCACGCGCTCCAGGCGCGCGAACTCGGCCAGCGTCTCGTTGAATTTCGCGCGCGCCTGGTACTCGGCCGAGTCGAGGCCGCGCCCGGGAAAGCCCGCCGCCTCGAGCAGGGTCGTGAAGTGCTCGCCCCAGCCGTGCGGCGACGCCGATTCGAGCCTGGGAACGGAATACATTTTTTCCAGCACCTGGCGCAGGCCCGGGCAGGCCTCGACCAGGCCGACCAGCTTGCCGAGCGTCAGTCGCGCGGGCGCGTGCCTGCGCAGCCTCGCGTCGAGCCGCGCACGCGCCGCCATCTCGTCCGCGCCGCCGCCGAGGAAGGGCGAGCGCACGAGCCGGCTCGCGGCTTCGAAGGGCACCTCGCCCAGGGCGAGGGCGAGGATCGAGAGCGCCGCGTGCGCGAGCGGGGCGTCGGACAGCGGCTCCCCCAGCGAGACGTTGAAGGGCAGCGCGCGCACTTCGCTTGCGGGCAAATTGTGCGCGGGGTTCATCGTGCGCGAGAAGACGCGCAGCACTTCCTTCCTCCGCGCCGCGAGCTCGGGCACCACGACGCCGATCCGTTTCGCCCCGGCCTCGACCTTCTGGCGCGCCCACCCGGCCGCCGCCTCGAGCTCGTGGCGCGCCGACTGAAACACGATTCGTCTCGTTTCCGCTTCGACTTTTTGCGCTTCGCAGGCTTTCACTTCCATATTGTTCGCCGCGCAGGCGTCGAGGAATTCGCTTTCCTGCGGCGTGACCACGTCGAAGCCGTAGGCGACCAGCAGCTTCGGCGTTCGCAGCGCGGCGTTGCCGAGCAGCGGCGCGACGACGTCGGGCAGGCGCGCGGCATCCGTAGCTTGGTTCTTCGCGTAGGCCGCGGCCCAGCGCGCGAAGGCCGCGGCATCCTCGTTGCCGGGGAAGGCGCCGAGCGCGCCGGCGATGCGCCAGCCGTGCGCGAGGCGCCAGGCGTGCATCGCCTGCGCTGCCGTGCGGGACGCATCCAGCAGCTCGCTGCCCCAGGGGGAAGCGCGAATGACCTGTTCCCAAAGCTCGATTTCCTGCGCTTCGGCGAGCAGCAGGGGCAGTTCGGGCGCGAGCTCCGAATACAGCGCGTCCTGGTAGAGGCGCTCGACGAAGGCGGAAAGAGGCAGGATGTCGGCGCTCTCCCACACGGGAAGGCCCTTGTCGGCCTGGCCCTGGTCGAACTCGCGCGCGAACTCCTGCGCCAGGCGCCGGTTCGGCGTCACCACCGTGAGCTTCGCCGCGAGCCCCGCGGCGAGGCGGGCGAACAGGTCGTGCTTGGTAAGCGCAGCCGCCGGCATGAGCCGGATGATAGCCGCCGCGCTCAGTCGGCGGCGACCACCCCTGAGCCGGAGGCGACCACCCCTGAGCCGGAGGCGACCACCCCTGAGCCGGAGGCGACCACCCTGTTGCGCCCGCCTTCCTTGGCGCGGTACAGGCGCGCGTCGGCGCATTCGAGCAGCGTCCCGAGCGTGTCGCCGTCGCGCGGCAGCGCGGCGACGCCGACGCTGACCGTGAACGCGATCCGCCCGTGCGGCGCCTGCGCGCCGACTTCGAGCCCCTCGACCGTGGCGCGCAGGCGCTCGGCGCTCGCCGCCGCGCCCTCGAGGTCCTCGTCCGGCAGCACCACCGCGAATTCCTCGCCGCCGAGCCGTCCGCAGACGTCGCCGGCGCGCAGCGAGGCGAGCAGCGTGGCGGCGAGCGCGCGCAGCACGTCGTCGCCCGCGGGGTGGCCGTAGTGGTCGTTGATCGCCTTGAAGTGGTCGATGTCGATCATCAGCAGCGACAGCGGCCGGGCGCGGCGGCGGATGCGGGCGAGCGCGGCGTTGGCGCGCTCCTCGAAGTAGCGCCGGTTGCCGACCTGGGTCAGCGGGTCCTTCAGCGCCTGCTCGCTGACCTGGCGCTGAACCAGGAACAGGCTGCGGATCACGCGGTCGAACTCGAACAGCGAAAAGGCGACGATCGCGCACGCCGGCCACACCAGCACGTTGAACGCCAGCAGCGGGAATCCGTTCGCCATGCCGAGCGCGACCTGCAGGTTGGGCACCACGCCGATCAGCACCAGCACCGGCACCACCTCCCTGGGCGTGAACGGCATCACCATCAGCGGCGTCAGCAGGTAGAGGTACATGTAGCCGGGGAAGCCCGCCCGGTAGCCGCCCGCGAGCCGGCCCCAGATCATCAGCAGCACGAACTCGATCACCACGATCGCGACGTAGCCGGAGAACAGGGTCAGCCCGCGGCTCGCCCCGCGCCACAGGGCCGCGACGTAGAGCAGGACCCCGGCCGCCATCAGGAGCCGGATCTCGAGCGTGCGCACCGCGCCGCTCGCGTCGTCGGCGAAATCGCGCAGCCACAGGCCGAGCGTCAGCATGGCGCCGGCGATGCCGACCCGCAGCGAGAAGCTGCGGTACTCGGCGAAGCGCTCCGCGCGGTACTCCTCCTCCAGCTCGGGCGGCGAAAAGATCATGGGGAAACAGCTTATCCCCAACCGGTGCAGGGTTGCTTGACTTGCGTCAGCGGCTTGTCGCGCGATAATGGGGGATGGACGCGAGCGACGCCCTGCAACTCGCGCGAGCCCAGTTCGGGCTCAATATCGGCTTTCACATCCTTTTTCCCAGCATCACCATAGGCCTGGCCTGGCTGCTGGTGTACTTCCGCGCCCGCTACGCGCGCACCGGCGATGCCGCCTGGCTCGCCACCTACAAGCGCTGGACCAAGGTTTTCGCCCTCACCTTCGCCATGGGGGTGGTGACCGGGATCGTTATGTCGTTCCAGTTCGGCACCAACTGGCCGGGCTTCATGAACAACGTCGGCAACATCGCCGGCCCCCTGCTCGCCTACGAGGTGCTGACCGCCTTCTTCCTCGAGGCCACCTTCCTCGGCGTGATGCTGTTCGGCATGAACCGCGTGCCCGGCTGGGTGCACATGACGTCTTCGGTGCTGGTCGCCTTCGGCACCACGCTGTCGGCGTTCTGGATCCTGGCGCTCAACTCGTGGATGCAGACCCCGGCCGGCTGGGCCTGGACCCCCGAGGGCAAACTGATCGCGGGCGACTGGCTCGAGGTGATCTTCAATCCCTCGTTTCCCTACCGCTTCGTGCACATGACGCTCGCCTCGGGGCTCACCGCCGCCTTCGTGGTCGCCGGGCTGTCGGCCTGGCGCCTGCTCAAGGCGCCGGCGGACGCCGCGGCCGCGCGCACGCTGCGCACGGGAATAGTGATCGCCGCACTGCTCGCGCCGCTGCAGATCGGTGTCGGCGACGTGCACGGCCACAACACGCTCGAGCAGCAGCCGGCCAAGCTCGCCGCGATCGAGGCGATCTGGCACGGCGGCAAGGGCATCCCGCTCGAGCTGTTCGCGATCCCGAACCCGGCCACGCAGCACAACGACTGGTCGATCAGCATCCCCAAGGGCGCCAGCCTGATCCTGCGCCACGACCTCGACGGCGGGCTCGAGGGGCTCGACGCATTCGGCGACGACATCCCGCCGGTGGCGCCGGTGTTCTTCGCCTTCCGCATCATGGTCGGCATCGGCGTCGCCATGCTGCTGCTGGCGTGGTTCGGCGCCTGGACGACGCGCCGCGGCCGCGCGGCGCCGCGCTGGCTGCTGTGGACCTTCGCCGGCGCGACCTTCGCCGGCTGGGGGGCCACGCTCGCGGGCTGGATCGTGACCGAGATGGGGCGCCAGCCCTGGCTCGTCAGCGGGCTGCTGCGCACCGAGGACGCGGTGGGCGCGATCTCGGGCGCCGAGCTGGGCGCCAGCCTCACCGGCTACGTCATCACCTACGCGCTGATGCTGCTGGCCTACATCGTGGTGCTGACCCACCTCGCGGGCAGCGGCGACGGAGGGGAGAAATGAGCTTCGACCTGCCGCTGGTGTTCACCGCGCTGATGGGAATCGCGATCCTCGCCTACGTGGTGCTCGACGGCTACGACCTCGGCGTCGGCATGCTGCTGCCGGCAGCCGACGACCAGGAGCAGGCGCTGATGGTGGCCTCGATCGGGCCGTTCTGGGACGCCAACGAAACCTGGCTGGTGCTCGGCATCGGGCTGCTGCTGGTGGCCTTCCCGCTTGCGCACGGCGTGATCCTGGGCGCGCTCTACCTGCCGGTGGCGGCGATGCTGGTCGGCCTCATGCTGCGCGGGGCGGCGTTCGAGTTCCGGCTCAAGGCGCTCGGCTGGCACCGCGAGCTGTGGAACTGGCTGTTCTGGTTCGGCTCCTTCCTCACCTCGCTGGCGCAAGGATTCATGCTCGGGCGCACCATCACCGGCTACCAGAGCGGTTTCGCCTTCTGGCTGTTCTCGCTGGTGGTCGCCGGCGGGCTGTGCGGCGGCTACATGCTGCTTGGCGCGACCTGGCTCATCCTGCGCACCGAGGGCGCGCTGCAGCAAAAGGCGATCGGCTGGGCGCGCTGGGGCCTGGCCTGGGTCGCGCTCGGCGTCGCCCTGGTGAGCCTCGCCACGCCGCTGGCGAGCGAGACGGTGCGCCTGAAGTGGTTCGACTTCCCGCGCACGCTCGGCCTGATGCTGCTGCCGCTGGCGACCGTCGCCTGCGGCGTGTGGCTCTGGAAGAGCCTCGGCCGCTCCGACTGGAAGCCCTTCGCCGGCACGGTGGCGATCTTCGTCCTCGCCTTCGCCGGGCTGGCCTACAGCCTGTTCCCCTACCTGGTGATGGACCGCATGACGCTGTGGCAGGCGGCGGCGGACCCTTCGGCGCTGCGCTTCGTCCTCTACGGCGCGCTGGTCGTGCTGCCGTTCATCGCCGCCTACACGGTGTTCTCCTACCGCGTGTTCCGCGGCAAGGCGCGCGCGGGAATGTACGAGCATTGAGAGGAGGACCGAGATGACGATCAAGCTCTGGGACCTGGCGGGCGCCGACGACGAGCGGCGTTTCTCGCCGCACTGCTGGCGCAGCAAGATGTCGCTCAGGCACAAGGGGCTGCAGGCCGAGGAGATACCGTGGCGCTTCACCGAGAAGGACGCGATCGCCTTCTCGGGCCAGAAGCTGGTGCCGGTGATCACCGACGGCGAGCGCGAGGTGCACGACAGCTGGATGATCGCCACCTACCTCGACGAGGCCTACCCCGACCGGCCGCTGCTGATGGGCGGCGACGAGGCGCGCACGCTGACCTACTTCTTCAAGCACTGGACGGAGCGCAACATCCACCCGGCGGTGCTCAAGGTGATCATGAGCGACCTGTTCAACCACCTGCACGAGAAGGACAAGGCCTATTTCCGCGAGTCGCGCGAGAAGCGCTTCGGCAAGACGCTGGAGGCGTTCGCCGGCGACCCCAAGGCCGCGCTCGCCGCGCTGCGCGGCGCGCTCGAGCCGGCGCGCCCGGTGCTGGTGGCGAGCCCGTTCCTTGCCGGGCGCACGCCCGGCTTCGCCGACTACATCCTGTTCGGCGCCTTGCAGTGGGCGCGCGCCGTGTCGCCGATCCGCCTGCTCGAGCCCGACGACCCGCTGTACGCCTGGCGCGAGCGCGTGATGGACCTGTTCGACGGCTACGCGCGCAACGCAAAGGGCTATCCAGTATGGGCCTGAGTCAACGATGAGCGGCGGGCCGAAGGAGATCAACGCCGAGCTGATCGGCAGCCTGCCCGACACGGGGCCGGTGGTGATGGTGAACCTGGTGCGCTACCGCGACCGCGCCGAGTACAAGCGCTACAGCGAGCTCACCATGCCGCTCATCAAGCAGCGCGGCGGCACCGTGCTGTGGGCCGGCGACGCCGAGGGTACCGCCTTCGGCAATCCGCTGGAGAACCGCTGGGACTACGTGGTGCTGGTGCGCTACCCCTCGCGCGCCGCGTTCCTCGACATGATGGCCTCGCCCGAGTACGCCGAGGCCAACGCGCACCGCGAGCGCGGGCTGGACAAGCACGTCATCATCGCCGCCGGCGAGACCTACTCCAAGCTCAAGCCCTGAGGCGCTGCATTTCGAGCGGCTTCTCGCGGGCCTATTTTTCGAGCAGGTCCTTCTTGTCCTTTTTCTTCGCCCACTCGTCGGCGTCGGCCGGGGCGGGCTTTCGCTCGATGATCGGCGGCCAGTTGGCCGCCAGCTCCTTGTTGAGGGCGATGAACGCCTGCTGCTCGTCGGGCACGTCGTCCTCGGCGAAGATGGCCTCGACCGGGCACTCGGGCACGCACAGGGTGCAGTCGATGCACTCGTCCGGGTCGATCACCAGCATGTTGGGGCCTTCGCGGAAGCAGTCGACCGGACAGACGTCGACGCAGTCGGTGTACTTACACTTGATGCAAGATTCGGTGACGATGTAAGCCATTCTTGGATAAATCCGGGACGCTAAAAAGGTTAAGAGAATCCGTAGTTTAGCACCCCAAGGCAGGGTTCGGCTTGCGTTCCGCAGAGTCGGCCTCATAATTGATGCTATCCGCCCTGTTTACCCGTTTCGAGGAGCCATGAGCAGTTCTGCCATCAATCACGTTACAGACGACAGCTTCGACCCAGAGGTCCTGAAATCAGACGTTCCGGTGCTGGTCGACTACTGGGCCGAGTGGTGCGGGCCGTGCAAGTCGATCGCCCCGATCCTGGAGGACGTGGCCAAGGAGTACGACGGCCGGCTCAAGATCGCCAAGATCAACGTCGACGAGAATCAGCTGGTGCCGGCCAAGTTCGGCATCCGCGGCATCCCGACCCTGATGCTGTTCAAGAACGGCAACGTGGAGGCGACCCGGATCGGCGCGCTTTCCAAGTCGCAGCTGACGGCGTTCCTTGACAGCAATATTTAAACCCCTTACGCTCTGACCGAAGAATCCTGCGCCGGCTAGGGACCGGCGCAGTCAGATTCCAGCGCCGGCAGTCTCGAGCGCGCCTTCTTCCCCGTTGTTATCAGGCCAGGCAGGCCACGGGTCGACGCCGGCTCCAACTCGTCCTCTTCCTCTCTTACTGCGGTCTATGCACCTTTCGGAACTGAAGTCCCTCCACGTCACGGAGCTGGTCGACATGGCTGTCGCCGACCAGATCGACGGCGCCAACCGCCTGCGCAAGCAGGACCTCATCTTCGCCATGCTCAAGCACCAGGCGAAGAAGGGCGAGTCGATCTTCGGCGACGGCACGCTCGAAGTGCTGCCCGACGGCTTCGGCTTCCTGCGCTCGCCCGACACCTCCTACCTGGCGAGCACCGACGACATCTACGTCAGCCCGTCGCAGATCCGCCGCTTCAACTTGCACACCGGCGACACGATCGAGGGCGAGATCCGCACGCCGAAGGACGGCGAGCGCTACTTCGCGCTGGTCAAGGTCGACAAGGTCAACGGCGAGCTGCCGGAGGCCGCCAAGTCGAAGATCCTGTTCGAGAACCTGACCCCGCTGCACCCGAACGAGCAGTTCAGGCTCGAGCGCGAGATCAAGGCCGAGGAGAACATCACCGGGCGCATCATCGACATCATCGCCCCGGTCGGCAAGGGCCAGCGCGGCCTTATCGTGTCGCCGCCCAAGGCGGGCAAGACCGTGATGCTGCAGCACCTGGCGCACGCGCTGATCGCCAACCAGCCCGAGGCGACGCTGATCGTGCTGCTGATCGACGAGCGCCCGGAGGAAGTCACGGAGATGACGCGCACGGTGCGCGGCGAGGTGGTCGCCTCGACCTTCGACGAGCCCGCCAGCCGTCACGTGCAGGTGGCCGAGATGGTGATCGAGAAGGCCAAGCGCCTGGTCGAGCACAAGAAGGACGTGGTGATCCTGCTCGACTCGATTACAAGGCTGGCGCGGGCCTACAACACGGTGGTGCCGGCCTCGGGCAAGGTGCTCACCGGCGGGGTCGACGCCAACGCGCTGCAGCGCCCGAAGCGCTTCTTCGGCGCCGCGCGCAACATCGAGGAAGGCGGCTCGCTGACCATCATCGCCACCGCGCTGATCGACACCGGCAGCCGCATGGACGACGTGATCTACGAGGAGTTCAAGGGCACCGGCAACATGGAGATCCACCTCGACCGGCGCATGCACGAGAAGCGCATCTACCCGGCGATCAACGTCAACCGCTCCGGCACCCGGCGCGAGGAGCTGCTGATCAAGCCCGAGATCCTGCAGAAAGTCTGGGTGCTGAGAAAGCTCCTTTACCCGATGGACGAGCTCGAGGCGGCCGAATTCCTGATCGACAAGATCCGCGCCACCAAGAACAACGCCGAGTTCTTCGACTCGATGCGCCGGGGTTGAGCGGGATTGCCGACAGTCTTGTTTTAACCCTTTGTTTTACGTATAATTCCCGCCTTTCCCGCCGCAGGGCAGCCCCATGAAGAACGGAATCCACCCCGAATACCATACGGTGATCTTCCTCGACACCGCCTCCAACCATCCCTTCCTGACGCGCTCGACGATCGACGTCAAGGGGCGCGACAAGATGAAATGGGAGGACGGCAACGAGTATCCGGTGGTCAAGGTCGAGGTCTCCTCGGAGTCGCATTCGTTCTACACCGGCAAGCACAAGATCATGGACACCGCGGGCCGGGTCGAGAAGTTCAAGCGCCGCTACACGCGGACCAAGAAGACCGAAAAGACCGAGCCGAGCGCCTAGGGGCTTTCGGCGCTGCAAGAAGGGCGGCTGCGGCCGCCCTTTTGTTTTCCGCGCCGCGCTCCTGCCGCCTAGAATAGCCGCATGATTCGTAGGCTAGCGCTGCCGCCCTCGATCGCGGTGCTGGCGCTGATCGCGCTGGCGTTCGTCGTGCCCGGGCTTGCGGGGCACGATCCCTGGAAGACCTTCGACGCGATCACGATCGAGATCGTGCACCAGATGCAGCTCGGCGGCGACTGGCTGGTGCCGCACGTGGCGGGCGAGCCCTGGCTCGAGGACCCGCCGCTGTACGCCTGGGTCGCGCTCGGCTTCGCCAAGGCGCTCGGCTGGGCGGTGCAGTTCCACGAGGCGGTGCGCCTCGCCAGCGGCGCGTTCCTGCTCGTCGCGTTCGGCCTGCTCTACCTCGCCGCGCGGCAGTGGGCCGAGGAAGAGCAGCGGCGCGCCGCGGCGGCCTCCGCGGTGCTGCTGCTGGTCGGCTCGGTCGGACTCATGGTGCACGCGCACGAGGCGGTCTCCGACCTCGCCAGCCTGGCCGCGGTCTGCGGCGCGTTCGCCGCGCTGCCGCTCGCCGCGCGCCGGCCGCTCGCCGCGGGCGCCGCTTTCGGCGCCGCGCTCGGGGCCGCGTTCCTGTCCACCGGCTTCGTCGTTCCGCTCGCGCTCGCCGCCGCGGTGCTGCTCGCGCACCTGGTGTGCGACGAATGGCGCACCCGGCGCGGCGCCGCTTTCCTCGCCGCCGCGGCGCTGGTCGCGCTGGCGATTGCCGGCAGCTGGCCGCTCGCGCTGTGGCAGCGCTCGCCGGCGCTGTTCGGCGAGTGGTGGGCGCAGACCGCGCGCCTGCAGGGCGGCTTGCTGCACAACCTAGGCTACTACGTGGTCCTCGCCAGCTGGTTCGCCTGGCCGGCGTGGCCGCTCGCGGCCTGGGCGGTGTGGGTCCGGCGCCGGCGCTGGCGCGAGGCGCGCCAGTTCGTGCCGCTGGCGGCGGCGCTGTTCTCGCTCGCCGGCATTTCGCTCGCCGGCCCGGACCAGGACGTGAACGCGATCGCGCTGCTCGCGCCGCTGGCGCTGCTCGCCGCCCCCGTCATCGCGCAGCTGCGCCGCGGCGCCGCCGCGGCGCTCGACTGGTTCGGGGTCATGACCTTCGGCTTTTTCGCCGGCCTGGTCTGGCTCGGCTACGTGGCGATGATGACCGGCGTGCCGCCGCGCATCGCGCACAACTTCGCCAAGCTCGCGCCCGGCTTCGGCGCGCACTTCCATGCCCTGCCGTTCGCGGTTGCGTTCGCGGCGACGCTCGGCTGGCTTTACCTGGTGCTGTTCAGCGCGCCTTCGGCCACCCGCGGCGTGACGCGCTGGGCCGCGGGCGTGGCGCTGCTGTGGGCCAGCTTCGCCACGCTGTGGCTGCCCTATGCCGACTACCTGAGCAGCTACCGCCCGGTCGCGCTGCAGATCAAGTCGCTGCTGCCGCCGGGCGCGCCATGCATCGCGCGCGCCAAGCTCGGCGACGCGCAGCGCGCCGCGCTGAGCTACCATGCGGGCATCGTCACGCGCGAGCGCGACCCGCTCAAGCCCTGCCCGCTGCTGTTGACGCAGGGCTCGCCGGCGCACGAGGCCGACGCGCCGCCGGGGTGGAGCAAGCTCGCCGACGTCGGCCGCCCCGGCGACCGCGACGAGCGCATCAGGCTCTACCGGCGGCAGCGATAATCCACTCTTTCGACGGAGGCAGCATGGACCAGGAAACCTTCAACCTCAGCATCCGCAAGTTCCTCAAGATGGTGGGGGTGAACTCGCAGCGCGAGATCGAGCAGGCGATCGGCAAGGCGATCGAGGGCGGCAAGCTCAAGGGCGACGAAAGCGTGCCCGCGCGCGTCACGCTCGAGATTCCCTCGCTCGGGGTCAAGGTGCCTTTCGACGGCGACATCAGGCTAAAATGAACCTCCGCTGAACCCTTACCGGCAGAGGGGAATTCGATGAACAAGGCCAGGGAATTCGACCAGTCCGTGGTCACCGAGCTGAAAGCGCTGCTCGGCGACCGCGTCACCACCTCGGCGAGCGTG
>Ga0102953_1002486_pt1 | contig 10863 bp, 7 predicted proteins | sample SalPon2A_C_D2_MG_FD_78509 | JGI IMG/M metagenome (GOLD analysis project Ga0102953, IMG submission 78509) | Soil microbial communities from South San Francisco under conditions of wetland restoration - Salt Pond MetaG R2A_C_D2_MG | ecosystem: Environmental > Terrestrial > Soil > Wetlands | place... | reverse complement strand
AGTCTACGTTGCCGGTCTGTGCGGATGCTGCTCTGCTCACTCGCCCTCGTCGCCGGATTCAGCGGCACGTTGTCTGCCGCCGAAATTCATTTCCAATCCGACACCCTGCTGCGGGGTTTCACCAGAGACACATCAATCGCAAGCGAAGAAACGGTGGCGCCACTTTACGAGTACTTGCAACTGGACAGCGGTGCCTTGAAAAATCACGGCTTATCGTTTCACTTTTATGGCTGGGGACGTGGCGACCTGGCCGATAGTGGCTTTTACCGGGACGACACGGCCGGCGAAGTGCTTTACGGCTACCTGCAGTACACCAAGCCGTTCAGCAACCTGATCGGTCGCCTGGGTCGGATCCATGTCTTTGAGGGGGTCGCCAACGAGACCCTGGACGGGTTCTGGCTGAAGTCAGACCTCGGCAACAACATATCCGGATCAGTCTATGCCGGTCTGCCGGTCGGGCTGAGCACCACCGACAGCCGCAGTGGTGACAGCATTTATGGCGGCCGCATCAGTCATCGTAGCCAGGGGTCCTATGAAGCCGGGGTTTCTTTCAAATCGATTCGGAATGACTCTGATACCGCTGAATCGATGCTCGGCATCGACTTGGCGGTCTTTGCCCTGGACAAGGTCAGCCTCTACGGTAATTCTGTGCTCAATCTCGAAACCGGTGGGTTCGCCGAACATAGTTACGAAGCGAGGTTTGCCTACCAGGACATCCAGTTTCGCACCTATGCCGAAATGTTCAACTTCGAGGACTATTTCGACACCGGAGCCAATGCCGTCAACCCATTCCGCATTCTGGCCGGGCAGGACGATCAACTGCTGGTTGTCGGCGTCGATTCCACCTGGAAGCGCACCGACACCTGGTCTTATGGCGGCAAGCTCAAATTCTACCATGCCGACAGCAACGACACCTCGACCTATGCTTCCCTGCTGACCGTCTGGCATGGCGGCAAGGGCGCGAACCAGGTCGGCGGAGAGATCGGTTACCTTGCGGCCGGTGCCGGCATCAATGACTTCATTCTGCTGCGCCTGTATGGCTACTGGGACGGACTGGCAGCCGCCCTGCCGGTCGACTTCGTCTCGGCGGACCTGCTCTACACCCTCTATGACCAGCCCATTTATGGCGAAGACAACTCCGTCTTCGTTTCACTCGGTGCCGGCCAGAGCTTTCTGCATGATGCGTTCAGAATCAAGCTGTCCGGTGATTTCAGTCAGGACCCTTTCTTTGACAGCGACCTGCGAGCCATGTTGACCGTCACCTATACCTACGACCGCAGCCTCTGATGGCGCGATGAACGAGGAGTCGAACCATGCAGAAAAATAACCGTCGTACCTGTTTACTGGTCCTGCTGCCGCTGCTGCTGCTCGGCGCCTGCGTCGCCAAGGGCGGGTTCGTCCTGCCGGCCATGCATCCGCCAGAGGCCGAGTTGGGGGAAACGCCACCGATCTGTGTCGATTGTCATGAGGCCCGGGGCGAGCATCTCGATTTTGCACGCTACAACCATACCGCCTATTTCGGCGAGAATCATCGCCAGGAGGCTTATCAGAATGCCGGGGTCTGTTCCATGTGTCACCAGCCCAGCTTCTGCAACGATTGCCATGCCACCCGTGTAGAGCTGAAACCGTCCCTGAAGAATCAGACCGAGACCAGCAGGCGGATGCCGCATCGCGGCGATTTTCTCAGCCGTCACCGCATCGAAGGCCGGATTGACCCAACATCCTGTTTCCGCTGCCACGGCAATCCAAAAAACACCCAGACCTGTGCCCCTTGTCATGGCTAGCCGGACGAAGGAGATGATGATGAAAAAAATGCGACTGTCTATGATTCTGCTGTTGTCCATCCCGATTCTGTTCACGGCCTGTTCCGATAGCAACACCGAGGCGCCGCCGCTCGGCCAGGTGCATCCCCTGGCCTGGCTCAACCCGGCCAGTGCGGATTTTCACGGCAAAGCCTTTTTGGCTCCGCAACCAGCGGCCCAGGGGAAGGAGTCCTGTACCTCCTGCCATGGTTTGGACCTGCGCGGGTCAGGATCGGTGCCGGGCTGCAACAAGTGCCACTTCAGCCTGACCGATTTCACCGTCCGGGTGCCGGAAGGGTCGACCTGGACCCATGGCACAACTCCGCACAGCGAATTCCTTGCCCAGGGTGAAACCTGTAATGCTTGTCATACGGCTCTGCGCCAGTTTCCCGGACAGGGGCCCGGCAATTGTCACGACTGCCACGCGGTCAACATGCATCCGCTCGGGCAGGCCTGGCTGGATCGGAGCAGTGCGACGTTTCACGGTCTTTCGGCCTCGGCTGATTCCGATCAGTGTGCGACCTGTCACGGTTCCGATTTCCAGGGCGGTATCGCCGGCGTCTCCTGTTATCTATGCCATTTCGGACCGACCGGCAGCAAGGTCCCTGCTGGGGAAAGTTGGACCCATGGGACCGTCCCGCACAACACCGCAGGGCTGACCGATGCCATTTCCATCTGCAACCAATGCCATACCACGAGCAGACTTTACGGCAACGGCCCCAACGCCTGTCATGATTGCCATGTGGGTGCGACCCATCCTGTGGGACAGGCCTGGCTCGACGTCAACAGCGCGACCTTCCACGGCGCTGCCGCTCAAGCAGATGTCAACAGCTGCGCGGCCTGCCATGGAGCGGATTTTCAGGGCGGAAGCGCCGGGGTCAGTTGTTACAAATGTCATTTCGGCCCCACCGGCAGCAAAATCCCCGCTGGTGAAAGCTGGTCCCACGGCACCGTTCCCCACAACACCACGGCCCTGATAGGTTCGAGCGCCGTCTGCAATCAATGCCACGATACCAGCCGTCTCTACGGCAACGGCCCGAACGCCTGCCACGACTGTCACGCAAGTGCGACCCACCCTGTGGGACAGGCCTGGCTCGACGTCAACAGCGCGACCTTCCATGGCGCCGCGGCAACGGCTGACGTCGTGAGTTGTCAAGCCTGTCACGGGGCGGATTATCAAGGTGGTATATCAGGCGTTTCCTGCAGTCAATGTCACTTCGGACCAGCCGGGGACAAGGTCCCAGCCGGTGAAACCTGGACCCACGGGACCGTTCCGCACAACACCACGGCCCTGACCGATTCGATCGCTATCTGCAATCAATGCCACGACATCAGCCGCCTTTACGGCAATGGTCCGGCGACCTGTCACGATTGTCATACGGTTGCTCCTCATCCAACGGGTCAGGCCTGGCTCGACCCCAACAGCGCCACCTTCCACGGAACCGATGCCACCGTTCCCGACGGCTGCACCAGCTGCCACGGTTCGGATTGGCTGGGCGGAAGTTCGGGGGTCAGCTGCATGCAGTGCCACTTCGGCCCCACGGGGAGCCGGGTCCCGCCGGCCGAAGGCTCCTGGGTCCATGGCACGATTCCGCATAATACGGCGAACTTTACCGCGGCGTCGGCGATCTGCAATCAATGCCACAACCTCAACCGTTCCTACGGCAACCCGCCGGCCGCCTGCCATGACTGCCACCTGGGCGTGAGTCATCCCAAGGGCCAGGCCTGGCTCGATCCCAACAGCGCCACCTTCCATGGTGACGCCGCCCTGGCCGACATCGACAGCTGCAAGCAATGCCACGGTGCCGACTATCTCGGCGGAATCGCCGGCCGCAGCTGTTCCGAGTGCCATTTCGGCCCGACCGGGAGCCGGGTCCCGTCGGGCTCGGGCTGGGCCCATGGGACGATACCGCATAACAGCCTGGCGACCAGCATCGCGGTATGCAACGCCTGCCACGATCTCAACCGGAGCTTCGGTAACGGCCCCTCCAGCTGCCATGATTGCCACGGCAGCGGGGGGTCAGGGCATGTGACAGGCGCTGCGTGGATGGACAAAAGTCTGACAACCTTCCATGGCAACAGCAGCTTGGATTGTACGCTGTGCCACGGTGCGGACTTGACCGGAGGCACAACCGGAGTCAGTTGTTACCAATGTCATTTTGATCCAACGGGGAGAAGGACCCCCGTCGGTTCGTCCTGGACCCATGGACGAAGTGGCCATACCAGCTATTCCAGTTATCAGACCGTCTGCATTAATTGCCATACCACCAACCAAACTTACGGCAACCAGTCCAGCTGCCATAACTGTCATTGATTCATCAGGAGTGACGACCCGGAGTCTTGTTCATATCTCAGGGTCGTCACTCCAGCAATTCTCCCAGATTTGTTGTCCGGACCATTGACAATCAGTGGTTCTGAGTTAGGCTTAGCGGCCAGACTCAACAACCTATCCCAAGGAGAATTTTCATGGCAGAAGAAAGAACCGGCGTCATCACCTTCAAGGGCAACCCGATGACCCTGTACGGGCCGGGACTCAAGGTCGGTGATCCGGCACCCAATTTCAAGGTTGTCGATAACGCTCTACAACCGGTCACCCGCGACGAAGCCAAGGGGAAGATCCAGTTGATCGCCGCGGTCCCTTCGCTCGACACCCCGGTCTGTGATGCGATGACCCGCAAGTTCAATGAAGAAGCAGGAAAACTCCCCGACAATGTCGCGGTCTACACCATCAGTCTCGACCTCCCCTTCGCCCAGAAACGCTGGTGCGGCGCCGCCGGGATCGAAAAGGTCAAAGTTCTCTCCGACTACCAGGACCGCTCTTTTGGACTCAACTACGGCATCCTGATCCGCGAATTGAAGCTCCTGGCTCGGGCGGTCTTCGTCCTCGATCAGGAGGGGAAAATCGCCTACCTGGAGATCGTTCCGGAAGTCACCGCCGACCCGGATTACACGGCCGCGCTGAACGCGGTGAAAAAACTCCTCTGAAGAAAATTGCTCAGACTTCAAGGGTGCCTGCCTTGCAGGCACCCTTTTTCTTTGCCGGATACCGAACCGAACCAGGCCCTGACCGTGAGCCTTGCTATCGCATGAACAGATTCAAACTGACCGACAATGCCTACCTGCTGCTGACCCTGGCGGTGCTGTTCTGGGCGGGCAACTTTATTCTCGGGCGGGCTTTTCACAGCGATATTCCCCCGATCGCCCTGGCGTTCTGGCGCTGGATATGCGCTGCGCTGTTGATCGTCGGCCCAGCCCTCAAACATCTCCGCCAGGACCGGTTGGCGCTCATCCGACACTGGCCGATCGTGCTGCTGCTCTCGACGCTCGGTATCGCCGCATTCAACACCCTGGCCTACAGCGGCCTGCAATACACCCAGGCGATCAACGCTTTTCTCATGCAGTCGCTGATGCCGGTTTTAATCGTGATCTTTTCCCGGCTGATTTTCGCCGAACGGATCAGCCCCCTGCAAGCGTTCGGAGTTGCCGTTTCCCTGTGCGGTGCGGTTACGATCATCGCCAGGGGCGACATCGCACTCCTGACGGCGCTGAAGCTTAACCGTGGCGATCTGCTGGTAGCCGCGGCAATCCTCTGCTATGCGGGCTATTCGGTCATGTTGCGCAAACGGCCAGCGGTGCATCCCTTGTCGCTGATCGCCGTCACTTTCTGGATCGGCTCCGCCATCATTCTGCCATTTTATCTCTGGGAAGCTATTTTCGTCCGGGCCCTGCACCCGCAGCCGGTGACCTTCGTCGTCATCGGCTATGTCGCGATCTTCCCGTCAATCGTCTCTTATCTCTGTTTCAATCGTGGCGTGGAGTTGATCGGGGCCAACCGGGCCGGTCTGTTCATTCATCTGATGCCGGTTTTTGGCAGCCTGATGGCGATGCTCTTTCTGGAGGAGAGTTTCTACTGGTTTCATGCGCTCGGCATCTCTCTGATCGCGGCCGGAATCCTCCTGGCGACCCGCAAGTCAAACTGAGCTAATCGGGAGTTGCTTCGGGGTTATTCTGTGCCCACACCAGCAACCGATGATTCATGAAGCCGTAATCGCCCTCCAGGTGACCGCTGGCAAATCCTTTTTGCGCCGTGATCCGGGTCAATCCGGCTGTAGCGACCAACTGTTCGAGCATATCGGTCGCATAGGTGCGAATTGCATAGGTCTGATCACGCAACAGCCCCTTGTCCTTGCACAGCACCATTTCGCGGCAGCGGATCGCCTTGCTATCGAGCACCCGTTGCCGGCAGACGACGATATCATCGGCAATCTCGTGCCAGGCATTCGGCGTAAAGCGCTTGCGGACCACCTCACCATCGGTCACGTCAATCAACAACCAACCGCCGGGGCGCAACAGCCGGCGAGCCTCCCGAACAATCCGCAAGTCATCCTGATGCTCCGGCAGGTAGCCCAGTGAGTTGCCCAGGATCAGGACATGATCAAAGCTTCCTGCCGCCAGCCCGGTGGCCGTCGCGTCGCCCTGGACAAACTCGAGCCGACAGCCGGTCGCTTCAGCTGTGGTCCGGCCCTGCTCCAAAAGCACAGTTGAATAGTCGAGCACCGTGCAGCCGGTAAAACCTCGCCGGGCCAGCTCGAGGCTATGGCGCCCCTGGCCTCCGCACAGATCAAGGATCCGGTCAGTTTTCCGCAACGGCAGCAGTTCGCAGAGCATGTCGACCTCGCGCCGGGTCAGATCATGGTCGGCGACACTCCGGGCATCGGTCAACAGGTAGATTTCATCAAACAGCGATTTCCACCAGTCGGGTTGTACCTCGATCGTCATGGCTCCTCCGGATGAGCCCCGAAACTGAACAGACCATCGGTGGCAAAGATCGCCGCTCCGCCACGCCAGGGTTGGGAGCGGGAGATCTTCAGCTCTTCCTCCTCGATATCGACCATCTCGGTCAGCGCCCCTTCCAGGTGCAACTTCTCGAGCATCAGGCAGTCGCTCCAGACCGCTTCGGTGTAATTGCGCAGGGCGTTTAGATGGGACATGGTGATCAACCGCGGCCGCAGGGCCATCTTGATCGGCCCGAGCAGGTAGGTAAAACGCTGTTCGATGGCCAACTGCTGTTGGATCTCCAGGACCCCGCGCAATTCGGCCGGGTCGATCTTCAGCATCGCCTCGTTGATGCGCCGGACGGCCGCACCGATCGGGAGGTCTGTCTTGAGAATGGCCAGGGGTTGAACCCCGCCGCCGCTGCCGACGTTGGTCGGGATGCCGCCATAGCGGACCAGAAAACCGAACAGTCCTTCGGCTCCGAACAGACAGCGAAAATCGGTCTGGACCCGTTCCAGGAACACCCCCTGCTCGGGAGCATAGCTGACACACTCCTCGGCCCACAGGTGCAGGGGAATTTTCTGCTGAACGATATACTGCCCCTTGGCGAGCGCCAGGCCGACCGCTTCATCGGCATCCGGATTGACCACCCCGACCCGCACGCCGATCCCCGAATAGCCACGCTCCGGCTTGAGCACCAGGTTGTCCCAGTTGCGCCTCGTCCACTCGATCAGGTCGACAATCTGCTCACCGTTCGGACCGAGCGTTCGCCCCGGCAAAAAACGGCGGGTCCAGGGAGTGCGCAGCACGGATTCTCGGGAGAAACGCTCCTTGCCTTCGGAGGTCAGTAGCTCGAACATGCTCTTGACGTTGATCGGCTCGGTGCCGCGCGGATTGATCACCCGCCCTTCGGCAACCAGCTGCAGCAGCGGTTTGAGGTTGTGCCGGCGATGCAGATTGAGCAGGACATCAGTGTTGAAATCGACGAAAGCGACCGAGACCGGCGTCCCCTTGTAGCTGACCTTGCCGATCTGCATCTCGAGTTCATGCGGCGCCATGAGTGCACTCGACAAGCCGTCGATGTTGTTGAGGTGTTTGGCTAAATTGATGTTCTCGGTCACATCGGCGAGGGTCTCTTCCTCGGCGATCACCGCGATCAGCCCGGAGTTGAGTCCGACATGCTGCTGATGGGCGGCGACCAGCATTTTGACAAACCCGTTGATCGGATAGAGCAGCGGACAATCAAAATCCAGGTCGAGCCCGGTCGGGGCCAGCTGGTTGACCCGCGCCCAGACCGTCTTGCCGATTTCCTGGGTGATACGTTGATAGTCCCATCCCCCCGGACTCCCCAGGTTCCACTCGGAATGGTAGCCCCAGAATCCTTCCACATCAGTCTCCTTGGGTGTGCAAAACGTGTTCCAGTGCCGGAAAGCCTATTTCACCCTGCTGCAGCACCCGCCGGGAGAATTCACCGGCATCCAGCCTTCGACACTGTTCACGCAACCTCAACATCCGCCGCAGCCCTAAAGTGTAACAGACTTGATAGCCGGGGCGCAGGGCATATTTCGGGACGACATTTGCGGCCTCCCGGGGCGCATAGCCAGCCTCGACCAGCAGCTCAGCGGCCGCGGCAAAGCTCAAACGGCCGGTCTGCATGCCGATATCGATCAGTCCGCGGGCCGCCCGCTCGATGCGCCGCCGGGCCAGCAGAAAACGATCCCAGGGCCCGTCGAAGTACCCGGTTTCGACCAGCAGAGATTCGGCGAAGCAGGCCCACCCCTCGTAACAGAGCGGACTCTCCAGCGGCCGGCGAATCGTGCGCGGCAGGTTCCAGCGGCAGACGTCGAGCAGGTGGTGGCCGGGCCAGGTTTCATGGGCCGCGGTCATTCGATACTCTAGGGACCTGCCGAGCTTCCCGGAACCGGTCCTGGCTCGCTGATAGATATGGAACGCACCGCCCCGCGCCGGATGACCGACCCGCGAGCTGTAGGCATCCGAGGCCCGAATGGCTGCCATGCCGGCCGGTACGTCGGCCAGTTCCGGCTGCAGGGCCCCGGCCAGCTCCGGGACCAGACCGGCTTCCCGCACATGCGCTTCGAGGCGAAGCAGCTCGGGACGATACAACTCCTGCAGACTGCTATTCGGAGCCTCTATAAACGGGACCCGTACCGCCAATTGTTGCCAGTCATACCCCGGAATCAGTCGTCCGGCTTCCTCGGTCAGCAGCCCGGACATTTCGGCATATTCGCTGTGCAGCTCTTGTTCGACCACCGTCAGGTCACCGCCACAGCCGAGGTGTTCGGTGACCAGCCTCTCGTACAGCGCCGGGGGATAAACGAAGCTGTCCCCGGCGGACTTTATTTCAAGGGTTTTGGCAAATTCACCCAACGCAGCCAGCCCGGCGCCGGCCGGGTGACCGTTTTGCTCCAGCCGGGTGATCCAGAGGTCAAGGTCAGCCAGCATCTTCCGGCCCGGGTCCAGAAACGCCTGCGGGACCTGATCGAGCAAGCTGCCGGCCTGCTGGAGGAATGCCGGCAATCCGGCCATCCGGAACCTCCAAGCCGCCGGATCGTCCTCCTCCAGGGCCTGGATTAATCCGGCAACCACAATGTTCAAATGAAAGGTGGGTTGGCTGCGTTGTGGGGAGAATTCCAGCAGCTGTTCGCGCAGGCTCTTCAGCATGCGCCACAGTAACCCGATGTCGATCCGCTCTGCGTGAGAAGGGGCATTATGCCGCAACTGATCCAGGTCGGCTTCCCACTGCCTGGAGCGGGCGGCAAAAGTTTCCAGGTTTACGGGAGAAAAATCATCCCAGGTCCAACGAGCATCCCCGTCTCCCGCTACCTGCGGAAAAAAATAAAATTCGTCGCTAGCGCAACAGACGGGAAATTGCCGGGCGATCTGCCGATAGATCTGCTCGGCAAGGTGTTCAAGGGGGAGAGATTGACATTCGGAAGCTTTGCCCATGATTCGAAATATCCCGTGTGGTTTCAAGTCATTATATCAAACACTCTGGGGGAGGTTCCGCAGGGGCCGGTCTCTTCAGTCGCTACGGCCGGTTTGATTACCAGGCAAAGAATTGATAGACTGGCTCCACCATTCTGCGGAGCCGGTTCCGTGGACACCGTTGGCACCGTTACGGGGCTTTTGTTTTTAGGCGAGAGCGTGACTCACAATCAAAAATTTCTCTATGTAACCCCGACCCGGCTCGTGGTCCTGCTCATCTGGATGCTGAGTTCCTCCGTGGCACACTCACGGGAAGTCCCGGCAATCCATTTCTCGACCTTTGCGGCGGGCAGCGGACCATCCTACGCCGATGGTGTCTTGCGTCTGCTCGACGGGAACGGCACTCGCGGACAGTCGAACGCAGTCGCCTTCGACCTGGAGCAGAAGGGCGAGTTTGAACTGCTGCAGCTACACTGCAAGCTCCGCGTGCTGGCGGGTGGCGACGGCGGGGCCTTGGTGTTTTTGAACACGGACGAGTACGGCGGGCGCGGTCCGGCACCATTCGTCAAGAGTTGGGTCGAGCCGAATCTCGCCGGGACCTTTGCGGTCGGAATCGATCTCCACAATTCGCCAAAACAGGAGCCGGATGGTCCTTGGGGCAACGACCAGGCGCTCCCGGCGCGCGAGGTGTCTCTGCATTGGAATGGCCGCGAAATCGTCAAGCGCGTAGCCCCCGGAGAATTCCAGGGGGACTTCACGGCCTGCGAGATCCTGGTGCGGCATGTCATCGGCGGTGCCGAGGTAACGCTGAGCCTAGCAGGGGAGACGGTCTTTGACAGCTACTTCATGGCCGGGATGCTTCCCTACCCGTCACGCCTGGCAATCGGAGCAGGTACGCGGGATGACACGACCAGCGTGTTCGACCTGCAGGACGTCGAATTCACGGCCAGCGGCCCCGCGCGGACGCGCCGCGCGCCGAATCACTTCGAGCTCTTCAATCATGTCCTGACCGGCGGCAGCGTGACATCCTATGAAAAAGAGGTCACGCTGCCGCCGCTTAACTGGGCGTACGGGCGGGTGATTTTGACCCTCGAGATCCACGACGCCGGGCCGGAGTGGAACGAGTGGGACCGCAACGGCTCGCTCTCGGTCATAGCTCCAGACGGCACAAAACGCGACATCGCGCCGTTCATCACCTCGTTCCGGACACCTGGTTACTGGCAGGTCGACGTCACCCACTTCCGGCCATGGCTGGCGGGTCCGGTGTCATTCGAAATCGCTACGACAACAGACGGCGTCAACAATCGCGGTTACATGCTGAGCGCAGCACTCGACTTCT
>Ga0102953_1002485_pt1 | contig 10863 bp, 5 predicted proteins | sample SalPon2A_C_D2_MG_FD_78509 | JGI IMG/M metagenome (GOLD analysis project Ga0102953, IMG submission 78509) | Soil microbial communities from South San Francisco under conditions of wetland restoration - Salt Pond MetaG R2A_C_D2_MG | ecosystem: Environmental > Terrestrial > Soil > Wetlands | place... | reverse complement strand
CTGGATCGAGCCCTACGCCGCCAGGCACCATTACGTTTACGTGGATTACTATTCCAGGATGAAAGATGCCGCCGGCGGCCTGCCCAAAAATCTCAGCCACGACGGCGTCCATCCCTCACCCTCAGGCTTCGCCATCATGGCCCCCCTGGCCCAGGCCGGCATCAACAAGGCGCTGAAGAAGAAGTAGGGATGCCCCTAAAAGCAAGCCCTCTCCGAGGGGAGAGGGTGGCGGAGGGACGACGCCGGGTGAGGGGCCTTTTTGTAGCGGCTGCTTTACGCCGCCATCACGACTGCGCAGAAACGGTCTTCAACAAGGCTGGGCTTCAGCCGCTGAAGCTTGCCCCACGCCGCCCCAGGTCATCCTGAGCGCAGCGAAGGATCTGCTGTATTTGCCCTTCTATCCCATCGCAGTAATCGAGCAAAAGAGGCGCTTCCACCCCAGGCCTTTCCGTTGTATATTGTCCCCGCCCAATCCACGGCATGCTCCCTGAATGAGTGACCCGCAGGGAAGAAAACAAAGGAGATTTATGAAGCGGGCGTATTATTCTGACTCGATATCCAACTTCCTAAGCTCTGCCGTTGACGCGATTCTGGGAGCACTTGAACGTGGAAACGATTTTTCCTTGGAACTGAACCAGCGTGATGCATGGGTAGAAGAAATTCAGATACTTAAATCGGTCTTGCCGCCCTATCAGGGACGCATCTATTTTGAGTATTCGATTCCCCGGATGGGGCAACGCATTGACGTAGTTCTCCTGATTGGGCCGGTCATCTTTGTCCTTGAATTCAAAGTTGGCGAAAAAGAATTCCCTTCCTATGCCACTGACCAAGTCTGGGACTATGCCTTGGACCTGAAGAACTTCCACGAGCCCAGTCACAAGCGTTTCATAGCCCCAATCCTCATTGCCACCAAAGCAAACACTGCAGACCAGCGTATAGAGCCAACCCTTCAACACAAGGACCTACTAAGACCCATTAAGAGCACTGTGAAGACGCTCGGAATCACCCTTGACAAGGTCTTGGACCTTGCCAAGGAACCCGACATCGATACCCATGAGTGGGAAGCTGGGAGATATTGTCCCACTCCCACGATCATCGAAGCCGCTTTGGCTCTTTACGGCGGACACTCGGTTGAAGATATCTCGCGTAATGATGCAACCGCCATCAACCTTACCAAAACCACTGACTGCATTTCTTCCATCATCTCTTCGGCGAAGGACAAATCGCAAAAAGCAATCTGTTTCGTAACTGGCGTTCCCGGTGCGGGCAAGACACTGGTTGGTCTCGATATAGCGACCACCCATATGGACAAAAACAAAGAGCTTTACAGCGTTTTCCTTTCCGGCAACGACCCCCTCGTAAAGGTCCTGCGCGAAGCACTGGCAAGAGATAAGGTCCGTCGTGAAATGGAACGAGGGACAAAGATTAAGAAACATGAGGCAATGGGGGAAGTTAAGGCATTTGTTCAGAATGTCCACCATTTCCGTGACGATTGCCTTATTGACCCGGAGGCTGCACCGATTGAGCACGTCGCACTGTTTGACGAGGCACAACGCGCGTGGAATCTGGAGCAAACATCTAATTTTATGCGCCGGAAAAAACATGTTTCGAACTTCAATCAGTCCGAGCCTGAATTCCTGATTTCGTGTCTCAAGCGCCACAGGGATTGGGCTGTCGTTGTGTGTCTCGTCGGAGGCGGGCAAGAAATCAATACGGGTGAGGCTGGGATCTCAGAATGGATTGAGTCGCTAGAACGCTCATTTCCCGATTGGCACATCTATGTTTCTTCCCGGCTTACCGATAGCGAGTACGGAGCGGGAAAAGTCCTGCAGAAGTTGTCGATGCGCCCGAATGTCGTTTATAAAGACGAATTGCACCTTGCAGTCTCGATGCGCTCATTCCGCGCCGAAAACGTATCGCTTTTGGTAAAGCAGCTTTTGGACATTGATACCGAAGAAGCCAGAAAAACGCTGGACGGCGTTAACCCGAAATATCCCGTTGTTATTACTCGTAACCTGAATAAGGCAAAAGAATGGCTTAGAGCCAAGGCGAGTGGGACCGAGCGGTATGGAATTGTTGTTTCTTCTCAGGCACAACGATTAAAACCCCATGCGATTGATGTGAAATCGCCAGTCAATCCAATCCACTGGTTTCTTAATGGGAAAGAAGACGTACGTTCCTCGTACTATCTTGAGGACGTTGTTACAGAATTTGACGTGCAAGGACTTGAGCTTGATTGGACGTGTGTTACATGGGATGCCGACTTCAGGTACACGCCAAGCGGCTGGGAGCATTGGTCTTTTTGCGGAGACCGGTGGAATCGTATCAGGAAAGCGGAGCGGCAAGTCTACCTGAAAAATGCCTATCGCGTACTTTTGACCCGTGCCCGCCAAGGCATGGTGATCGTAGTCCCACCCGGTGACTCGGCTGACGCCACGCGCAATCCAGCTTATTACGATTCGACCTACGATTATCTGAGCGGCATCGGTTTTACGACCCTATAAGGAATACAGATCCCGGGCCGTCGGAGGATTTTGCGGGGCCTCACGGTCGTAGTGGGTAATCGGCTGAAGCTAGTCTTCGAGGACCTTTGCATTCTTGAAAACTTCGTAGGCCCACTTTCCAGCAAGCTCTCGCAGTTCCCAAGCGCCGCCCCTCTGCTGAACCGCAAGCAGATTGCTAAAAGGAATTCCCATTAATTGAGCCTCGCAGAAAAAACGCTCGGATTCATCGTCCATCGTTTCAACGTCAATTGGGACCCTGATCTCCTTGCCTGTTTCCTGCACGAATGAAAATGGCCCCAAAAGGAGCCCATCTTCTGGATCGTCGCTCCAAAATAGAACATTCATGAATTACCTGCCTGCTTCAAAGGTTCTAAAAAGGAGTAAATTTTCACAAGCCGCCAATATACCTGTCCGCAGTTTACTTCTACCAACAACAAATAGTGGCTGGAAGGTCCCCGCGACGCAGCTGATGGGAAATTCGGCTGGCGCAGGTAAGGAATCAATTTTTCCAATCAAAATTCCTTATCGGACTTTTACGGCTGAAAAACCAGATGGAGACGAAGAAAAACGACCCAAAATGTGAAGGCAGGAGCCAGAAGTCAGGAGATGGAAGGAAGGCCCAGCCCATGCGCCGTCATCGTGAAGGCAAGAAAAGTTGTGGACTCAGTCCAAGCCCTCCTTATCCCTCAAATCTGGCATAGGCAGGTAGTGCACTCCTCGGGTTCTGAGCGAGTGGCGAAAACTTCCGGTTTTGAGGTCCGCGGTTCTTTCCGCAAATAGAACACAAAAAGCCGCAGGGTGTAAAGGTGCAGGCCTGCGCAGCAAAACACACCTCACCCGTCCACACTCTGGCGGACACCCTCTCCCCTTGGAGAGGGCATTCATTTGTTGATGCAAATACCCATCACCTGCCGTCGTATCCCGCAAAGCGGGACGCCCTCTCCTCTTGGGGAGGGCTTTAATTTTTTGGGGTGAGTGACCCTCACCTGCCGTCGTATCCCGCAAGGCGGGATACCCTCTCCCCTTGGAGAGGGCTTTACTTTCCTGGAGGGGAAGGGGCGGAGCACGATTAACACTCGCTTGGCAACGTTCTGTACGTTACAATGCCGTCGCCCGCAAACCAAAATAGAGCGCCAAGCCCTCTCCGAGGGGAGAGGGTGCCCCGCAGCGCCGGGGCGGGTGAGAGGTCATTTCAAAAAAGCGAATCAGCACGCAACGCGTTCGCGAATTGCGCCACCAGCAGACCGAAGCCGAAAAGGAGGCGTGGCACCTGCTGCGTGACCGCCGCCTGGGATTGAAGTTCCGGCGCCAGTATCCCATTGAAAATTACGTGATCGATTTTTACTGCTGCGAACTCCGCCTGGCCGTAGAACTGGACGGAGGCGTCCACTCGCAACCCAGCCAGATGAAAAAGGACGCTGCCAAGGATGCTTTCCTCCAAGAGCTCGGCATTCGCGTGCTGCGTTTGCCGAACGGATTGGTGACGGAAGACCCTGAAGGTTTTGTTTGCAGGGTGCGTGAGGCGGCACGGGATAAGGCTGAAAGAGGCAAATGAAGCCGCGCCATGTTTGTATCGGAAAACACCCCTCACCCGTCCGCACTCTGGCGGACACCCTCTCCCCAAGGGAGAGGGCTTATTTTTTGGAGTGGGGCTATGCACACTGTTCCCGCCAAGAGATAGGGTTTAGGGAAATTAAACCCGGGCGCGATCTCGCTTTCCCAAAGGGATGTTTCAGCTGCCCGTGCGGGACCACAAACAACTCCTCACCCGCCGTCGTACCTCCGGCACCCTCTCCCCTCGGAGAGGGCTTTATTTTTTTGGGGGCGCGCAGCCGGACAAGGAGGAGCTGAACCGTCGAAAAGTTACCTGGCCGTCCGGGGCAGCAGGCACGAGCCTATGCCCCAAGCCCAGAGTCGAATTCTCCATTCTCAGTCCTTCGAGAGTTCCGCGACTGAACAACCAGAGGGAGACGAAGGGAAACGACCCAAAATACGAAATCAGGAGCCAGAAGTCAGGAGGCGGGCGGCGGCAATACAAAATTGCAGATTCAAGATTCAAGAGCAATTGCGGAGATACCTTCGACAAGCTCGAGGCAGGCTCTTCACGTTGCTCAGGATAACGGGCAGGCCGAGCGGAAGCTTGGCGCAACCTTGTAGCAGGCCATCCTGGCCGTGTGTCCCGGTCGCAACATGGGCATAGACGCCCGTGCCACAACCAAATCGAGCCACTGCAAGGGCCATCCTCATGCCATGCCGGGCTGAAGCCCGCCGCTACAAAGGCCCTCTGGCTTTGCCAATCGGGCGGGGGAAAGGTAGAATAAATAGGTTAAATATGGGGCATAGACCCTGCTGAGGACTATGGGTACATACTTTCAAACCGCACTTGGTAAAGTCATAGGATCAAAGAACGACCGCGAGCTGAAGCGGGTGCAGGCGCGCGTGGATGAGATCAACGCGCTTGAGCCGGAAATGCGGAAGCTGGACGACTCCGACTTTCCGCACCGCACCGAGCAGCTGAAGAAGCGCCTGGCCGACGGCGCGACGCTCGACGACCTGCTGCCGGAAGCCTTTGCGCTGTGCCGTGAGGCCGGCCGCCGCACGCTGAACATGCGCCACTTTGACGTCCAGCTGGTGGGCGCCATGGTGCTGCACGAAGGCAAGATCGCCGAAATGAAGACCGGCGAAGGCAAAACGCTGGTGGCCACCCTGCCCGTCTACTTGAACTCGCTGGAAGGCAAGGGCGTGCACGTGGTGACGGTGAACGACTACCTGGCCAATCGCGACGCCGCCTGGATGGGCCCCATCTACCGCCTGCTGGGCCTGAGCGTGGGCGTGATTGTCCACGACCTGGACGACGAAGAGCGCCGCCTCGCTTACGGCGCCGACGTCACCTACGGCACCAACAACGAGTTCGGGTTCGATTACCTGCGCGACAACATGAAGTTTGAAATCAGCGACTGCGTGCAGCCCCAGCACCATTACGCCATCGTCGATGAGGTGGACTCGATTTTGATCGATGAGGCGCGGACACCGCTGATTATTTCCGGCGCGTCGGAAGAATCGACGGAAAAGTATTACCGCGTGGACAAGGTGATCCCTCACCTGAAAATGCCGGAAGATTACGAGATTGATGAGAAGCTGCGGACCGTGAGTCTGCTGGAGCCCGGCATCGGCAAGGCGGAAAAACTGCTGGGGCTCGAAAACATGTACGACCCCGCCAACATGGAGTTTATCCACCACATCTACCAGGGCTTGAAAGCCCACGCGCTGTTTATTCGCGACAAGGATTACGTGGTGAAAGACGGCGAAGTCATCATCGTGGATGAGTTTACCGGCCGCCTGATGCCCGGCCGGCGATGGAGCGACGGCCTGCACCAGGCTATCGAAGCCAAGGAAGGCGTCCGGATCGAAAAGGAAAACCAGACGCTCGCCACCATCACCTTCCAGAACTACTTCCGCATGTATGACAAGCTTTCGGGCATGACCGGTACGGCGGAAACTGAAGCGGCCGAGTTTGAGAAAATCTACGAGCTGGAAGTGGTGGTCATCCCCACCAACCGCGAGCTGATCCGCTATGAGCACGCCGACGTGGTCTATCGCACAGAGCGCGAAAAGTTCAACGCCTCCATCGAGGAAATCAAGGAATATCACCTGCGCGGCCAGCCCGTGCTGGTGGGCACCATCGCCATTGAAAAATCAGAACGACTGAGCGCCCAGTTGCGCAAGGCCGGGTACCTGCCGGAACACTTCCAGGAATTGGCAAAGCAGGCCGGGCTGGAAGGCCGTAAACTAGAAACCTGGGCTAGGGACCTGCAGGCACAGCACGGCCCTGCTATGAACTGGCTGGTCCGCGCCGGCGTTACGATATCGGTGGTCAGGAAAACGCTGAAGGACAGTCGATTCGCAGGTGTGGCAAGCTCGTCGAACGGCAATCGGAACAACTTCATCAACGCCCTGCTCAAGCGCAAAGTTTCAAGATACTTCGCGCCGCCGGTCAGTCCGTTGGATGGCGACGGGGTTCCGGAATTAGTGGAACTGGCAAAGAAGACTCCCGACAAGATTGTTCCGGTGCTCGACTACCTGATCGAAATCCAGTGCCGCCCGGAACGCCTGGTTGAGGTGCTGGAGCAGCGGGAAATTAAACACAACATCCTGAACGCCAAACAGCACGACCGCGAAGCGCAGATCGTTGCACAGGCGGGCCGCGTGGGCGCCGTTACAGTCTCCACCAACATGGCCGGCCGCGGCACGGACATTCTGCTGGGTGGCAATCCGGAATTTCTGGCACGGGAAGAGTTTCGCAAGTCTCCGGAAAAATATCGCCAGCAGGGTATCGATCCTGAACCTCCCGAACGCCCGGCTGCCGGCTCCGCGGATGAAATTTACCAGGCCTACATCAACGCCTACTCCGAATGGCGAAAGAAGTGGACCGACTTCATCAATCAATTCAAGAGCACTACTGACGTCGAACATGAACGCGTCATCGACCTTGGGGGCCTGCACATTCTCGGCACCGAACGCCATGAGTCCCGGCGAATTGACAATCAGTTGCGTGGACGCGCCGGCCGCCAAGGCGACCCGGGTTCATCGCGATTCTACCTTTCGCTTGAAGATGACCTGCTTCGCATTTTCGCCGGTGACCGAATCTCGAAGATCATGCACAAGCTCGGCATGGAAGAAGGGGTGCCGATTGAATCCAAGCTCATAACCAAACGGATTGAGGCAGCCCAGAAGGCCGTTGAAGGCCAGAACTTTGAGTCCCGCAAGCATCTGCTTGAATATGACGACGTGATGAACAAGCAGAGGGAGACCATCTATGACCTTCGCAAACAACTGCTGAAGGGCGACGACCAGAGAGAGTACCTGCTGGACTCCGCCGACCGGGTGGTTGACTGGCTGGTGACAACCTATTGCCCCAAGGCTCAGCACGCAGACGAATGGAACATCCAGGGGTTACAAAACGAGTTCTGGGCTCGTTTTGGTGTAGACATCCGCAAGAATGACCTGAAATTCGATCCCAAGTTGCTTGATCCTCTCAGTGAGGACCTGAAGCAGATTGTTCATCAGCGCTACGAAGAACGCGAGCAGGTCTGGGGGACAGAACGCATGCGGTTCCACGAGCGCATGATCATGCTCCAAGTGGTCGATGCCCAGTGGAAGGACCATCTTCTGGCCATGGACCACCTGAAAGAGGGCATTGGCCTCCGTGGCTATGGACAGCGCGACCCGCTTGTGGAATATAAGCGTGAGTCCTTTGACATGTTTGAGGATATGATGGACCGCACTGAGGACGAGACCCTTCGCTACCTGTTCCTGATGCGAACCCCCGAAGAAGAAGAGGCGCTGATCCGCCAGTATCAGCAGCGTAAACGGCGCGAGCAGGCCGAAATGCGCATGGTCGGCGGCGGAGCGATGGAAAAACCTCAACAGGTTGTCCGCAAGGAAAAGATCGGTCGCAACGATCCCTGTCCCTGCGGCAGTGGCAAGAAGTACAAGAAGTGCCACGGCGCGCCGACTGCGGTTGCGGCTGGAGCAGAAAAATCCGGCGGCGCTCCGGCCACCCCCACCAAGTCATAAATCATCCACTGAGGATTATCTTTTCAGACGCGGCAGCCGTTGCCGCTGCCCATCCCGCAGCCTCAATCTTCGAATTTGTTGCGCCTTGAGTAGGGCGAGGCTTCGGCTCGACCAGAGGAAGCAGGGCCGTAGGCCAGAAAGAAAAAAGCCCCTGTACCTTGTCGCTCCTCCCACTGATCAGCAGGAATCGCAACAATGTACAGGGGGCTTGTGAGGTCATCTATGGTCCAGACAGATGGTTACTACATCATTGGCCGCCTGGACCGGGAGATATCACTATAAACATGGGCTGCCCTTGATGAACGACCCGCAACAGAACCTGACCTTTCGCCTCACCTGCCAGCTTGTTGAAGTCATTAACATTATGAACCGGCTGACGGTTGATGCTTTCGATCACGTCTCCCTGTTGCAGATAATCAGCAGCCGGACTGTTCTGATCGACGTTAGAAACCACAACTCCAGACACTTCATTGGGAATGCCCAGTTGATCGCGAAGCCTTGGAGTCAAATTCTGGACTGAGATCCCTTCAAGGGCACTTCCCGACGGGCCCTGTCCCTGACCCGGAGGTGCGCCAGCATTCGCAGGCCGCTCACCCAAAGTTACCTTGATAGTCATGGGTTTCCCATTCCGAAGAATGCCCAGAGTGATGGTTGTGCCAGGATCGGTTTGCGTCACCATGGCTGTGAGCGATCCCGCGTCAGAGACGGTTTGTCCGTTGTACTTGCGAATGACGTCGCCGTTCTTAAGGCCAGCCTTGGCCGCAGGCCCCCCGGATTCAACGTTCTGGACCAACGCACCAGACGTATCGGGTACATCAAACTCTTTGGCCAATCCGGGGCTCAAATCCCCAATTAAGACACCGAGATAACCCCTGGAGACCTTTCCAGTCTTAATCAGATCTTCCATCACATGCTTGACGGTGTTGGAAGGAATGGCAAAGCCGATTCCGAGAAAGCTGCCTTCCCCTCCCGGACCCGAGTTGCCGCTGAGGATCGCGGTGTTGATGCCCACCACCTGGCCTCTGACATTTACGAGAGGGCCACCGGAATTGCCGGGATTAATGGCAGCATCCGTCTGAATGAAGTTTTCCAGATTTCGCGGGCCTTCAATTCCCGAGCGTCCGAGAGCACTCACCGCCCCCCGCGTCATTGAAAAGTTCTGGCCGAAGGGGTTGCCAAAGGCCATGACAATGTCACCGACGTGAAGCTTTTCTGAGTCACCCCAGGAAGCAACCGGCAAGTTCTCGGCATCGATCTTGATGACAGCAAGGTCCGTCGGCTTGTCTGCGCCAATCACCTTGGCCTTGAAATTCCGCTTGTCAGAAAGCATCACTTCAATGTCCGACGCTTTGGCAATCACGTGATTGTTCGTCACAATGTAGCCCTTGGGCGATACGATCACGCCGGAGCCCAATGCGTGCAGAACCTGCCTCTGCGGAACACCACCGGGCATATTGCCGAAAAAGTGACGGAAAAAGGGATCGGAGAAAAAGGGAGACTGCTGAACTTTCATCACCTGCGTAGTGCTGATGTAAACCACCGCAGGGGTCACGGCCTTGGCGATCCGCTCATAGGCCTTGTTCAACTGCTCAAGTTGGTTGATGTCCGGACCATTTAGTGCCTGGCCATCAGCCAGCACAATATTCGCAAAGCTGCGATGCCCGACGTACATCACTGAAGCGAGGACCAGGCACAGAACGCCGATCATCGTCAGGCTCAGGCCCAGAAAATTCTCGCGAAAAAACTGCTTGGAAAAGCGCGGCATTGAAAAAAGTTCTCCTTTCGTCGACTCTTCTGCCGAGAGTTTCATCCATTCCGGGGACGGTTTAAGCTTGATTTTGCCATCAACTAAGATGCACCTGCAACACGTAAGGGTTTCCTTCTGCATTAACCCCGGGAAGCGCCCTTACAGCAATCAACCGCGAATTTACCTCAGCTTTTGGGTGCCAAAAGGCACCCTTGTCCCTCTTCTATTTAGAGTACCACATACGGGTCCGGGCAAGAAAAGGCCAACGTCAATACTGGTAAATTGGCAAAATTGGAAACTTCCTGGTCAAGAAGCCGCCAGTGGGGGAGGCTACTTTCCCGAGGGGTGCAGGAGATACATCAAAGATGGGCGGTGCGCCCTCTACATTTTCTTACGGCTGTACGCGGAGGTTACCATCACGCCCATTGTCCCACCGTCGTGGCTGAGCTGAACATCATAGTGAACAGGGTAACCGCCCTGCACGGAGACGTTGTTGGCCTGAACAGCCCCCACAAAGTAACCACCACTGCCGCCTCCGCCCAAGTCGACGGTGGCATTGGGCGCATTCAGCAGCGCCGAAATGGCTCCGTTCCCACTGATCGACACATCATTGGTCCCTGCATAGTTGATGGTCACTGCCTGCGGAGAAATGCTGGTTGAGACACCATTGGAGATGCCGAGGCCCCCAATGCTCAAGGTGGACTTGATGTTAAGGATCACATAGCCTGAAACGTTAATCTGACCCTGAGTCTCGGTCAGACTGTCGATATCATAGTAAACAGGATTCAAAACGCTGGACCCGCCAACCAGTTCAAGCACCGGGGCGTTTCCACCCCCGCCGCCACCAGACATCGAAATGCTCGAAATTTCGTAGGGATGGGCCGCAGTGCCGTCGCAGGTGGAATCCATGCAGGGGGAACTCGTCGCAGGGCTCACACCCGTGGTCTGGGGGAAAGGGCTATTGGACCAGGTCGCACCCACCGGCAAAACCTGGACACTGCCGGAGCTCAGAGAGTATGAAGGAGCACCATTTGG
>Ga0102953_1002484_pt1 | contig 10867 bp, 11 predicted proteins | sample SalPon2A_C_D2_MG_FD_78509 | JGI IMG/M metagenome (GOLD analysis project Ga0102953, IMG submission 78509) | Soil microbial communities from South San Francisco under conditions of wetland restoration - Salt Pond MetaG R2A_C_D2_MG | ecosystem: Environmental > Terrestrial > Soil > Wetlands | place... | reverse complement strand
GTGGCGATTAACCGGGCCTGATTAAACCCGCGCATTCGTTTTTTTGCCGGATGCAACGGAACGGGAAGCAAAATATAATTCTCTGGCGGCCAGATATAATTAGTGAGATAATGATCGCGCAACCGCTTGCCCAGCATTACACCAGTTTCCACGCCAACACCCGCCAGCCCATCGTATTTCAATGAATGAAGCAGTCCTTGAAGAGCCCCGCCTTTATCAAAACTCCACAGGGCATATTGCTGATACACAGATTCCGGCAATATGACATCCGATGTCGATGGACACATTCCTGCTTCTGTCTCCGGAAAACGATTTGTCAGGCAAAAAGGACAGATCAGATGATTTTTTACAGGTATAACCTCCCCACAACAAATACATATTTGGGGAAACACCACATTTTCCCAGTCAGCTGTAAATTTTATCAGATTCCGAAACACTTTGCGACGATTTAAAAGTATATCTGCTTTTAAAAAGATACAGCAATCAGCAATTCCTTACAGTATTAAACCGGGGATTAAAAGGTGTTGAAGTGGCTGGATGTTGAAGCAGCAAACACAAACGGAGAAAATGTAGATGGGGAGTTGAGCTGATTTCACTCAATATTAAAATAACCTATCTACCAGGATGAGAATCCAGACCGTTGGCAGGTAAAAGAGAGAGGCGAACATTAATTTCCGTGCATTATCTTTGGTAACTTTCCGCATGGGGGGGATACCGTAGAGGAGGAAGCCGAGTCCGGCGATGACAGCACCAATGAGGTAAATCAACCCGTTATCACTGAAATAATACAATAGAGCGCTTACGGGTATCAGGAGTATCAGGCAGGCAAGTACGGTAATCGATGCCTTTAAATTATTGCTGTCATCCGATGGCAGCATATGGAAACCGGCACGCAGGTAATCGTCGTTGCAGAGCCAGGCAATAGCAACCACATGGGGTATCTGCCAGAAAAAGACGATTCCGAACAAGATCCACATCCCGATATCGGTCAGATGGCCGGTTGCAGCCACCCAGCCACCTACCGGTGGAAGGGCGCCCGGTATAGCACCCACGAATACATTTAGAAATGATTTACGCTTGAGAGGTGTATATGCACCTAGATAGAGAATCGAGGTAGCGGCAGAGATGCAACCGGCAACGAAGTTTACCGTGAGGATCAGGTAACTCAGACCTGATATCATCAGTATCGTAGAAAACAAAAAGGCCCTTTCGCTCCCTATCCGGTGCATCGGCAACGGACGTTTTCTCGTCCGGTGCATCAGCCTATCAAGATCCCGTTCGATATACTGGTTAAATGCAGACGTACCGGAGGCAATCAGTAAGGTGCCCAGTGCGGCGTTGAACAAATTCAAATAGTCGATGGCACCATTTGATCCCAACAAAAAACCAATACCCATACTGGCGAGCACAAGAAACGTGATGCCGGGTTTGGTCAACTCGACATACGCACCGATGACCGATACATCGATGTACCGCGAAATTGTCTTGCTAATCGCCGTCTTCATATTGGTCTGCGTCAGATCAGGCTTGGTATAGTGTTCATGCCAATTAAATCGGCGTCAATTTACGAATAATTTGTATTTTTAGACATCAAAAGTTTGACTCATTTTTATTTCATCACTACAGAAGCGAGTTCTTTTTTTCATGAAACTTAATGCTTACCAGAAAGCTGCCTTATTAACTGTTGGAAGTACCCTATTACTTATTTTTATTGGAGGATTGGTCCGTGCCTCCGGATCCGGACTCGGGTGTCCGGACTGGCCGAAATGCTTTGGGCATTGGTTCCCTCCTTCTTCCGCATCCCAATTACCTCCAGGCATAGATAAATCCCTGTTCAATCCGACACACATGTGGATCGAATATATCAACCGTCTTTTTGGAGTACTGACCGGATTACTTATCACGATAACATTCATTTTATCCTTTCGATACCGGAAGAAACAGAAGGCTGTCTTCTTTGCATCCATCGCAGCATTTATCATGGTATTGATTGAGGGATGGCTTGGCGGAGAGGTTGTAACAAGTGAATTAAAAGCCTGGATAATCTCCGTTCACATGTACCTGGCCCTGGCTATTCTGCTGGCGTTGCTTTTTGCTACATACCGGGCATTTTCCCGGGAGTTCATATTTGAATTGGATGATAAACTCAGACGTACATTATTGATTGCCGGAAGTATTCTGTTGGTATTTACGCTTATTCAAACGGGTTTGGGAACTCAATTACGCCAACAGATTGATGTATTGAAGGATAGTGCCAACCCACCGCCCCGCAGCCTCTGGCTGAGCATGACAGGTGTCATTGATACCATACACCGGCTTTTTACATGGACTGTGGTTGGCTCAGCCCTTTACCTGGCTTATGTTGTCAAGGATCTGGAGGCAAAATCCATTTACAGGCGGACAACGGTCAGCGTTTTGTCCCTGATTGTATTGCAGGTTGTGCTTGGTCTCGGCCTTGTAGAATTCAACGTCTTCCCCCCCTTCCAGGTCCTTCACCTCACCAACGATGCTTTACTGGTCTGCGCCGAGTTCCTGCTTATCCTCTTTACATACGAGGCACATAAAAAAAGCCAGTCACCTTTTATTAGTGCCGGCTCTTTTTCAAAGAATTGATACCTCTTTTATCCCGCTGTAAAGGTTGGGATAATTGCATGTCGGAACATTGTATCCAGCATTGTTATACCAACCAAGGCGCTCAGGAAAATAAGTGATATTACCAGAACCAAGGCATTAAATTTCTTATCCCAGTAAAGGTTCATGAAGAACATGGCCACCAGGCTGGCCTTCACTACAGCAATGCCAATCGAAAAGATGACATTATATGGTGGGGGAAGTTGCATGAAACCGACGCCAACAGTAATAACAGTAAGGATCGCTAACGCTACGCCGACCTTAATAAGAGTCTTAACTGGTGTAATATGATGTTCACTCATTTTTAAATCCTTTTAAGCGACTAAGTAGAAAAGTGGCAACAGAAAAATCCAGAATATATCGACGAGGTGCCAATAGAGCCCGGTAATTTCGACCGGAGTAAAATATTCACTGCTAAATCTGCCGCGTTTGGTTTTTACCATCAGCCATACCATCAGTCCCATCCCAACCAACACGTGTATTCCATGAAGACCGGTCATGAGATAATAAAGGCTGAAAAAGACATAGGCATGAGAATCTGAAATCCCTTTAAAGGCATATGCAGATCCCGGATACATGCCATGTGAAAAGTTATCCAGCCATTCCATAATGTGAGAGCCGATAAAAAAAGCTCCCAGCACAAACGTTATACCGAGATAAATAATCGTAAGCTTCTGTTTATTCGTTTGGATGGAGTGTATGGCCAAAGCCATGGTCAAACTACTCAGAATAAGATCGAGAGTGTCGGCACCGCCAACCAATTTATCCAGGGCATTTGACCCATCGATAAAGGCCTGAGGATACCATGATCTGAAGATGATGTAGGCAGCAAAAAGCCCACCAAAGAATAATATCTCGGTACCTAGAAATATCCACATGCCCATTTTAGATGCATCAAACTGTTGATGCGCATCTACAAAATGGTGGTAGACATGGCTGTCATGTCTCGACTCAGCTACTGCATCTGACATATTTTAAATTCGCTTGAATGGGTTATTAATGATTTTCATCCGTTACCTTCAGGATCAGACATTAGCCATTTCCGGACTGTTGCCTCCCGAGGGAGCCTCTACTTCCAGTTCATCGCCACCATGCTCACCATTACTCAACAGACCGAGCTGAAACTCACTTATCGGCCTTTGATACTCGTAAGGACCGTGAATTACCACCGGCGTATATGAGAAGTTTTCAGTGGGAGGCGGTGATGATGTCATCCACTCAAGGGTGCGGGCATCCCAGGGATTAGCAGGGGCTTTCTTTCCCTTGATCAGGGAATGCAAGAGGTAACCCAGCATAATGAAGAAGCCAAGTGCCAGAATCCAGGAACCTACTGTTGAGAGTTGATGAAGTGGTTGAAACTGTGGCAGGTAATTGTAATAACGACGAGGCATTCCCTTTGCACCTAAAATAAACTGTGGGAAGAATGTCACGTTGAAACCGACAAAAATCAAAAACCAGGAAATGCGTGCCATCGTCTCGCTGTACATCTTGCCAAACATCTTAGGCCACCAGAAGTGGATCCCGCCAAGCAGGGCAATAACCATTCCACCAAACATCACATAGTGGAAGTGGGCTACGACGTAGTAAGTGGCATGTAACTGCACATCAACAGAGAGGGCGCCCAGCATAACACCTGTAAATCCGCCGATACTGAACAGGAAAATAAATGACAGGGCATATAGCATCGGTACCTTTAGCCTCACCGAGCCTTTGTACATCGTGGCCAGCCAGTTAAAGATCTTGATTCCTGTAGGGATACCGATCATGAATGTAAGCAGTGAGAAAACGATGGAAGCGATCATCGACTGACCGGCAACAAACATGTGGTGGCCCCAAACCAGGAAACCGAGAAATGCGATGGCAAGCGTCGATATCGCCACGAACCAATAACCAAACAATCTCTTATGGGAGAATGTGGCTATCAGGTCGGCGATAATGCCAAAGCCGGGAACAATCATAATATACACGGCTGGGTGCGAATAGAACCAGAAAAAGTGTTCGTAAAGCACCGGATCCCCGCCTAGCGCCGGATTAAAAATCCCTACGTGGAGCAGTCGTTCCATGATCAGCAAAGCCAGCGTTATGGCCAGCACCGGAGTCGCAAGAATCTGGATAATACTCGTTGCATAAATGCCCCACACAAACAACGGGAACTTGCCCCACGTAAGACCGGGTGCACGAAGCTTGTGTATCGTTACGATGAAGTTCAATCCTGTAAGGATCGATGAAAAACCGGTAATAAAGATACCCGTCGTCATCGGGATTACAGCCGTTGTAGATTTGATGCTGTAAGGAGCATAAAAAGTCCAGCCGGTGTCGACGCCATGTGTAAGAATAGTTACCACGGTAAAGATGATACCTGTCAGATACAGATAGTAGCTCAACAGGTTTAACCGTGGAAAAGCCACATCCTTAGCGCCAATCTGCAGTGGGATGAAGAAGTTACCCAAGATACCCGGTACAGCCGGAACAAGGAAGAAAAAGATCATCAACGTACCGTGGAGCGTAAAGAGCTCATTGTACGTATGGGCATCAATGATCGTCTTGGCAGGTGTCCAGAGCTCCAGACGGATGGTCAGGGCAATCAGGCCGGCCACAAAGAAGACGATCGCACCGGTAAAGAAGTACATCAAACCAATGCGCTTGTGATCCCGGGTTAGCAACCAGGATTTTATCCCTTTCTCCTGGTTAAGGTAGTTTAATTCCGAATGCTCCGGCATGACATAACGCCGGACCTTCATTGTCACTGTTTTTCTATTCGCTGCTGCTGCTGTTTCCATAATCACTTAAGCGATTTGATGTAAGCGATGATCGCGTCAATCTGGTCGTTGTTCAATTGGCCCTGGAAGGTCGGCATCACATTTGGGAAGCCTTTAACAATCTGGGCACCGGGGTTAAGTATTGATTCCCGGATATAATTTTCATTTACTGTCACGGTTTTTCCATCAGACAAAGCCACCTTGCTGCCATAAATCCCTTTCCAGGTCGGACCAACAATTTTCGACCCGTCGGTCGAGTGGCAGGCTTTACAACCCTGAGATCCATACAGTTGCTTCCCGTAATCTGCGAGTGACATACCCGACGGTTTGCCTCCGGCTCCCTGCTTGAGCCATTTTTCGAACTGATTATTTGTCTGGACAATGACGGTACCCAACATGTTTGAGTGTCCTGTCCCACAATACTGAGTACAAAATATTTGCGATCTTCCGGTATCGGGTGCCTGGAACCAGACATCCGTGTACCTATCAGGCAACACATCATGTTTAATCCTGAAATCAGGGACAAAAAACGAGTGGATTACATCCTTGGATTTCATCACTAATCTGACCGGCCTGTTCTGCGGAACATACAATTTACCAACTGAACTTTTTCCGTTCGCATATGTAAACTTCCAAAGCCACTGTTGTGCCGTCACATTTATTTCATAGGCATCAGGCGGTGGGGTGAACATCCGAATGTAATCGCGGAAACCCCATGAGAATACGATCAAAATGAGCCCCAATGGGATGATGGACCATGTCACTTCGAGTGCATTGTTATGGTCAACCAGAGAAGTGACATCATTATCACTACGCTTCCGGTATTTGATGATGAAATAGATCATAGCCACCGTGATGCCGATGAGCATGATAATACTAACCAGCGTTATAAAGCTGAACAGATTATCAACACTGGGGGCAAACGTCGACTTTGCCGGTGGCAAAAAGAACCGTGAGATTTTATCGAGCATTATGCTTCTGTCGGATATTGTTTATGTTTTTTTGATTTCTTTTCCCTGATCCAGAAAACTGTAAGAAAACCGCCTAATACAAACACTACGATAACCCCGCTTAACTTCATTATGTTAATAGCGGAAGCTATATACGTACCAGATTTTGGATCGTACTGACAACAATAAAGAATAACCTTGTCTAGTGTGGAACCGATGTTACCGCCGGCCGCATCACTGAGTGCACCTTTCAATTCCAATGGGTTAAATGTAATCCCGTATAAATATCTGCTGATTTTACCTTTCGGAGAGATAAATATAAGAGCTGCGGTATGCGCAAACATCTTTTTCTCCGGCAGGTATTTGTAGTTAAAACCGACCGCCCCGGTAAGTTTTGTAATTTGATCCTGATTACCAGTAAAAAAACGCCATCCGGTACTCGCACCGCGTCTGTTTAGGCTATCGAGGTAAATCTTACGCTTTACGGCAGCAACGTCCGGTGTGTCTTTCGGATCAAAACTTACCGTCCAAATATTGTACTGGTCGCCCGGGCTCCAATCAAGCTGGCCTGCACTTTTACTCAAGCCGGCCATAATCATTGGACAAAGCATTGGACAACTGAAGTAAGCCAGGTTTAGAATGACAGGCTTGCCATCTTTAAGCAGTTGACCTGTTGTAACTTTATGCCCTTCCGAGTCTGTGAATTCCAGATCGAGAGGAATATTTTGACCCAGTTTTTCAGTCACTCCAACACCTTCCAGACCACGTGCAGGATCCATGGCACGTTGTGCTCTGGCAGGTAATACAATTACAGAAATCCCAAAGAACAAAATAATCGCAGGTATTAATTGCGACTTACTGAAACAAGAGAATTTATTTATTTGCTGACTCCGATGACTGATTTTTATTTTCTCTGACATAAAGAGCCATTGCACTGTCAATTGGTATTCTATAAATGCCCTTTTGCAAATTCTCAATCCCATATGTACCAAGGATATGATCTGCATGCGTCCGTAAACTGTCAATCAGATAATACTGACTGTTCTCAGAAGTAGTATTCGAGATCGTAAAGCTGTTGTACTTCATCAGGTTTACGGCGACAATATCCAGCGTCAAAATAGTAGCTACAACTACAATTGCATAAACGGAAAGCCTCTTTACGTTTACCTTATCCTTTGTAGCACCATAACTTAGCTCTTCAGCTTCATCATCACTTACTTCAATCTCGTAGATTTTATCATCCTGAGATTGCTCTTGTGGATCTTTATCAAGGTCCTTCGAACTCATCAGATTTTAATTAGGGTATTTATTTTTATTGAGCGATCGATCAAGCAATGGATCGTTCTTTGCAACCATGCTGTGCTTCGAAAACCGGTAAAAGAATATACCAAGAATCAGACAAATCAGCCCAATTAAAGTCGTGAAATCGAGCCAGTGGATATCCAGTCCGCTTTTATGCAGAGTCGGCATAATGATCCAGTATAGTTCTACAAAATGCATGAACAGTATCCAGATAGCCATGTACTTTAAGTAGGTCATATTCTTCTTCGGAGAAGTACCAATCAACCCGAAAAATGGAACAAAAAAGCGACCAAACAGAATCAGCCAGGCAAGATCAACCCAGTTGCCGGCAAAATGATTCTGAAACCAGACTACCTCTTCCGGAACGTTGGCATAATAAATAAGCAAATACTGGGCAAAAGCGATGTAAGCGTAGAAAATAGTAAATGCGAAAGTAAGCAATCCCATATCGGATATATGCTTCTCCGTAATGGTATTCGTGAGTATCCCTCGTTTGCGCAAATAGAGGCTCAGCAGTATTAACACCGGAAAGAATGCCTGGAAACTCATGGCAAAAAAGTATACACCGAATATCGTCGAGTACCAGTGTGGATCGAGCGACATCACCCAGTCAAAAGCCGCGAACGGGACAGTGATTGCGAACAAAAACATACCCGGGCCACTGGTACGGCGCAGCAGTGTTTGTAATCCCCAGTCGCCGGTTTCATCCATCTTTATCGAATTACGATACAGGCGGACACCCAGGAAAGTCCATATTGAGAAATAGATGACGTTACGAATGATAAAAAACCCGGGTTTAAGCCATGGCGATTTCCACTTCAAAGCCGCGCTCCCGGCTACAACATCGTGATGGGTCCATTCATATAATGTGTGTAGCCCAAACATGACCGGGATAAAGAGTATGGCGATCCAAAGCATATTCGCCGAGATCACTTCTGGAATACGCCGGAAGACGACACTATATTCTGATCTGGTAATATGTTGCAACATCACATAAAACAGAGACGCTAATGTGAGGCTGGCAACAAAAATGAGACTGGTCAGATAAGAGAAGAAAAACTGTTGCGAATTTATGAAATAGCCTACGAAACTCGCCAGTAAGGCTACACCGCTTACAACAAATAAGCTTCGCGAGACCTTCAGGTCCGACGGAAAAGTAAGAGAATCGGTTAATTTTGCTTTACTCATGATAACTGAATTCGCTGGAGATAAATGGATCTCGCCCCGATTTACCGGGGAATCATTTCAGGGATTTGATATACGCAATAATCGACTTGATGTCTTGCGGTGATAGTGAACTGGACAAATTCGGCATTACAGGGCTGAATCCGTCTACGACCTGTTTGGCTGGATGCATAATAGACTCTGTAATGTAATTGGCATCAGCAGTGACTGTGGAACCGTCGGTTAACTTGACCTTCGAACCGTAAAGTCCTTTCCATGTAGGACCAACACCCTTCGAACCATCAACAGAATGGCAAGTGGCACAGGTCATGGAGTGGTACAACTTCTTTCCCTGGGCAATGAGCTGTTGTGTATTTCCGCCATTACTCTGCATTGCCTTTTGCACTGCTTGCTGTTGCTCCTTCTGAGCTTCTGCTTCGGCTTTCTTTTGTTCCTTGTAAGCTGTTACAGCCGAATCCGAGAATGTGTATCCTTCCAAATCGTTCTGTGTTGCATTCTGGCTTAACTGCAGTGCACGGATATAAGCAACGATAGCCCAGCGGTCATGTACAGGAATCTGGTACCGGTAAGGCATCATCGTGCGGATACCGTTGGTCATAACGTCGAAGAAATGTCCATCAGGAGCATTTAACAAGCGTTCCTGATGATAATTCGGCGGATGAATCAGGCCAACGTTAAGACTCGGGACAATTCCATTGCCATCACCGAGGCGACCATGGCAAGGAGTACAAAAGACATCAAAGCGATTCTGTCCCCGCTTAATCAATTGCATGGTAACAGGGATCGGTATGTGTTTCACAAGATTGCCATCCTTATCCTTGCCTTCATAATACCTGGTATTCAGCCGCAGTTCATTTCTGGCAACTGTTCCTTTGACGGGCATACGCATCGACCGCTTGTCCGGAAAGAATGTATTCACATCCTGCGCCACGTATTTATGCTGCTTAAACATGTTGCGTTCAAGCTGAATCGGTGTTTGTTTGAACGGGGCTCCCCGGCATGCTGACAAAAGCAGGGCCAGAAGGAATAACGCGATATAACGTTGCTTCACAATGTTCATCAGTTAGTAGTTTAACAAACTCGTATAATCCTGGTTATCATCATTCAAATATTTCTTCCACATGCGTCGCACCGGTTTCTTCAAACAGGTTCTTCACCTTATCTGTTGAAAACAAGGAATCTTTCGACTCTATGCACAGAAAGAATCCATCATCAGTAGCATGCTTGCTGAAACGTTCCGAGTTAAACAAAGGGTTATAATGCTTCGGAAGTTTATTAAGGCCCAGCATCCCGAAAAGTGCTCCAAAGGATGAAAGAAGAACGGTCAATTCAAACGTGATTGGTACAAATGCGGGCAGGTTAATATGCGGCTTGCCGCTGATATCAATGGTATAATCGATGCCCAGCATCCAGATCATCATAAACAGAGCACCGCAACCGCCTATGATACCACAGATCAGAACAATCAATCCGACCCTCGATTTTTTGAGATCCATGGCCTCATCCATCCCATGAATTGGAAATGGACTATAGGTGTCGAACTGCTGATAACCTGCGGACCGCACAGCATTGGCTGCCTTAACCAATTCCCCTGGATTGCTGAATTCAGCAAGGATACCGTGTAATTTTCTTTCTTGAACTGCTGCTTCCATATCGCGTTCAGTTACATATAATTAGGTTGATTGAACACTTTCGTCAGACGGCGCAATTACTTCATCGTGCTCATCATAATAATGCGGATCAGCCTGAGGCATTACGCCTTTCACCTCTGCGATCGCAATCATCGGGAAGTACCTTAAAAAGAGCAGGAAGAATGTAAAGAACAGACCAAAGGTCCCTATGTAGGTCAGGATATCTACCCAGGTAGGCGAATAGAATGCCCACGAGGACGGTAGAAAGTCAGTTGACAATGATGCCGGGATAATCATAAACCGCTCGAACCACATCCCGATGTTCGCCAAACAGGCGATGATAAAGGTAAGTGGGATACTGCGCCGTACTTTCTTGAACCACAGTGCCTGTTGGTTCAGTACGTTACAG
>Ga0102953_1002481_pt1 | contig 10879 bp, 10 predicted proteins | sample SalPon2A_C_D2_MG_FD_78509 | JGI IMG/M metagenome (GOLD analysis project Ga0102953, IMG submission 78509) | Soil microbial communities from South San Francisco under conditions of wetland restoration - Salt Pond MetaG R2A_C_D2_MG | ecosystem: Environmental > Terrestrial > Soil > Wetlands | place... | reverse complement strand
GGAGCGTGGGTCTTCGACCTCGGCCGCCCCCCCGACGTCCACCCCAGCGTCCGCGACGTGCCGGGCGTCCAGCTCGTGCCGGGCGGCGTGGTGCGTCCGCCCGGCGAGATGCGCTCGGAGATCGACATGCGCTTCGGGGAAGGCTACGTGCCGGCGTGCCTGGCGGAGACGATGATCATGACCGCGGCGCACGCCTACGATCGCCGCAGTCTGGGCGGCCGGACCCGCACCGAGGACATCGCGTTCTACCTGCGCGAAGGGGAGGAGCTCGGTTTCGAGATCGTCACCAGGGACGACTGCGTCGCCGAGGTGGAGGCGCCCGCGTGAGGACGGCGCGGTGAAGGCGGTGCGGCTCCCCGGGCCGCTCGACGGCGAGAGCCCGCGTATGGCACGGCTGTTCGAGCTGGGCTGTGTGGGGGCGGCCGAGGTGCCGGGGGAGGACGGTCCGCAGGTGCTCGCCTACTTCGAAGGGGTGGTCGAGCTTCCCTTCGACGGTGCCTGGGAGGACGTCGAGGACGTCGACTACGTCGCCGCGTACCGGCGCGAGCTGCGTCCCGTGCGAGCGGGGCCGCTGGTCGTGGCGCCGAGCCACCGCCGCGTCCGGCTCGACGCGGGCGAGCAGGTGCTGTGGCTCGACCCCGGCAGCGCCTTCGGCACCGGCCATCACGAGACCACCCGCATGGCGTTGGAGGCGCTCGGCCGGCTCGACCTCAGCGGCATGAGCGTGCTCGACGTCGGAGCAGGCTCCGGCATCCTGGCCATCGCGGCCGACCGCCTGGGCGCGGCCAGCGCGATCGGCGTCGACACCGACCCAGCGACCGTTCCCGTGGCGCGGGCCAACGCACGCCTCAACCGTTCACGTGCCGTGTTCCTGGCGGGCAGTCTCGGCCACCCCGAGCTGCCGGGACGCTTCGACGTCATCGTCGCCAACCTCTACGCCGAGCTCCACACGGCGCTGATGGGGACCTACCTGGCGCGCCTCAACGCGGGAGGCCGGCTGCTGCTGACCGGCATCCTCGTCCGGCTGGAGTCCGTCGTGCGCGACGCGCTCCCGGCCGGTCCCAGCGTCGGCACCCTGCGGCAGGGCGAGTGGTCGCTGCTCGAGGCGGTGTTCCCGTGGACCGGCGCCGGCCGCGAGGGCCCATGAGGACGGCGTGCCGGCGGGGCACGAGGCCATGAGGCACAGGTGGCCGTCACCGCGCCGGCGGCGCTGCCGGTGCCGGCTGCGCGGTGAGGCCGGGCGGAGCCGCCGGTGACGCCGGAGCGCGCCGGGAAGGCAGGCATGGCGATCGGAGACCCCTCGTGAGACGCCCGTGCGACCGCCCACGTCCGTTGCGCGTTGTGCCGGCCGCGGTTCTCGCCGTGCTCGTGGTGGCGGCGTTGGCGGGCGTGCTGGCGGGCTGCCGGCCGCTCTACATCCCGCCGGTGCCGAAGTCGCTACCCACGCCCGCGGTGGCGCAGCTCGGCGATGCCAGCTCGCTCGTCGTGGCCCACGGCACGCTCGCTCTGCACCTGGTGCTGACAGCCATCCCCGAGGCCGGCTGGCTCGCCGTGCAGTGGTTCGCGCCCGACGACACCGAGGCGGCTTCCGACAGCGTGTGGGTGGCGCCGGCCGACGTCGGCCAGGGCCGCACGCTGCTGCTTCCGGCGCGGGTGACGCTGTCTGCGGGGGAGTGGCGTGCGGTCGCCTCGCTCCGGGGTCAGGTGCTGCGCCAGTTCCGCGTGGAGGTGCCGTCGCCGGCCGGCGCGGGCGCCCCCTGAGCGGGAGCCCGCGATCCCGAGCGGTCGGCCCGCAGGGCGCGAGGCACCGCTGCGGGCCGACCGCGTCTCAGGGGAGCGCGGCCGTCAGGCCGTGCGGCGCCGCGAGCGGCCCGCCCGTTTCTGCTGTTGCGTCTTGAACCACACCACGAGCGGCGACAGGATGAAGATGCTCGAGTAGGTCCCGAAGCCGATCCCGACCAGCAGCGCGATGCTGAAGCCCCGCAGCACGCTGCCGCCGAAGATGAACAGCGCGATGACCGGGAGCAGCGTCGTGCCCGAGGTGCCGATGGTCCGGGACAGGGTCTGGTTCACGGCCAGGTCCACCACCTCGGCATAGCTCCGATCGCGCACCTTGCGCAGGTTCTCACGGATGCGGTCGGCGATGACGATCGAGTCGTTGAGCGAGTAGCCGACTACGAACAACACCGCGGCGAGCACCGGGATGCTGAAGGTCACGTTGAACAGGTCGAGCGCGCCCAGCACGATGCCGGCGTCGTGGATGGTGGCGATGATGGCCGCCACGGCCACGATCCAGTTCGGCCAGAAGCGCCAGGCCACATACAACAGGATCAACCCCAGGGCGACCAGAACCGCCATCAAGGCGGCCTGTCGCAAGTCGGCACCGACCGCTGGCCCCACGTAGTTCGCTTGCAGGAGTTGACCGTTCAGCTTGGCCGTGAGGTCGGTGGCGAACTGGTCGGCGCTCCCCTGGCCCGACTGCTGGAGGCCCACGCGCACCGACATGGGGTTCCCCTGGACGGTGTTGTCGACCACCTTCACGACCGTGGCGTTCTGGCCGGTGATGCCCGGGTAGTGCAAGGCGTCGATGGCCGAGCGCACGTCGGCCACCGTGGTGCTCGCAGGGGTGTCGACGAGCACGGTGGTCCCGCCCGTGAAGTCGGTGGAGAGCTTCAACCCCTCGGTGGCGACCACCGCGATCGACGCGATGGCCAGCAGACCCGAGATGCTCATGATGACGGGCGCCTTGGAGACGAAGCGCACACCCTCGACGAAGAAGCCCTTCCAGAGGAACGTGCGCTTGCTTCCGGCGGTGACCAGGTCGAGGATGAACGGCACCACGACCACGTTCACGAACACCGAGGCGATGATGCCGATGGCGAGGGTGATGGCGAAGCCGCGCACCGGTCCCGAGGTGTACTGGTAGAGCGCGGCGGCAGCGAGCAGCGTGGTGACGTTGGCGTCGATGATGGCGGAGAGCGAGTTGCCGAAGCCCGTCTTCATCGACAGCCGCAGCGATTTGCCGGCACGCAGCTCCTCACGGATGCGCTCGAAGCTGATGACGTTGCCGTCGACGGCCGCGCCGATGGTCAGCACCAGGCCGGCCAGGCCGGGGAGCGTGAGGGCGGCGTGGAGGCCCGCCAGCGCGCCGAAGATGAACAGCATCGCCAGCCCCAGGCCGAGGGTCAGGATGCCGCCGAAGACCACGCCGTAGTAGCCGACCACGGCCGCGACCACCGCGGCGCCGCCGATGAAGGCGGCCACCTTGCCGGCGTTGATGCTGTCCTGCCCGAGCGTCGGCCCGATGGAGTTGATCTCCTCGACGTGCAGGCTGATCGGCAGGCTGCCCGAGCGCAGGACGAGGGCGATGTTGCTGGCCTCGTCGATGGACTGGATGCCGGTGATCTGGCCGGAGTCGCTGATGCGCGACTGCAGCGTCGGAGCGGTGATGATCTTGCCGTCCAGCACGATAGCCATGCGGCGGCCGATGTTCCCGCCGGTGAAGTCCCCGAACTTGCCGGCGTCCTTGGACTTGATGTTGAAGAAGACGGCCGGCCCGCCCGTCGCGCCGCCTCCCAGCTGCTGGAAGCCGGCCGAGGCGGTGCTGATGATCGCACCGCTGAAGGCGGGCGCCTCCAGGTCAGTCAGCGTCATCTGGCTGACGGTCTTGTTGGCGGCCTCCGGCTTCACGAGCTGGAAGTAGAGCTTCGCCTGCTGACCGATGAGATCGAGCGCGCGCTTCTGATCCTTGGCGGTGAGGCCGGGCAGCTCCACCACGATGCGGTTCTTGCCCGACGTGGTGATGAGCGGCTCGGACACGCCGAACTGGTTGACGCGGTTCTCGATGACGTTGCGGGCGGTCGCCAGGTCCTGGCTCGAGGGGTTGGCGGTGTTCGCCTGCAGCACCACGCGCAACCCCCCCTGCAGGTCGAGACCCAGCTTCAAGGGTGCCGTCGAGCTCCAGGGTTGCCACAGGTACAAGACCGACGCGATGACGGCTGCGATCACGATGACGCCGGTGAAGGTCCTTCGGTTCAAGGCGGTCTCCTAAGCGGTTTGGGAACTCCTGCGTGTCGTCGGGAGCCCGCGGAGGCATCCTCCTGCGCGGGCGGCGGGTTCGGTGCGACCGTGCAGGATCAACCGCCTTCGAGCTGAAGCCGCCCGAGTCGGACCAGCCGCATCGCCAGAGTGGCAGGACCGCCGTCCATGACGGCGGCGCGAGCTACCAGCTCCAGAGGCGCCGCCGCCGCCGACCGCAGCGCGGGCAGCGCCGGCAGGCGCAACAGGCCTGAGGCGGGGCCGGGCGTGCCCAGTCGTGCCCCGGTCTCCAGCAACAGCGGCACCCGTATGCCCATGCCCGCGCCGGACCGTGCCGGGTCGTGCACGGCCGCGCGCAGCCTGGGCAGCGGCACCGCGGCCAGCAGGGTCGCCAGCGCCAGCGTGACGAGCAGGCCACGGTGAGCCGGGTGGCCGGTTCGGGCGGGTTTCACGGCGGCCATCTTACCCCGCCCTGCCGGCTGTGCACCCGACGACGACGCCCCGGACGCGCGGAGCGTCCGGGGCGGGGGACGGAGGGCGGGAGCGTGAGGCTCAGGCCGGGGCGACCTCCACCATCTCGTAGACCTCCACGACGTCGCCTTCCTGGACGTTGTCGTAGTTCTGCAGATGGATGCCGCACTCGAAGCCGGAGGCCACCTCGCGCACGTCGTCCTTGAAGCGGCGGAGCTGCGCCACGGAGCCCTTGTAGACCTCCTTGCCGCCGCGCGTCACGCGCGCCTTCGAGCCTCGCCGGATCACCCCGTCGGTGACGTAGGACCCGGCGATGTTGCCGCTCCGAGGCACGTGGATGACCGCCCGCACCTCGGCGTGCCCGATGACGCGTTCCTCGTACGCGGGCTCGATCTGACCGCGGATCATGCGCTGCACATCCTCGATCAGCTCGTAGATGATGCGGTAGCTCTTGATCGGCACGTTCTGGCGCTCCGCGGCCTTCTTCACGCTGCCCGGGGGGGTGACCCCGAAGGTGATCACTGTGGCCTCGGCGGTGCTGGCGAGCAGCAGGTCGGACTCCGTGGGCGCGCCCACCTCGGCCAGCATGATCTCCAGCTCGACCTCTTCGGTGGTCTCCGCTTCGCGCGCCAGCACCCCCTTGATGGCTTCCAGCGAGCCCTGCGCGTCGGCCCTCAGGATGAGGTTGATGACCTTCTTCTTGGGTTTGCCGAAGAGGTCGGCCAGGGTGAGCCCCTTGCGCCCGATCGTCTCGCGTTGCAGCTCCTTGCGGGCGTCACGGCGCTCGCCGGCGATGCGCTTGGCCGTCTGCTCGTCGGCGACGGCCTCGACCGGGTCGCCTGCCGTCGGTTGCGACGAGAAGCCGAGCACCTGCACCGGCACGGAGGGCCCTGCCTCCTGGATGGAGGCGCCGGTGTAGTCCGTGAGGCGTCGCACCTTGGCCCAGGTCTCGCCCGAGACGATGTAGTCCGCGACGTGGAGGGTCCCCTCCTGTACCAGCACGGTGGCCAGCACGCCGGCGCGCTTGTCCAGCACCGACTCGATCACGATGGCCCTGGCCGGCCCGTCGGTGGAGGCACGGAGCTCCTCGACCTCGGCCACCAGGGAGATCATCTCCAGCAGGTCGTCGACGCCCTGTCCGGTCTTGGCGCTGATCGGCACGACGATGGTGTCACCGCCGAAGTCTTCCGGCACCAGCTCCACCTGCATGAGGTCCCGCTTGACCTTCTCCGGATCGGCCTGCGGCAGATCGCACTTGTTGATGGCGACGATGATCGGCACCTTCGCCGCCTTGGCATGGGCGATCGCCTCGCGCGTCTGCGGCATGATGCTGTCGTCCGCGGCCACCACGATCACCGCGATGTCGGTGGCGTTGGTGCCGCGCTGGCGGATGCTGGTGAAGGCCTCGTGCCCGGGGGTGTCGAGGAAGGTGACGACGCCGCCCTTGGTCTCGGCCTGGTAGGCGCCGATGTGCTGCGTGATGCCGCCCGCCTCGCCCTCGGCCACCTTGGTGTGGCGCACGTAGTCGAGCAGCGTGGTCTTGCCGTGGTCGACGTGACCCATCACGGTGACCACCGGTGCGCGCAGGGGCGCCTCGGCGGCCGCCGCGGTCGTCGCCCCGGACGGCCGCGGCCTGGTGGCGGTGGCGGCGCCTCCCGCCCGGGCGGCGCCGGCAGGGGCGACCTCGGCGCGCGCTGCGCCCGCGGGCTCGGCAGCGGCCGGCTCGGCGGCCTTCGCGGCCGCGGCCGTAGCGGGCTCGGCGCCGCCGCTCCCGCCGGAGCCCTCGGAATCGACCAGCTCCCGGACCGCATCCGCGATGTCGGTCTCCAGGGTGCTCGAGTGCGATTTGTACTCCACGCCCATGTCGTCCAGGATCTTCAGCATCGCCTTGGTCTCGATGCCGAGGTCCTTGGCGAGCTGGTAGATACGTACCTTATCGGACATTCATGCCTCCGTCCCGATGCCTTCTGCGGGGGCGCCTTCGGCCCCCGCGCGCGGGCGGCCCGAACGGGCGTGCGCGAGCAACTCGCGCACGCGCTCCGCCTGGCCCCGGAAGGCCTGCCGCAGTCTCTTCTCCGTGGGTTCTTCGGCGCACGAGCGGCACACCCAGGTGCCGCGCCCGCCCGCGCGTCCGGCAGGGTCGAGCTCGAAGCCGCCGTCGGCGCCCCGCACCAGGCGGATGAGCTCCGCCTTGGGCAGGGAGGCGCGGCAGAGGACGCAGCGCCGCAGGGGCACGTGCCTGGACTTCGCGCTCGCCATCGTCAGGAGATCCGTTCCTCTTCCCCCTCGTCCTGGGTGGCACCTTCGGGGGCTGCCGCCGCCTCGTCCTCGGCGGCTGCCGCCTGCTCCGGCGCCGGCACTTCGGCGGCGTCTTCGGCCGCCTGCTCGGCGGTCTCTTCGACCGGCGCCTCGGGGGCGCCGTCGTCGCTCGCGGGAGCTTCCGGCTGCGGCTCGGGCGAGGCGCTGAAGAGCGCGTCGAAGGCGGCGTGCCCGTGATCGCTGGCGCCGACGTCCTCCATCCTGGAGGCGGCGGCCTGCATGGCGGCATCGAGGTCGCTGACGGTCTCGGAGCCGACGAGGTCGATCTTGAAGCCGGTGAGCTTGGCCGCCAGGCGCACGTTCTGACCGCCCTTGCCGATGGCGAGCGAGAGCTGGTCGCTACCCACCGTCACGCGCGCCTGCCCCTCCTCGGTGTCGAGCTCGATGGTGCCGACCTTGGCGGGGGAGAGGGCGTTGCGGATGAACTCGCGGGGGTTGGGGTCCCACATGATGATGTCGACGCGCTCGCGCTGCAGCTCGGCGGTGACTGCCTGGATGCGGCTACCGCGATGCCCGATGCAGGCGCCGATGGGGTCGACGTTGGGATTGGTGCTGGCCACGGCCACCTTGGAGCGCTGGCCCGCCTCGCGGGCCACGGCCTTGATCTCGACCGTCCCGTCGGCCACCTCGGGGATCTCCTGCCGCATCAGGTACTCCAGGAGCTGCGGCGCGGCGCGCGAGACCAGGATGCTGGGACCGCGGGTGGACAGCTCCACCTTCTCGACGTAGACCTTGACGCGCATGCCCACCATGTAGCGCTCGCCGTGGATCTGCTCGCGCGGGGGCATGATGGCCTCGCCACGGCCCAGATCGACGAAGACGTTGCGCTTGTTGTCGGTGCGGGAGACGACGCCGGTGATGATGTCGCCGGCGCGGTCCTTGTACTCCTCGAAGACGATGGCGCGCTCGGCCTCGCGGATCTTCTGGGTGATCACCTGCTTGGTGGTCTGTACCGCGATGCGCGTGAACCGCTCGGGGTCGGTGGGGAACTCCATCTCCATGCCGACCTCGACGCTGTCGTCGAGGTCCAGCGCCTCGGTCAGGGAGATCTCCTTGTCCTCGTCCTCGACCTCCTCGACCACGCGGCGGATGACCAGGACCTCCATCTCGCCCGAGTCGGGGTCCAGCGTCACCTCGATCTGCTTGCCGGGCATGACGTTGCGCTCGAACGCCTGTTCGAGCGCCTCCTCCAGGCTGCCGAGCAGCTGATCCTTGTCCAGGTTGCGCTCCGCTGCCAGCATGTTCAGAGCGTCCACGAATTCCTTGTTCATCCTCTACTCCTATTCGGTTGTGGGCCCGCATGCGGACACCGCGGGGCCTTGGCCCTTCGCGGCCGTGCCGAGACGCGAGCCTTGCTAGCGAGGCTCGTCCGGCCATTCGGCCAGACGCGCCCTCTGGATGGCGCCCAGGCGTACGACGCGCGACTCGCCGTTCACCTCGAAGGTGACCCCGTCCTCCGACACCTCACGGATGCGACCGGTGAAGGTCTCGTCACGGACGCGGACCTTGGCGAGCAGGTCGTGGAAGCGCTGGAAATGGCGCGCTCTGAAGAGCGGCCGCTTGGGCCCCGGCGACTCCACCTCGAGCCGATAGGGCTCGTCGAAGGGGTCGAGGCGGTCGAGCTCGAGCCCGAACACCTCCGCCGCCTTCGCGACGTCATCGACCGTCACGCCCTGCTCGTCGAGCCGGTCGATCCTGAGCAGCACCCGCCGTTGCCGGCCCGTTCCGCTGGTGGTGCACTCCAGGACCTCGAAGCCGAGCGGCGCGAGCACGTCCTCTGCGGCTTGCGCCAGTTCCATGCATCCTCCTGCCGTGCGTCCCGACGCCCGAGGTCTCGACGTTCTGGCCCCAACAAAAGAGGGTGGGCCCAGCGAACCCACCCGAGCAAACGCCGGGACGTTGTCCGGGCGGAAGTATACCGCCTGTTCGCGATGGACTTCAACCGAACGCGGACGTGGCGTGCCCGCCCGCTGGCCTGTGAAAGGGTCGACTTTACAGGTGTGGACGGCTCCGGTAGACTCGCGGGCGATGCGGACGGTACCCGCACGAGCTTCCTGAAACGCGACGACGGCGACCCGAAGGGGCCGCACGGCGTCGCACCTGACGAGACCCGCTCCCAAGCGCGGTCTCGTCGCTTTTGAGGGAAGGCGGGCGCCGCCTGGGAGGAATGCCATGATGCCGACCGAGGACGTGCTGCTGTTGACGCCGGGGCCCACCCCCATCCACCCGCGGGCCCAGGCGGCCCTGGGCTGGCCGATGCGGGGGCACATGGACCCGGAGGTCTTCGCCTACAACGACCGTATCGTGGCGGACCTCCGTCGCCTGTACGGCACCGGGCCCGGCGCGTTCGCCAGCCTGCTCTCGGGGACCGGGTCGCTGGGCATGGAGGCGGGGCTGGCGAACCTGCTCGAGCCGGGCGAGCGCGTGCTCGTCCTCGCGAACGGCGCCTTCGGCGAGCGCATGGTCGAGATGGCGACCAGGTTGGGCTGCGACGTCCACGCCCTGCGCTTCGAGCCGGGGACCCCGGTCGAGGCGGAGGCGGCGGCACGCGCGGCGCGGGCGCTCAAGCCGGCGCTGATCGCCGTGGTCCACGGTGAGACCAGCACCGGCGTGCTGAACCCCGTGGCGGAGCTCGGCCGCGTGGCCCGCGACGTCGGCGCCCTGTTCAGCGTCGATGCGGTCACCACGGTGGGGATGATGCCGTTCGCCATGGAGGCCTGGGGCATCGACTACGCCTACACCGGCTCGCAGAAGTGCCTGTCGGCGCCGCCGGGCGTCGCTCCGGTGGCGTTCTCCGCACGCGCCATGGAGCGCATCGCACGCCGGCGGCTGCCGGTCGCCACCTGGTATGCGGACGCCCTCGGGATGCGGGGATACTGGGAGGGCGGTGACGGCGGCGGACGCACCTACCATCACACCGTGCCCGTGCAGCTCCACTGGGCCCTCGGGGAGGCGCTGGCGGCCGCCCTCGAAGAGGGTATGGAGGTCCGCCTGGAGCGCGCGCGCCGCATCGGGGCAGCCGCCCTCGGCGCCTTGCAGCTCGCGGGCTTCACGCCGTTCGTCCCCTCACGCCAGCGCCTGCCGACGGTGCTGGCGGTGCAGCCGCCCGGCGGCATCGACGAGGCGGCCGTGCGCGGCACGTTGCGGACCGAGCACGGCATCACCGTCGCGGGGGGGTTGGGGCCGACCGCGGGACGGGTGTGGCGGCTCGGCCTGATGGGCGAGAACGCCCGGCAGGCGCACTACGCCCGCTTCTTCGAGGCCCTGGGCGCGGTGCTCGGCGACGGGCGCTTGCTCGAGGCCTTCCTCTCCGCCCGCGAGGCGGCCGCCGCCTGAGCGCCGCCGCAGCGGCGGCCGGCCCCGTGGCCGGGAGTGCGGCGACGCGCGAGACGTCCGCCGCGCGCTAGCCTGAGCGCGTGATCGACGAGCGCTTGCACCGCCATGTCCCCGCCGCCGCCACCAGGCGCCGCGCCGAGTCCGAGGGCGTCGACCTCGAGGCCATGAAGCGGACCCGCCCGCAGGAGTACATGATGTTGAACGCCGGGGAGGCCGTTCGGGTGGACGCGGCGCTCGCGGAGCTCGTGGGGTCGATGCTGCTCGCGGGCTTTCCCGACCGGGAGGTGTTCCGGGCGCCTGCCGGGGGCCGCACCCGGCTGCTCGTCTTCCCGCCGCTGCGGGCCGCCGAGCTGGGACGCCTCGACGGCCTGCTGGCGCCGCTGGTGGACCGGCCGGAGTGGCGCCAACGGCACGCCTACTACCGGGAGGTCGCCGACGTACATGGCCGGACCCGCGAGCTGGCGTTGCCGCTGGCGGCCGCCGACTACGCGGGGGGCGACGCCGTGGTGGGACCCTTCGGGAGCGAGGCCGCGGCGGAGCTGTGGGCGCGGGAGCGGGTCGTGCCGCCGCGCGTCCACGACGTCTTCGCCATGAACGGCGCCTGGTTCTGCGACGTCTTCGGCGGGGCGGAGGCGGGGTGAGCGGCTGCCTCCCGGGTCGGGCCGCGCGCGTTGACACCCCGGCGGGCGGGGGCTAGACTCCCTTGCATGAGAAG
>Ga0102953_1002480_pt1 | contig 10879 bp, 11 predicted proteins | sample SalPon2A_C_D2_MG_FD_78509 | JGI IMG/M metagenome (GOLD analysis project Ga0102953, IMG submission 78509) | Soil microbial communities from South San Francisco under conditions of wetland restoration - Salt Pond MetaG R2A_C_D2_MG | ecosystem: Environmental > Terrestrial > Soil > Wetlands | place... | reverse complement strand
TCGACGAGCGGCAACTGGAGGGCGTCCTCGGCGCGGAGCATGAATGCGGCGATCCCGACCTCGAGCACGGCGACCGCGCCGGCCCCGACGAGGAGGTAGAAGCGGCGCTCTGCGCGGGGCGGCAGCGGCCCGCGGACGACGAGCAGCCGGAAGCCGATACCGCCGACGAGGAGGGCGAGCGCGAGGAAGTAGAGCCAGCGCACGACGTGCTCGGTCGTCGTCGGCCCCTGCGCGCCGACCGCCTCGGTCACGGGCGGCGCGGACACGCGGACGCCGAAGGTGTAGAGGCCGGAGACGACGTGCCCGTCGCTCGAGAGCGCGCGCCAGCGCACGGTGTACGCGCCCTTCGGCAGCTTCTTCGGCAGCGGCGCGACCAGGCGGCGCGCGGTCTTCTCGGCCTGCGGCGTTCCGGCGACGTTCACGCCCTTCGCGTTCAGCACGACGACCGCCTCGCGCACGGCGTCGACCGGCTGGTCGTACGTGAGCACGACCTGCGTCGGCGCCTGCTGCAACTCCTGGCCGAGTCCCGGCGACTCCTGCACGAGCGTCGCGTGCGCAAGCGCGGACGCGGGCGCGAGGAGCGCGGCGGCCGCCGCGGCGAGAAGCGCGACGCATCTCATCGGTGCGGCACGCCGGCGTAGAAGTCGAGGTGCCCGAAGATCGCGGCCGTGTCGCGGTCGCAGTAGAGCAGCACCGCGATCAGGACGAACGTCGTCGCGAAGCCGAACGTCGCCGCGTGCGACCGCGGCCGGAACGTCTGGAGGATCGGGAAGAGCGCGGCGACGAGCGCCGCCCAGCCGAGCACGTGGTGCAGGAACGCCGTCCGCGAGAAGAGCCAGTGGTTCTGCTCGTGGACGAGCACCGCGAGACCCGAGACGACGAAGCCGAGCGCCGAGCACAGCCGCCAGTAGCGCGAGTGGAGCTTGCCGCGCGCGACGCCGAGCTCGGCGGCGCCGGCGAGCATCATCACCTGCGCCCACGACCCGTGCGCGAGCATGTGGATCGTCGAGCTCGTGAAGAACGTCATCACCGGGAACATGAGGACGCCCATCGCGAAGAGGACGCCGGGCCAGAGGGTGCGCCGCCACGGCCGCCGCCCCCAGACCTCGGGGCCGACAACGGCCTCGCTCAGCAGCAGGAGCCCGAGGACGAGGAAGCCGGTGGCGAACCACCAGTGCACCATCTCGGCGGGCGGCAGGATCGAGGAGGCGATCACGTGTCCCCGCTCTGTCTCTCGCCGCTTCGCCCCGCTTCGCTTTCCGGCTTGCGGATCGCGCGGGCCGGCGTCGCCGGCCCGCGCGGCGCTGAGGCCCGACGGCGCAGGCCGCGCCCGCGCAGGTCGGGCGCGGCGCCATGCGTCTCCATTCCCTCCCCCGCTGCCTCCATGTCTTCGACGAGCCCGGGTGCGACGAGCCACCGGAAGAGCAGCCCGACGAGCACGACGTAGAGCGGCGGCTCGGAGACGAGCCACCAGAAGCCCTGGCCGAACGGGTGGAGCAGCGTCAGCCGCCAGGGCTGCGCGATCGCCCAGAGCACGCCCCCGGCCGCCGTCGCCGGCCCGAGGGCGAGCACGATCCGCGCTCGGAGCGCGTGATCGCGCGCCGCGGCGGCATCCTTCGTCTTCTCTCGCTTCAGCTCGTGCGCAACGTCCGCGCTCACGTCCATCCCCCTGCGTCGATGTCGAGACCGAGACGCCGCAGGACGAGGACCCCGCGGCGGGCTACGCCGGCAGCGGGGGCGGGCGGGACTCGAACGCGAGGCCGAAGCGGCTGCGCGGGCCGTGGTCGTCCTCCGGGCGCGACCGAGGCAGCGGCGGCGGCGCGGGGACGGCGAGCCGGCGGGCGAGCGCGACGGCGTCGGCGGCGATCCGCTCGACGTCGGCGAGCCAGCCCTCGACGGCGCGGTAGAGAACCGCGGCGACGACCGAGAGGACGGCGAAGACGGGGAGCGCGGAGCTGTGCAGCCACGGCCCGACCAGCGGCCAGCGCCCGTCGGCAAAGCTCTCCGCGTCCGACTGGACGAGGTAGATCGACGAGGTGACGACGAAGAAGACGAGCCAGAGGCGCGGCGAGAGCGCGATCGGGACACGGGCGGCCCGCGCGGGCGCGCCACAGCCCGAGATGCGGCGCGCCTCGCGTGCCGCGGCGGTCGCCCGGAAGAAGCGCCAGGCGAGCCGGGCGAGCATGAGCGCGACCGCCGTCTTCACGCCTGCGAGCAGGAACGGGTAGTAGCTCGCACCGGCGTCACCGACGGAACGGACGTGGCTGCCGACGTCGAGCCGGTGCGTCAGGCTCCGGCCGGCGAGCTCGGCGACGAGCGCGAGCAGCCCGAGCGCGAGCCGGGCGAGCAGCCGCTGGTGCCGCCGTGCGCGATCCACCTCATGAAGTCTGCAAGCCCGGCGACAGCCAGGTCAACTGTCCGAGCGGTTAGGCCCGAGCGGTTCGGTGTCGCGCCCGACCTGCGCGGGCGCGACTCGCGATGCCAAGTCCTCCGAGCCCCGGGCGCCGGCTCCGCCGGTGCACGACTCTGCGAGCCGGAAAGCGAAGCGGGGCGAGGCAGCGCGAGCTCAGCCCAGCAGGGTGAGCGACCAGTCGCTGCGGTGCTCCGCGTCGAGCGAGAAGAGCATGATCCGCTGCCACTGGCCGAGACGGAGCGCGCCGTCCGAGAACGGGATCTGCTCCGCCCGCGGGCCGAGGAGCGCCGCGACGAGCCGCTCGCGCCTGCGCGCGCCGGTCGGGACGACCCGCTCGAGCAGCCCTTCGAGATCCTCGAAGAAGCCGGTCTCGCGCTCCTGCACGCGCACGAGGCAGAGGTCGTGCGGGGCGTGGACGTACGCGATCCCGTCGGTGCGACCGGAGCGGGTAACCGCCCGCGAGACGTCGTTCGTGATGTCCATCACCGACAGCGTCGGCAGCGCCGCCGCGATCGAGTAGGGGACCTCGATGCTGGTCATGCTCGGGCGACCTCCTTCGGCAAACGGAAGTGAACGTCTTCACGGGCGACGGTGAGCTCCTCGGGCAGGCCGTAGCCGCGCGCCGCGAGCCGGTCGGCCGTGGCGCGCACGAGCTCCTCCGGTGTCGAGGCGCCGGCGGTGAGGCCGACGATCTCGTGCCCGTGGACGAGGCTGTCGTCGAGGGAGCTCTCGCCGTCGATCAGCGTCGCGGTCGCGCCGGCGGCCTTCGCCACCTCGACGAGGCGCTGCGCATTCGAGCTCGTCTCGGAGCCGATCACGAGGATCAGCGTCGCCCCCTGCGCGACCATCGCCTTGACTGCATCCTGGCGATTCTGCGTCGCGTAGCAGATGTCGTCCGCGTGCGGCCGGCGCAGCTCGCCGAGATGACCTTCGAGCGCGTCCACGATCGGCGCGACGTCGTCGAGCGAGAGCGTCGTCTGCGTGATCACGGCCACGGGCTTGTCGGTCTGGAGCTCGCGTGCCTGCTCGGGCGACTCGATCACGATCGTGTTCTCCGGCCGCTCGCCGAGCGTCCCGATCACCTCGACGTGGTTCTTGTGGCCGACGAGCGCGACGAGATGGCCACCGTCGGCGTAGCGGCGCGCCTCGGCGTGCACCTTGTTCACGAGCGGGCAGGTCGCGTCGACGACGCGGAGGCCGCGCTTCTCGGCGTTCTCCTTCACCGACGGCGCGACGCCGTGCGCGGAGAGGACGCAGTACTCGCCCTCCGGAATCTCGGACTCGTCCTCGACGAAGACCGCGCCGAGCCCCTCGAGGCGGCGCACGACGTGCTCGTTGTGGACGATCTGGTGGCGGACGTACACGGGCGGGCCGTGCTGCTCGAGCAGCCGCTCGACGATCTCGATCGCCCGGTCGACGCCGGCGCAGAACGAGCGCGGCGCGGCCAGGAGGACGCGGTTGCCGTTCACGCTCACGCGACGCTCCCTTCGAGGGCGCGGAGCGCCGCGAGCGCGTCGCGCATCGAGCGGAGCGCATCGCCGCGGCGGGAGGCAACCCAGCGGAGCAGGCCCGCGACGTCGGTGCGGCCGTCCGGATGCACGGTCTCGTCGACGCCCGCGATCCTGCTCGCGGTCCCGTCGGAGACGGCGCGCAGGACGCCGGCGAGCCGTCCGCTCGCGGCGAGCACGCCGCTCTCCATGTCGACCGCGTCGGCGCCGCTCGACTCGTACAGGCGCCGGCGCTCGGCCGCGTCGTGGACGAGCTCGTCGGAGGCGAGCACCGTCGCCTCGCGCGCCCCGTGGGCGCCGAGCGGCGGCCCTTCCCAGAGCGTCGCGCCGATCGCGTCGACGACGCGCGTCGCGTCGAGAACCTCACCGACGCGGACCCCGTCGTGGAGCGCGCCTGCGAGCCCGAACGACACGAGCGGCCCGTCGGGGAGCCCGGCCGCGCCGCGCACCCCGATCCGGGCGGCACGCAGGCCGGCACGGCGCGCGACCCGCTCCTCGGCGGCGGTGGCGCAGGCGAAGGTCGCGCCGCTCAGCCGGTCAGCGTCCACGCCATGCTCCGAACGGTCTCCTTGAGGCTCTTCGACGACTCGAACGCCGCCGACGGCTCGAAGCCCGAGTGGATGCCGCAATGCTCGCAGCGGGGGTCGTTGCCCGGGCCGTAGGCCTCCCATTCCATTCCGTCGAGCAGCGCCTCGTACGTCGGGAAGATGCCGTCCGTGAGCAGGTAGCACGGGCCCTTCCAGCCGTACGGGTTCCGCGTGATCGAGCCCCAGGGCGCGCACGCGAGCTTGCGCTGGCCGGTGAGGAAGTCCTGGTAGATCGGGGTCGCGATCCAGCGGTAGCCGTGCTTGCGAACGGCCGCCCGGATGGCGCGGAACTTCTCCTCGTGCTCGGCGCGCGTCATCGTCAGCGCCGGGTCGATCTGCGAGTACTGGTAGCCGGGCGCGACGATCATGCCGTCGATGCCGACGTCGTTCGTGAGGTACCCCATCATCTCGATCACGTCGTCCACCTCGGTCTCCTTGAAGATCGTGGTGTTCGTCGTGATACGGAAGCCGCGGGAGCGGGCCGTCCTCATCGCGTCCACCGCAATCTCCCAGAGGCCCGGGTAGTCGCAGACGTAGTCGTGGATCTCGCGCATGCCGTCCAGGTGGACGACGAACGTCATCCGCGGCGACGGCTCGAACCAGTCGAGGCACTGCTCGAGCCGGAGCGCGTTCGTGCACAGCTCGACGGTCTTGCCCATCTCGAGCATGCCGGCGACGACCTCTTCGATCCCCTTGTAGACGAGCGGCTCGCCACCGCAGATCGAGACGACGGGAGCGGGGCACTGGAGCCCCGAGTCGAGGCACTCCTCTACCGACAGGCGGGCCCGGTTCGACTCGTACTCGCGGATCTTCCCGCAGCCGATGCACGCGATGTTGCAGGCGAGCGTCGGCTCGAGCATGAGGACGAGGGGGTAGCGGTCGCCCTTGCGCTGCTGGGAGGCGACGTACTTGCCGATCGAGACTGTCGATTGGAGCGGGAACTTCATCCAGTGAGCCTTTCTCTGAGCCTGCCGAGTGCCATCAGGGGAAAGCTGAGGCGGTACAGGTGGTAACGGATCATGAAATCGAGGGGGAATCCCGTGCCGGTGAAATGCTCCTCATCCCAGTCACCATCGTCGCGTTGCACCGCGCAGAGATAGTCTGCCGCGCCACGGGCGCCCGAATCCTCAGCGTTTCCTGCGGCCACGTACCCGAGCAGCGCCCAGGCGGTCTGCGACGGCGCCGCGAACGGCGCGCGGCCGCGCCACGCAGGGTCGGCATAGGAGCGGATGTCCTCGCCGAACCCGCCGTCCTCGCGCTGGACCGAGTCCAGCCAGGCGACCGCACGACGCATTGCAGGATGCTCTGAGGAAATGCCGCACGCCTCGAGCGCCGGCAGCGCAGCGCCCGTTCCGTAGAGGTGGTTGACGCCCCAGCGGCCGAACCAGGAACCGTCGTCCTCCTGCTCGGCGAGGAGCCAGGCGAGGCCGCGGTCGACCGCGTCCCGGTAGCGGCCGTCCTCCCGGCCGAGCGTCTCGAGAGCGTGCGCGGTCACGTCGGCGCTCGGCTCGTCGGTCACCTTGCCGAAGTCGCAGAACGGGATCTTGTAGAGCCACATGGCACGGTTGTCGACGTCGAACGCGCCCCAGCCGCCGTCCGAGGACTGCATGCCGACGAGCCAGTCGAGGCCGCGCCCGACGGCGTCGTCGCCGATCCCGAGGCTGCGCAGCGCGAGCGGGATCACGGCCGCGTCGTCGGTGTCCGGGTAGACGTCGTTCTCGTACTCGAACGCCCAGCCGCCGGGGGCGAGACGCGGCCGGCGGATCGCCCAGTCGCCCTTGACCGTCACCTCCTGGCCGAGCAGGTACTCGCCCGCCTTGACGAGCTGCGGGTGGTCGGCCGGGATCCCGCAGGCGCGGAGCGCGAGAACGGCGAGCCCGGTGTCCCACACGGGCGACTGGCACGCCTCGGGCCGCAGCCGGTCGCCGTCGGAGACCATGAAGCCCTCCCAGCCCTCGACCGCCTTGCGGAGCGTGTCGTCCTCGAAGCCGTGGCCGAGCGCGGTGAGCGCGATGATCCCCCAGACCCACGGCGGCTGGATCCCGCCCCACGAGCCGTCCGCCTCCTGGCGCTCGCGGATCCAGCGCTCGGCCTCGCGCTGCGCGCGGCGGCGCAGGGCGTTCGAGCGGCGCGGCGGCCGCGTGCGGCCGGGTCGCGCGCCGAGGTCGCGCAGGTCGACGTCGATCGGGCGGACCGGGCGCAGCGACTGCGCGAGCGCCAGAGCGACGAACGTCTGCCGCGCCCAGCAGGCGAAGTTGTAGATCGAGAACGGCGCCGACGGCGGCAGCAGCACGAGCTCGGGCGGAATCGGCACGATCCGCTGCCACGGCCACTGGCCGAGCAGGGCGAGGAAGCACTTCGTGAAGATCCGGCTCTTCGGGATCCCGCCCTCGCCGACGATGTAGGCCCGCGCCTTCGGGCCCGGATCGACGCCCGCCATCCGGCAGGCGACGTAGGCCTCGATCGAGGTGGAGAGGTCGGGCGGGCCCTCGAACCAGATCGACCACGTGCCGTCGTCGCGCATCCGCGCCAGCAGCTCGTTCGCGATCCGCCGGTCCATGTCGGGCGTCCGGCGGCCGAGGAAGTGGTTCCAGAACAGGTGCTGCGCGGTCATGGTCACGTTCGACTCGAGCTCGCCGACCCAGATCCCCTCGGGCCGCTGCAGCTCGAGCAGGCGCCGCGTGCCGCGCTCGATCGTCTCGTCGAGACGGGTCAGCTGCTCGGTCGTCACACTCACGCCGAGACCGTACTCCTTGCGCCCGCAAGGACGCGAGCGGCAGCCGTCCTGCCACTGCGGACCGCGCTCTCCATCGTCGCCGGCCAGCCGGTGTCGGTCCACGTGCCGGCCCGGTAGAGGCCGGGGCGGCCGGTCTCCGGGCCGGGCCGCTCGACGCCGGGCCGCAGGGCGATCGTCGCATACGGCTCGCGGCTGACCCGCGACCAGAGCAGCTCCGCGTTCCCGAGCCGCTCGGTGAGCTGCCCGGCGATGCGGTCGACGAGCCCACGGCCGCGCACCTCGAGCAGCTCGGGCACGCCGCTCGCGACGACCGTCAGGTACTGGCCACGGGCGGGCTCGTGCCCGGTGAGCGCGCCCCGGTCGAACACCCAGTGTGCGTCGGAGGCGAGCAGTGCGGCGAGCGGCGACTCGAGGAGCCGGCGATCGAACCAGAGGTGGACGCTCACGATCGGCGAGTCCTCGAACCCGGGCTCCGCCTCGCCCAGCAGCTGCGCGCTCTCGCGCGGCGGCACTGCGAGAACGAGGGCGTCGGCCTCGACGCGCCCTCCGTCCGCCAGCGTCGCTACGTTGTCTTCAATGGCAACGACTCGGGAGTCCGTTCGCACCGACGCGCCCGCCGCCGTGAGCGCGCTGCCCGCGGCGTCGCCGTGCATCGCGCCGAGCGGCCGCAGCGGCAGGATCAGGTCGGCGTTCCGCCGCGGGCCGAGCAGCGCCGTGCGGACGGTGAAGAGACTCGCCTCGGCGCTCGCCTCGTCGGTGCGCAGGTTGAGCGCGGGCCGCACGAACACGTCCCAGAAGCGGTCGACGGCGGCGTCGGAGGTGCCGAGCCGGCGGAGGAGCGCGCCGAACGTCTCGCCTGGTCGCGGCCGCACGGTGCGCAGCCGGGCGAGGACGACCGGGAGCGCGAGCCGGTCGCGCAGCGGCAGGTGGCGATACCGCAGGAGCGCGAGCGGCGACGGCTCGATCGCGGCGACCTTCCCCGTCTCCGCGATCACCGGCAGCGCGAGCCGGCGGCGCTCGACCGAGCCGCCCTCGCCGATCCGCTCGAGGAAACGCAGGTACTCGGTGAAGCAGCCGAGCGCGATGTGCTGGCCGTTGTCCGGCGGCGGCTCCGGGTCGCCCTCGCGCTCGGGCAGCGTCTGGACGGCGCCGCCGAGCGTCGGGCGCGCCTCGAGCAGCGTCACCTCGGCGCCCGCGTCGACGAGGTCGAGCGCCGCCACGAGACCGGCGAGGCCGCCCCCGACGACGACGGCCCTTACCGCCATCCCCTCGGGGCCCCCACGGAGTGCTGCGCACTCCGTGGGGTGAATAGCCCCCTGGCGACAACCGCCAGCTTCGCGGGCGTCGAGAGACGGGTCTTCTCGCCGAAGACGTCGTAGCCGTTGGCCTCGATCCGGTCGAGCGTCGCCCGGTAGAGCCCGGCGAAGGTGCCGACGCAGAGCGCGCTGCGGCGGTCGAGAGAGTCGAGCAGGCGCAGGCCCTCGTCGAGGTGCGAGCGGGCGCGGGCGGCCTGGAAGGCCATCAACGACCGCCAGCCGGGGGTGAGCCGTCCGCCGGCGAGATCGTCCTCGGAGACACCGTGTGCGGCAAGCTCGTCGTGCGGCAGGTACACGCGGCCGAGCTCCCAGTCCTCGCGGACGTCGCGCATGATGTTGATGAGCTGCAGGGCGATCCCGAGCGTGCGGCCGCGCTCGGTGTCCTCGGAGCCGTACACGGGCAGGCAGGCGAGGCCGACGGCGCCGGCGACCTTCTCGCAGTAGCCGCGCAGCTCGGCGAAGTCGGCGTAGCGAGACTGCTCGGTGTCCTGGAGGCCGCCGTCCACGAGCGCGGAGAGCGCATCGCGCGGAATGCCGTAGCGGGCGCGCGCGTCGGCGAGGGCCACGAGCATCGCGTCGGTCGGCGCCGGGTCGTCGAGGGCGGCACGCAGCTCCTCGAGGCGGGCGCGCTTCGCCTCGACGGGCAGCCCGCCGTCGGCGGCGTCGTCGACCTCGCGCGCGAAGGCGTAGATCGCGGCGATCGCCCGCCGCTTCGCGGGCGGCAGCACCATGATCCCGTACGCGAAGTTCTTCGCCTCGCGGCGCGTCACGCGCTGCACCTCCGCGTAGGCCTGCTCGACCGTGCTGCTCATCGGACCAGCGTCAGCGCGGCCTCGCGGGCGAGCCGGGCCCGCGAGGGCCTCGGCCGTCCGGTGAACACGTCCCAGCCGGCCGACTCGAGCGCGTCGAGCGCCGCGAGCCCGCCGCGGGAGAAGAGCCCGACCGCCCGGCCGATCCTCCCACCCAGCCGGGCGCGCAACAGCTCGCCCGCCGCGAGCAGGCCCGCCGCGCGCTCCGCCTCGAAGCGGAGCAGGGCGCGCAGCTCCTCGCTCGGCCGGTCGAGCGCCGGATCGCCGAAGCGGTGCCGGTCCTCGGCCGGCAGGTAGACACGCCCGAGCTCGAGGTCGCGCGGCACGTCCTGGAGGAAGTTCACGAGTTGGAGCCCGGTGCAGACCGAGTCGCTCGCGGCAACGAGCTCCGCGTCGCCGAGCCCGCCGACCACGCCGAGCACGAGCCGGCCGCACGGGTCGGCGGAGCGGGTGCAGTAGTGCGCGAGGTCGGCCCACGTCTCGTAGGAGTCGACGTGCTGGTCGATCCGGTTCGCCTCGATCAGGCGCAGGAACGGCTCTCGCGGCAGGTCGAACGCACGCACCGTCGGCTGGACGTTGCGCAGCACGGGCCAGCTGGGCTCACCGTCGAAAACCGCCTCCACCTCGCGCTCGAGCTCGTCGAGCGCCGCGAGCCGGTCTCCCGCATAGGCGTCGCCGAGCTCGTCGACGAGCCGCGCGTAGCAGTAGAGCGCGCGCACGTGCGGGCGAAGCGCCCGCGGGAACAGGATCGAGCCAACCGGGAAGTTCTCTCCCGCAGCCCGGGCGGCGACCTCGGCAACCTCCATCGCCGCCATTCTCACAGCCCGGGGACACGGCGCGACGAACCGGCCGCTCCAACCAGTAGGTTCTGCCGCGTGGCACCTCCGCCTGTGCTCACCCCGGACGCGCTCGCGCGGTACGCCGACGCGATCGTGCGCGCGTCCCTCGGCGTCACCAAGGACGACTCGGTCGTCATCCAGGGCGAGCCCGCCCACCGCGAGCTGATGGTCGCGGTCGTGGCCGCCGCGTACCGCGCCGGCGCCCGCCACGTCGAGTCGGTCGTCGCCGACCCCCTCGTCGCGCGCGCCCGGCTCGAGCACGGCAGCGACGCGGCGCTCGGCGCCGTCTCCCCGTGGACCGAGCGACGGCTGCGCGAGCTCGCAAAGCCGACCGGCGCCCACCTCTACATCGCCGGCGAGAGCGAGCCCGGCTACCTGGACGGGATCCCGCCCAAGCGGATCGCGACCGACTACGCGCGGGCGGCGAAGGCGACGCGCTTCTCCAACCTCGCGCGCCTGAACATGCGCTCGCGCTGGACGATCGCCGGCTGGCCCACGGACCACTGGGCGAAGCAGGTGTACCCGCGCCTGTCGGCCGAGAACGGAAAGCGCCGGCTGGCCCAGGACCTGCTCTGGTTCTGCCGCCTCACCGACGAGGACGGCAAGGGCGCGAGCGGCTGGCTGAAGCACGTGCGGGCGCTGACACGCCGCTCCGAACGGCTGACGAAGC
>Ga0102953_1002479_pt1 | contig 10881 bp, 7 predicted proteins | sample SalPon2A_C_D2_MG_FD_78509 | JGI IMG/M metagenome (GOLD analysis project Ga0102953, IMG submission 78509) | Soil microbial communities from South San Francisco under conditions of wetland restoration - Salt Pond MetaG R2A_C_D2_MG | ecosystem: Environmental > Terrestrial > Soil > Wetlands | place... | reverse complement strand
TCTTAATAGAGGGCATCTTACGGAGATGTATTGCCGCACTGACCGTCATTGGAAGATAAGGGCCATTAGCAAAATCATCAGTTTCCGGAACCAGAAACTGACGATCAATAACGTTGAGGGGAATATACTGAGGCGGATGAACCTTTTTCATTGTTGAATATTATCTCCTACGTTAGTACTATCAGCGATCGCTTTACTTGACGCCCTGTCTGGATCACTATCCATCCCTGGGTAGTAAATTGCTATAAAGGTTCCCCTGTAAGATAGGATTTTAGCCGGCGATCCGCCGACAACAGCACGATCGGGAACTGATTCTGTCACAACTGCATTGGCGCCAATCATGGCGTCATTTCCAACAGTAATTCCGCCGGTGACCACTGCACCGGCCAAAATGAGAACACGATTTCCAATATGTGGATATCTCCCTATTTCGCTCTCCACTGCACCAAACCCCAATGTGGCATGCTGATAGATATCACAATTATCCCCTATAACAACGCCATCACCTATAACAATCCCAGCAAAGTGCGGTATATATAAACCACGTCCAATTTGAGCAGCTGGGTGTAATTGTATACCTGTGAAAATTTCAACCATACGAGTCACCAACAAATCAAAAACTGCAACCGGCCACCACAATAGGTTGCCAAGTTTACTACGGACATTCAACCAATGGCTCAATCGATAAGCGATTAATGCTTGTAGACCAGGAAAAAGAGGAAGAAGAATTATCCATGAACGAGAAAGGCGGTATTGATAACGTTCTAGATCATATTTGATATCGGCCACCATTTGCCGAAATGAATATTGATAGTCAGTAGCCATGCTAGTTGCTAATGTCCCTTAGTAATTGAAAACAACTGGATCTTGGAATACTAGAATTATGAGTGTAAATATCAAACCACCGTAATAAAAAAGCGAGTGAGGTCTAATGGTCTAATCTATCAGCGGCCTCTTCTTTAATTCTGACAGACGGCCTATTTCTGGATATCAATCGAATAGAGGGACGACCTCGTTTCAGTTTTTGATAGTATTCATCCAACAATTGTTTCAAAACTCTGAGACCGTCAGGTATGGCAACCAACTTAGCTTGACCAGCAATACGTTCTGCCTCAAAACTCGCCACCTCAGTAATTTTCAACCCTGCTTTTAATGCCCGGAGGTTCATTTGTGTTTCTATCTCAAAACCATCTGCATCCAGTTCAAGAGAAGGAATTACGCTCTTCCACATCGCATTATAACCGTAAAGCAAATCTGAATACGCGCCGCCAAATAATATCCGAACAATGATAACAAATATTTTGTTACCCAACCTGCGATGCAAGGGCATATCAGTTGTGCCCGCTCCCTGTAAAAAGCGGGTTCCTTTTGCGTAATCGGCCCCCGATAACAAAGCACCTACGAAAGCCGGTATCTCTGTTGGATCAGTGGAGCCATCCGCATCAATAGCAACAACTATATCGCCTTGAGCGAGATCAAAACCATATCGTAAGGCATCGCCTTTACCTTTACCCTTTTGAGTAACAATACGTATTGATGGCATGACCTGACGTGCAACTTCAACCGTATCATCATCTGATCGACCATCTACAAGCAATACTTCATCAACCCAAGTAGGAATACGAGGCAGCACATATGGTAGACAATCGGCTTCATTCAATGTGGGAACAATAACAGACACAGTCGGGTTACCTGGTATAAGTTTATGAAGAGGAGGATCATCCTTATACTGGGGAGCTGAACCAATCATATTACTCTGTAGATAACCAGTTGTCAGCTTAGGCCTAGTTAATGCAAGTAATTTCTGTACACGAGTCAGGTGGGATCTAACACGCAACAAAAGTTCTTCGTTTTTAAATGGCTTAGTAACATAGTCATCAGCACCTGAATTAAATCCCTTTTCCTTGTTAAGATAGCTATTCATGGTAGTGACCATTATTATAGGTACATACGAATTGCTTGGCTCATTTCTTATGGTTTTGCATACCTCAAAGCCATCCATTTCAGGAATCATTACATCTAATAAAATGAGGTCCGGCATCCATTCTCGATAACTTCTTAGAGCATCTTTACCATTATCTGCTTTTTTGGTTTTGTATCCCGCTTTACCGAGTATTATTTCTAATAAACCTGCCAACTCCTGATCATCTTCAACGATTAGTACCTTTTCAGAGTATTTCGACATAGTTATCCTTTTTGATTCGAACACAAGACACTTTTGAATGAAAAAAGTTACACGAAATAGAATTTTGATGTTAAAAATTTATTAAATTAGTAACATTATTCCCCTTTTCACTTTTTGTACAAGGCAAGTACAAAAGAAAAAGTCACAATGCAATCATCCACAGGCGTCCTTTTGCTTATATTCTGAAGTCAGAGCAACCTAAAAAAATGTTCAGAAAGGTTTATTAGGGTAAAATCTATATAATTCGGTTTTGGATGAAAGAACCTATTGATTTTTACAATCAAACACTTGGTAAACATATACGACAATTTGGTTTATAAAAATGATATTACATACGCTAACATATAATTTGACTCGTTCCAGTGGCATTGAAATTGCCATCCTGGGCACACTAATTGTATTGCTCAATTTGCGAGCACTATCAATTATTGCAAAGACAAAGTTTTTAATCCGACTTCAGGAATATTTATTGCTTGGTATTTTGCCTGTTTTAATTATTAGTATCATCATCATGATCAATCAACTGATTACAGCAATAAAAACAATTTAAGAGATTTCAGTTTGCATGTCATTTGGATAAATGTTGATTTGATCAGTGTAGAGTTTTGATAGTAGCCATTTCCCATACAAGCACGACAAGAACATATATCTGCTCTTAATCACTTCTCCCCCATTTATAGTTTCCTCTCTACAAAGATCGCAAACAGCCTTTTGTCATTACGTAGAAGATCAAGTTTCAGTATTTTAGAGGCGTATAACGCCATGTGGGTACTCAAGGTCTGTCCTGGACAGAGGTGCTTATGGTGTAAAAAACTTTCACTAAAAATTTCATCAAGCGTTTACGTCATTCTTCCTCAAGTGGGTTGAAACTGCATCCAAGTATCACTTGCGCAGGCGATACAACCACGAATGCCTGTGGGGCCGCCTTCGCGACAGTTACTTTGAGATTGTGCGCTTTAGTCACAGTAAGCGCGCAGATAAGCACAGATCGTTCTAAACCGGTATACATTCCCTTACCTTCCAATGCAGTGACGCCGCAACCAAGATCGGCCAGAATGCGTTTGGAGACTTTTTCTGCTTTTCCTGTGATGATAAGCGCAATAAGTTGCCGCCTGCGCCGGCGGTGTGTAAACCAGGAACGAAAATCTCTGGAAAAAATGAAGCAACCCAATCGCGCACAGGCTGCCCTCGTCGCATTGAAAAGCGGGTTGCTCAAATTAAATACATAGTTCAACCAACATTAAGGGGAAATACCGCTAAAAAAGTGGTATCTGGCGTCTACGCTGTAGATAAATGGATGGTTTTATTTCAAAAGTGGCAAAAGACAGTCTATAAAATCTTTTGTTTCTATGAGGTGCTACACCAATTCCACCAACGGGAAAGGTGACTCTCATAATCGTTAGTTCTAATGCAAACACATTTCAGATAATAAGCTATCACTTTGTATTCAGTTCATCATATAGAACTCTTGCTTGAAAGTGCTTCACAATATCATCTTTAGCATTATTGAACACATCTTTAGATGCTGTTGCTAGATGCAAGTCATTACTCAGTTCTTCATAAACAGATTTTAGTGATGGGAATCGTTGTTTGAAATCATCTGGTAATTTTTTATTGTATTCATCAAATAGAATATCAATGCTTTGAGAATCTGGGATTGACGATTGGCTGCGAACAAATTGTTCAATGAAAGTTCTCAATAGAAAGTTGCTTGCAAGAGTCTGTCCAGAATTAAAAGCTATTACCGCGCCAGAAAAATACTTCTCGTAATCTTTTGGAAGAGAGGATGGTGTCTCAAATTTTTCCATGGGGGCTCGCCCGCTTTGATTAATTTTTAGTCCATCACGCTGTACTAAAAATATTTCAGGAAGACTTTTGCAAGACTGACACTGATATGCCAATGAGAAAACTTGTTTGTCTTCTTGTTCTAAAAAGTGTTGTGTGTCGTCTTTATACTCTTTTAGAAGATCAGAACCATATTGAAAATTAAATGCTTCAATCCTTTTGCACTTACGGCAAAATAATTTAGTAGTCGGGGGAAGAAAATCAATCGAAACCCATACATCAGTTTCTTCATTATCTCCAAGATAGAATGACGGTCTACGGCTGTGAGGATTTTGTACAGACCATAATATTTCAGCAGGCGAAATACCCATTACTGTAATTGGATCTTCAATAACAGGGTCTTTTTGGCCCACAATCTTAGGAGTCTTCTCGATTAACTTTTTCCATTCATCACGTGAAATTTTTATGTCTGGGAGCTCAATCTCTAGGTTTTGGTATAGATGCTTAGTTTCAAGTAGTAATTTAATTCCATTTTCGATGGATTTTACATAATAGGGCTCCATACGATTATAAAATTTCCGTTTGAAAGGATCCATTTGCATATCATATTATCCTTTAGCAGGTAAGGTTGGCATAGGCTGTTAGAAAATCAGAGTCGAAAAAGGTGTCAAATGTTGGCGCAGCAAGCTACGGGGAAATGCCCACATTTATTATAGCAAACACTTGGCTATAACCAGCATAGCAAATCAGTCACGAAGTGGGAATTATGAACAAAGATCGTGAATAATGTTGCCATGGGCGGCATCAATATATAAGGCGATAAGCGACATCATTAAAACCCTAGAGCCTAACACCAAAGACCGAATTATGGTCATTTTGGGGTGTTAGGCCCTAGTATTTAGTGACCCCGGGGGGGCTCGAACCCTCAACAAATTGCTTAAGAGGCAACTGCTCTACCATTGAGCTACGGGGCCATTCTTGCGGTCGGTATTATACCTGAATGACAAGAGATGTCAATTCGATGCCAATCGATATTCATTTATATTTGCGACAGATTATTGATGGTTTGAAAAAGCGATAACAGCGATATGTTGGTTGAGCAATTGGGGAGAACCGCCGTTTCCGTTCGGAGCGACCTGCCCAAGAGTGTAAGCACCTGCAATGGGAACATCTTTTCCCAGGATCTCCTGCACTGCAGCAATCTCTGCGCCGGGACGCGATTTCAAAAGCATCTCCCAGGCAATATCCACAAGCACAAGTGCAAATTCAGGTTTGTGACCATTGAGCTGTTGCAGGGCTTGTTGCGCAGCCTGTTGTGCAGCTTCTTCACAGGATGCACGGCTGCCAACGAGCAGGTACGCATCCACACCATCGCGTACGGGAGCGTTCATACGGAAACTGCCATCCGCTTCCACACGGATCGGTGAACGTACTACCATTTGATCACCCTGCTGTATCCCAAGAGGATAGAGTCTGGCAAGGTGACTTAAGGGTGGAAATGCCCATTCACGTGCGGGGTGCCCAAACAATTGGGCATAAGTCTCAGACGCAGGGCGCCCATCGAGCGTACGAAGCCAGAAACCGCGTGAGCGTGTAATACGGAATTGACTCCCAACCGGGTTCCAACCATGAGCAAAACCAACACCCACATTCAAGTCACCGCGCAGGATGGCTGCAGCGAGCGCCCCACTTCCAGTTTGTGGACCAGACATCTGGTAGGAATGACCCGTATGCAAATCTCCGGAGGATAAGGCGCCAGCAAACAGGACATCCCCAATAGGCAATGCAGCACATAATTGGTCCGCGTCACCATTAAACCCATCAGCAAAGAAAAGGACTGCTTTCGCATCATCCTTACCTTCAAGCTGTTTCGTCAATTGGACGGCTGTTTCACGCCCGCTCTGTGCATAGCCGGGCAACCAGTGCGTCTCTGCTTGAAAGTCACCATGCAGAAATGCAACAACAACGGAGTTCGGATGCAGACCATCAGATGTGATTCCAACCGGGCTGCTCAAACCGATCAACGGTGTATCACCAAGCAAACTCGAAACACCGTTGACAACATCACGTGCCTTATATTGATGAGATGCGATCACGAAACCGAAAGTTGGATTGGCAATTCCCAGAGTATTCAAAGCTTGATGTGCTGCCTGCAATCCAGCTTCGCGGCCGTTCAGTGCCTGGGCATGTCCGATGGAAATATTCAAGGTCATATCATTATCCTTCGGCAACCGGTACTGTGAAGTGGAATGTGGTACCCTGGCGATATTCACTCTCGAACCAAATACGTCCACCCTGCATTTCGACGAGGCTCTTTGTAATATTCAAGCCGAGGCCGGTGCCGGGAGCTTCCCGCGCCTTCGAATCATCAGAGCGGAAGAACTTGGTAAATATCTTTGCCTGGTCTTCGATGCTGATACCGATTCCATCGTCTTTGACCCACATGTGAACAACCTGTTTCGCCCCTTCAGGATCCCATTGATTTGGGGTTTCTTCGGCACCAATAATGATCTTTCCGCCTTCGGGTGTGTATTTATGTGCATTACTTACCAGGTTGGTAAGCACCTGCCCCACTCGAACCTGATCTGCCCAAATACTGGGTAAATCATCTGAGTACTTCATATCAACGTCTTGTTTCTTATCTTCCAATTGGCGTTTGGTTGATTTAAGAGCTTCATCCAGAACTTCAGGTACGTCGACCGGCTTGAATTCGAGACGCAGGGTATTGGCCTCGATCTTGGCATTATCGTTGAGGTCGGAGACTAATACAGACATACGTTCAACATTGGAGCGGATTGTCTGCAGGAAGTTTTTCTGCATGTCATTGATCTCACCGACAGACCCTGCCGCAAGGAGTTCAGTGTACCCCTTGATGGATGTCATGGGGTTCTTTAGTTCATGCGCAACAAAGGACACAAATTCAGATTTGGCAATATTAGCTCTTTGCACTTCATCATATAGTTGAGCATTATAGATGGCAATGGCAGCATTATCACTTAAGCGATTGAGGAATGCCAAATTTTGCTGCGAATCTGTCATACTTTCAAGAAGGAGTACGCCAATCACATCCGCTTCACGTCGAATTGGAATAATGATCTGGGTATGTGCTGTCGGCAAAACGCCTGTTTCACCGGCAGCGATCAATGAAATCTGACTGGGTTGTCCGCTCTCGATGGCAGATTTAAAGGTTGGCATGTCAAGAGGCAGGTGACCATCAGAGAGGTCAGTAAATACATCGTCGTAGCCTTCCTGCGCCATGAGACGAATCTTGTCTTCTTCGATCATACCCACCAGGCCCGCTTCAGCACTGGACTGACGCATGGCCCATTCGAGTGTGATACGCATGGCACGGTCCACATCAAGGCTGGCATTCAATTCACGAACAATACGACCCATGACCTGAAGTTCCTCCACACGGGCAGCAAGTTCCTGGTCTGTCAGCGCGATCAATCGAGAATTTTCAATGGCAACTGCTGCCTGTCCCGCAAAGGCGGTGAGTATGCTCTGATCATCGATAACAAATGGCAGGCCATCACGACGATTGATTACTTCAATGACGCCTAGAACACGATCCTTGATCTGCATCGGAACAGCTAATAGTGAGCGTGAAACAAAGCCTGTTTGCTTATCAGTTTCAACAAAAAGGGTGCCCGATTCCTGGGCGTCATTCTCAATAACAGGCTGACGCGTCTGAACAGCACGGCCAACGATCCCAGTTCCAGGTGGGAGACGTTGTCCAAGCAGGTTGCCGGCTACAGGTCCAACGGTGACGCGAAAGACCAGGTCGCCGGTTTGATCATCCATCAAGAACAATGTCCCAGCTTCACAATTCAAAATGTTTACAGCATTTTCCAAAATATTGTGAAGCAAAGGCTCCTGATCCAGCGTAGATGTAAGTTGACGTGTGATCTCATTTAAGGTTGTCAATTGGCGCGCACGTTGCTCCGTTTCTTGAAGAAGCCGGGCTTTTACAATAGCGCCAACTGTTTGATCGGCAATGGACTGTAACAAGTCAAGTTGTGCACGCGTGTAGGTAACAGTAGCATCCTTGCTCCCAACACTTAGTGCGCCTATGGTTTCAGCGCCAGAGTTGAGTGGAACTCCCATCCATGCATATATACCCTGTGTGGAGGGAGTTGCATTTCGAGATTGGCACTCGCGAGTGTAGTCCTGTGTGATGATCGGACGTCCCTTGCGAATGATCTCCTGACCCAGGCCCATATTCAGAGAAAGCGGTTGGTTTTCGAGAGCTGTCATACGTTCATTATCATCTACACGGAAACCATAGTAAAAATAATTCGCATCCTTGTTATATAGGGAAATATGAAAATACGTGGACGGGATAATCTGTTCTGTTTGTGCAAAGATCAATTCCAGAACATCATCGAATTTAAGTGTGACATTCACACCTTGTGATACACGGGAAAGAGCATTCATCTCCTGAACACGGCGCTCAAGATGAGCAACTGTCTGTACGCGGGAAATAGCGACCGAGGCCTGATCGGCTATACTTTCCAGGAAGTCCAGATCCTTGGGAGTATATGCGTCCCCCGACAGCGGTGAGCCCAGAGCAAGCCAGCCAACAGGTCTATCTTCACTGCTGAAGCCAATAAAAAGCCGCGCGCCCAAAAGAGACAGACGTGCTTCATCACCTTTCAGTAGAGTTGGCGGATTAACCGAATCAAGATACAGCGGGATATTTTCCTTTTGGAAGTATTGAACAAGTGGACTAGTGGAAGCGAACCGAATATCACTGGTAGGATGTCCGTCTTCGCCTGTCAATGCAATATATTGATCGTTGAGAGAATCGTATGTGTAGATATGCAATCGGTCAGGCGTGAGTGTAGTAACTATTTGGTTACGTAGAACGCGACCGATTGAATCCAAATCCTGTGCAGTGGTAAGTTCATGGCTAAAAGTTCGAATACGGTCTTCATAGACACGCTGTCCACGAAAGAATGTGCTATCCACAAGTTTTTGCACACGAGTTCGCACCGGATCAAGAAAAATTGCAATAAGAAAAACCAACCCGCCAACCAAAAAAGGATTATCAGAAGGCATTGGAATGAATGATGCAGCTGCACTCACAAAAAAACCATAAGAAGCAATTACAAAAACCGTCAGCAGAGCATAGATAACACCCTGACGTACCCAGTAATCGGTGCGTAGGAGACGGAAGCGCAAAACTACATATCCATTGACAAGAGGAAAGACAACCAGGAACGGGAGTAAATAAGGATTGAACGCTTGTTGCGCAACTAGAAGCCAAAAGACCACAGGTCCAAATGCGACCAACGAACCAACGAGAATTGTACGTGCTTGATTCTTTACGACGGGCGACCGGGACGCCAAAGCTCGATAGAACAACATCGCAAAATAAAAGAGGGCAGAAAGCCCGACAAACCCATAAATAACCTGCCAGGCTGTAATGTAAGCTGTCGGATCACTAAAATTAAACAATGTCCCAAACGCATTGAAGAATAAAATAAATCCTATACCATAGCCAATCCATCGAAGATAAGGGCGGCCAACAACAGCACGCATTTCCTGGGGAAAACCAAGTCCCAGGTCAATGAACGCGCCGCCAGCCATCCCTAGTGCCAGGGTCCAAATATATGTGAATTGATGGGTTGTATAAAGGTCAAAAAGACCCCCAGTCGCAATAGCAAGAGATGTTGTAAATATCGAAAATGCACGCCCGGCAGGTTCCGTACGGCGTAAACCAAAGATCCACAAACTGACGACAAGAAATACCAGACTCAGCAATTCGGGCGTGATGAAGTACGCAGTCCGGTCCGCTGATGAAAATTCTATTAGCGGAATAATAGCTGATTTATCTTCACCGTCTGTAGTACGAATTACCACATCGACTGTGTCGTTTACAGCATGAGAAGAAAGTATTTCATGTAATTGCGCTGAGTTTCCAACTGGCACACCATCCACAGAAATTAATTGATCGCCCACTCCAAATCCCTGTTCATACATGGCCCAACTATTATTTTCATCACCTGTGTCGGAACCGTTCAAAATCAGGGTATGCTCAAAAAACCCGCCGATAAATGGAGTTTTCAACCATTCCCCAGCTGTAGTCAAAACGGAAATAAAAATCACTACTGCGATTGCCTGATACACCAACACAACCGCCTGGATGATTCTATTTAATATAGCCTGGGTTCTCTGGGAAAAATATAACATAGCTCCATTTAAAACCGTTTGAAAATGCGGTTCTGAAATTTTACACTACATCCCCACTATATCACTATGGTACTTTCATAACAAAGCAGAAAGGCGGGGCACTCTGAGTAAGAGACCCCGCCTTATCGTAATTATATATCCAGATTTCGGACTGCTTTCGCGTGCGTTTGGATAAATTTCCTGCGGGGATCCACGGCATTCCCCATCAGCATGTCGAATGTCCGATCCGCTTCCGCCGCATCTTCAACTGTGACCAGAAGCAGGGTCCGGTTTTCTGGGTTCATTGTCGTATCCCATAGCTGGGTCGGATTCATTTCACCAAGACCTTTGTAGCGTTGAAGCGCCGCCCTCTCACCCAAATCTTTGATTGCCTTATCTTTTTCCTTTTCAGTATACACATACTTGACCTGGTTTTTATAAGCAACTCGATATAAAGGAGGTTGTGCGATATACAAATGACCATCTTCGATTAAAGTGGACATATATCGGAAGAAGAAAGTCAGCAGCAATGTACGAATATGACTCCCGTCCACATCTGCATCCGTCATAATGATCACGCGACCGTAGCGCAATCCTTCAATATCAAAATTATCGCCTATGCTGGTACCAAGTGCAGAGATAAGTGCCTTGACTTCGTTATTGCCTAAAATTTTGTCAAGGCGTGCACGTTCAGTATTGAGAATTTTGCCCCGCAACGGGAGGATCGCCTGGAAGTG
>Ga0102953_1002478_pt1 | contig 10887 bp, 12 predicted proteins | sample SalPon2A_C_D2_MG_FD_78509 | JGI IMG/M metagenome (GOLD analysis project Ga0102953, IMG submission 78509) | Soil microbial communities from South San Francisco under conditions of wetland restoration - Salt Pond MetaG R2A_C_D2_MG | ecosystem: Environmental > Terrestrial > Soil > Wetlands | place... | reverse complement strand
GCTTATTGGCAACCGCGTCACGCTCCCGAACCAAAAAATTTTAGCTGAATAACGTGAGTTCGAGATAACAAATCGTAAAAAAATCCCCCTAATGTCATTCCGACCGAGTGGATGGAGTGGAGGAATCCATCGTAGCTATGATTGTTACCCTGTCAGCCGCCGGGGTTTTTTGGTATGTCAACCAGGTAGCCCTGACATATCAAATTGATCAAATATTACCGTTATACCATAAATGGTGCATCTCCGGGGTAAGGTTTGGCGTCGTTAATGTCAGGTCCCCAGCTCTGGTCGGTCTGGCTGCATAATGCCGCGGAAAGGTATCGATCTTCATCCGGGTCCGGTTCCTATATAACATTCTCAGGGAGCATCCACTCTTATCACTATATCCGGAATGTGAAAATTCTTATACTGAACCTGTTCAACTCACGGCCATGTTCAACGGGGAATAAAAAATGACGGAATTACTAACACGTGCTAAAGGAATAGCAAAAGCAAGCATCGTCTTCGCTTTATTACTGGTTTTTGTTTGCGGTATAACGACTAATGAGACGTATGCCTTCGCGATAAATCCGAATATTGTTACCAGAAAAGCAGCAAGGGATACCGTTTACTTATTTCACGGGAAGAGCCTGAAAAACCTGAAATTCATATGGAGAAATAGAGCGGATTATCATAAAAAGTTATATGAAATCAGCGACGGTGCTATCATCTTCCGGTCACACGAGGCGGGCTATATCAGGTCGAAAAAGAAATACCGTAATTTTGTTTTGCATGCTGAATGGGCATGGCTTAATCCCCAGGAAAACGGTAACAGTGGTATTTTGATATACATTCAAAAACCGGATGTCGTGTGGCCCGAATGCATCCAGGTTAACTATAAAAATCAGCATGCCGGCGATTTCATTTCCATGAAAGGGACCTTCTTCCCTCAGGCAAAAAATAAACCGAAAGGCGTGGTCCCCATTCTGAATAAACCGAGCGAGAAGCCAATTGGAGAATGGAATACGTGCAAAGTAGTCTGCGAAGGCGGCTCCGTGATGGTTTATGTGAATGGTGTTTTCCAGAACAAGGCCACGAATGTCACGTTAAAACCAGGATATATAGGATTCCAGATGGAAGGCTTGCCCGTGAAATTCAGGGATATGTATATCGTGAAGGAATAAGGCGGGTTTTGGGTTTGGGACTATTGCGGTGGGTTTGTTTATAGTCACAAGACTCACCAAAAAAATTTAATAGTTAAGTACCCAGTTTCCTTCTCAGAATTTTAACAATACGATTATATACGATTTCCGATAAGTTCCAGGTGTATCCATCAAAATTGGTTGTGTTCACAAATTGAATGACAACCGTGTCGATGTCTTTGTGGTATTTTGCAATACTCTGATAGCCGGGAACCAGGCCTGTATGATTGTACACGTAAATGGAGGAATAGATTTCCTGTTCCCCTTTATCAAACAATGAGCCATCGTTTAATGCCCGCAAGAATATACCCACATCCTGTGCTGTAGCCAACATAGAGCCATAATCAACATCCTTTATATCATGGTCTACGCCAACGTAATAGCCGCTCATCACATCGTCCATATTTACATCATGAATCGAACCGAAGGTATGTTTTAGTCCGAGAGGGTTCAAAATTGCCTCCTTGATATATTGGAAATGGCTCTCTCCCGTTACTTTTTTAATGATTTCAGATATCAATAAATAATTGGTGTTTGAATATTCATAGTCTTCACCTGGTTCAAAGTCAGCCGGCAAATCGAGTACTCGTTCAATCGCTTCTTTACTGCTTTTGGGTGGGTTTGTCCAAAAATTTGGAGTATTGGTTACATTCGGAATGCCACTCCGATGCTCCACCATCATTCTCAAGGTTATTTTATCCGCATATTGAATTCTTCCCGCCAGTTCCGGTATGTACCTGGCAAGTGTACTGTCCAAAGACAAACGTCCGTCATGTACCAATTTGGTAATAGCCACAGCATCATACAACTTGCCGATACTGGCAATCTTGAATAGGGCATGCGGGTCGGCCGGTATCTTTTTCTCCCTGTTTTTCCAGCCGGCTGCATAAAATGCCGGTGGTTTGCCCGCCTCATCTACGTACACAATAATCCCATCAAACCCAAGACCAATGGCGTTATTTACTTGTTCCTGAACTGTATCCGGTAGTGGTGCTAACCACGTTTTAACCAAAATCCATGGTACGAAGAACATGGAGATTATGGTTCCAACAAGTAATACTATTCTGAGTATTCGTTTTATCTGTTTTTTCGTCATAGTTGTATAGTAGTTCAGGGAGTTTCACCAATTAAAGGGCTTGTTGCAATGGCATGTCATCAACTCTATTCATGTCATCCCCCTCTGCATGCTCAAATTAATATTGCTGATAGGTAAGATAACACGAGGGACTCTTAGTTAGTGTTAAAAATGCTTTGCCAAAAACTTTGCCGGGCTTTATTTAAAAACGATTATCAGTTAAGTTGCATGGCATGAGATTGTGAAAATAAAAGACCCAACTCGCGTCCACTTGTTCCAGGTATTCGGTAAGTCCGACTTGAAACACTCGTTAGCTGCTGCCAAGTGAATCGTATTTTAATTTCACTTAAACGTCTGTCTTTCACTTTAAGCGGCATTCGTTTATTGAAACACTGCCTCAATTCCTTTTTGAATAGAAATGCCAACTACAGACACATGCGTCTCATCTTCGAAAATCTTAAACGACAGCTTCAAATCCGGGTAGTTTCTGCTTTTAAGCTTCTCAGCCATTTTCCTGGCATTATCAATCATTCCCTGGGGACCGCTTGCTAATTCCTTTGAGCCGACAGAAAGGAATACCTTCTTAGCCAGGTTTGTATGTGTGCTCGCGTATTTTTCTTCCATCTTGAACATTACTGCATCATCCCACCACAAAGACGGACTGGCAATGACATACCTATTAAAAGAATCACTGTGATTGAACAAAACGTACAGGCCAAATAACCCGCCAAAAGAGTGTCCTACTAATGTCTGATTGTATTTATTTATGTTGTAGGTCTTATTGATGAGCGGTTTCACTTCATCGTTGATAAAATGAATAAAGTCTTCTGCGCGTCCTCCTGGTCCGGCCGTTGATGCCTGCGCCCAATCGTCATCCGGAGTTGGAGTGAGATCACGGGTATAGGCTGCAAATGAACCAACGGGTTTACCGTCTTTGTCTGCAAAACCGATCCCGACAATGATCTCTCTCGACATTTCAGAAACGTGTCGAATCATTGCAGCCATCACCGCATTCGGCCGGCTATTCAGAACGTAAATAACCGGATATTTTGGGAACTGGTATTCAGATTTTTTAGGCTGATACCCTTTGGGCAGAAAGACATCAATCAAATAATGCTGCTGGAGTTGCTTCGAATACAATAAATGAGTCGCCGTATTCTGCAGTGTGACCGCATTCTGGCTCTTCACATTCGTTACGCTGAACCAGCAGATTACAGCAAATACACACAGCACTATTTGAAAAAATGTTCTGACTTTCACAGTGGCCTCGCACATAGCAACCGTTATTTACCAACCTGACTTTGAATTTCTGCGGGCAAAGCAAAGGCATTATCAGCCAGGGTGCTATATGAAATGGAATCTATTTCAATGATCGTTAGTACCCCGTTTTGTGAACTGGTAATTCGGTGTGCTGTTTTTATCCCGTCGGTTTCAACGTAGTTGCTCAGACGAGTTTGCGTAGGCACTTTTCCCGTCATGCTTAATTCCATACTGTCCATGCCGCTCAGCAAGCCGGATTCTTTAGAGAAATACAGATAGCTTTCCTCTCCGTCGGCATTTACCAGTAAGACTTTGAATTGTTTGTCCTCACCAAAGGTCACTATTCCGACTGTTTCCTGTTTGACGGCACCTTTGCCTAAGTGTACATCATTACCGTAAAAATCGGCTCGTTTGATCATTTGCTGCAAGGCCTCGCCTTTTAAAATCCGGTTGCCCGACATTGGATCCATACTCCAGGCAATTGTACCATTATACCCCGAACGGCTTTGTCCGTATTGTCCTAACCCGATGGTCGTCATAATGTTGTTCGGCGCTGCTGCAATCACAAGCAGATCGCCTTCAATACCCATGGCTTTGATACTCATTTTGCCCTGAATGGTTTTTGTAGTATGCGCCAGGAGCAACTGCTCACCTCCAACGGCCTCGATGTGTTTTTTAAACAACACGCTTGGCAGCGGTAAACCATTGGCCGCTGATTCTTCGGTTGATTGGCTATGCGATTTAACTGCAAATCCAAATGTTGCAATCAAAAATAAAGTCGCGGTAAGATACTTATTAACGGTATGCATGGTAGTAGGTCTCCTTATTTGAGTGACATAACAACTAAATGACATCTTTCTTTCTGAATTGGACAATGACTGTTATCACAGGAATAATCATGGCGATCAGTACCTGTGCAATCATGATGCTAAAAACAGTGCTATTCCAAACAGCCTGGTTTCCCCACACATAGGCGCCAACAGAATCTAAATAAACAATTTTCCAGAGATAGACGGATGTAGCGGAGCTTAAGGTCACGGCTGTAATGACGGTATAACCTATGGATTGCGTGAAAACACATATTGACAGCATCAAAGAATAGACCGGCAACATTGCCAACAGAACCATCAGCATCATTGGCAGACTGCCCATCGGCAATATGCTGCGCGAAAATGTCACATAGATACAGGCAGCCGAAAACAATACCCACATACCCCAAAACACCAGTGTGTTAACCGAAAGCTTAGCCACGGTATATTGCTTGAAGTTTACGGGCAAGCTCATAATAAAAATGTGTGTTCCCTTTACATTTTCGAATAACACGGTGTGAGCTATCATATGAATTCCCACCCCGATTATTGCGCTTGCTAACACACAAAATCCGATGTTTGCTGCTACCAGGCCTGGAATAAAATACGCCACCGCTATGCCGACAACGGCAGCAAGCGACCACATCAGGATTGGTGTCCGGTTAATTTTCAGATCATTACTGATTAGCTTGTAAACGATCGGGTTAGTCATGCCGAACCCCCCTTTGCGTATTTCACATTACTCAGGAAGATTTCTTCCAAGGTTAATCTTTCAATAGTATCCACGGACAAGCCGGCGCTTTTGAATCGTTCACGAATGGTGTCGCTGTAATTGTTTACAATAACAGTACACAGCTTACCGCTTGTTTGTATTTCTCTTATGTTTGATAAATCGGGCAAGCGATTATTTTCCATATTTATGAGACGCAATCTTCTCCAGCCATCCAGGAACTCCTCCTTGTCCCGGGATTCGATAATCCGCCCATCGTAAATGAAGGTGATATAGTCAGAGATTTGTTCAACATCCAAGGTGTTGTGGGATGAAAAAAGAATGGACCGGGTTTCATCTTCCAGGGCATTCATCATTTCGTCCAGAACCTCTTTTCGCGCTGCCGGGTCTAATCCTGTCGTTGGTTCGTCGAATACCAATAGATGCGGGCGACGCGCCAGCGCTAATAACAAGGTGGCTTTAACCCGCTGCCCATGTGACAAGCCTTTCACCTTTTGTTCTTTTGTAAGATCGAAGCGGCGCAACAGGGTGGCAGCGTATTCATCGTCCCATGAGTCAAAAATTGATTTGATAAAATCCATGTGGAAAGCAATTGTTTCACTCTCGTAGAGACGCATGTCTTCGGCGATAAAACCGATATTGTGTTTTGCTGCAATCTGCTCGTCCGGCATGGAATATCCCAGGACTTTGACGGAGCCGCTTTCTGACCCCACAAGGCCCATAATAATTCGTAAGATCGTCGATTTCCCCGCACCGTTGGGCCCCACCAAACCCATGACAGTGCCCTGTTCGAAAGACAGGTCTACATTTTGCAACTGAAAATGCGGATACTGTTTGGTGATGCCATCACACTGTACTGCCAAAGGTGTGTTCATTGTTGTCAGGTATACTTTTTTATCAATTGTAAGAGTTCGTTCTCTGATAAATTCAGGGATTTTGCCAAATTGGCGGCTTGTTGCACATGCTGCCGTAATTCTTCGCGTTGAAGCACATGTAAATCCTGCGATTCATTCACCCAACTTCCTTTGCCTTGTTGAGTGGATATTACGCCTTCACGCTCCAGCTCCTGGTAAGCACGTTTAACGGTGATAACGCTGACCTTTATCTCTGTTGCCAACTCTCGAATAGAGGGTAACAGAGTATTGGCCGGCCAGTCACCAACCGCTATCCGTTGCTTAATCTGCTCCATGATCTGTTGATACATGGGGCGCTTATCGGTTTGTGAGAGTATAAAATTGTAATCCATAAATTATATATACACAGTATACACAATTAAATCGAATAATACAATACCAAGTATTCCTGCGATGTAGTGCAGGGAATTTGGCTATGGTAGATGATAATGTTTTTCCTTTGCCGAGTGTTTGGAAACCATCGGTAAGGGTTTTTGGAAAAAGAAGGGGTGTAGCAATGTATCCCTTTTTCTAAAACCAATAGAGTTACCCTTCAGTGAGTGAATACGAACTAAAACTTTTCAATTGAAATAGGAGTTTACTTTAATTTCCAATCTTCTATATTGAGTAGTTAATATGCAAGGGGCGTATGAGAAAGTTGAGGCTATCCCGCAGGGCTTGCTTTATAGTCTCATAACTCAGTGTCTTTATGTTGTGGTATAAAACTAATCTTACAATGCTGACGTTATTACTATATTCGAATTAATAATTGCACATAAGTAAGTAAACCAAAAGATATAATATTGAATAATAACGAGTTCAGGCAAGCACCTGTTTCTGAAGTTATATTAGGTGTTACATTTAAGAAAAAAGTGTTGCAGCTTGAGGATGTTTTTACATTCACACAAATTTTTAAAAATGCTTATCCAATTCTTGAGCTTAAAAATCCATTAGCTAATCAAAAATTAGAAGCTTATAAACATATAACTGAAATTGAAAATGATAAGGTAGGCCCTTTTAGGGTCTTTCAGAGAACTAGGGACGCAAAATTTTTAATCCAATATCAATCTAACAAGATTCTTTTTAATTGGATTAGGAGAGACGATAAAGATGTTGGTGAATATCCTGGGTTTAAATCAATAAAAGAAAAGTTTGATAATGTACTTAAAGAATATACATCTACAACAAAAGATGATTTGTTAACCGTTGATTATTATGATTTGACGTATCAAGATAGGATTAAATGGCAAGATTATATAAGTAATTTGAGTGATATTGATCAATTGTTCAATATAAGTCTACCAATAATGAATATTGATGTAGTCAATAATCTCGTATCGGAATTAACATACAAACTCCCCGAGTTAAATGGATATGGTTTGTTGGAGCTAAGAACAGGAATGACTATTGATGAAAAGCAAATTTTGAGATTTCAATATACTTTGAGAGGCCATGAAGATCTTAAGAATTTAGATCATTGGTTTGAAAAGGCGCATAAAAAGCAGTTAGCAATCTTTAAAGATTTTTTTAAACCTGAATTGCTAGAGAAGTGGAAATAAATAAATCAGAAAAATTTATGAATGATATCTTTGATGATATAGAGTCGAATGCTACAATGTTAGTATCCGGGTCATTTTTTTCTGAGAGTAATGATGAGCTAATAGCTACACCAAGCGAAAGTTATTCATTTTTTGAAGAACATGAATATAAGAGTGTTGCAAATCTAAATACTTGGTGTGTGCAGGGTTCATTAGACGAGAAAAAATACCAACTGCAACATTTTAACGTATTCATCAATAAACGGAAAGAATATTTAGATACCCTAGAAGGGCTAGATAATTGGATATCAGGAGAATCAGAGGCCCCCAATAGAAAAGCAATAGATGATTCAAAATTTATTTTAGATTCATTTAAAAATTGGTTGTCTGCAAGGTTTGAAATTCCAATACCTAAAATAATTATGGGGCCGATTCCCACAGGTGGGATTACACTTGAATTGAGACCAGATAAATTTAATGGTATGTTTATCTCTATAATGAATGACGAAGAGATAGAAATTGATGTAATGATTGATGATACCTTTTATAGTGTGGACAAAGAATCGACACACATTAAACCCTATTTATTAGAAGTTTACGAGCATTTGGTCGATGAGTGAAATTCCTAACGGGGAAACATTATTTAAGTATGTCTATCCTGCGGCATTTCCCGACGACCAAGAAGATATACCAATTTCTATATTCCATATTAAAGACTTGTCTTGTGACTGGATGAAGTATAGACCAGATCCTTTCACCTCATTTCATATAGATGAGGGAAAAACAATAGTTATTGCAATTAATGTCTGTGAGGAGATAAAGCATCCAAGGAATCCTAAAAATAATGGTAAGATAGAAGAAGCCTGGCAACAAAAGGTAATTCATCAACCAGTATCAGAAGAAGAGGATCCTAAGCATGGGGCAAATTATGCCCATTCACTCATTCTGGGGAAAAAAAAGATGCCAGTTCAAGAAGCGATTAAGGATAATTCTACAATATATGGGAGGGCTACTTCAGATGATAAGGGTTAACTGCGGATAATTTTGCTATATCCATGTAGTTCTCAAAAAAACCCTTGCAAGCCAATTACTTACAAGGGTTTTTGTACGCCCGGAAGGATTCGAACCCTCAACCTTCTGGTCCGTAGCCAGACGCTCTATCCAGTTGAGCTACGGGCGCATCACATCATCTGTGTGAAGACTCCAAATATAAACAGATAAAGATCGCGAGACAAGATAGGGATCCGCTCATATCAAAAAATCTGCTATGTTCAGCTCCTTTCGGCTTGTTTCGTTACTGTCCCGGTAAATTTGGATTTCGGGATGCATGCCTCACAATAACGTTTCTAATGTTGAAATAGGCCGGCCCGGGATCGTTTATATAATGCCCATTCATAAAACCCACAGAAAACAGCCCTTCCCTGGCCAGGGTATCCAGGGATTGCCAGTTGAACATTTTTTTTACAAAATAGTCAAAGGCGTTGGCCGGTAATTGTGGCGTGTCCCTTTTTTTCGGCGTTATTCTAAAATGGGAAATCATCACCGGCTTTCCGTATGATCCCAGTTGCCGGACCGAATTACGGACCTGGCTGATCATAAGATCGACGTCTTCCGGGTAATGCATTTCCTGAACGGCCACAAAATCGCCTGCTTTCAGTGCCTCGACCTCCCAGTTTTTCAAATTCACATGTTTGATGCCGGACCAGTCGTAACCCCCAAATCCCAGAGCAACTTCAGCCTTAGGGTATACAGCCTTGATTGTGTCCCTTGCATTCAAAAAAGCGTCTTTAAGCTTTGGGAAATAGGTCGAGTCGTTAGAGTACGTTTCAAACTCTGTAAAAAGGACGACATATAGCGGGCCGTAGTTGGGGCCGTTTCCTCTGAAGATGCGAGCCAAAAGTGCGGCATCGTGCTGAAAATCAGGACTGATGGCATATGCAGGTTCATTGGCAAGCCATACCACCAATTCCAGCGCGTATCCTTTGCCATAGAGATCGGAGATCGTCGAGCTTTTTATGTAATTTTTCATCCACGTGGTGTCGGACGGGCCATTATACCAGCTGGTGATCATGTGCACCGGTGAACTCTGGAATATGGGCGTCTGCTCCGCACTCTTTATCTCGTCGCCGATACCCCACAGGATTTTGGGTTGACCGTTGTCACCTGAATCCCATGAAGTGGTTTTATGGCAGGCAGCTGTAAAGACAAGTATAAAGAAAATAGACAAGGTCAGAATGAAAAAACGTTTCATAATGCAAACAAACGGGGAAGTCGTGAATCATTTTTAATAGAAAGGGAAAGGAGAATAGATGCATATAGGTGGCTCCGTCTATTTAATACAATAAACGTGACTTTCGTTTCAAATTTTATTTATAAGACGGGAATTTTATTCAGCCTGCGCATTTACAGTCCTGTTGGAGGCAGTTGTATCACCTTATTATTGAAAGTTCAGTCGCTGAAAAAGATGCTACACAGCGGGATTCAGGCGTGATCGAATCAACGTATTGTACGGGAACCATGATTTGCAGGATTGTGTACACGATGAGATAGAGATGTTTTAGCTGTTTTCGTTGTTTCTGAATCATAAAACAAGCATATTAGGGCCATCTACACAATAGAAAACCGGATGCAATTCTTTTTATGAATACGCAACTGCTGAATCCTTTACGATGGCGTAAATCATTCCTATTGACTCTGTTGGCGCTGTTCCTGGTAATCTGGTTCGGATTCCTGGACACGTACAGCTTTTGGTCGCGTTACGAACTGAGCCGGCGAAAAGAAGATCTGATTGAGAAAACGGCAGAGTTAAAGAAGGAAACCAAGGAGCTCAACAAAAAGATTGACAATTTGAAAAACAACCCGCAACTGATTGAAAAGATTGCGCGGGAAGAGTATGGTATGCGCCGAAAAGGTGAAACGGTTTATCGGGTAAAAGTAAAGTAACCAGGGCCACATCTTTTTTTCTATAAAAAGAGACGGCTCTTGATCATTAATAGTTAAACGGCATAATAATGTTAGGTATTGGTATTGATTTGGGTGGGACCAACATTAAAGGGGCCCTCGTTGATGATAAGAAAGGTATTATTGAGAAATTTTCCATTCTGACAGAGGCTGACAACGGGTGCGATTATGTGCTCGACAGAATAAGTGTTGCAGTGATGCGTGCCGCCGGGTTCGCTGAGAATGATAAACCGGTTGGCGTTGGCATCGGATCGCCGGGTATCATTTCGTGGGACCGCACGACTGTATCCACCCCGCCGAATTTCCCGGGCTGGGACATAGTAAATCTGAGCAAGGAAGTGAAAAAACGCACCGGCTTTGACTGCCGCGTTGAAAACGATGCCAACTGTGCCGCGCTGGGCTCCTCCCGTTTTGGAGCAGGCAAGGATTTTGAAAGTTTT
>Ga0102953_1002477_pt1 | contig 10888 bp, 8 predicted proteins | sample SalPon2A_C_D2_MG_FD_78509 | JGI IMG/M metagenome (GOLD analysis project Ga0102953, IMG submission 78509) | Soil microbial communities from South San Francisco under conditions of wetland restoration - Salt Pond MetaG R2A_C_D2_MG | ecosystem: Environmental > Terrestrial > Soil > Wetlands | place... | reverse complement strand
GGCCTCGGCCTCGGACAGTACGCCGATCGATTCGAAGCCAACGACATCGACTGGGACCTGCTCGCGGATATCGATCAGCAGACGCTGAAAGATATCGGCATCGAATCCGCCGGTCACCGGATCCGGATCCTGAAAGCCATCGGTAATGCGGATCGGCCGGCCGCGGACGACATTCCGCCGATCGTCGCCCACTCCGAGGAAACCGGCGGCGAGGACATCACCGCCTGGCGGCGCAAGCCCGGGGAACGCAAACCGGTGACAATGCTGTTCGCCGATCTCGTCGGTTCGACCGCGCTCACCGAGAAACTCGACGCCGAGGAGGCGCACGATTTGCTCTACCGCGCGGCGCAGCGCATGTGCAGGGCGGTGGAAAACAACAGCGGCACGGTTTGCCGATTCATGGGCGACGGGATCATGGCGATGTTCGGCGCGCCGCTGGCGAGCGAACGCCACGCGCTCGATGCCTGCCGCGCGGCGCTCGAAATGCAGGCCGGGATGGCCGAGTACGCGGGGGAACTCGCCGGCGGTCACGGCAGCGGCCTACAGATACGCGTCGGCCTGCACTCGGGAGAAGTCGTCGTCCTCGAAGTCGGCGACGATCCCGCGAAACCCGAGTACGATGCCTCGGGGCCGACCGTGCCGCTGGCGGCGCGCATGGAACAGTCTGCCGCGGCCGGCACGATTCTGATCACCGCGGAGACCCGTGCGCTCGCCGGCACCGCGATCGAAACCCGCGAGCATGCGCCGCTCGAGGTCAAGGGCTTTTCGGATCCGATCGAAGTCTTCGAACTCGCGCGGCTACTTTCCGCCGCCGAGTCCGCGCGGGCCACATTGGCCAGGCCGATCATCGGCCGGCGCTCGGAGCTCGCCCAGTTCAGGGGTTTGCTCGCCACCTGTGTCGAGGACGGGAGCGGGCTATGCCTGCACGTCCGCGGCGATGCCGGCATCGGCAAGACCCGCCTGGTGGGCGAAATGATACGCCTGGCGCTGCTGCAGAATTTTTCCGCCCACAAGGCACTGGTACTGGATTTCGGCACCGGCCGCGGACAGGGGGCGATCCCGTCGCTGGTCAGAAGCCTGCTCGAGATCGACGAGAATGCCGACGATCGCGTACGCGCGGAAACCCTGGCCCGGGCAATAACCGACAGCCTCCTGCCGGAAGAAAACCGGGTATTCCTGAACGATTTGCTCGACCTCGAGCAGTCGCTGGAATTGAAAACCCTCTACGATGCGATGGACGTCGAGGCGCGCAAGCAGGGTAAACTTGCCGCGCTGGCAGACCTGCTGGAACGCCACACCGCGCGCGTGCCGCGCATCATAGTCATCGAGGATTTGCACTGGGCGGACGCCGTTACTCTCGACTACCTGGCGAGGATCGCGGCCACGGCGGCCGATTGCACGGCCCTGCTGGTGTTCACCTCGCGCGTGGAGGGCGATCCGATCGGCGAGCAATGGCGGGTCGGCGCCGGCGGTATGCCGATCGTCACCTGGGATTTACGACCGCTGCGGCGCGAGGAATGCCTGCAGATCGTGTCCGCGTTCACCGATGCCGATGCAGCCCACATCGAGCGCTGCCTCGAACGCGCGGACGGCAACCCGCTGTTTCTCGAACAATTGCTGCTCGGTACTCGGCAGGGCGACGGCGGCCGTATTCCCGATTCGATCAACAGCCTGGTGATGGCGCGCATGGACCAGTTGCCCGCCGGCGACAAGCGTGCCTTGCAGGCGGCGGCGGTCCTCGGGCAGCGCTTCGATATCGAGGGCCTGCATTTCCTGATCGACGATCCCGGTTACGATTGCTCCAGCTTGATCGAACACCACCTGCTCAGGCCCGAGGGGCCGTATTACCTGTTCGCCCACGCGCTGATCCAGGAAGGCGCCTACGCATCGCTGCTGAAGGCGCAGCGCGCCGGGCTGCACCGGCAGGCCGCGGCCTGGTACCGGGGACGGGACGCCGTGCTCCACGCGGTGCACCTGGACCAGGCCGGCGATCCCGCCACGGCCGATGCTTACCTGGCAGCCGGCCGCGAGCGTCTCGCCGCCTTCCGGCCCGAAAGGGCGCTCGAGCTAGCGCGCCGGGGGGTCGAAATCGCGCCCGCGACGAAGCGCTTCGAGTTGAAATCCCTGGAAGGGGAACTGCTCCGCGTCAACGGCGACACCACCGGTTCGATCGAGGTGTTTCGCGAGGCCGTCGAACTCGCCGGCAACGACGACGAGCGTTGCCGGGCGCTGGTGGGGCTTGCCGAGGGCCTCGCCATCGTCGAGTCGCACGACGAATTGCAACAGGCGCTGGCGGACGCCGAAGCGATCGCCAAAGAGCTCGACTTCTGGAACGAACTGGCGATTATCGACCAGCTTCGCGGCGGCATGTACTTTTTCCAGGGCGAACACGAACGTTGTCTCGCGGCCTGCAATTCTTCCCTCGAATGCGCCCGCAAGGCCGAGTCGCCAGAGGTGGTCGCGCGCGCGTTGAGCGGTCTCGCCGACGCGATGTACTGCCGCGGCCGCTTTCTTTCGGCCAACCGTTACTACAACGAGTGCATCGACTTTTCCCGCCAGCACGGCCTCGGGCGGGTTCTTGCCGCCAACCTGTCGATGCGCGGATTCACCTTCCGCTACGGCAACGACCCGCAGTCGGCATTGCGCGACTACCGCGAGGCCCTCGATCTGGCGGCCAGGACTCGCCACCTGAGAGCCGAAACGGTGGCCTGCTATGCCGGCCTGTATCTAGCCGAGATGGGCAACCGCGAAGAGGGCGAGGCACTGCTGCGGCGCGGCCTCGCAATCAGCATCAACGTCGGGTCGGGGCTGCTGCAGGCGGCCGCGCTTACTGCGCTGTCGCAATTGGTATTCAATATCGGGGACCGAACCGAAGCGCTGGAACTCGCCAGGAAGTCTATCCTGATACTGCGAAATTCGGAGGCCGGCATGGCGTTTCGCGGGCCCAGCGCGCTCGGTGCCCTGGCGTTGTCGACCGGCGACGACGAGGAGCGGCGCGCCGCGCTGGCCGAAGGCAAGGCCCTGCTGCAATCGAGTTCCATGGGGCACAATCATTTGAATTTTTGCGAGGATGGCCTGGAAGCCTGCCTGCAGGCCGGCGAATGGGATGAAACGGAATGGTTCCTGCGCCACCTGCAGGATTACACCCGCGAAGAACCCCTGCCCTACAGTGAATTCCTGATCGAGCGGGGACGGGCGCTGGCCGATTTCGGCCGCGGCGAGCGCGACGAGGAGCTCACGGCACGGCTAGGGCGGTTGCGCGATCTGGCCAGTTCGATCGACCTGCACTTCCATCTGCCCGCGATCGACGCGGCGCTGGCGGATCTCCGGGCCGAATCCGCGTCCTCGGCCCGCTAGGCGCAGGGAAAACTTCGATCCCGATCCGACTTAGGGCGTGGCCGTGTCGATGCAGATTATCGATAAGGCTGGCCGATCAAAACCATTTACGGTGTCGGAAAAAAGCCAGCATGCCGATCAGGATACCGATCATCAGCAACCAGACCAGGGGATAGCCGTAATACCAGCGAAGCTCGGGCATCGCCCACGGGCTGTCGCTGTTTTGAAAGTTCATGCCGTACACGCCGACGATGAAGGTCAGGGGAATGAATATCGTCGCGATGATGGTCAGCACGCGCATGATTTCATTCAGCCGGTAGCTGACGCTGGACAGGTAGATGTCCACCAGACCGGTAATCACGTCGCGGTAAGTCTCGACCAGGTCCATGATCTGTATCGTATGATCGTAACAATCGCGGAAATAGACGTGGTTTTCCTCGGTAACGATTCCGCTCCCGTCGCGCAACAGCTTGTTGAGGACCTCGCGCTGGGGCCACAGCATCCGTCGCATGATCAACATGGTTCGCTTCAACCGGTGCAGGCGCGGCAGGAGGTCGCGGGTCGGGTTTTCGAGCAACTCGTCCTCCAGTTGCTCGATTTCATCGCCGAGGAACTCGAGTACCGGAAAACCTTCGTCGACCACCAGGTCGAGCAGTGTATAGAGCAGGTAGCCGATACCGCGACTGCGAATCGGACCCGCATTGTTGCGCAGTCGTCGGCGAACCGGTTCGAAGGGATCGCTGGCGCCCGGATGGAAACTGATCAGGAAATTTCGGCCGGCGAAAACGCTCATTTGATCCATTTCGATTTCGTCGGTTTCGGGTTGTCTCACAGCGTGCGCGAGGACCATGAACAACTGCTCGCCATAGTCCTCGACCTTGGGGCGCTGACCGGTATTGATCACGTCTTCCAGCGCGAGTGGATGCAGTCCGAAAACCCCGCCGAGCTGACGCATGGTTTCCGGCTTCGCGTCCCCCTGGACGTGAATCCAGGTCAGCGAGTCGCTCTGCAGATAACTCCTGCTGTCCTCGGCGGTCGCCAGTTCACGCTCGGTAAACTCGGACACCGAATAGTCGATTACCGTCAGTCGTAGCGGGCTGCCCGTCGGTTCACGGTCGTGAAGCAAGGTGCCCGGAGAGGTTCCGGGCGGATGATAACGCTTCGAGAAATAGGCCATGTTAAATTCCTCTCGCCAACCGAATCTGGTCACGGCGTTCGCCGGCGTCGAGGCATCGGCCGGGTTGCGGGGAATTTCCAAGTTATCACGAACCCGCGGCCGATACCAAGCTAACCCGGACGACGAACTGCCTCGTCGATACCTGCGGCGCCGGGCTCGAAAAAGTTTTACTGAGGGCTTTTCAGTTCGCCGAGACTGGCGGCAAAGTTGGGATTATCGGGCTCGAGTTCGATCGCCTGTCGGATCGCGTCTATTGAATCCGCCCGCCGTCCCTGCGCGGCGAGGGCATAGGCGAGATTGTTCCAGATCGCGGCCTGGTCGGGTTTGCGCTCGAGTGCCGCGCGGTAGGCCGATTCGGCCGCGGCATAGTCGCCGAGCGCGTAAGCGGTGTTGCCGAGCCCACTATAAGCCAGCGAGTTGTCGGGCCAGCGCCCGAGCGCGGTCTCGTAAGCCTGCCGCGCGATCGCGGTACGACCGACCTGTTCCATGCCGATCGCGGCGTCGAGATAGTCGCCAGCGCTGGCGGTCACCGGAATCTGGTCGGGCGGCACCAGGGCCAGCGCCCAGTAATCGGCGCGTTGCCAGGTCTTTTCGAAGGTGGCGAAGGGACGCGTGATGCGCCGGTTGGTACCCGAGCGCAGAATCATTTTGCGGGCATCGAAATCGTATCCGATCAAGACTTCGTAGTGCCAGACCGGTAACAGGTCGATGGCGAGGTTTTGCAGCACGAACACGGGATTGCCCGCGGCCAGCTCGCGCAGCAGCGATTCCAATCGCCCGTCGAGCTCGACCGGCAGCAAATCGTACTGGCGCGCGGCGGCAACGACTTCGACCTGCAGGCTGCCCTTCAATTCGGGCACGTAAATCTGCCTGGCAATCTGATCCGGATGCACATTGCCGCCGCGGAAATTGATTACCTCCGCGAGTGCCGCCGGACCGCAATAATATTTTTTCTGGGGGAAGAACGGGACTTCGGTAAGCTCTACCTGCTGCGGGAGATCGGGCGGATTGTCGAGTAATAGTCGTGTCTGCGGAGAGGTCGCGCAGCCACCCAGTAAAAAGACAAGAAAAAGCGTGCAGGCAAGATTGCGTGCACGCTCCGGTTCGGGTTTCAAGATTCGCCTAGTCCGGGATGAAGTCGGTATATCCCATGACTTCGAGCACGACCAGTACGACCACAACGACCAGCAGGGCGCTGGTGCCGCCGGCGGGCGACGAATCGATGCGCTGGTAGACTTCCTGAATCTGGGCGTCGGTCATTGCCGCCACACGTTCGGCCGCCTTGGCCTCGGCGACACCGCCGACGATCAATTGCTCCCTGATCCAGTCGCGCTGATCGGCAATTGTCGCGAGTTCGATCGCGGCACTGCCCGCCTGCAGTTGCGCGGTGCCGACCATCGCCGACTGGGCCGGCAGGCTTATCGTCATCGCGGCCGCGGCGACCAGCAGGTAACGCAAAAATCGTTTCAAAATCATTTTTATCTCCTCAATTTAATCGCGTGAATGAGTGTCACCCCGGTATTATAGCTGATATTCCATCAGGCAAGCCGGGCGCCGTTGGGTACCGCCCTGTCCGGGGCCGCGAGCACCACGGCCCCATCGTCGCGGTGGAATCCGGTGACCAGACACTCGGAGCGCACCGGCCCGATTTGCTTGGGCGGGAAATTGATCACGCCGACCACCTGGCGACCGACCAGTTCGTCGACGCGATATAAATCGGTGATCTGCGCACTCGACTTGCGCACCCCGATCTCGGCCCCGAAATCGACCTTCAGCTTATAAGCGGGTTTTCGCGCCTCGGGGAATTCCTCGGCCTCGATTATCGTACCGACGCGTAGCTCGACTTTTTCGAAGTCGTTCCAGTCTATGGTTTCCATGCTTGCTCCTTAGGAAAATTCTTTACGTATTGGTTCGCTGTGCTCGCCGAGTGCGGGCACCCGGAGTTCGCGCTCGGCCGCGCCCCGGCGAATCGACGCGGCCGAGACCACCTGCGCGTCGCCGCTCGGTGTTTCGACCCGCCCGCGCCGCAGCTGCGGATGTGCGGACAGCCCCGCCATGTCGTTCAGGCGCCCGTAGGCGATATCCGCCCGCCGCAGTAGCTCGACCGCCTGCGCCTGGTCGAGCCCTGAGAATACGCCAGCCACGAGTTCGTCGACCCGGGCCCGGTTTTCGACCCGCGCCTGGTTGGATTCGAGCCGCGGGTCTCGCGCCAGGCCGGCGTCGCCGAGTACCTGCGCGCAGAAGCGCTGCCACTCGCGCTCGTTCTGGATCGCGATTACGATATCGAGGCCGTCGCCGCAGCGGTAGGCGCCATAGGGCGAAATATTCGCATGATTGATGCCGACGCGCTGCTGGACCGTGCCGCCGTAATCATAATGCAACAGGGGTACCGCCAGCCACTCGGCCATCGAATCGAACAGGGACACCTCGATCACGCAACCGACGCCCGTGTTGTCGCGCGCGATCAGGGCTTCGAGGATCGCGGTGTAGGCCTGCTGGCCGCAATTGATGTCACAGGCCGAAACGCCGATGCGGCCCGGTGCGTCCGGCGTGCCCGTGATCGACGCGACGCCCGACTCGCATTGCACCAGCAGGTCGTAGGCCTTCATGCGGCTGTACTCGCCGTGGCTGCCGTAGCCGGAAATATCGCAGCAGACCAGGCGCGGGTAGCGCTGGCGCAGCTGCTCGCTGCCGAAACCCGCACGCGCCGCCGCGCCCGGCGCCAGGTTCTGGATGAAAACGTCCGCCCGCTCGAGGATGCGCCGCAGCAGCTCGGCGTCGGCTGGATTTTTGATGTCGAGCACCAGCGATTCCTTGCCCTGGTTGAGCCACAAGAAATAAGCCGATTCGCCGTGCACGACGCTGTCGTAGCCGCGCGCGAAATCGCCCTCGGGACGCTCGATCTTGATTACCCGCGCGCCGGCCCGGGCAAGCCGGTTGGAGCAGAACGGCGCCGCCACGGCCTGCTCCAGCGAAACCACCAGGATATCGTCGAGGCTCAGCATCAGAAAGACTTGGGCAGGCCGAGCACGTGGGTCGCGATATTGGAGAGGATCAGGTTGGTCGATATCGGCGCGACCTGGTAAAGCCGGGTTTCGCGGAATTTGCGCTCGACATCGTACTCGATCGTGAAGCCGTAGCCGCCGTGGGTTTGCAGGCACATGTCGGCCGCCGCCCAGGAAGCGTCGGCGGCCAGCAGCTTGGCCATGTTGGCCTCGGAGCCGCAGGGCAGGCCAGAGTCGAACATGGCGCGGGCCTTGTCGACCATCAAGGCCGCCGCCTCGGTCTGCACGTGGGCGCGCGCGATCGGAAACTGGATACCCTGGTTCTTGCCGATCGGTGCACCGAACACTTCGCGGGTGCGCGCGTAAGCGGCCGCGCGGTCGATGAACCAGCGCGCGTCGCCGATACACTCGGCCGCGATCAGGATACGTTCCGCGTTCATGCCGTCGAGGATATAATCGAAACCCTTGCCCTCCTCGCCGATCAGGTTTTCGGCCGGCACCCTGAGCGAATCGAAAAACAGTTCGGTGGTGGCATGATTGAGCATGGTTTCGAGCGGGCGTACGGTCAGGCCGTTGCCGACCGCGTCGCGCAGATCGACCAGCAATATCGACATGCCCCGGGTGGGTTTGTCTACCGCGTCGCGCGGCGTGGTGCGTACCAGCAGCAATAGCAGGTCGGAATGCTCGACCCTCGAGATGAATACCTTCTGCCCGCTGACGACATAGTCGTCGCCGTCGCGTTCGGCGCGGGTCTTGATGCGCGTGGTGTCGGTACCGCTGCCGGGCTCGGTGACGCCGAAGGCTTGCAGGCGCAGCTTGCCGGAGGCGATATCGGGCAGGTACTTCTGCTTTTGCGCCTCGCTGCCATGGCGCAGCAGCGTGCCCATGATGTACATCTGCGCGTGACAGGCGGCACCGTTGGCGCCGCTGCGCTGAATTTCCTCGAGTACCGCGCAGGCGGCGCCGAGATCCATGCCCGCGCCGCCGTATTCCTCCGGAATCAGCACCGACAGGTAGCCGGCATCGGTCAGCGCCTGCACGAACTCTTCCGGGTAGGCCTTGTCGCGGTCCTTTTCGCGCCAGTAGATGTCCGGGTAGTCGGCGCACAGGCGCGCGATCGCGTCGCGCACTTCGGGATAGGATCGATCTTCAGTCATGACAACACTTCGGTAAAACAGGGGACAGTATACTTATTTCATCCCCGAATTCAGATACCCGCGCAGGGGGACACTTTACCCATTTACCTTATTTGTGCATTGCAAAATACGGTAGTCAGGTAATGTGTCCCCCTAGCTGTCAGGCGGAGACGATGTTGTGCTCGGGGCCGTAGGGAAAGCCGGTGATATTCTCGGCGCCGGTTTCGGTGATCACGAGGATGTCGTGTTCGCGGTAACCGCCGGCCCCGGGCCTACCCTCGGGAATCGTCAGCATCGGCTCCATCGACACCACCATGCCCGGTTCGAGCACCGTGTCGATATCCTCGCGTAGTTCCAGCCCGGCCTCGCGGCCGTAATAATGCGACAGTACGCCGAAAGAGTGGCCGTAACCGAAGGTCCGGTATTGCAGCAGGTCGAGCTCGTCGAAATAACGATTGAGTTGTTTGCAGATCCCAGAACAGGTGGCGCCCGGTTTGATCAACGAGATACCGAGTTCGTGCGCGCCGACGTTGGCCTGCCAGATTTTCAGTGACGCCGCATCGGGTTCGCCGATAAACAGCGTGCGTTCGAGCGCGGTGTAATAGCCGGAGATCATCGGGAAGGTATTCAGGCTCAGGATATCGCCGGCTTCGAGCGCGCGCGTGGTGACGGGATTGTGCGCGCCGTCGGTGTTGACGCCCGACTGGAACCAGACCCAGGTATCGCGCAGCTCGCTGTCGGGCCAGGCGCGCGCGATCTCCAGTTCCATCGCGTCGCGGCCGGCCATCGCGACGTCGATTTCGCGAGTGCCGACGCGGATCGCGTCGCGAATCGCCTCGCCGCCGATATCGGCGGTGTGCGCGCCGCCGCGGATCAGGGCGATCTCCTCGGCCGACTTGATCATCCGCAAGCCCATGATTTCGCGACTCAGGTCCACCGACCCGGTATCGCCGAGAAATGCGCTCATGGCCTCGCGCGCGGCGATCGTCATGTGGTCGCCCTCGATACCGACGCGGCGCGCGCCGGGCAGCAGGGATTTGACCGCGCGCCAGTAATTGTCGCGCCGCCAGTCGGTATAGGTCAGGTTTTCGCCGTGACTGCGGCGCCAGGGCTGGCCGAGGTCGATATTCGCCGATAGGGTAACCGAGCGGTTCGCGGTCACCACGCAGGCGTAAGGGCGGCCGAAGGAACAGTAGAGAAATCCCGAGTAATAGGCGATGTTGTGCATCGAGGTCAGCAGCATCGCGTCGACACCCAGGCTCGCCATCAGCGCGCGTAAACCGCCGAGGCGGGACTCGTACTCGGCCGAGGAAAAGGGAAGAGGGGCTTTCGTGCCGTTTTGCAGCGCGAAGAATTCGGGACGTTCGATTTGCGACATGTCATCACTCCGAAAAATCCGGGTGATGCGATCACCCGGGTACAATCCGGGCGTACAGGATCGGGAATTCGCCGGTATCGCAACGACGCCATCGTCGCGGGCGGCCGGAATTTTAACGGCGCGCCGATTTCCCGGCAAGTTATAATGCGACCACTTCAATGCCCCGGGAGACAGTCAGCCCATGACATCGCATGCATTCAGTATCAGGCCGGCCGTCGACGAGGACCGCGCGCAATGGGAATCGCTCTGGCAGGGCTATCTCGAGTTCTATCGATCGAGCCTGACCGCCACGGTGACCGATACGCTATGGCGACGCATTCTCGACCCGGCAAACGAAATCCAGGGCCGCGTCGCCGTGGCCGGCAGCGGCGAACTCGTCGGCCTGGTGCATTTCTTACCGCACGCCCATACCTGGTACGCCAACCCGGTATGCTATCTCAACGATCTGTATGTGAACCCGAAGATCCGCGGCGGCGGGATCGGCCGCGCGCTGATCGAGGCCGTGATCGAGCATGCGAAACAGCAGGGCTGGGCCGAGGTCTACTGGCATACCCAGCATCACAACGCGGTCGCGCGCGTACTTTACGACAAGATAACGGGCGGCACCGACGGTTTCGTCAATTACTGCGTCGACATGTCCAGGTACCCGCAGGGAGACGGCCCTTAAGTTCATTCCCGCGAAAGCGGCGGTCCGACGTATCGGAGTCTTACGTCGTACCGTTGTTTCAAGATCCCCGCTTTCGCGGGGATGACGGAGTAGTGAGCGGGGATGACGGAGTAGTGAGCGGGGATGACGGAGTAGTGAGCGGGGATGACGGAGTAGTGGGCGGGGATGACGGAGTAGTGAGCGGGGATG
>Ga0102953_1002476_pt1 | contig 10891 bp, 7 predicted proteins | sample SalPon2A_C_D2_MG_FD_78509 | JGI IMG/M metagenome (GOLD analysis project Ga0102953, IMG submission 78509) | Soil microbial communities from South San Francisco under conditions of wetland restoration - Salt Pond MetaG R2A_C_D2_MG | ecosystem: Environmental > Terrestrial > Soil > Wetlands | place... | reverse complement strand
CGATCTCCTCGCGCAGCTCGCGGAACACCGCCTGACGCGGGGCTTCGCCCTTGTCGATACCGCCCTGCGGCATCTGCCAGGCCGCGCTGCGCATGTCCAGGCGCTGGGCGACGAAGACCCGGCCCGCCGCGTTGAACAGCATGAGGCCGACGCCCGGCCGGTAGGGCAGACAGGCAACCTCCTCCGGCGTCATGCTACGGCCCGGGTTGGGGTCGTAGGCGCCGCTCATTCGCCGGCGGCCCGATCGGCGGCCTGCTGATGCTGCTTCTGCCGGTTGGCGACGGCGGTGATCGGCGCCAGCACGAAGCCGCGCTGGCCGATGTCCTTGCTCCACACGCGCAGCCGCTCGATCGTGACCGGGTAGGGCTCTCCGATGGCGACGGCGGAGCCCTCGGCCGCGGCGATGTTCTCGAGCTGGACGAGGCGTGCGTCGATCGCCACGTGGCTGGCCTGCGCCTGATCCAGCGTGCGGTCGTTGACGGCGACCGGCAGGCCGATCTTCATCGCCAGCGCGCCCGCGACGCTGTCGTCGCTGGCGTGGTTGTCGAGGTACATGAAGCCGCGCGCCTTCAGTTCCTCCAGCACCGGCTCCAGGTCGTCCGGCGAGGCGGCGAAGCGCGAGCCCATGACCGCGACGACGCCGACGAAGCCGCTGCCGCGCGACAGGGTCCAGTCGAGCCGCTCCAGGTTCTGCCGCGCCGACAGGGCGGTGAGCAGTGCCTGCGGTCCGGGATCGTCGTTGGGATAGCTGGTCGGCTCCATCGGCAGGTCGAGCATGACCTCGTGGCCACTGGCCCGGGCGAGCGCGATCCATTGGTTGAGCCGCCGGGCGTAGGGCGTGAAGGACAGCGTGATCTCGGGCGGAAGCTGCTTGATCGCCGCTTCGGTGGCGGCGCTCGACAGACCGAGGCTGGTCAGCACCACGGCGATGCGCGGGCGCGTGTCGTCCGCAGCGAAGGCCTGGCTGTTGCGCCGCCAGGGCGCGGTTTCGTCGGCCGGGGCCGCGGCGCTCGGCGCCTCGGCTTCGGCGGGGGCGGGCAGGGCCGCCTGCTGCTGCGGTGTTTCGGGCGCCGCGGACTCCGCCGGCGCCGGCGGCGGCTCGGCCGGCGCGGCCGCTTCGGGCTCGGGCTGCGACGCCACCATGGGCTCCGTTTTCGGCTGTGCCGCCGCTTCGTTTTGCGGCTCGGGCGCTGCGGCGGCCGCCGGCTCCGCCGCGGGCGTCGTCGCCTCGGGTGTGGTCGCCTTGGGGGCCGTCTCGGGGGCGGTCTGCGGCGCGGCCGCCGCCTGCTCTTCGGCCGTAGTCCGATCCGCCGTCGCGGCGTCGTTCACCGGCAGCGCCATCGCCAGTTCGCGTTCGCCGGCCTGCTCCGCCGGCGGCGGCGCCGACACCAGCACGTAGCCCGCGGCGGCGGCCACCACGATGAGCAGACCCATCCACGCCCCGATCAACGCTCGCGCGGCGAAGCTCCGGTTCGGTTTCTGCTCGGACGGGGCACTCACAGGCGGCTACACGCTCGTCGGGCCGAGGGGCATGCCCCTCGGTCCATTCAGTTCATGGCACGGCGCTCGAAGAATGCCAGCCCGCGCAGCAGGTCGAGCGCGCGCGCCAGCTGGTAATCGTCCGCGACCGCCGGGCCCTTGGGCGCCGCGGCGTCCGGAGATTTCGGCGACTCCGGCGACGCCGCGTCTTCCGGCGTCTTGGCCGGGGCCCCGTTGCCGCCGCTGTTCTCAAGCGCGCCGGGCAGATCGGCCTCGCGCCGGTGCGGCGAGGCATCCACTTTCTCGAGGTGGCCCTGCTCGACGCGGATGTCGGGCGTGATGCCGATGCCCTGGATGGACCGGCCGGACGGCGTGTAGTAGCGCGCCGTGGTCAGGCGCATGGCGCCGTTGCCGCTCAAGGGAATGATCGTCTGCACCGAGCCCTTGCCGAAGCTGGTCGTTCCCATCACCACGGCCCGGCGGTGATCCTGCAGGGCCCCGGCGACGATCTCCGACGCGGAGGCCGAGCCGCCGTTGACCAGGACGACGATCGGCAGACCGTCGGCCATGTCGCCCGGGCGGGCGTTATAGCGCTGCGCGTCGTCGGGATGGCGGCCGCGGGTGGAGACAATCTCGCCCTGGTCCAGAAAGGCGTCGGACACGGAGATGGCCTCGTCCAGCAGGCCGCCGGGATTGTTCCGCAGGTCGAGCACGTAACCGGCCAACTTTTCGCCGATTTCGCCCTTGAGATCCTCTATCGCCTTCTTCAGGCCCGGCGAGGTCTGCTCGTTGAAGGCGGTGATGCGGATGTACCCGATGTTGCCTTCGGGGCGGCTGCGCACCGAGGTGATGTGGATCACGGCGCGCTTGATTGTGACGTCGAACGGCTCCTGGCCTTCGCGGCGCACCGTCAGTGTGATGGCGCTGTCCACCGGCCCGCGCATCTTCTCGACCGCGTCGTTGAGCGTGAGCCCCAGCACCGGCTGCGAATCGAGGTGCGTGATGAGGTCGCCCGGCTGCAGGCCGGCGCGGAACGCCGGTGTGTCGTCGATCGGCGACACCACCTTGACGAAGCCGTTCTCCATGGTGACCTCGATGCCGAGGCCGCCGAACTCGCCCTTGGTCTGGACCCGCATGTCGCGGAACGATTCGGCGTTGAGGTAGCTGGAGTGCGGATCGAGCGACGACAGCATGCCCTGGATCGCCGCCTCGATGAGCTGCTGATCGGTGACCTCCTCGACGTAGTCGGCGCGCACGCGCTCGAAGACGTCGCCGAACAGCTTGAGCTGCCGGTAGGTCTCGGAACGGTTTTCCTGGGCCGGGATGGCCTGGGGAACCAAGAGAACGAAGACGGCCAACAGGGCCGCAAACTGTACTTTGCGCATCATCCTTGCACCTTATCGCCGGTTGTCGCCAGCCAGGGAAGCGGGTTGATCGGCTGTCCCGCACGCCGGAGTTCGAGATAGAGTTCGGCCATACCGTTCTGTGACGGGCCGAGCACACCGACCGGCTCTCCGGCAAGTACCCATTGACCCACCACGGCGTCGATCCGGTCAAGGCCGGCGAGCAGCGTATGATATCGCCCACCGTGCTCAATGATCAAGATGAGCCCATAGCTGCGGAACGGGCCGGCGTAGACCACCTGTCCGTCATAGGGCGCCACCACCTGCGCGAGCGGCCGCGCGGCGATGACGATGCCCTTGGAGGTGTCGGCGTCGCCGCGCACTTGGCCGTAGCGTCCGATGATGCGGCCGACGGCCGGCATGCGCAGGCTGGCACGGTTTTTCGGGAAGGCGCGGATGTTGTCCGGCCGCGCCAGGGCGACCTGGGTCTGAGCCGGTTCCGATTCCGCCGTGCCGGCGTCCGGCGCCGCGGCCTCGGCGGCCGTGCCGGAGGTCGGCGCTTCGGCCGGCGTCTCGGCGGGAGATTCGGCGGGCGGCTCGGGAATCGCGGCGCGGGCGGCCTCGGCCTCGCGGGCGTGCTTCTCGAAGCTCTGCATCAGCTCGCGCAGGGTCTGCGCCTGTCCGGCCAGCTTCGCCGCGCGGGCCCGCAGCGCCTCCGATTCGGCGGTCGCCTTCTCGCGCAGCGCCGCCTTGCGGTCCAGGAGCCCACGCAAGCGGTCCCGCTCGCCCGCCAGGGTTGCCGTCGCGTCGCGCAGCTCGTCGTGGCGCCGCTCGATGTCGGCGCGGATCGCGTGCAGCGACACGAGTTCCTCGCGGAGCGTGGCGGCGCGCGCCTCGACCTCGGGGATCGCGACCTTGAGCAGCAGGGCGCTGCGCGCGGTATCGACGGCGTTGCCGGGCGCCAGGGCCAGCGTCTCGGTCGGGCGCAGCGCAAGCCGCTGCAGCGCCGCCACGACGCCGGTCAGCTGCCGGCGCCGGCCTTCTAGCTGTGCGACGAGATCCGCCTCGCGCGCCTCCAGGTCGCTCAGCCGGCCCTCCAGTGTGGTAATCTCCGATTCCTGGCGCTGCGCCGACCGGGCCGCGGAGATCGACTCGGCGGTGAGCGCCTGGATCTCGAGCCTGAGATCGTCCGCCTGGCGCTCGAGTTCGCTGGCGCGGCCGCGATCCTTCTGCAGCTCGTGTTCGATCTGCTTGAGGTCGGCGCTTTCGGCCGCGGCGGCGCCCGGCCACAGCATCGCGGCGGCCGTCATCAAGGCGGCCGCGCAGGCACCGCCCGACACGATCGGCAGGGCGCCGGCCCGACTCACCCGTCCACCGTCGCGCCCTGACGCGCGTCCCACGCCGCTGCCGCGGCGCCGTCCCGTGCCGCCCGGGCCGGCCGGATCAGACTGCGGCCCGTCATCTCCCGGGGCGCCGGCAGGCCCATGAGTTCGAGCACCGTGGGGGCGATATCGGACAGCCGCCCGTTGGCCAGCGCGGCGATCCTGGCCGGCGCGTTGCCGAGCAGGATCGGCACGCGGTTCATGGTGTGCGCGGTGTGCGGCTGGCCGGTCCCGGCGTCGCTCATCTGCTCGGCGTTGCCGTGATCGGCGGTGACGAGAAGCACGCCGCCGCTGCGCTCCACCGCCGGCAGTACGCGGCCGAGGCAGGCGTCCACCGCCTCCGCGGCGGCGATGGCGGCCGCCAGCTTGCCCGTGTGCCCCACCATGTCGCCGTTGGCATAGTTCACCACGATCAGGTCGAAGCGCCCGCCGTCGATTGCCGCGACCAGGCGGTCGGTCAGCTCGTAGGCCGACATCTCCGGCTTGAGGTCGTAGGTCGCGACCTTGGGCGAGGGCACCAGCACGCGTTCCTCGCCGGGGAATTCCGCCTCGCGCCCGCCGTTCAGGAAGAAGGTGACGTGAGCGTATTTCTCGGTTTCGGCGATGCGCAGCTGCCGGAGGCCGGCCTCGGCGACCACCTCGCCCAGCGTGTCGCGCAGCGCGAGCGGCTCGAAGATCGCGTCGAGCAGCGGGACGAGCTCGGCGCTGTATTCGACCATGCCGGCCGCCGCGGCGAAGCGCACGACGCGCGCGCGGGCAAAGCCGTCGAAGTCCGGATCGAGCAGGGCGCCGAGGATCTGGCGCGCCCGATCGGCCCGGAAGTTCGCCATCAGCAGGCCGTCGCCGTCGGCCATGCCGGCGTAGTCGCCGAGCGCCGTCGGGGTCACGAACTCGTCGGTCTCCCCGGCGTCGTAGGCGCGTGTCACCGCCGCCGCGGCCGTCGCCGCCCGCGGGCCGTCCGCCGCGACCAGGGTCTCGTAGGCCTTGGCCGTGCGCTCCCAGCGCTTGTCTCGGTCCATGGTGTAATAGCGCCCGGAAACGGTCGCGAGCGTCGCCTCGGGCGCCGCCTTTGCGAAGGCCTCGAGGTAGCCGAGCGCGCTCTTGGGCGGCGTGTCGCGGCCGTCGAGGACGGCGTGGACGGCGACCGGGATGCCGGCGTCCCGCAGCACCCTGGCCAGGGCGGCGATGTGGTCCTGGTGGGAATGGACGCCGCCGGGCGACAGCAGGCCCAGGACGTGCGCCGTGCCGCCGCTCGCCTCGAGGCGCGCGATAAAGCGGGCGAGCGCCGGCCGCTCGACCAGGGCCCCCTCGGCGATCGCCGCGTCGATGCGCGGCAGATCCTGCATCACGATGCGGCCGGCGCCGATGTTCATGTGGCCGACCTCGGAGTTGCCCATCTGCGCCGCCGGCAGGCCGACCTCCTGCGCCGAGGCGTCGATCAGGGCGTGCGGGGCCTCGGCCGACAGCCGGTCGAGGACCGGCGTATGCGCCAGGCGGATCGCGTTGTCGTCGCGGGCTTCGCGGTGGCCCCAGCCGTCCAGGATGCAGAGGACGACGGGACGGGGGCGGGCGCGGTCGGTCATGCGGCTCTATATAAGCCCTTTGCAGCGGAGTCGACAGGGTTTTCCCAGGCGTTGCCCGGCCCCTAAGCGGCCCGATTCCTGCCGCAATTCGGGGCCGGAATCGCCGCGGCCTCGGGGTCGGCCGGAGACGCCGGAGCGATCATAGGAGCGCAGCCCTGGAGACTTCCTTAAAGCCTTCGCGCGTTGCGGTTCACGCCGGCGGCCGCCCGCTTGGACCTGCCGGAAGCGTCGGCTCGCCCTGCACGAGGCGAAGCGTCGCCGCGCAAGGCCGGGCGCCGCACAGGCGGGCAACCGCTGTCTCGAAAGCCACTTATCAACATCATTCGCTACAGGTGGATAAATTTAGGATCAATACTTGACACACAATAGTATGTATTAAGCAGTGTAAATATATTTGCGCTTATTATAGATATATTGTTTGACTCGAAGTCGCCATCGTCTTGTGTTTTACTATTGGTCTCCAGGCCGCCGAGGCCGACGCATCGATAACAATGCACAGCGAGGTTGGCGCCATGGCCAAGCCGAACCCCACCATCGTGGTGCCCGGAATCACGGCGAGCTATCTGCGGGACTACTATCCGGTGTCGCCGGAGACCATCTGGGCCGTGCTGCACAAGGATTACGAGCGGGCCGTCCTGCATCCCGACAACCTCGATTACGAGGCGCGCGAGCCGGCGCGTATCCTGCCCGATCAGGTCTACGAGATCGCCTACAGAGAGCTGATCGAGGAGCTGCGCCACAACCTGCGGCGCGCCGAGGACGACACCGTTCCGGTTTATCCCTTTCCCTACGACTGGCGCTTGCCACTCGAGGCGATCGAGGAGCAGTTCGCGGAGTTCGTCGAGGAGGTCATCGATCGCACCAAGCTGATGCGCAACTACCACCCCGACTACGCCGCCGATCCGAAGGTCAACCTGGTCGGCCATTCGATGGGCGGGCTCGTCATCGCCGGCTACGTCGATGCCTACGGCGCGCGCGGGCGGATCGACAAGGTCGTCAGCCTGGCGAGCCCCTTCCGGGGCTCCTTCGAGGCGGTGATCAAGGTGACCACGGGGACGGCCAATCTCGGCACCGAGCCGCCCGGCTCGCGCGAGCGCGAGGCGGCGCGCCTGACCCCGGCGCTCTACCACCTGATGCCGAGCTTTCGCCACGGCCTGGTGGTCGACAACGGCCTGCCGAACAGCCTGTTCGACCCCGGCCTCTGGCAGCCCTCGATCGTCGATACCATCGGCGAGTTCATCCGCCTGCACGGCGTCGACCCGGGCAAGAGCAAAGGCCAGATCCGGCAGCAGGCGGCGGCGCTTTTCGCGGACCTCCTGGAGGAGGCGAAGAAGCACCGACGCCGGCTCGACCGGCTCGACCTGGCGCACGCCGGGCTATCGGCGCGGGACTGGCTCTGCGTACTCGGCGTCCACGCGACGACGCGCGTCCGCCTGCATGTCAGGAACGTGGCCGGCAAACCCGATTTCGCCTTTCACACCAAGGACCGCGACGATTCCTGGGAGACGGGCGACACGCCGGAGAAGCGCCGCCTGACCGGCGACGGCACGGTGCCCTTCGAGGGCGCGCTGCCCAGGTTCCTGCCCTACGAAAGCCTGGTCTGCGTGACGCCCGACGACTACGGCTACTGGGAGATCGCCGACAAGGCGGCGACCCGCTTCGGCGGCTTCCACGGCATCCTGCCGAACATGAACATGCTGCACCGCCTGATCGTGCGTCACCTGACCGGCCGGCCGGACAGGCACGGCAACACCTGGGGACGTCTGCCGCCGGGCGTCGGCAAGGCGGACTGGGATCCGCCGGTGCCGAACCTGACGCCGAAGGGCTGAGCGCGCCTTTACGCCTTGAGCCGCGCGTTCTTCGGGTCGTAGGGCGGGCGCGCGAGCACGCGGGCCGCACGGGTCTTACCCAGCATGGCGACCTCGAGGGCGCTGTCCGGCGCGGCATGCTCGGGCGCGACGTAGGCGAAGGCGAGCGTCTGTCCGACGGCGTGGCCATAGCCGCCCGAGGTCGTGATGCCGACCGCCGTCCCGTTCGCGGAGACCGGCTCGTTGCCCAGCGGGTCGGTGTCGTCGCTGTCGACCGCGAGCAGCACCAGCTTCATGTCGACTCCTTCCTCGCGCCTTTTCAGGAGCGCCGCGCGGCCCACGAAATCCTCCTTGTCGAAGGCGACGAAGCGTTCCATGTCGGCCTCGATCATGGTGATCTCGTTGGTCAGTTCCGCGCCCCAGCCCTTGTAGCCCTTCTCCATGCGCAGGCTGTTCATGGCATAGGTGCCGAAGTTGGCGATGCCGTGCGCCTTGCCGGCGTCCATCACCGCGTCGTAGATGGTCTCCATCTCCGCCATCGGCAGGTGCAGTTCCCAGCCGAGCTCGCCGACGTAGGACACGCGCAGCGCGCGCAGCGGCACGCCCGCGACCGTGATCTCCTTGCCGGTCAGCCAGGGGAACGCGTCGTTGCCGAGATCGGCGTCGGTCAGCTGCCCGAGCACGTCGCGCGCGCGCGGGCCCGACAGCACCAGCACGCCGATATCGAGGGTCACGTTGCGGATCGCGACGTCCTCGCCGGCGCGCTTCGCATCGTTGAGCACGTCGAGGTCGTGCAGCTCGGCGACCGCGCCGGACAGCAGATAGAAGCGCTCGGCGCCGAGGCGCGTCACCGTCATCTCGCTCTTGATGCGGCCGGCCTCGGTCAGGGCGTGCGCCAGCACGATGCCGCCGTCGCGCCGCGGCATGCGGTTGGCCAGCAGGCGATCGAGGAAGCCTTGGGCGTCCTTTCCCGTGACCTCGTACTTGGCGAAGGTGGACAGGTCGAGCAGGCCGACCCGCTCGCGCACCGCGCGGCATTCCTCGCCGACCGGGCCGAACCAGTTGCTGCGGCGGAAGCTGTATTGCTCCGGCGCGCGGTCGGGCGAGAACCACTTGGCGCGCTCCCAGCCGTAGACGTCCGCGAAGATCGCGCCCTGGTCCTTCAGCTTGCCGTAGATCGGCGTGGTCTTGACCGGGCGGCCGGGATCGCGGTGCTCGCCGGGGAAGTGCGTCGCGTACATGTGCTGGTACTCGTCGATTGCCTTGGCGACCGCGTAATCGCCCGGTGCATAGGGACCGAAGCGGCGCGGGTCGAACTCGCGCTCGTTGACGTCGCACTGGCCGTGCACCATCCACTGCGCCAGGTACTTGCCGCAGCCGGGCCCCTGCGTGATGCCGATCGAGGCGCCGCAGCACATCCAGAAATTGCGCAGGCCCGGCGCCGGCCCGAGCAGGAAGTTGCCGTCCGGGGTATGCGTGATCGGGCCGTTGACGACGCGTTTGATGCCGGCCTCGGCGAACACGGGGATGCGCTCCATGGCCGATTCGAGGTTCGGCTGCAGCCGGTCGAGGTCCGGCGGCAGCAGTTCCATGTCGAAGCTCCAGTCGACGCCGTCGAGCGCCCAGGTCTGCGCGCCCGAGGTCTCGTAGGGACCGATGATCAGGCCCTTTTGCTCCTGCCGGTAATAGCACGAGGCGCGCGGGTCGCGCGTCACCGGCAGCTCGCGATCGAGGGCGGCAACCTCGGGGATGTTCTCGGTGACGAGGTACTGGTGCAGCATGTTCACGCTCGGCACCGCGAGGCCGACCATGGCGCCGACCCGGTCGCAGAACGAGCCGGCGGCGTTGACCACGTGCTCGGCGACGATGCTGCCCTGTTCCGTCACCACCTCCCACTCGCCGCCCGGGCGCCGGCGGATCTCGGTGACCCGGTTGCGGCGATAGATCTCGGCGCCGCCTTGGCGCGCGCCGATCGCCATGGCGTTGGTGCTGCTTGCCGGGTCGGTATGGCCATCGTTCGGCGTGTAGGCGCCGAGCAGCACGTCGGAGACGTCGAGCAGCGGATGGAGCTTGCGGATCTCGTCGGGGCCGACCAGGTGGCATTCGCTGCCGGCCGCTGAGAGCACGCCCTGGACGTAGTGGAACCAGTCGACGTCATCCTGGTTGAGCGCCAGGCGCAGCGAGCCGCAGCCGTGCCAGCCGGTCGCCTGTCCGGTCTCCTCTTCCAGGCTGCGATAGAGGTCGGGTGCCACGGCATGGATCTTGGCCATGGTCAGGCTGCCGATGAAATGCGGGATCAGGCCCGCGGCATGCCAGGTCGAGCCGGAGGTGAGCTCGCCCTTCTCGACCAGCACCACGTCGCTCCAGCCTTCCTTGGTCAGGTAGTAGAGCAGGCCGACGCCGAGCGCGCCGCCGCCGATGACCACCACGCGCGCATGCGATTTCATGCCTCCGGTCCTCCTTCTTTCAAAGCGCTTCGTCTTGGGCGGCGCGCCGGCCGCCGTGCGCGGGTCCGAACGCTGCCGTCCGCGCCCGGCGCCATCTTCCCGGACGCTCGGCAAAGGTCAATGCATCCTGCGCCACTTTGCGCACTCCGGCCGCCATTGCGCGGCGCTTCCGCGTCTGGCCGCCGGACGCTCTACCCGCGGTGGTAGGGATGGCCCGAGAGGATGCTCGCGGCGCGGAACAGCTGTTCGGCGAGCAGGGCGCGGACCAGCAGGTGCGGCCAGGTCATGGGTCCGAGCGACAGCACCAGGTCGGCCGCCGCCCGCACGGCGGGATCGAGGCCTTCGGCGCCGCCGATTGCGAAGGCGACCTCGCCGATCCCCTGGTCGCGCCAGCGTCCCAGGCGCGCGGCGAAGGCCGCGCTGTCCAGCACCTCGCCGCCTTCGTCGAGGGCGACGAGGCGGGCGTCGGCCGGCACGGCGGCGAGCAGGCGCTCGCCCTCACGCCGCCGCGTCTCGGCCGGCGGCAGCGTGCCGCGCAGGTGGATTTCCGTGAGGACGAGGGGGCCGAGCGCACCGCGCCTCAACCGCGCGGCGTAGCGCTCGAAGAGCGCCTGCGCCGGGTCGTCCTTGCCGCGGCCCACGGCGGCGATGGTGATGCGCATGCGGCCTCGGTTGCCCGCGGTATCGGAGGAACGGCGCCGGCCCGGGGTGCGGGGCCCCCGCGGCCGAGTTTCAGGCCTTCGGCCGGCGACGGCCGCGGCGCTCAAACCGGGGCGCCCAAACCGTGGCGCCCAAACCGTGGCGCTGAGACCGGGGCGCTCAGACCGTAGCGCTGGCCGGGGTCGCCCT
>Ga0102953_1002475_pt1 | contig 10897 bp, 7 predicted proteins | sample SalPon2A_C_D2_MG_FD_78509 | JGI IMG/M metagenome (GOLD analysis project Ga0102953, IMG submission 78509) | Soil microbial communities from South San Francisco under conditions of wetland restoration - Salt Pond MetaG R2A_C_D2_MG | ecosystem: Environmental > Terrestrial > Soil > Wetlands | place... | reverse complement strand
GGTCGGCGACGAGGTCCTCCGGGCCCTCGCCTCGGTTCTCCTCGAGACGGTGCGCGAGTCGGATCTCGCCGGCCGCTGGGGCGGCGAGGAGTTCCTCGTTCTGCTCCCCGGCAGCGACGTCGACGGGGCCGCGCAGCTGGCCGAGCGGATCCGCCTCGCGCTCGCGGGGATGCCGGTCACGCCTCCGGACGGGCCCGCCTTCACGGTCACCGCGAGCTTCGGTGTCGCCTCCCACCGGAAGGGCGGCGACGTCGGCACGCTCTACGCCGCCGCCGACGAAGCGCTCTACCGGGCGAAGGCGGCGGGCAAGGACCGCGTCGAGCTCGCTCGTGCGGTTCGTAGCTTTTCGTGATATAGGAGTAGGAATCTTCCGGGGTTTCGGGCTATGATCCGCGGCGAGGAGGGGCACGCCCAGATCGGGAGGGACGAATGCCGGTAGAGACGCCGTCTCTGTTCGCGCAGGTAATCAAGGATCATCTCGCGCTCAAGGAGCGCAACGCCCAGCTCGACGGCTCGATGTCGATCGAGGGCTACAAGGCCGAGGATCCGTTCCGGAACCACCCGCTCTTCAAGAGCGAGGAACAGGCTCGCATCGAGGAGACGATGGACGGCGCCGAGCCGGTCTTCACCGAGTCGTCGGTCGAGGACACGGTGCCGTGGCCGGGCGACGAGACCGTCGAGAGCACGACGGCCGTCGTGACCGAGGACTCCGGGTTCTGGGGCGACCAGGCCCGAGAGTTCGACTGGGGCGACTAGGACCGCGGGGGCAGACCCCCGCTTCCACCAGCCCCGAGCCCGTCCATACGGCCACGAACGGCCGCCGTCAGCGGCGTCGGTGCCTTCCGTATTTCGGGTAGTCGGTTCCCTCGACGGGGGGATACACGGATGTCTCGAAAAGACGATGGTTGAAGGGTTCCCGTCGCTCCGATGAGGGAGGAATTCTGCGGCACCTGACCACGCCGAGGGCAGCGTGGTGACGCGCTCGTCCGGTCATCTCCAGCTACTGCCGGAGACTTTCGACGGGCGATCCGCGGCCACCGTCATCGACTCGTACCGGCGTCTCGCGGACGTCTTCCACGGGGTGCTCGCGGAGCAGAGCCTCGACGCCGTGCTCGTGCGCGTCGCGGACACCCTGTCCGATCTGATCCCGCACGACACCCTCACGATCTACGAGGCCGAGGAGGGTCGGCGCGTGCTCGTGCCGGTGCTCGCCCGCGACGATTACGCGGAGGAGATCCTGCGGACGCGCGTCCGCTTCTCCGAGGGGATCACCGGCTGGGCTGCCTGCAACCGCCGGGCGGCACTTGTCAACCAGGCGCATCTCGACCCGCGCGTCCGTTTCGTGCCGGGTACGCCGATCGACCCGGAGGCGCTGATCGCGATTCCGCTGATCGCGCGCTCCTGCATCAAGGGCGTCCTCAACATCTACCGGGTCGGCGAGGACGCTGCCTTCAGCGAGGACGAGTTCGAGCTCGCGCAGCGGTTCGGCGACGCGGCCGCCCTTGCGCTCGACAACGCGCAGATCCGGGCGCGGCTCGAGCACCAGGCCCGCACCGACTCCCTCACGGGCCTGCTCAACCACCGCAGCTTCCACGAGGAGCTGCTGCGCGCGCTCGAGGAGTCGAGCCGGACGAACCGGCCGGTCGCGGTGCTGATGCTCGACATCGATGACTTCAAGCGCGTCAACGACGTGCACGGGCACGGCGTCGGGGACGAGCTCCTCGCTCTGCTCGCCGACACGTTGCAGGCCTGCGTCCGGCCCGAGGACGTCGTCTGCCGGCTCGGCGGCGAGGAGTTCGCCGTGATCATGAGCGGCTGCGACGGCGTCGACGCGCGCCGCGTCGCCGAGCGTGTCCTGCTGCGGCTCGCCGCTGTCGACCTGCCCGCCGTCGGCGGCGTCACCGTCTCGGTCGGGCTCGCGTACGGGCCCGACCACGCGATGAACTCGCGTGAGCTCGCCGCGTGCGCGGAGGCGGCGATGATGACCGCGAAGGCGCAGGGGAAGAACCGGATCGTCCTCTACCACGAGGAGTCGACGCAGCGCCCCGGGGTGCCCGCCGCGCCGCGCGACCTCCGCTCGATCACGCACCTGAAGATGCTCCAGACTCTGAGCGGCAAGCTCACCAGGCTGAACGGCGTGCGCGAGATCGGCGAGGAGATCGCTGCCGAGCTGCGGCCGCTGATCGACTACCACAACTGCCGCGTGTTCGTCGTCGACGGGACGGACGATCTCGTTCCGATCGCGTTCCGCGGCGACCTCGCGACCGAGCCCGCGGCGGTGCCGCTCGAGCTGCTGCGCACGCGGATCGGCAAGGGCGTCACCGGCCGCTGCGCGGAGCGTGGCGAGTCGCTCCTCGTCCCCGACGCCGCGAACTGCGAATTCGGCACCCGGATCGCCGGCACGCCCGTGATCGAGGAGTCGCTCCTTGCCGTGCCGCTCCTGTACGGCTCCAGGGTCGTCGGCGTGATCGTCGTCTCGAAGCTCGGGCTCGACCAGTTCGACGACGCCGACGTGCGCCTGCTCGAGGTCCTCGCCGGGCACGCGGCCGTCGCGATCGAGAACGCCCGGCTGTACGAGTCGGCGCGACGCGAGGCGCAGAGCGCGACGGCACTGCTCGAGTTCGGGCGGGATCTTGCGGCGGCATCCGGGCTCGACGAGATGGTCGAGCGCGTCGTGGAGCTGTCGGCCGAGATCCTCGGCTTCCCGCGCACGTCGGTCTGGATCGAGTCCGACGGGTGGCTCGTGCCCCGTGCGTTCCACGGCTATACGGCGTCCGAGCGCGCACACGTCGAAGGCGTCTGCGCCGAGGCGGGGCTGATCGTCCCGGAGCGCGAGCCGTACGTCGTCACGGCCGAGGAGGTCGCCCGCTTCCTGCCCGAGCCGCCCTGCCCCGGCGCTCCGTACGCGATCGCGCCGTTCGAGGTCGACGGCCGCGCCTGCTGCATCGCCGTGGTGATCGGTGCCGAGAGCTTCGGCGAGCCTGAGCTGCGCCTTCTCGCCGGCCTCGCGCAGCAGGCGAAGCTCGCGCTCGCGAACGCGTCGAGCTACGAGGGGCTGGAGCGGACGTTCGTCTCGACGGTCGAGGCGCTCGCGAAGGGGCTTCGGGCGAACGACGCGTCGCACGCGCGCGCGATCTGCAATCTCGCGCTGCGGATCGGTCGCGAGCTCGGGCTCGACGAGCCTTCGCTGAAGCGGCTCGAGCTCGGCGCGGTTCTGCACGACACCGGGACGGTCGGCATTCCGGGCAACGTCCTCTCCGGGTCGGGCCGGCTGACGAGCCGGGCGAGCTAGCCGGCCGCGGCGAGATCCTCGTCGCCGCCGTCGAGGCGGTGCGCGAGGCGGTGGAACGGCCCGTCCTCGGCGAGGAGCGAGGCCTCGGTGCCGCGCTGGACGATCCGGCCGTGCTCGACGACGACGATCTCGTCGGCCCGCCGGACGGTGGAGAGGCGGTGCGCGATGATGATCGAGGTGCGGCCGTGCAGCAGCCGGTCGAGAGCGCGCTCGATCAGCACCTCGGTGGGGCGGTCGATGTTCGAGGTCGCCTCGTCGAGGACGAGGATCCGCGGGTCGGCGAGGAGCGCCCGCGCGATCGAGATCAGCTGGCGCTCACCGGCCGAGAGCCCGGCGCCGCCCTCGCGCACCGCGTGGTCGAGCCCGCCCGAGAGGCGTGCCGCCACCCGGTCGACGCCGACGGCGGTCGCGGCCTCGGCGACCTCCTCGTCCGACGCGTCCGGCTTCGCGAAGCGGATGTTCGAGGCGATCGTGCCGCTGAACAGGAACGGGTCCTGGAGAACGACGCCGAGCCGGCGCCGGTACGAGCGCAGGCTCACGTCGCGCAGGTCGCGCCCGTCGATGCGCACCGCGCCCTCGTCGGGGTCGTAGAACCGGCCGACGAGCCGGGCGAGCGTCGACTTGCCGCCGCCCGACTCCCCGACGAGCGCGAGACAGCCGCCGCGGGGCACGTGCAGGTCGATTCCGTGCAACACCGGCTCGGCCCCGTACGCGAAGACGACGTGGTCGATCTCGAGATCACCGTCGATCCGCTCGAGCGGGTGTGCGCCGTCGCGGTCGCGGATCTCCGGCTCCTCGTCGAGGATCGTCGCGATCTTCACCATCGCCGCCGCGCCCGACTGGAGCTGGCCGTACACGTCGGAGAGCTCCTGCAGCGGCTGGAACACGAGCTGGAGCAGGTAGAGGGCCGTGATCAGCGTTCCGATCGTGAGCGTGTGGTGGGCGAGGAACCGCTCGCCGGCGAAGAGCACGGATGCGGTCGAGAGGACGCCGAGGAACTCGATCGAGGGGAAGAAGACCGAGAAGATCTTCTGCGTGTAGACGCTCTGGACGCGGTTCGCGCCGTTCAGCTCGTCGAACTGCGCCTGGAAGCGGCGCTCCCGGTTGAACGCCTGCACGATGGCCATCCCCGCCACCGACTCGGCGATCTGGGCGGTGACCGCCGCGATCCGGTTCCGCGTCTCGACGAGCGCCACGTGGGAGGTGCGCTGGAACCAGCGCGTGAGCACGAGCGCGGGCGGGACGATCGCGAAGACGACGAGCCCGAGCCGCCAGTCGACGATCAGGAGCGCGGCGAGAGCCGCCGGCAGGAGCACGACGTTCGAGACGAGCGTCGGCATCCCCGCCGAGAGCACGTCGGAGACGGCGTCGACGTCGCTCGTCAGGCGCGCGATGATCCAGCCCGCCTTCTGCTGGGAGAAGTAGCGCAGCGAGAGCCCGGTCAGATGGTCGAAGAGGTCGCGCCGCAGGCCGAGCACGATCCGCTGGCCGATCCCGGCGAGGCCGCGGATCAGCCACGCCTGGAGGAGCCAGCCGACGGCCGCCACGCAGAGGTAGATCACGACGACGACCGCGAGATGGTGCTCGTTGCGCGCGCGGATGCCGTTGTCGATCGCGTCGCGCACGAGCAGCCAGCCGCCGGTCTGCGCGACCGCGTTGCCCGTCGCGACGAGCAGCATCAGCGCCGCGAGCAGGCGGCGGCCCTCGAGATACCGCAGGAGGCTCCTCACGCCGCCACCTCGTCTCCGAACAGGGTCGCGAAGGCGCCGCCGGCGGTGAGCAGCTCGCGCGGGGTGCCCGACTCGGCGATCCTGCCGTCGCGGAGGACGACGGCCCGGTCGGCGAGCTCGACGGTGGAGAGCCGCTGGGTCGCGACAAGCACGGTTCGCCCGGCGAGAGCTGGACGGAGCCGTGCCACGAGCCGCCGCTCGGTGAGCGTGTCGACCGCCGAGAGCGGGTCGTCGAGGACGACGACGCGGGCGGGGGTCGCGAGCGCGCGGGCGAGCGCCACCCGCTGGCGCTGGCCGCCCGAGAGGTTGACGCCGCGCTCGCCGATCAGCGTGTCGTAGCCGTCGGGAAGCTCGGGGGCGAACGCGTCCACGCCCGCGGCCACGCAGGCGGCGAGCACCTCGTCCCAGCGGGCGTCGGGCCTGCCCGCGGCCAGGTTCTCGCGCAGCGGCGCGGAAAAGAGCACGGGGCGCTGCGTCACGAGCGCGACCGCGTCGCGCAGCTCGGCGATCGGCACGTCGCGGGTGTCGACGCCGCCCACGAGGACGCGCCCGCCGGTCGGGTCGTAGAAGCGCGGCAGCAGATTGAGGAGCGACGTCTTGCCGGCGCCGGTCGAGCCGCAGACGGCGACGATCTCGCCCGGCTGGAGCTCCAGGTCGAGGTCCTCGAGCACAGCGGTCTCGCCGCCGTAGGCGAAGCACACCGCCTCGAAGCGGACGCCGAGCGGGCCCGGAGGCAGCGACCTCGGCGAGGCCGGCTCGGGCAGCGGCTCGATTCCCTCGAGCCAGGCGAAGCTCCGGCCGGCCGAGGCGAGCGCGCGCTGGGCGAGGTTCGTGATCCAGCCGAGCGCCTCGAGCGGCCAGACGAGCTGGAGGAGCAGCGTCTCGAAGAGGACGAACTGGCCGATCGAGAGATGGCCGCCGATCACCTCTCGGCCGCCGAAGAAGACGACCGCGGCGATCGAGAGCGAGGGCAGGTAGTAGAGGCCGGGCAGGTGGCGTGCCTCGACGCCGGCCTGGCGGATCACCGTGTCGCGCACCGCCTCGGCCTTGCCGCCGAAGCGGCCGCGCACGTCGTCCTCGCGGCCGAACGCCTGCACCATCTCGATCCCGACCACGGCCTCGTCGGCCGCCTCCGTCACGTCGCCCTTGCGTTCCTGCACCTGCCGCGAGAGCGGCGAGACGCGGCGCGCGAACCGCAGCGCGAGCACGGTGATCGGCGGCATCGCGACCGCCGTGTAGAGCGCGAGCCGCGGGTCGACGATCACGAGGACGATCGCCGCGGCCACGATCATCATCAGGCTCTGGGCGCCCTGCACGAGCCCCCAGCCGATGAAGTAGCGGACGGGGTAGAGGTCGTTCGTGGCGCGCGAGAGCACCTGGCCGGTCGCGTGCCGGTCGTAGAACGCGCGCGGGTAGCGGAGGTACGCCTGGTAGAGCAGCTCGCGCAGCCGCGCCTCGATCCGGATGCCGATCCGGGCGGTCGCGTAGCGGCGGCTGAAGTTGATCCCGAAGCGCAGGAGGGCGAGGGCGATGATCGCGGCGAGGTACGGCCAGAGCGGCTGTTCGTGGTTGACGACGGCGCGGTCGATCGCGCGCTGGAGCAGCAGCGGGATGGCGGTCGAGATCAGCGTGTACGCGAACGAGCAGGAGAGCGCCCAGACGCCCATGCGCCACTGGGCGCGCCAGAGGCGGAGCAGCCTGCGAAACGTCGGCAGCAGGCCGAGGTCGGGCGGATCCACGGGGTTCGCGTATTCGGGCATGGCAAGCCGCCCGCCGCTCCAGACGTGTTTCCGCGGCAGCGGGCGAAGCGACGATACCAGTCGCCTCGAGGCAACAGATGGCGTGGGAGGCTAGATGGTTGATGCCACGAGGTCGCCTGTTCCGGGGCGTGGGCTGGTGCGTCCGAAGCGGCCCAGGTGTGCCAGGGCGCGCAGCCGGACGCGCGCGATCGTGGCGGCAACCATCTAACGGCGGCGGGTGCGGGCCTGGGCGCCGTCCGCCTGGGCGCCGTCCGACACTGCGGCGGTCTTCGCCGGGCGCGGCTCGGGCTCGTGCTCGGCGGCGGGCCCGGCCGCCGCAGCCACGGCCGGCACCGGCTCGTCGGCGGCGACCGGCTTCGCCTTTGCCTTCGGCTTCGGCTTCGGCTCCGGGGCTGCGGCTGGCGTCGACTCCGGCGGGGGCTTCGCCTCGTCGAACGCCGCCGCGGCGGCGGCGAGATGGCGGCCTCGCTCCTCGAGCGCCGTTCGTTCCTTATCGAGATCGAGCCGCGTCCCCGCGAGCTGCCGCTCGACATCGCGGACCGTGCGCTCGCGCTCCTCGAGCCGCTCCCGCTCGGCCTGCGCGAGCGCCAGCTCCGTCTGGGCTTCGCGCTCGCGCTGCTCGGCTGCCGCGAGGGCGGTGGCGAGCTCGCGCTCGCGCTCGGCGAGGCGTGCCGACTCGTGCGCCAGCTCCTGCTCGCGGCGGTCGAGGTCGCTGCTGCGGGCCGGATCCACCGGGCCGCGCTCGCGGCGCGGCCGCTGCCCGGCTCTCGCGTCCGGCCGGCCGCCGAGCTCCGCCTCGCGCCGGGCCAGCTCCTGCTCGCGCTCCGCCACGGCCGCGGCCGCCTCGCGGAGCGTCCGTTTCAGCTCCTCGATCTCGGTCGCCGCCGCGTCGAGCCGGGCCCGCCGCTCGGCCGCCAGCTCGCGCGCGAGCCGGCGCAGCTGCTCCCGCTCGACGCCGTCGCCGTCCCGCTCTCGCGGCGCTGCGGGCGGCCGCAGCGCCGCCGTGCCGCCGCCCGCGGGCTCTGCCCCGATGTCCTCCCAGTCGTCCACGTCCGCACAGTCTCGCCGCCGCTTCGTGCGGCGGCAAGCGGCTAGCGCCCTCCGGTCGGCAACACGAGCTGGAAACGGGCGCCGTGCGGGTCAGCCTGCTCGTAGAGGAGCTCGCCGCCGTGCGCGTGCGCGTACGAGCGGGCGATCGCGAGGCCGAGCCCGGTTCCGGAAGCGAAGGAGCGCGAGTCGTCGCTGCGCGAGAACCGCTCGAAGAGGTTCGGCACGAACTCCGCCGGGACGCCCCGTCCATGGTCCTCGACGGTGAGCCGGAAGTGCCGGTCGGTCTGTTCCGCGTGGACGACGACGGGCGGCGCCCCGTAGCGCAGGGCGTTCGTGACGAGGTTCGAGACGATCCGGTCGAGTGCGTTGCGGTCGAGCTCTGCGACGACATCGTCGGCGACGTCGACCTCGATCCCGGGCATGCCGGGCGTGGACGAGGCGACGATCTTCGAGACCTGATCACGCACCCGCAGCGGCTCCGGCTCGATCGCGATCGCCTCGGCGTCGAGCCGCGAGAGGTCGAGGAGCTGCTCGATCAGGAGCGCCATGCGCTGTGTCTGCTGAATCAGGCCCGCCCGGAGCTGGCTCTGCCGCTCGCCGTCGAGCCGGTCGCCGAGGTGGTGCAGCGTCGTCACGAAGCCGTGGATCGTCGTCATCGGTGTGCGCAGCTCGTGCGCGGCGAGCGCGACGAAGCTCGCCTTCAGCTCGTTCGCCCGTTCGAGCTCCAGCCGCGCCTGGTGCTCTGCCTCGAACAGGCGGACGCGGTCGAGCGCGAGCCCGGTGAGCGCCCCGAGCGTGCGCAGGAGGTCGAGCTCCTCGAGGCCGAAGAAGGGCGCGTACGGCGACGTCCAGACGGCGATGCTGCCGCCGGGCACCTCGAGGTCGACCACGTCCGCGTCGGGCGCCGCGCCGCGCACGCTCCCGCCGATGGTCGCCCGCGCCTCGTCGGCGACGTTCCAGGAGCCGACGACGACGCCCTCCTCGTTGCGGACGGCGATCGCGCGCGCCCCGACGATCGCCGCGGCTGGGCCGAGCACGCGTGCGGCGACCTCCTCCTGCGACGAGGCGAACGTCAGCAGGCTCGCGAGCGCCCGCTGGAGGTGTGCCTGCTCCGGCCGTCGCCACCAGATGCGGACGACGCTGGGCGGCGAGAGGCCGAGGAAGAAGGAGACGAGGCCGACGAGCGCGAGCGCCTGGGCGGCGAGCGCCGGCCGCGACGTGGGGGCGCCGGAGACGGCGACGAGGAAGAGCGCCGCTGTGATCGCCGCAGAGGCGAACGCGAGCATGTGCATCCGCCACCGGGCGACCGTCGGCTCGGCGCGCCCGGCGAGCGCGAGCCGCGTCGCCGTGAGCGCGGAGAGGGCCGTCCACTGGAGCAGGAAGACCGCGACGTACGCGCGGAAACCCGTCGACCAGGACTCGTCGGAGTGCGGCAGGCTCGGCAGTGCCGCCGTCCACACGAGCACCGCAGCCGTCAACGCGAGGAGCGTGTTCTCGGCCCGGCGGCGGGTCGGGCGGAACGCCGTGGCGAAGCGGAACAGGACGTAGGGGAAGAGGACGAGCAGGCAGATCTCGACCCGGCCGACCGCCCGTTCGGGCAGGTTGCCGGCGTGGTCCGGGATCAGCGTGAGCAGCTCGAGCAGGCCGAGCGACCCGAACGCGAGCGCGGCCCACGCCGAGATGCGGTCGCGGCGGCTGCGCCAGCCGTGGAACACCACCGCCGCCAGCGTGACGTACCCGATGATGTTGGCGGCACGAAGCGCCGCGATCGCAGCGTGCACCTCAATCCCCCCTGAGCGACTCCAGGCGCACTGTACGTGCCCGGCGGGCTGGAGTAAACGGGCCGGGCGGCGCCGGCCCGCTCAGATGGTTGATGCCGCGAGATCGCCTGTTCCGGGGCGTGCCAGACCGCGCAGCCGGACGCGCGCGATCGCGGCATCAACCATCTCAGGCTTCCGGCGGGGCGGCGAGCACGACCTCGAGGAGGTCGTCGAGCCGGGCGGTGGCGAGGCCGATCGAGGTGTCGGCGGCGCCGTAGTAGAGGCGGACCTCGCCGCTGCCGGAGTCGTGGAGCAGGCCGCAGGGGAAGACGATATTGGGGACGTCGCCGATGCGTTCGTAGGGTGCCAGCGGCGCGAGCACCCAGGTGGGAAGGCGCCGCAGGACTCGGGTCGGGTCCTCCAGGTCGAGGAGGGCGAGGCCGACGCGATAGACGTCGCCGGAGACGGTCTCCTTGACGCCGTGGTAGACGAGCAGCCAGCCCTGCTCGGTCCGGAGCGGCGGCGGGCCGATGCCGATGCGGGTCGAGTCCCACCAGGCGCCGTGGCGAGGCTGGAGAACCTGCTCGGGCGAGCTCCAGCTGAGGAGGTCGGCCGAGCGGGAGAGCAGGATCTCGCCGTGGGAGCCGCCGAACTCCGTCTTCGGGCGATGGAAGAGGACCCACTTGCCGTCGACCCGGTGCGGCAGCAGCGCGGCATTCTTGTCGTCGGGGTGCCGGATGATGCCGTGGCGCTCGACCGTGGTGAAGTCCTCGGTCGTCGCGAGGTACACCGCCGGCCCGGCCGGGCCGTAGGCGGTGCACGTGATCGCCCAGCGGCGGAGCTCCTCGATCCAGGCGACGCGTGGGTCCTCGAACCCCCATTTCTCGCTTGCGACACCGGGGGCGGGTGCGAGCAGCGGCGTAGGGTCGATCGCCCAGCTGTCGTGGCCGTTGCGGGAGCGGGCGACGGTGAGGTGCGAGATCCCCCGCCGGTCTTCGACGCGGGCGAGCAGAACGGTTTCTCCGTCGAGTGCCGCGGCGGCCGGGTTGAAGACGGCGTTGATCGGGTAGGGCCAGTCCTCTGCGGTGAGGATCGGGTTGGTGGGGTGCCGGTGGAAGAGCTCGTCCGTGGTCATGCGGGGGCGGTCGCGAGTGCGCGTTCGAGGATGTCCGCGCGGACGCCGGCGGCGTCGAGGACGAGCGCGGCGCGGTGGAAGGCGAGCGTCGACTCGGCGCCCTCGTTTCCGTTCGGCGTCTCGGTGCCGAGCCCGTCGCGGCAGCCTCCGGTCGCGAAGTCGTAGACGGG